>Ga0181537_10001137_pt1 | contig 24761 bp, 20 predicted proteins | sample PEATcosm2014_Bin_39_FD_119765 | JGI IMG/M metagenome (GOLD analysis project Ga0181537, IMG submission 119765) | Peatland microbial communities from MTU Mesocosm Facility, Houghton, MI, USA - PEATcosm2014_Bin23_10_metaG | ecosystem: Environmental > Terrestrial > Soil > Wetlands > Peat | place...
CCGCAGCGAGAGGTCGGTGGTCAGCATGGTCGGCACATGCTTCTTCGACTTGTCATGCGCGTCGGGAATCTCCGCCTCGGCGCCTTTCGCCTTCCACTGTTTCGCTCCGGCCGGGCTCTTGGTCAGCTCCCATTCGTACTTGAAGAGGTTCTCGAAGAAGTGGTTGCTCCATTTCGTCGGGGTCTGCGACCAAGTCACTTCCGGGCCGCCAGTGATGGCGTCGGCGCCGACGCCCGTGCCATGCTTGCTCTTCCAGCCGAGGCCCTGATCCTCGATGGCACTCCCTTCCGGCTCTGGACCGAGCAGCGACGGATCGCCGGCGCCGTGGGTCTTGCCAAAAGTGTGGCCACCGGCAATCAGCGCGACGGTCTCCTCGTCGTTCATCGCCATGCGGAAGAATGTTTCGCGGATGTCCTTGGCCGCCGCGACAGGGTCAGGATTACCGTTTGGCCCTTCTGGATTGACGTAAATGAGACCCATCTGCACAGCACCAAGCGGTTCTGCAAGCTGGCGTTCCCCGCTGTAGCGTTCGTCGCCCAGCCACGTGCCCTCGGGGCCCCAGTAGAGTTCTTCAGGCTCCCAGACATCGGCGCGGCCGCCGGCGAAACCGAACGTCTTGAAGCCCATCGAGTCGAGAGCGACGTTGCCGGCGAGGATCATCAGGTCGGCCCAGGAGAGTTTTCGGCCGTACTTCTGCTTGATCGGCCACAGCAGCCGGCGCGCTTTGTCGAGGTTCGCGTTGTCCGGCCAGCTGTTCAAAGGTGCAAACCGTTGCTGGCCCCCGCCGGCGCCGCCACGGCCGTCAGTGATGCGGTACGTGCCCGCGCTGTGCCACGCCATGCGGATGAACAGACCACCATAATGGCCGAAGTCCGCCGGCCACCATTCCTGCGAGTTCGTCATCAGAGCGTGAAGGTCTTTGATCACCGCATTCAGGTCGAGGCTCTTGAACTCTTTGGCGTAGTCGAACGCCTCGCCCATCGGATCGGACAGCGAAGAGTTGCCGTGCAGAACCTGCACGTTCAGAGTGTTCGGCCACCAGTCGCGATTGGTGAAACTCGAGTGCATGACCGGGCATTTGCCCGCGCTTTTGTCGTCGGTCTTTGCATCCATGGGGACCTCCCGGTTTTCTGTAGCCGGCACCATGCGCCTTCGTTTGGATCAGGTCTAATCGTATTGACTGCGGGCTCCGATAAGAATTACTGATTGAGACATGATTACGCTCCGGCAGTTGCGTTACCTGCAAGCCCTTGCACAGCATCGCCATTTTGGCCGCGCTGCGGACGCCTGCGCGGTCACGCAGCCGGCCTTGTCGATGCAAATCCGCGAATTGGAAAAGGAACTCGAAGTCGATCTCGTCGAGCGCCGGCCGGGCGAAGCCGCGCTCACCGAGAGCGGCACGGAAGTCGCGCGCCGCGCCGAGCGCGTGCTTGCCGCCGCGCGCGACCTCGTCGACTTCGCGCGACATCGCGGTCGTACCCTCTCTGGCCGGCTGAAGCTCGGCATTATTCCGACGCTGGCGCCCTATGTGCTGCCCAAGGTCTTGCCGAGTTTGCAGGCGCGCTATCCCGATCTGACCGTTGAATTGCGCGAGACGCAGACCAAGGCTTTGATCGAAGAGCTTGTTGCGGGCGAACTCGACGCAATCATGTTGGCGCTGCCGTTGCCGGATGCCGAGATCGAAACCATGCGGCTGTTCGACGATGCGTTCCTGCTTGCGGTGCCGGCCGGCGATCCGCTACCGCGCAGCGCACGCGTCAACCCGCGCGAGATCGATCAGCAGCGCTTGATCCTGCTTGAGGAGGGTCACTGCCTGCGCGATCAGGCGCTCGCTTATTGCGCGACGGCACGGACGCAGATGCCGCTTCGTCTCGGCGCCACAAGTCTCGCGACCGTGATGCAGATGGTGGCGAACGGCTACGGCGTGACGCTGGTGCCGGAAGTGGCCGTCGACGTCGAAGTACGCGACGAGCGCGTGAAGCTTCTCCGCTTCACCGCGCCAGAACCCGGCCGCACCATCGGCCTTGGCTGGCGGCGCACTTCGCCGCGCAAGGCAGATTTTCTGGCATTGGGTGAAATCGCGGTCGAAGCGCTTGGTGGCGCCCCCAAGCGACAACGCGCCGCTGACGGCAAAAGATAAAGGCGGCCTTGCGGCCGCCTCTTCTTCTTTGACGAAATCGATCACGCCGATCTATTCGGCCGCGCCGCTCGCCGTTGCGGCTTCTTCGCCCTCCGCCTTTTGCTTGGCCTCGAGATCTTCGCCGGTCTGCTGATCGACAACTTTCATCGACAGCCGCACCTTGCCGCGCTCGTCGAAGCCGAGGAGCTTGACCTTCACCTTGTCGCCTTCCTTGACGACATCGGTGGTCTTTTGCACCCGGCGCGGGGCGAGCTGGCTGATATGGACGAGACCGTCCTTGGCGCCGAAGAAGTTCACGAAGGCGCCGAAGTCCATCACCTTGACCACGGTGCCGTCGTAGATGTGGCCGACCTCCGGCTCGGACGCGATCGACTTGATCCAGTTGATCGCCGCCTTGATCGATTCGCCGTCGGCTGAAGCGACCTTCACCGATCCGTCGTCTTCGATGTTAATCTTGGCGCCGGTCTTCTCGACGATCTCGCGGATCACCTTACCGCCCGAGCCGATCACTTCGCGGATCTTGTCGACCGGAATCTTGAACGACTCGATGCGCGGCGCGTATTCACCGAGCTCGTCGCGTGCCGTGTTGATCGCCTTCGCCATCTCGCCGAGGATGTGCAGGCGGCCGTCTTTCGCCTGCGCGAGAGCGACCTTCATGATCTCCTCGGTGATGCCGGCAATCTTGATGTCCATTTGCAGCGAGGTAACGCCGCCCTCGGTGCCGGCGACCTTGAAATCCATGTCGCCGAGATGATCCTCGTCGCCAAGGATGTCGGACAGCACGGCGTAGCGCTTGTCTTCGAGGATCAGCCCCATGGCGATGCCTGCCGTTGGCCGCTTCAGCGGCACGCCGGCATCCATCAGCGCCAGCGAGGAGCCGCACACCGTCGCCATGGAGGACGAGCCGTTGGACTCGGTGATCTCGGAGACGATGCGGATGGTGTAGGGGAACTCTTCTTTCGCCGGCAGCATCGGATGGATGGCCCGCCAGGCGAGCTTGCCGTGGCCGATTTCGCGGCGGCCGGGCGCACCCATGCGGCCGGTCTCGCCGACCGAGTAGGGCGGGAAGTTGTAGTGCAGCAGGAACGTCTCTTTGTACGTTCCCTGCAAGGCATCAATGAATTGCTCGTCTTCGGCTGTGCCGAGAGTGACGACCACCAGGGCCTGGGTTTCACCGCGTGTGAACAGCGCCGAACCGTGGGTCCGCGGCAGCACGCCGACTTCGGCGATGATCTGGCGAACGGTCTTAACGTCGCGGCCGTCGATGCGCTTGCCGGTGTCGAGAATATTCCAGCGTACGATCTTGGCCTCTAGCTCCTTAAAGACTGCGCCGACCTGAAGCTTGTCGTATTTCGGCTCGGCACCTTCCGGGAAGAAGTGTGCCATGACCTTTTCTTTGACCGCAGCGACGGCGTCCTGGCGATCCTGTTTCTTGACGATCGCATAAGCCGCGCGCAGATCCTTCTCGGCGAGCCCGAGGATTTCCTTTTCCAGCGCCTTGTTGTCGGCGACAGCCAGATCGCGCGGCTCCTTCGCGGCTTTCTCGGCGAGCTGGATGATGGCCTGGATCACCGGCTGGAAATGCCGATGACCGAACATCACCGCGCCGAGCATGATGTCCTCGGACAGCTCCTTGGCTTCCGATTCCACCATCATCACGGCGTCCGGCGTGCCGGCGACGACAAGGTCGAGCTGACTCTCCTTCATCTCGTCGATCGTCGGGTTGAGAACGTATTCGCCATTGGAGAAACCGACGCGCGCGCCGCCGATCGGGCCCATGAACGGTGCACCGGAGAGCGTGAGCGCGGCCGAGGCCGCGACCATGGCCACGATGTCGGGATCGTTCTCCTGATCGTGCGACAGCACCGTTATCGTAACCTGGGTGTCGCAGCGCCAGCCCTCGGCGAACAGCGGCCGAATCGGGCGGTCGATCAGACGCGACGTCAACGTATCTTTCTCGGTCGGTCCGCGTTCACGCTTGAAATAACCGCCTGGAATACGGCCGGCCGCGTAATACTTTTCGGTGTAGTTGACCGTTAGCGGCAGGAAGTCGATGCCTTCTTTCGGCTGCTTGGCCGCCACGACAGCGGCGAGAACGGTGGTCTCGCCATAAGTGGCGAGAACGGCGCCATCGGCTTGACGCGCGATCTTTCCCGTTTCCAGTGTTAGGGGACGGCCACCCCAGTCGAGTTGTACCTTATGAATATTAAACATTGCGATTTTCTCTCATGGTTTTCGCGAAAGCGCGAAAGCCATAAGCAAGACGGCGAGACGCTGTCGGCAGAGCGATGCTGCAATGCTTCAACAGCGACTGGCGATCCTGCCATGGCCTTCGGACTTTCATTAGATATGAACGGACGACGGCCCGTTCTACGGATCGGCAGCTCGGCTGCCCGGTAAAGGCGGACGCATCATGCGTTCCGCCGACAAACGCGCGGGGCTTCCCCGCGCGGAAACATTTAACGGCGAATACCCAACCGTTCGATCAACTCCTTGTAACGCCCATCGTCCGTGCGCCGGAGATAATCGAGAATCTGGCGCCGTTGCGACACGAGCTTGAGCAAGCCGCGCCGCGAATGATTGTCTTTGACGTGGGACTTGAAGTGCTCTGTCAGGTTGTTGATCCGCTCGGAAAGCAGCGCAACCTGGACTTCGGGCGAACCTGTGTCGCCAGACTTCTTGGCATAAGTCTTAATGACTTCCGCCTTACGCGCGGTCGTAATCGACATCGTCACCAACCTTTTTGTCTGCCGGCTCGACCTACGATGCCGGTCAAATTAAACACACGGCGGGGAACGATTTCGCCTCGATCGATCTCGGCAATGGCCAAAAGCTGGCCGCCGGAAGCGACCTGGACCATACCGCGGAAGATGGAAGCATCCCGTCCGCGCAGCAATGCGGCTTGGCCTCTTGCGAGCCTTGCCGCGTCTGCCTGGCTCACGGCCAGCGCCGGGATGTCGTCCAGCGCGGTCTCGACAGGCAGGAGCGTATCGGCAAGGTGTCCCTCGCCGGCGGCCGCTCTATGACATAAAGCTTCGATCTGTTCCAGTGCTATTAAATCGGCCTCTTCGAACGGTCCTACCCGGTTCCGGCGCAGCGCCGAGACATGGCCGAGCGCGCCCAAGGCCCGGCCCAGATCGCGGGCCAGCGACCGCACATAGGTGCCTTTGCCGCATTCCGCCGTGAGCACGGCGTGGTCGGAATCCGGCGTTTCCATCAATTCCAGCCGATGGATCGTAACCGGTCGCGGCGCCAATTCGACCGCCTCGCCATCGCGCGCCAGGTCGTAGGCGCGTTCGCCGGCGATTTTTACCGCTGAAAAGCGCGGCGGCACCTGCTCGATGGTGCCGGTAAAGCGCGGCAACAAGGCTTGGATCGCGGCCCCGTTGGGGCGGCTCTCGCTAACAGCGACGACGCGGCCCTCGGCGTCGTCGGTATCGCGTTCCTCGCCCCAGCGAATGGTGAATTGATAGGTCTTGCGGCTATCGACCACGAAGGGAACGGTCTTGGTCGCTTCGCCAAGCGCGATCGGCAGGCAGCCTGACGCCAGCGGATCGAGCGTTCCAGCATGGCCCACGCGCTTCGCCGCATAGAGATGCTTGATCACCGCGACTGCGTGCGTCGAAGTCATGCCGATCGGCTTATCGAGCACGATCCAGCCGTGGACGTCGCGCTTGAACTTTTTTTTTTGCCCGCCCTGCCGCAGTTGCAGTTCCGGAGGCGGCGCAAGCCCGTCGCTCAGGTCCCGCCGTACGACTGGCGTTCGCAAAAGCTTCTCGATCCGTTCCGCTTCCTCGAATCGTTCGTCGATGCGGAATCGAATCTCGGGTGCAAATTTCAGGTTAACGCGCCGCGCAATCTCGCCGCGAACGTAGCGCTTGTTGCGGTCGAGCGCAGCGAGCACCTCTTTCGCGTCGCGGCCGGCAAGCGGCATGACATAGATCGTAGCGAGCCGCAGGTCGGCGGCCATGCGCACTTCGGGCACGGTGATCATATGGCCTTCGATCACCGGATCGTGGATTTCGCCGCGGGTGAGCATGTCGGCGAACTCGTGGCGGATGAGTTCGCCGACGCGCAACTGCCGCTGCGAGCCGCCGGTTGAATGATCGCGGTGTTGGTGACGAGCCATGTTTCTGTTTCTGATCTGGTCATGCCCGGGCTTGAACCGGTAATGACGCGGCGGCAGACGCGAACGTGAGTATTGAACTCACAAAGTCCGCTGTATGCTCTCCACCCGGTAGCACTCGATGACGTCGCCGACCTTCATGTCCTGATAGTTCTCGAACGCCATGCCGCATTCCTGGCCGGCGACAACTTCGCGCGCGTCATCCTTGAAACGCTTGAGCTGCGATAGTTTGCCCTGATGCACGACCACGTTGTCGCGAATGAGCCGCACATTGGCGCCGCGCTCGACGGTGCCGTCGGTGACGCGGCAGCCGGCGATATTGCCGACCTTCGACACCTTGAAGACTTCGAGAATGGTGGCGTTGCCGAGCATGGTCTCGCGCAGCGTCGGCGCGAGCAGACCCGACATTGCTTTTTTCACGTCGTCGACGAGGTTATAGATGATGTCGTAGTAGCGGATCTCGATGCCGGCCTGTTCGGCGGCCTCGCGCGCTTCCTTGTGAGCGCGGACATTGAAGCCGATGATGACGGCGCCGGAGGCTTCCGCAAGCGTGACGTCGGATTCGGTAATCCCGCCGGCGCCAGCATAGATGATGCGCGCGGCCACTTCCTCTGTGGACAGTTTCTCCAGCGAGCCAAGGATAGCTTCGATCGAGCCCTGCACGTCGCCCTTGATCACCAGCGGAAACTCTTTGAGACCGCTGGTCTTGAGCTGATTCATCATCTGCTCAAGCGAGCCGCGCATGCCAGTTTGCCGCGCCGCCAATTTGTCGCGTTTCTGCCGGTCGCGATAATCGGCAATCTCGCGGGCGCGCGATTCGGTATCGACAACGGCGAGCCGGTCGCCGGCTTCCGGAGTGCCGTTGAAGCCCAAAACTTCCACCGGCATCGACGGACCGGCGGCGACGACGGAGTGGCCGGTATCCGACATTAAAGCGCGCACGCGGCCCCATTCGGAGCCGGCAACGACGATGTCGCCGGGTTTCAGCGTGCCGCGCTGCACCAGAACGGTCGCCACCGGGCCGCGGCCGCGGTCAAGCCGCGCTTCAATCACCGTGCCTTCGGCCGGACGGCTCGGATTGGACTTAAGTTCGAGAACTTCGGCCTGCAGTGCGATCATGTCGAGCAATTTGTTGAGATTGGTCTTCTGCTTGGCCGACACTTCGAGCTCGAGCACGTCGCCGCCCAGCGACTCAACCTGAATTTCATGCTGCAGCAGTTCGCTGCGCACACGCTCCGGTTTGGCGTCCGCCTTATCGATCTTGTTGACGGCGACGATGATCGGCACTTTCGCCGCTTTGGCGTGCTGGATCGCTTCCACCGTCTGCGGCATGACGCCGTCATCGGCGGCAACCACCAGCACGACGATGTCGGTAATTTTGGCGCCGCGGGCGCGCATGGCGGTAAACGCGGCATGGCCGGGCGTGTCGATGAAAGTGACGCGGCCGCCCGACGGCGACGTCACCTGGTAAGCGCCGATATGCTGCGTGATGCCGCCAGCCTCGCCCGCCGCGACTTCGGTCGAGCGAATGGCGTCGAGCAGCGACGTCTTGCCGTGATCGACGTGGCCCATGATGGTGACGACCGGTGCGCGCGGCTGCAAATTGGCCGGATCGTCCGGAGCATCGAACATGCCCTCTTCGACGTCGGCTTCGGCAACGCGCCGCACGGTGTGACCGAGCTCTTCGGCGATGAGCTGCGCGGTGTCGGCGTCGATCGTGTCGGTGATCTTCGCCATGTGACCCTGCTGCATGAGGATTCGGATCACATCGACGCCGCGCTCGGCCATGCGGTTGGCCAATTCCTGAATGGTAATGGTCTCGGGGATGATCACTTCGCGCGCGATCTTTTCCTTGGGCTCGTCGCGGTGGCCGGTCATGCGTTGTACGCGGCGGCGGAACGCGGCGACAGAACGCTCGCGCACCTCATCGACGGAATCGACGTTGACGACCGTCAGCCGGCCGCGGCGTTTTTCGCCGACGCTGCGCGTGGGTTTGGGAGCCGGCGCGGGCCGTGCAGGGGCGCCGCCAGGGCCACGGCGGGCCGTGCGCGGGGCTTCGTCATCATCAGCTTCGAGCGCGGGGCGCGCTCCGGCCTTGACCGGTACGGTATCGGCACCGAAGCGCTTCTTAGCGACTTCGTCGGCCTTACGCCGAGTCTCTTCCTCGTGCTTGCGGCGCTCTTCTTCGGTGTGCTTGCGCGCTTCGGCGGCGGCGCGGTCGGCGCGGTCGATTTCTTCGCGACTTCTACGAACGCGGGCTTCTTCCTCGGCGCGCTCGCGCTCCTCATGTTCGCGCAACTGCGCGCCGGCGAGCGCTTGGGCCCGCGCGCTGCGCTCGTCATCGGTAAGCGTCCGCAGTACAACGCCCGACGCTTTGGGCGCCGCGGCTGGCGCGGCGCTTGGGGCCGCCGCGGGTGTGGCTTTGGCAGCAGGTGTCGGTGCGGCGCCGGGACGCTTCGCCATGGCGCCGCGATCTGGCGCGGCTGCGGGTTCGGGCTTGGCATCGCCCGGGCCTATACGGCGCTTGACCTTCTCGACGACGACAGCCTTGCTGCGGCCGTGGCTGAAACTCTGGCGCACGACGCCCTGCTCGACGCCGCCGCGCTTGAGCGTCAACGTCTTGGTCGGGGCGACGCTTAGTTTCTCGCCGCTATTTTTGGTCGTCTCAGTCATTCCCTATCCAATTCCGTACGCAGCAGTGTCGGTTCCGTTCGATACGGCAGCGGGCTTATGGCCCGGCTTGCCGGTCCGGAACCTTTCCAAGCGCCGTAAACGCGCCAAAAACGTGTCACTCGGAGGCCCTGCGAGCAGGGCTGCATGTACCACATTTGGGCGCCCGAGTGCCAAATCCAATTGCGCCGATGTGAGGCTGCCGATCACGGCGACCGGAGCCGCGTTCGGCCTGCGGTGCAGCGCGGCATTGAGCTTGCGAACTCCGTCCGCGGCAGCGTCCGCCGCATGAATAAGCGCAACTACCTCATCACGCGCCAGGGCGGCCTCAACCCTCGCGAAGCCCGCAACCGCGAACGAGGCCTTGCCGGCCATCGCCAGTGCGTCGAGCGCTGCCTGTTCGAGCAGGCGCTCGGTCCGCTCCAGCAGGTCTGCGGGCAACTGTACCTCGCGTTTGAAGCTGCGAGCGAACACCCTGCGTTTGATGGCGTCACCGAGTGCCTCGTATGTCGCCGTCACCCAGACGCCGCGGCCCGGCAGCTTGCCCTTAAGATCCGGTACCGCGGTGCCGTCCGGGCCGACAACGAAGCGCATGAGATCGGCAACCGGCTGCACCGCCCGCGTCGCTACGCAGAGTCGCTCGCGCCCGCGGCCATACGGCCCGGAATCGAGTTCGGCGGTATCTTCCGCGACTTGTTCTAAGACTTTTTGTTCCAGGACTTGCGCTGTGACGGTCATGCGCGCTGCGGCTCCGTTTACGGCTGCGCCTCGGCAACCGGCGCTTCCTCGGCCGCGGGCGGCGGCGCCAGATCGGCTTCGCTGACCCAGCCGGCTTTCAGCCGCGCCTGCATGATCAGCGCCTCGGCTTCCTCGCGGGACAGCTCGAAGCCGTCGAGAATGCCGGCCTGACGCACCGCTTCGCCGTCCTTGCGTTCGATCCAGCCGGCGAGATCGTCGGTGGCGCAGCCGGCGAGATCTTCGACGGTCTTGACGCCGTTTTCGCCGAACCGCACCAGCATTGCGGTCGTGACGCCCTCGATCTCCTTGAGCGCGTCCTCGACGCCGAGTTCCCTGCGCTTGGCGTCTTGTTCGGCTTCGATCTTGGCAAGATACTCTCGCGCGCGGTTCTGCAACTCGGCCGCGGTGTCGTCGTCAAAGCCCTCGATGCCGGCGATTTCCTTGGTATCGACCATCGCCAGCTCCTCGACCGAATTGAAGCCTTCCGACGCCAGCAATTGTCCAATCACTTCGTCGACATTGAGCGTGTCGATGAAGATGCGGGTGCGGTTTTCGAACTCCGCCTGACGCCGTTCGGATTCTTCTTGTTCAGTCAGAATGTCGATGTCCCAGCCGGTGAGCTGGGAGGCAAGCCGCACGTTCTGGCCGCGCCGGCCGATGGCGAGCGATAGCTGCTGATCGGGGACCACCACCTCGATGCGCTCGCGCTCCTCGTCGAGCACCACTTTGGCGACTTCCGCCGGAGCGAGCGCATTGACAACGAAAGTGGCAATATCGTGCGACCACGGAATAATGTCGATCTTCTCGCCCTGCAGCTCATTGACCACGGCCTGCACGCGCGAGCCGCGCATGCCGACGCAGGCGCCGACCGGATCGACCGATGAATCGCGCGACACCACGGCGATCTTGGCGCGTGAGCCCGGATCGCGCGCCACCGCCTTGACCTCGACGATGCCGTCGTAGATTTCCGGCACTTCCTGCGCGAACAGCTTCGCCATGAATTGCGGGTGGGTGCGGGAAAGGAAAATCTGCGGGCCGCGCTGTTCGCGCCGCACGTCGTAGATATAGGCGCGGATGCGATCGCCGTTGCGGAATACTTCGCGCGGCAGCATCTCGTCGCGGCGCACGATCGCTTCGCCGCGGCCGAGATCGACTACCACGTTGCCGTATTCGACGCGTTTGACGATGCCGTTGACGATATCGCCGATGCGGTCCTTATATTCGTCGTATTGCCGGTCGCGTTCGGCTTCGCGCACCTTCTGCACGATCACCTGTTTGGCCGATTGCGCGGCGATGCGGCCGTATTCGAGCGGCGGCAAAGGATCGGCAATGGTATCGCCGATCTGCGCGGCGGGATGCCGCCGGCGGGCGTCCTCAAGGCTGATCTGGGTCGCCGAGTTTTCGACGGTTTCCACCACCAGCATGTGGCGCGACAGGTGCAGTTCGCCGCTCTTCGGATCGATCTCGGCGCGGACCTCGGTCTCGCTGCCATAACGGGAGCGCGCGGCCTTGGCGATCGCGTCCTCCATGGCGCCGAGCACAATCCGCCGGTCGATCGCCTTTTCGCGGGCGACCGCCTCGGCGATCTGCAAAAGTTCAAGTTTATTGGCGCTTACGGTCGCCATCGGTCAGTCTCCCTTACGTTGACTCTGTTTGCTCTTGCGCAGCGACTCGGCAATGAGCGCGTCAGTGAGAACAAGTTTGGCTTCTGTCATGTCGTCGATCCGCAGCAATACGTCCGCGTTGCCGTTCGCCGCATCGCGAATGCGCGCGCAGTCGCCATCAGTGCCGATGAGCTCGCCGCGGAAGCGCTTGCGGCCGTCGATCGGCACTTGCATCTCGACCTGGGCCACGTTGCCAGCGTAGCGATCGAAATCCGAGCGCCGCACCAGCGGGCGGTCGATGCCGGGCGAAGAAATTTCAAGGCGATAGGCGGTTTCGATCGGGTCGGCGACGTCGAGTACCGGCGACAGCGCGCGCGACACGGCTTCGCAGTCCTCGATCCTCATCATGCCGTCCGGACGCTCCGCCATGATCTGGACGGCGCAGCCGGCAAATCCGGAAATGCGAACGCGGACCAGCCGGTAGCCGAGCGATGCCAAAACCGGCTCGGCGAGCGCAGCGACACGCGCCGCCCGCCCCGGCTCGATGATGAGCCGCGGCTCGTCGGCAAAGCTGGCAAAACCTGTCGTTCTGTCGTCCATGCTAGTCGGCTATTTATCTCGTCAACGCCGCGGATATTTCGCGATTCGGACCGTCACTGGACCCCAGGTAATAAAAAAGAGCGGGCCCCCGGGGGAACCCACTCTCAAAACCGCTCGGATGATCCGACCGTTATGAGGTATCCATTGACGGACCGGCGCAATATAGCGGCAAACCCGGCGGTTTCAAGGGGCTTTCAGGGAACGGTAATCAGTAATCGGTAAGCATAAGCGCGGAAAATCGCTCATTATTCGATGACCGGCCGCCGCTTCCCCTGATGTCTGCTGCAATCTCGCTCATCCCCGAACTCGAGGACGTGCTTCAGCACGGTTCGCGGCAAAAGCGCGCCGATACTTTGCGCCGCGTCACCGCGTTGTTTCTCAACGGCGCCGAAAGCTACAACGACGCAGCCGTCGACCTGTTCGACGACGTTTTTGGGCTGCTGATCGAGGAAATCGAGAACAAAGCACGCGCCCAGCTTTCCGGCCGCCTTGCACCGGTCCGCAATGCCCCGATGAAAGTTCTGCGCGTTCTGGCCCATGACGACGATATCGCAGTGGCCGGGCCGGTGCTGAAGCTCGCGCAGCGACTCGACGAAATTGATCTGGTCGATGTCGCCAACACCAAAAGTCAGGCGCACCTGCAGGCAATTGCCGAGCGTGAAACGCTCGGCGAAGCGGTCACCGAAGTTCTCGTCCTGCGCGGCGACCGCGAGGTCGCGCGTAACGTCGCCGACAATCGCGGCGCACGACTTTCCGAAAACAGCTTCTTCCGCCTTGTCAAACGCGCCGAGAATGACGGGGAGCTTGCCGAAAAGGTCGGACTACGGCCCGACGTCCCGCCGCAATTGTTTAGCGAATTGCTGACCAGGGCGACCGCTGTCGTGCGCAAGCGGCTTGTCGCTTCGGCGCCGCCGGATGTGAAGGCGGAAATCCGGTGGGTGCTGGACAAAATCTCTAACGAAGTCGGCGCCCGAGTCGGACCGCGCGATTACACCGCCGCGCAGCGCGCGATCTTAGGCCTGCATCGCGCCGGCGGCTTGAACGAGGCGACGCTGGCAAGCTTCGCCGGCGACGGCAAATACGAGGAAACCGTGGTTGGTCTCGCGGCGCTGGCGAAAGTTCCAGTCAAGGTCGCAGACCGGCTGATGGCGAGCGATCAGCCCGATCCGGTGCTGATCTTGTGCAAGGCCGCCGGCATCCACTGGCCGACAGCGAAGGCGATCATCATAACGCGCGCCGGTGGCAAGGCTCCGTCCAGCCAGAGCATCGACGCCGCTCTTGCTAATTTCAACAAGCTGTCAGCCTCGACCGCGCAACGCGTGGTGCGCTTCTGGCAGGTGCGGCAGAACCAGTAGCCGCGCTCTTCAAACTCTACGGAATACCAGAAAGCACGAAGCGCGATCTTCGCGTTCGGCCTTGGCGTGATAGCGCGTCGGCGTAAATTCCGGCCATGGTCTGCGCCAATCGTCGGCGCAAAGCGCGGTCCATTCGAATGTGCTCGAGCGCACGAAACGTTGCAGCGTCCAGGCGGCGTAGTCGGCAATGTCAGTGACAAAACGGAATTCGCCGCCGCTGCGCAGAATGCGTCCGAGCTGCGCCACCATCTCGTCCTGCACGAAGCGGCGTTTCCAGTGCCGCCGTTTCGGCCAGGGATCAGGATGCACGAGCTCGATCCGCGCCAACGACACTTGCGGCAGCCAGGCGATCAAAGTCGCCGCATCGTCGAAATGAAGCCGCACATTTTGCAGCTTGCTCTCTTCGATGGCTGCGAGCGCCCGCGCCATGCCGTTGACGAAAGGTTCGACACCGATGAACCCGGTATGCGGATGCGCCTGCGCCTGCGCGATCATCGACTCGCCGCTGCCGAAACCGATCTCGAGTGCGACGTCGTCGACCGGCACCGGGAATAGTGTGGCGAGATCGGCTGGCGCGGCGCGGGAGAGATCAAGGGCCAGCCGCGGCAGCAGCGTTTCAAGGAGACGCGCCCGGTTGGCGCGCAGCTTATGTCCCTTGCGCCGGCCGAAAAATGCGCGGGGTTGCGCGGTTGGTGTCTCAGTTATCACTGTCATGCTTCGCGAAAGCGGAGCATCCAGTAAACACCGGCCGAACAGAAGATGCACGTTGGCGTCTACCGGATCATCTGCTTTCGCAGACGATGACAGTCAGCGCACTGCGCTCTTTATCGCAGCGGCGAGATCGGTCTTTTCCCAGGAAAATCCGCCGTCCTTGTCCGGCGCGCGGCCGAAATGGCCATAAGCAGCGGTGCGCCGGTAAATCGGACGGTTGAGCTTGAGCGTGCGCCGGATATTGGTCGGGGTGAGCCGGAACAGCTCGGGGAGAACCTTTTCGAGCTTCTTTTCCTCGACCTTGCCGGTGCCGTGTGTATCGACAAGCACCGACATCGGATCGGCGACGCCGATCGCATAGGCGACCTGAATGGTGCAGCGTTCGGCGATGCCGGCTGCCACGACATTCTTGGCGAGATAACGCGCGGCATAGGCCGCGGACCGGTCGACCTTGGTCGGATCCTTGCCGGAGAACGCACCGCCACCATGGGGCGCATAACCGCCGTAAGTGTCGACGATAATCTTGCGGCCGGTGAGGCCGCAGTCGCCGTCCGGTCCGCCGACGACGAAATTACCGGTCGGATTGACCAGAAAATCGCTCGGCTTCGTTGGCATCCAGCCTTTCGGCAGCGCCGACTCCACGGCATCCCCGATCATGTCCTTGACCATGCCGGGTGTATATTTCTTGCCGTTGCGAGTTTGCGCATTGTGCTGCGTTGAAACGACGACCTTGGTGCAGCCGATCGGGTTGCCGTCGACATATCTCACGGTCACCTGGCTCTTGGCGTCCGGCTGCAAATCGAACAATTGGCCGCTGCGGCGCTTATCTGACAGCACTTTGAGAATCTTGTGCGCAAAATAAATCGGCGCCGGCATGAACGAGTTCTTTTCATAGACCTCGCTCTCGGTGCAGGCGAAGCCGAACATCATGCCCTGGTCGCCGGCGCCTTCCTCTTCGCCGCCTTTGGTCTTCTTGGCGTTGACGCCCATGGCGATATCCGGCGACTGGCCGTGCAACAGCACCTCGACGTCGGCACCATAATAGGAGAAGCCGTCCTGGTCGTAACCGATGTCCTTGACCACGCCGCGCGTAATTTCGGTGATCAGCTCACGGTCGACCACCGCCTTGTCGCCGTGCTTGTGAAACAGCGGCGCCTGGCCGCGGCCTTCGCCGGCAATGACAATCTTGTTGGTGGTGCACAGCGTCTCGCAGCCGAGCCGCGTATTCACCGCGCTCTGGTCGGCGATGCCAAGCTTGATGTCATTCTCAATGAAGGCATCGAGCACCGCATCTGAAATTTGATCGCAAACCTTGTCGGGGTGTCCTTCCGACACCGACTCGCTCGTAAACAGATAATTCGCATGCGCCACAGGAAACACTCCCCTCGGTAACCGGTCGCGTGCCGCCGGTCTCAACGACAAAACCTGCGCACGGATCGGGCGCAGGCGCAGGAGGTTGTTGCAGTGTACCCCTGCGCGGTCAAGATGTGGGCGAAAGGTGGGCTAGAGCCTGATCGGCGCAAGCGACCATGCTTCCAGTCTTGGTTGAACGCGAATCTGTTGGCGGATCGATTGCCGCGCGCCGGTTGCGGCGGTAGCCATTTAGCGCTTGTCGCGTCCGGCGATTTGCTCGACCAGATCGACGATGCGGCGGCGCAACTTTGAATCGTCGATGCGCATAAAAGCCTTGGTCAGCGCCAAGCCATCCGACGTCGCCAGAAAATCCGATACGTAGGCCGGCGACGGCGCCTCACCCATGCCCTCGTGACGCCCTATCGTGTGCGCGGCGGGCGCGCCTTCAAAAAAGAACGATACCGGGACTTGAAGGATCTGCGAAATCTGCTGCAACCGGCTGGCGCCGATTCGATTGGTGCCCTTCTCGTATTTTTGCACCTGCTGGAAAGTCAGACCCAGCGCGTCGCCAAGTTTCTCCTGGCTCATGCCGAGCATCATGCGGCGCATGCGCACCCGACTGCCGACATGTTTGTCAGTCGGGTTGGGCGCCTTTTTGGCTAACATTGCCTTCAACTCCTGTGCCTCCAATTTGACGCGGCCTATAGACAGTAATTGTCACAATTGAAACCACTTTTTAACAGCGGCGTCACGTCCTACGCGGTTCCCGGTTTTTATTCCCATTTAACAAAGTGAATAGACTCAACCATTACACGCTTCGGTTGTATAAAAGCAAATGCGAAATACAACGTCGTTGCTGCTCTGATAGATATCCACAATTCGTCTGCAACTTTTCGACGAACAGGCCCGTTAACTGAAACGGCAAGTTTCGTCCTACATCACGTTTTGAGCATATCAGCCCGTACACGGCGGCGGAGCACGGCAATGAGAATGATTCCAACAAACAAGCCCGCGGGCACATCGCCAAAGCGTGCATAGATCGTGGCGCCGATCGCATGCGGCAACCCTGAATCAACGACGCCCTCGCTGCCAAGCGGCAGCGAATTGATGATGCGCCCGACCGGATCAACAACGCCGGAGATGCCGGTATTGGCCGCGCGCGCAAGGGGCAGACCGAGTTCGATCGCGGTCACGCGCGCTTGCTGAAAATGTTGATACGGTCCGGTGGAAATTCCAAACCAGCCGTCATTGGTCACGTTGACGATCCAGCCAGGCCGTTTGCCGTGCGGTCGAACTTCACCGGCGAATACGATCTCATAGCAAATAAGCGGCAGCGCTTCCGGGGCTCCCGGCACAGCGACGAGTCGGTGACGGTCGCCCGCGAGGAATCCGCCACGCTGCTCGGTCAATTCTTGCAGCCCGATGCGTTCGAGAATTTGCTCGAAGGGCAGATATTCGCCGAACGGCACAAGATGCACTTTGTCATAGACCGCGGCGATCGAGCCGCTGTGGTCGATGACATAGATCGAATTATAGACTCCGGATTGTGCCGGATTGTCGGGATCGACGAGCCGCATCGCGCCGGTGATCAAGACCGCTTTTGGCGACAATAGATTGGTAATTTGCGCGAGCGCATCGGCCTCGCGCATGAGGAAAAAAGGAAATGGCGACTCCGGCCAGATCAATTGCGTCGTGTCGCCCAGGGCTGGAGTTGGCGATTGCGTGTCTTGCGATTGCGACCCTTGCGGCGGCGGAGCCGACGCGCGGGTTGAGAGCGCGAGATAGCGGCTCATCACCTCGTGCCGTGCGGAGTAGTTGAAGCGGACATCCTGCTGCAAGTTTGGCTGCATGATGCGCAGATGCACGCCCTCGACCAATCGCGTCGGCGTACGTTCGAGGCGCCAGGCGCCGAAACCGCCGAGCGCGACGAGCGCGGCGATGCCCAGCGCGAGCGGCAGGCATGGCCGCCGTGTTTCGGCGGGATCATCGGTCAGCGTTGCGGGACTCGCGAACACGACGACGGCGATGAAGGTGTAACCCCAGATGCCGAGCACGGATACACCTTGCGCCAAAGGCAGCGGCGTAGTCAGCGCATAGCCGAAAGCATTCCAGGGAAACCCCGTAAACAAATGACCGCGCATCCATTCGGACGCGGTGAGTGAAACACCCAGAGAGAAAATGCGCATGGCGCCTCGCATCCACAGCATACGCGCCAGCGCCACACCGAACGCCATATAGATCGCGGCAACCGCGGGCAGGCCGATCACGGCGACCGGCAACAGCCAGCCGAAGGTCGGCGCATCGACCAAAAATGCGTAGCCGATCCAATAAAGCCCAGCGAGAAAATAACCGAAGCCGAACCACCAGCCGGTCGCGGCAGCGGCAGTGACGCCACCGAAGCGGCCGACTCCGGTACCGTCGATCAGCCAGACCAGCGCCGGAAAAGTCAGAAACAAAACCGGCCAGGCATCGAACGGCGCCATGGCCAGCGCCGAAACTGCGCCGAGAGCAAACGCAATCAGCCGGCGCCGCCAGCCCCAGGACAGCACGATGGCATGTATGAGCCGCTTCACGGTGTTCGCGGCGCGTTCGTGTTCGGTTTGTTTTCGTCACGCACAGGTGCTGGCCGGGCCGGCGGCGCGCGGAGCAGCGCCGGCAATTCACGCGCCGCGCCCGGGCGGCGATCCTTGCGCAGATAAATCCGCACGCGCTTGACGCGGCGCGGATCGGCATCGAGCACTTCAGCTTCGAACGGCTCCGGTCCGGGCACGAGCTCGCCGCGTACCGGGACGTGACCGGCTTTGGTTACCAGATAGCCGCCGAGCGTGTCGACTTCCTGCGCCACTTCTCCGACATCGAACTGGTCGCCGATCGCCGCGCGCACCTCCTCGAGGCTGGCCCGTCCATTGGCAAGGTACGAGCCGTCGTTTTGCCGCGTCACCGCGGGGCCTTCTTTCTCGTCATGCTCGTCCGCGATATCGCCGACAATCAACTCGACCAGATCCTCCATCGAAACCAGCCCGTCGCTGCCGCCATATTCGTCGATGACGAGCGCGAGATGGATACGAGTCGCCTGCATCTTGGCGAGGAGATCGAGCGCCGGCATCGACGGCGGTGCGTAAAGAATCTCGCGCACGATCTTGGCCGCGGCCAGCGGCAGCGACAGATCGAGATTGGCAAAGTTGAGATCGGCGGCTTGCGGCTGCTCGGGCTCGCCGGTTTTTTCCGTGCCGATTACCGCACGCGCCGCCATGAAGGCGACCAGGTCGCGGATATGAACCATGCCGGCCGGATCATCGAGCGTGTCGTTATAGACGACGAGGCGCGAATGCCCGGCGACTTCGAACACCTTGATGAGATCGCCGATGGCGATGTCCTGCTGCACGGCGACGATATCGGCGCGCGGCACCATGACGCGCTCGATCCTGGTTTCGCGCAGGCCGAGAATATTCTTCAGCATCGCCGCTTCTTCGGGCGAGAATCCCGATTGCGGTTGTTCGTTGGTGAGCACGAGTTCGAGATCGGCGCGCGTCGATGCTGCCTTCCAGCCGAACAGGATGCGCATCACGCGCGTCAGCCAGCCCTCCGGATGCTCGCCCGATTGCGCCACCACCATCGGCAGCCCACGGTGCTCACTGTCGACCGGTTCGGTGCGGGGCGGGATTTGCGTCATGGCGGATATCGGCATCGGTTCTTCGCGCCGGCCTTCAGGACTCATCGCGACCGGCCGGCGGGAGCGCGATGGCGTCGCGGCCGTTTCGCCGGATGTCGTTTCTTCGGATCGGCCTTGAGACGATACGGATCGGGGATCGCCAGCCGGCGGAGAATTTGGCGTTCGGTGCGTTCCATCTCGAGTGCGTCTTTCTGCCGTTCGTGGTCGTAGCCGAGAAGATGCAGAAAGCCATGCACGGCAAGATGGGCGACATGATGGGCGAGCGGTTTTCCTTCGGCACGCGCCTCGCGGGCGATGGTTTCGTGGGCAAGAATGACGTCGCCGAGATAGCCGGAAGCGGCGCTTTTTGCCGGGAATGCCAGGACGTTAGTGGGCGCGTCGATGCCCCGCCAGTCCCGGTTGAGCGCGCGCAATGTCGAATCATCGGCAAGAACGATAGCAAGCTCCGAACCCGTTGTTGACAGAGCCATACCGGCCTGTGCAATGGCGCGCCGCACCGCCGATTTCAGCTTGCCGGCTGATGTCCAACGATCGCTGGCGACGAGCACATCGATCTTGAGTGCGGGCCGCGCCGCGTGCGTCATCCGCGGCGCTCGCGCTTCTTCACCGCGTCTTGGTCGTAGGCCTCGACGATGCGGGCGACGAGCTCGTGGCGGATCACGTCGGCGGCAGTGAAGGTAACATGGCCGATGCCTTCGACACCGCCGAGGAGACGCACCGCGTCGGCCAGGCCGGAGGCTTGACCAGGCGGAAGGTCGACCTGGCTTGGATCGCCGGTCACCACCATGCGGCTGTTCTCGCCGAGCCGGGTAAGCAGCATTTTCATCTGCATCACGGTGGTGTTCTGCGCTTCGTCGAGAATAATTGCGGAGTTCGACAGCGTGCGGCCGCGCATGAAAGCGAGCGGCGCGATTTCGATCTCGCCGCTCTGCATGGCGCGCTCGACGATGCGCGCGTCCATCAAATCGTAAAGCGCGTCGTAGATCGGCCGCAGATACGGATCGACCTTCTCGCGCATGTCGCCGGGCAGGAATCCAAGCCGCTCGCCGGCTTCGACCGCCGGCCGCGACAGCACGATGCGATCGACTTCCTTGCGCTCGAACAATTGCACGGCGTGTGCGACCGCGAGCCAGGTCTTGCCGGTTCCCGCGGGGCCGGTCGAGAACACGAGCGCATGGCGCTTGAGCGCACGCACATAAGCATCTTGCGCTGCGGTGCGGGCGCGGACGCGCCGCTTGCGCAGATTAATCTCCTCGAAATTCTCCCGCGCGGTCGCCGGATCGAAATCGAACAGCGAACCCTGCGACAAAGCGAGCCGGATGGTGCCGTCGACGTCGCCCTGCAACAGCTCGTCGCCGCGCTTCAATCGGTCATAAAGACTCTCGAGCACGCGGCGTGCCTGATCGCTGGCGTCGCGCGGGCCTTCGATGGTGACCTGATTGCCCCGCGAATTGGCTACCACGCCGAGCCGGCGTTCGATCAGCGCGAGGTTTTGGCCGTATTGGCCGAACAACGTCGAGGCAAGGCGGTTATCGTCGAACGTGAGCGTGATCTGGGCCGTACTGTCCGGGGCGGTGAAAACCGATTGATCCGTCTCACGTGTTGCCAAGTCAGGCTCCTGCGCGAAGAAGGGCGGGCTCATGCGCCGCAAACAGGCCGAACAGGCTGTTGGCGGCGATTTCAGTGATGGTGACGGGCGCGATCGTGCCGATCAGCGCGACCGGTGCCTCAACCTGCACCGGCTGCAAATAGGGCGAACGGCCGACGATCTGGCCGGGATGACGGCCGGGCCGCTCGAACAGCACGTCGAAGGTGCGATGCAGACATTGGCGGTTGAACGCCGCCTGACTCCGGTCGATCGCGTGTTGCAGGCGCTGCAAGCGCTCCGATTTCAGATCTTCATCGATCTGATCGCTCATATCTGCGCCGGGCGTCCCGGGCCGCGGTGAATATTTGAACGAGAACGCGCCGGAGAGGCCGACTTCCTCGACCAGACTCAGCGTGTCGGCGAAATCGAGCTCGGTTTCCCCGGGGAAACCGACGATGAAATCCGACGTCAAAGCAAGATCGGGCCGTACCGCATGCAAGCGTTCGACGGTGGCGAGATAATCGGCGCGGGAGTGGCGGCGGTTCATGGCCGCCAGGATGCGGTCGGACCCCGATTGGACCGGAAGATGGAGCTGCGGCATGAGCGGAGCCAAATCGCGATGCGCCGCAATTAAATCGTCATCCATGTCGCGCGGATGACTGGTCGTGTAGCGCAGCCGCTCGATGCCATCGATTTCAGCCACGTGGTGCAGCAGCCGCGCCAGCGAAGAAGTCCGTCCGTCCGGTCCTTCGCCGTGATAGGCGTTGACGTTCTGGCCGATCAGCGTGATCTCGCGCACGCCGGCTGCCGCGAGCTGCTCGACTTCAGCAACGACTTTTTGCACCGGCCGCGACACTTCCGCGCCGCGCGTATAGGGCACGACGCAGAAGGTGCAGAACTTGTCACAGCCCTCCTGCACCGTGACGAAGGCGGAGACACCCCGGGAGCGGATGGCGGCTGCGCTCGGTGCAGCGAGATGATCGAATTTGTCGTCGGCGGGAAATTCAGTATCGACCGCCTTGCCGTCGCGCGCGGCGCGCGCCAGCAGTTCGGGTAGGCGGTGATAGCTCTGCGGGCCGAACACCAGATCGACTGACGGCGCGCGGCGGATGATCTCTTCACCCTCGGCCTGCGCCACGCAGCCGGCCACTGCGACGACGATGCGGCGGCCCTCAGCGGCGGCTGCCTCCTTCATGCGGCGCACGCGGCCGAGCTCCGAATAGACTTTTTCGGCTGCTTTCTCGCGGATGTGGCAGGTGTTGAGGATGATGAGATCGGCGCCCTCGGCGGAGCCGCATTCGAGATAACCCTCGGGTGCCAAGGTGTCCGCCATACGACGCGAGTCGTAGACGTTCATCTGGCAACCGAACGATTTGACGTAGAGCTTTCGGGTTTCTTTCATGCGGCCTTGCATGCGACCTAGGCTGAGCCTAAGCCCCTATAAAAATGAGAGAATTCAGCCTCGTCGTGGTGCCGACCAATGCATTGTCTTAGCGGGATTCCCGGCAAAATGGAATGCTCAGTCCATCGGCTGGATATTGGCGTCGGCGATTACTTTCGCCCATTTGGCGATCTCCGACTTCATGTAGGCATCGAGTTGCTCGGGCGTAGTCCCACCGGCGCCGCTATTGGTCATGCCGAGATCGGCATAGCGCTTTTTGGTGTCGTCGCTGGCCAGAGCTTTCAGCGCCGCGGCGTTGAGCTTGGCGATAACGTCACGCGGCGTTCCGGCCGGTGCGACGAGGCCGAACCAGGTCTCGGCGGTAAACCCCGGCAAAGTTTCCGCGATGGTCGGAACCTCCGGAACGAGCGATGAGCGCTGCGAACTGGTGACGGCGATCGCGCGTATCGTGCCGCCCTTGATCTGACCCATGGTCGCTGACAGGTTGGCGAACATCGCCGGGATTTGTCCGGCGACGAGATCGTTAATCGCGCCGGCTTCGCCGTGATAGGGCACGTGGGTCATCTTGATCCCGGCGGCGTATTGAAACATTTCCGAGGCGATGTGCGGCGTCGTGCCGGCGCCGCCGGTGCCGAAGATGATCTTGCCCGGATCGGCCTTGGCCATGGCGATCACCTCGGCTGTGGTGTGCGCCGGAAATGACGGATTGACGACGAGGACAAGCGGGGACGCGCCGCAATAAACGACTGGCGCAAAATCCTTGACCGGATCGACCGCCGCCTTGCGATAAAGACGCGGCGCGACCGCAAGCACAGTCTGGCTCGCCATCATCAGCGTGTAACCGTCGGGTGGCGATTTCACCACGTCTTCGGCGGCGATAAGCCCGCTGGCGCCGGTGCGGTTCTCGACCAGAACCAACTGACCGAGGATTTCCGACATTTTTTGCGCCACGATTCTGGCGGCAACATCGGTGCTGCCACCGGCCGCGAAGCCGACGATCATTCTGATCGAATGATCGGGAAAGCTGGTGCTTTGCGCCCGGGCGAAGCCGGCGAAACAACCAAATACAAGTGCCAAAGCAAGCGCAAACGCGCCGCGCATCGATCGCGTCGCCATCGCATTTCCTCCCGTGCGGCCCGGATTGATCGGGCCGCGTTAGTGTAACGGAGTTCAATCCGGTGCGTCAGATGAGATCGCGTCGCAGCACCAGCGCCGCCGCACCGCCGGCATAATAGCCCTGGCGCTGGCCGACTTCGTGGAACCCGGCGCGCCTGTAGAGCGCGCGCGCCGGCGCATTGTTCTTGTCGACTTCGAGAAACACCGCGCGGGCGCCGAGCCCGGCCAACCGGCGCAAATGCAGGTCGAGCAGCGCGCGCGACAGTTTTCGCCCGCGCCAGGCCGGTGCGACGGCGACCGAGAGAATTTCCGCTTCGCCGCCGGCGCGGCGGGAGAGAATGAAGCCTACGACTTTGCGGCCGTGCAGCGCGCGATGCGCCACAACATTGCTCTCGATCAAAAGCCGGTAAATCTCTTCCTCGCCCCAGCCGCGCCGGAACGAAACGCCGTGAATGGCGGCAATCGCGGCGGCGTCGGCCGGACGCGCTTCGGACAATGTGGCCGTGCCGCGGGCAAACAAACGGGCGACGAAATTGATCATCGGCGCGGCAGCGAGGCGGCGTTCTGCGGCTGCGCGTCCGGCGCGCGCAGATACTGCGGTTTCGGTGGCGCGCTGTTTCCGGGCGCCATCGCGCCGATCCGCGCTACCCAGGTCACGTCGGGCGCCTCACGCGCGTCGACGGTTGCCGGCGTCGGCGCGGAGTGGGGGAGCGCCTCGGCAACGGCTTGCGCCGCCGAGCCGACGATGCGGGCGGAAGATTCCGACGCCGCGCGAACCGCTTCGGCGAGCGGCGCGAGTTTTGCCGCAACGAGCGTACGGCCGCCCGGAGCGAATACTTGCAGATAGACATGCTGGTGCCGCGCATCGATCGCCGCGACCACCGGACTGACATCGTCGGCGCCGAGATAGGGCGCGGCGTAAGCGGAAAGTGTCGATACGCCGATGACCGGAACGTCGGTCGCAACGCCAAAGCCGCGGGCGGCGGCAATGCCGACCCGCAGGCCGGTAAAACTGCCGGGCCCGGTTGTCACCACGATGCGGTCAAGATCGGAGAAGGCAACGCCGGCGACTTTCATGACGCGCGCAATCAGCGGCACCAGCGCCTCGGCATGGCCGCGGATCATGGGAAGGCTTTCGCTTGCCAAGACGCCGCCATTGACGGTGTCGAGCACGGCGGCGGAGCAGGCCGCCAATGCGGTATCGATGGCGAGCACGCGCATGGAGAGGTCACATCGCGCGATGTCCGGCGCAGCGCGCCCGCATCGTCAAAGTCACATCGGCCGGACTTCGGTCACGTCTGGGATGTAATGACGCAGCAAATTCTGGATGCCGTGACGCAGCGTCGCCGTCGAAGACGGGCAGCCCGAACAGGCGCCCTTCATGTTGAGATAGACGACGCCATCTTTGAAGCCGCGGAAGGTAATATCGCCGCCGTCGTTGGCGACGGCAGGCCGGACCCGGGTTTCAATCAGTTCCTTGATGGTCGCCACGGTCTCGGCGTCGGCGGTGTCGAAGAATTCGTCGCCGTCGCTTTTGCCGGCGCTGTCCGCGTTCAAGAGCGGTGCCCCGGACATGAAATGTTCCATGATGGCGCCGAGGATCATCGGCTTGAGCTGTTGCCACTCGCCGTCGTTCTTAGTCACGGTGATGAAATCGGAGCCGAAGAACACCCCGCTCACGCCGG
>Ga0181537_10001138_pt1 | contig 24756 bp, 15 predicted proteins | sample PEATcosm2014_Bin_39_FD_119765 | JGI IMG/M metagenome (GOLD analysis project Ga0181537, IMG submission 119765) | Peatland microbial communities from MTU Mesocosm Facility, Houghton, MI, USA - PEATcosm2014_Bin23_10_metaG | ecosystem: Environmental > Terrestrial > Soil > Wetlands > Peat | place...
AGACGGTCGCGACAGGACCGATTTTGCTCGGCTGTTCGGCGACGCGTGGGGTTGATACACTCGCGTGGCTTTGGGAGGAGCCGCACACCATGCCGACATTCGCATTCTTTCGTAACGAGCCGGACATTCGTTCGTTTCGGCAAGGCGAGACGATCTTCAAGGAGGGAGATCCTGCGGACTGTATGTTCGCGGTAGTGGAGGGAGCCGTTGAGATTGAACTCCGAGGCTCCGTGGTTGAACACATCGCGCCCGGTGGTGTTTTCGGCGAAATGGGCCTCATCGATGGTCAGCCGCGCAGCGCCACAGCGGTGGCCGCCGCCGATTGCAACCTTGCTGTCATCAGCGAAAAGAGATTCCTGCGGTTGGTCGAACTGACGCCGCGGTTCGCGCTACAGATGATGCAAGTGATTACGGAGCGTCTGCGGCGCAGTAGCAGGAGCTAGCTCGTCGCATCACGGAGACGCCGGCGGTGCGTGTTCACGATGATAGCGATGAATCGCCCAGAGATAGATTTCCATCAGCGAGTTCTCGCCCAGCTCCTTTAGCAAGACATCGCGCCGAGTTCGACTTGTCACACGTTTGAATTGCATCCTGGCACGCTGAAACCGACTCAGCTGGCTGCGATACTGCCAAAGCAATTCCTGGGCCGCCATCTTATTCTGGCGCAGTTCCCAGACGCCAAGCACGACAGCCAGGAATCCGCTACAGAAGGTGAGTATGTTCTTCACCGGCAACCCGACACGCGCATCGACTTGAATCAGCTCATGACCGAACATGAACAATACCGAAATGACGGTTAGAGCAACAATGAATGCCGCGCTTTTCAGCCGCTTGATCCGGTGACGTGCCATCTCCATCGCCGCAACCTTGCGCGCAAAATATTGGTACTGATCCTCGATCCAGGCCTGATTGACAAATCGCGTTCGCTGCGCATGCGTCTCGATCGTGTGCGCCGCCGCAGCCGCCATCGGTTCGATCGAGTCGAGCGCAAAGCTGATCCAGCTGAATCCCCGGAATCTATGCAGGCCCGTCAGCTCAATCAGCGTCCGGATACGCACGCCGCGATCGAGGCCGGCCAGCGTCAAATAAAATCTTACCCGCAGCGTTTCCGCCAACACTCGGGTGGAGAGATACTTGCTGAACCAGCGCTTCGCTTGGAAAACATAGAATGCGAGCAGACTCGTCAGCAAGATGAGCATATAGACGATCAATAGTATTCTTGATTCCGTAATTTTATCGTAAATGAGATAGGCGAGCCCCATCGAGAACGTCATGATGCCGAACATGTTGAACAGTCGGTCGGAACGCCGCTGCATATACCCGGCAAGAGTATCGGCCTTGACGTATTGCCGGTCGATGTCCTTCAGGACGGCAGCGTCGCTCGCCGCGATATCCTCGGAAAAATTGCCCGTCAGGGACGCGCTGCGCGGGACGCTGCCATCGTGGGCAATTCGCTCGAACTCGGCGTTATAGTGGTTCAGGTCGGCGAGTCCTCGCTTCAGCGACGACGGCATGCTCTCCTGCACCTCGAGAACGTTGTCTCGGACAGCCAGGAGATAATGGGGCTGCTGCATATGCGCCGATTCGGAAGCGCCGCCGCGAATGACCGGCACCCAATAGACAAGCCGGACGGCCAGTTCCATTTCATCGACGACCTTCTCGATCTCGATCACATCGAATGCGCCGCCGCTGTCGACGTGAATCCCGAGAAAACCGCAGAGGATGTCGGCGGTGTCTCCACGCGAGCTTGATTTGCCGCCGTCCCAGAGCGCGATCAGCAGGCTGCTGCGCCGAACCAGAATGTCGGCGATGAGGGAATCGGAGCCGATGAGCGCATCGAAGGACATGTCGAGGGCAACGGCGGCCCGCATGATCGCAAGGCTGGCGGCGCAGTTGGCGTCAGCCATTACGCGCACATCGGTATTGGGCAAATGATGTCTGAGAGTGCGCAGAAAGCCGGCAGCCGAATCGACCAGTCGTGCACGTTGCGCGGCATCCACATCGGCGGGGCAGGAGAGCCCAACGGTGAATGGGGAATTCACAGGCGGTAGCGCCGCTGCCGCGGCCAGGGCACGGGTCGACATACGATCACGCTATGCGGGCCGTCGCGCGGATCGGATGCCCAAGGCGGTGGCGGCTAGTATAGGTTCAGCGTCCATGTCCCAGTGTTCGTCGTAATGCCGCCCGATGTGCAATAGTAGGACACGGTGTACGGCCCCGGGCCGATCGAGGTCGGAAGGTCATAACTGAGGGACACATCCTCGGCACTGATGGCGTAATTGTTGAACTCGTAGCCGTCCGAGAAGTAGCACGTACCGGTCGACGGTATACCCGCTGGATTGAAGTTGTACTGAATCGAGGTTAAGGAACCCGCAACACTGTGCGGCGCCCTGGTGAACGCCTGTCCGTTCGGCGGGGCGGCGCTGTTGACATAGGTCGGCGCGAGGGTCGCGCTGGGAACTTGGATGGTCGATGTCGACGCGTTGGCAGCCGAGCCGCAGGTCAGCGTGTAGGTCACGGGCGCGGTGGAAGTCGCCGGAGTGACGGAAACGGAGTTGAACGACGTCAGTGGCTCGGGCATGCTTTTGTATACCCCATCGCTGCTGGTGAGCGCGCACGTAGAACCCGCCGGCAGGCCGGGCGCCGTCCAGTTCAGGAACGCCGAGGTCGTCGCGATCCCGCCTGATGCGTAATACGGCATCGCCTCGAGCGTGAGGTTTCCAATGGTGTATTGATACACCCCGGACGGGTTGTAGACATAGATGACGTTGTTCGGCGCGTTCGATACGTAGATGTTGCCGGTCGAATCGACGGCGACACCCTCCGGCTGCGCGAGCGCCGGGCTCGGCGCACCGCTCAGCGTCAGGGACAGCGGGGTTGCGGTGCCCGCCTGGTATGCGGTGAGCGGTGTGCCGGAATAGCTCGTCACATAGATATTGCCCGCCGGATCGAAGGCAACGCCGGTCGGTCCGGACACGCCGGTAATGGGCGGCTGTACGCCGCTATCCGGCGAGGGCGGGCAGGGCACGCTCGCACACGAACTCTGATCGATGGCGGCGCCCGCATAAAATGAGACTTCGTTGGAGCCGGCAATCGCGACCGCGATGTCGCCCGTCGAGGGCTTGTACTGCAGCGCGCCGACCGACTGGAACGGCAGGCCGGTGACGTCCTGCGTCAACACGGCAATCTGGCTGAAGGAGCCGCTGTACGACAACACCTGGATATCGTTCACGTTACCCGGGCCGCTGTTGCCGTTACCCTCGTTATCGGCAACCAGAATCCGGCTGTTGGCGTCGACGGCGACGCCAAGCGGGCGGGTGACCGCGGTGTAGGGCCCGGACTGCATCACACCGGAGGAATTGTACGCAACGACCGAGGCCGCGTTGGTGCCGTTGCCGACGTCGGCCACGTACAAGTTGCCGGCGGTCGCATTCGCCGTCTGGTCGAAGGCGAGCCGGACGGGACTCGTCAGACCCGCGCTCAGGGTCTGCGACGGCTGCATGACCAGCTGGCCGTAGGTCGCTTCATACTGCGTTCCCCCTGCGTAGACAAGTACCTGGCCGGTCCCATAGCTGGCCACGTAGAGGTTGCCGTTCGGGCCAAATGCCAGAGCTTGGGGACTGACGAGCGTGGGCGACAGCGTCACGGCCACCGAAGCGTTGGCGCTCTCGCCGAATTCAGGGCTCTTACAGGTGATCGACGCAGTGTAAACACCGGTCAGCGCGCCGCTCGTGGCCATGCCGCTGGCCGGCAAAGAACCGGAGACGCCGCCGACCGTGAACTGGCATGTGGTGGCCGTGTCGCTCGCCAACTCCCCGCTCGATGTCCACGTCAGCGTGGTGGTCTGGCCAATGGCGGCGGGGTTGGGTGATGCGCTCAGCGTCACCATCGCCGGCGCGCCGATAATCAGATTGAGCGTCGCCACGGTGGGCGTCGGGATCCCGGGACTCGTGCAGCTCAGCGTATAGGTCGTCGTGTCGGTCCCACCCGCGACCGTCGGCGGGTTCACGAGATAGCCGGCGGAGCTGGTGCCGGCATTGGGATCATTCAGCCCTCCATCGGTTCCCGTGTCGTTCGGATTGGACAGTGTGCACGCGGTGGCATTGCTCGTATTCCACTGCAAGTCGACAACTCCCGGGGGACTACCGCCGTTCGTATAGGTCATGGCGTACGTGTTGGTGGCCGAGCTCACGAGCTGCGGCGAACCGGGCCCTGACGTCACCGGCGTGAAGAAGAGGATGGCCGGCGCGGGTGCGGGTGGGCCGCTCGAGACCACCAGGTTGACGGCCGAGCCGATGTTCACGAGGGTGCCGGCCCCCGGATTCTCGCTGATCACACTGCCCGAGGGCACGGTATTGCTCGTCGCCATGGAGACCGTGCCGAGGACAAGCCCGGCCCCGGTGATCGCGGTGGTGGCCGCCGCTTGGGTGTTGCCGAGCACATTCGGTACGGCCACCTGCGCGGGGCCGCTGGAGACGACGAGATTCACCGGCGAGCCCTGCGCAACGCTGCTGCCTGGCCCTGGGCTCTCACTGATGACGCTGCCCGAGGGGACGGTGCTGCTCGACATGTTGGTGATGCTGCCCACCGTGAGTCCGGCGCCGGTGATGGCGGTGGTGGCCGCCGCTTGGCTCAAGCCCACCACAGCGGGCACCATCACATTCGTCGGGGCGCTCACCGTCACCTCCGCCGTCGCAAAGCCGGTCGCGGTGCCGGTACCCGGACAGCTCAACATGGCTTGATAGGTGCCGGGTGAACTCAAGGTGCCCGTCGACACGCCGGAGCTGTTGGCCGGTTCGTGGGTGTTGGCGGTTTCGAAGGTACCGCTCGACGCCGACAAGGTGCAGTACGATCCGCTCGGTACCCCGCTCGAGATCCAAGAGAGCGTCGCGGCGCTGCCGGCCGGCACGCTGGCCGGCGTTGCCGTCAGCGTCACGCAGGGCGGCACATTGGCCGGCGGCCACGTCGAGTTGACGGAATTGAGGGCGACCTCCGCATTGATCGTCAGGAACAGCGAGGCCAGTCTGCCGTCGTCGTCATAGGCGGGGCTCGGATTGCCGCCCGTCGGCGTCAAGTTGCTGTTGAAGGCGCCTAGGTTCGCGGTCACGATGCCATGGCACTGCACCAGCTCATTGACGGCGCAGCTGAAGCCGTTCGGGCTGCCGCTCACGCCGCTGTTGAAGTACGTCTGACTCTGCTGCACGCAGGCCTTGAGGCTGCCCTCGACGCTCACTTGGATGTTCTGCTCCGGCAACTCGGCCAACAGATTGGAATACTTGTTGGCGACATAGCCCGGGAGGCCGTTCGGCAGGCCGCTCGCCGTATTGTTCAGCGCAAGGCCGCCGGCAAACATCGACAGTTCGTGATCGACGGTGCCGGGAGCATCGCAGTATCCGCTCAGCTCCAGAAAGGTCTTCCCTTCGACCTCGGTGCCCTCGACGCCGATGAGGTCCGAGCGGGTGGTCCACAACAACTGCGGCACGAGGCTGCCCGGTGCCGGGTTGCACCCGAGGTTCTTCGGCCCCGGCAACAGGACGCTGGCGTTTTGCTGGGTCTGGATCTGGTAATTGTTGGAGGCCGGATCGAATTGCAGCGCCGTGCCCTTGAAGACCACGAAGCCGGAGCCGCTCGAGCCCGAATGACCGCAGACCGATCCGGGAATGATGGTGGAGGGAAAACCGGGGCAGTAGTTCGCCACGTCCAGCGTTTGCGTGCCGTTGCAGGTCCAGACGTTGCCCGGATACGTCACGCGCGGATCGGAGGGCACGGTGCAGCTCTGCATGAGCAGGTTGCCTTCCGGTGGCGGCGCACCCGGCGGCGGCGTGATCATCGGCGTTATCGCGCCATTGAGAAGCGGGCAGCTCGGGACGCAGCTGGCTGCCGGAGTGGAATCCGTGCCGGACAGCACGGCCAAGCCCACGGGCTCGCTGACACCCGTGGTGAGAGTCCCAAGTATCGGGTTGCCGCCGTTTGCGGGCGGCTCACCCAATTGCAGAATCCGGCCCCCGTTATTCGGCTCGCGCTGCGCCACGAAGGCATACGGTGTGCTCGCGAATGTGCCCACCTTGATCTTCTGCAGCAGCGGCCCGAGACCGCTCGCGAAGTTGCCGACGAAAGCGTCCGCCGTGGTATCGAAGCGCAGGATCCGGCCATCGAGGGTGGTGAATAGCAGGCTGGTGCCATGCGTGGCATCGGGCGGCCAGACGTCCATGCCGAAGGGCACGGCGAGTTCCTGCAGAAACCTGAGCCACGGGATTGCCGTCGCATCCGGGCCGTTCAGCGGCCCATTGCCCGCGAGAACCTTGGCAATGGAGGTCTTGTGGTAGACGATGACGCGCGCGTCGAACGAATCGCCGACCAGCACCAGCAGGTCGCCCATGTTCCACAATGCAGTCGTCGTCGAGGCGACCACCGATTCGGCGAGCGCCAGCGTTCGCACACCGCTGAAGGTATCGTCCACCAGCAAAGGTTTGCCATAGCAAGTCCACCCATGGTTGCCGTTGCAGGCCGAACTCTCGAAGGGCAGAACCCACACTCCCGGGTTCGGGTACCCGGACCAGCTGGAGGAGACGACGAACAGATCGCCCGCGGCATCGACGGACAGGCCATTGGGCTGCGACGGGCCGGCACTCGACTTCGACCAGGTATGGAGAGTCGTGGCAGTGCCGTAGCTCGGACCCGAGTAGTAGACGATCGCGCCCTTCTCGGCGTCGGCGACGATCAGATCGAGTGTGTTGGTGTAGGAATTCGGCACCCAAACGAGCGCCTCGAAGCCGCCGTGACTCGATCCGTCCTTGTTGATCGGTGTTGCGCCGTTCTTGTTGCCGATGAGGGGCGGAGTCCCCACCAGATTCAAGTCATAGATCGCATTGCCGTTGGAATTCGCGCCCGTCACGAGCAGTTGCTGGCCGGCGTTGGCCGTGTTGAACAGGCAGAACGCGGCAATGCCCGCGAGCAGCCGGGCAGCTCTCGTTCGATGGGGCGTCACGCGGGTGGGCGTCACGGGGGTGCCGGCCAGATTCATGGTCACGCACTCGACTGGCATCTCGATCCCCTCGCTCCGTGATATTCGCCAGCGCACAGGCCTACCACTCGGGGCGGCCGGCGATCGCCTACGTAGGATCAACGCGCGTTATCGTTGGAATGGATATCCCTGAACTCTTGTTGTCGCCGAGGTCGATCTCGGCGCGATGCTCTGCACTTAACTTACCACGACACTCGTCATGTTTCCTAGCGCGCCTTTCGGGCGAGGCGCAATATGTCATCGTGCTGAGCCGCCCGGCTGGACCTGCCGCTATACAATCGTGAGGACATGGCTGATTCCCATTTCCAGCCGCCATCGCCCGAGGAACAGACGACGATCGATGCCGTCGAGCGATATCTTCGGCAGGGTGAGCCGCTGCTCGCCTACAACGCCGTGCAGGAGGGCCTGCAGGCGTTCCCCGCGAGTCTGCGGCTGCGGCAGCTGGGCGGGCTCGCTGTCGCGCGCAGCGGAGACATCGAGCGGGCCAACCGCCTTCTGCGCCAGCTAGCCGATGAGGGCGGCGCCGACGCCGAGACTCTCGGAATGCTGGCGCGCACGCACAAGGATCTCGCCCTTCGGACTCCGGATGCATCGCTCGGCGCGGCGCATTTCGCAGCCGCCTTCCGCATTTACACCCAAGCGTACGAGGCGGCGCGCCGGCGCGGCGGTGCCGCCGATGCCTGGTACACCGGCATCAATGCAGCGGCCATCGCGGTGCTGCAGGGCGATCTCGCCGCCGCACGATTGATTGCCGCCGAGGTGCGCAAGCTGTGCACGGAGGCGCTGGCGAGCCCCTCCGCGGCCGCCGACTACTGGCTGGAAGCGACGCTCGGAGAGGCCGCGCTGATCCTCGGCAACGAATCGGAATCGGCCGCTCACTATGCCCGCGCGGCCGCTCTAGCCGCCGGCCGTTACGGCAATCTCGCCAGCACCCGTCGACAGGCGCAGCTGCTTGCGGCATGGCTCCCCGGACGCGCCGACTGGCTATCCGAGGTGCTCGAGATCCCGCCGGTGGTGATGTACACGGGACATATGATCGATCGACCGGGGCGCATTTCGGCACGGTTTCCGATGGAGCTCGAAGCGGCCGTGGCGGCAGCCGTTCGACAGCGGCTCGAGGTCCTGCGGCCGCTGGCGGCGTACGGATCAGCGGCCTGCGGGTCCGATATTCTCTGCCTCGAAGCCATGCTCGATCTCGGCGGAGAGACCCACATCGTGCTGCCGTTTCCTCCCGCGGAGTTCCACCGAGCCAGTGTCGATTTCGCGCCGGGACAGTGGGGCGAACGATTCGAACGCGTCCTTGCCGCCGCAAGCAGCGTCACCGTCACCAGCGACCACCGCGCCCGCGGCAGCCGGGCGACCTTCGAATACGCCAACTTCATTTTAACGGGCATGGCCCGCCTGCGCGCACAGGTGCTGCAGACCGAACTGCGCGGTCTCGCCGTGTGGGATGGAAAGCCACCCGGCGGCGCCGGCGGAGGCGCGGCCTCTCTGGTGGGCCTGTGGCAAGCGCAGCAGGTTCGCGTGGAGCACGTGCCGCTGCCGCCGCTGCGGGAGAATTCGCCGGCACCTGGCGCAACGTCCGGGGCGACCCTGATGGACGAGCGGCCTGCGGAGGGATTTTCACATGAAATCCGCGCCATGCTCTTTGGGGATGCGGTCGGCTACAGCGGGCTGAGCGAGGACCAGACGCCGTACTTCGTCACGCAGTTTCTGGGCGCCGTGGCCGATCTCAACGCGCGCACGGCGCAGCGCCCGGAACACGTCGAGACCACCGGCGACGGGCTGTACATGGTGTTTCGCAGCGTCCGAGACGCCGGTTACTACGCGCTCATGCTCAACACGCTCGTCACCGGCACCGATTGGGCGTCGCGCGGTCTGCCGCAGGGCCTGAACATCCGGGTGGCCTTGCACTGTGGACCGGTGTACTGCGGGCGCAATCCGGTCACGGGATCGCCGCTGTATACCGGGCCGCACACGAGCCGCACCGCGCGCATCGAGCCGATCACGCCGCCCGGCCAGGTCTATGCCAGCAGCGCGTTCGCCGCCGTGGCGGCGGCGATGGGTGTCGCCGGTTTGTCCATGCACTACGTCGGGCGAATTCCGCTCGCCAAGGGCTACGGTCTGCTTGGGCTGTACCACCTGACTGCGGCAGCCGAAGCGGCCGGGCGGTAGTGAGGGCGGCGGAAGAAGCGCCGAGCCCCCTCTAGTGCGCGGCTACCGCGACGACATTTGCCGATGGCGGCACCCGGGAGCGATTCGCCAGGCGCTCGCGCCGATGGAGCCTCTCCATATATTGCTCCGCCAGGGTGCGAAATGACGGCGGCGCGCCGCTGTCCTTGCTCAGAATCGCGTAGCTGTGCGTCAACAGCGGTTCCGCCTCTTGGTAGCGGCCGAGTCCGGTCAGCGCCGCGCCCTCAGCGGACTCGGCCGCCGCCGTTCGCCAATGCGATGCCGACAGCGAGGTCGTGTAGATGTCGGCCGCGCTGCGCGCCGACTCGAGCGCATCCGGAAACTTGCCCTGGGCGACTTCGAGAGTCGCGAGCCCAATCAGGCTCGAGGCGACGTCGGGGTGGCGATCGCCCACGAGCCGGCGGCGCATGTCCAGGGCATCGCGCGTGTCGCGGTCGGCTTCGTCGTATTGCCCCGCGAGCGTCAGCCAGAATCCGATCCTGTTCAGCACGCGCGCCACTGCCGGATTGTCATTAGGAAACACTCTGCGGTAGACGGCCAATGACTCGCGCTCGTTGGCCAATGCATGCGCGACGTCGCCCCGTGCGTATTGCGCGGAGGCGAGCTCGTTCAAGAGATCCGCCACCGCGGGATGCTTATCGCCGAGCAGCTCCCGATTCATGGCGAGTGCCTGCTCGTAGATCGGCTCGGCGTGCGCCAAGTCTCCCTTGTCACGCAGGGTGGCGGCGAGATTGCTCAGCTCGGCCGCAATATACGGGTGCTTGTCGCCGAGCAGGCGGCGGTACATCGCGATCGATTCTCCGAACAGCGTCGCCGCTCCGTCATAGTCGCCGCGCTGCCACATCAGCAGCGCCAGATCATTGACCGCCTCGGCCACATCCGGGTGGGGCTCGCTGCCGCGCAGTTTGCGCTGCATGGCGACGGCGCTCTGCATCAGCGGAATCGCCGCATTCAGGTTCCCGCCGTCGGCCACGGCACGGGCCAGGTCCTTGAGCGTACGCGCGATATCCGGAGTGGCTTCTCGATAGAGCGCCTGCTGCCGGCGCAGCGCATCGCGAAGGGTCTTCTCGGCATCCGCATGATGCCCTTCCTGGGCCAACAGTACACCCAGGCCATAGAGGGTCGTTGCGAGCTCCGCCTGGCTGGCGGGCTCGTTCGGAGCGGCCGACTCGGCCCGGATGGCTTCCCGGTAGGCCTTCTCAGCCACCGCGAATTCCGCCTGCCGGGTAAGCAGATCCCCGAGATGGTCCAGCGAATCGGACAGCTCCAGCGGATCGTCGCCAGAGATGCTGCGGTGCGTCGCTACCGCCTGTTCGAGCAGCGGCCGCGCCTGGCCGTAGAGGCCGAGCCCGGTGTACACGGTGCCCAAAGTGTCCATCAAGGTGGCGCGGATCGCCGGCTGCTTTGCAAGTTCCCGATCGATGCGCGCCGCGCCCTTGTCCAGCATCTCGCGCGCCGTGACGCTGTTGCCGCGGGCCTCGCCCGGATCGGAGATCTTGAACAAATCGACCAGAAACTTCGTCGTTTCCCGCGCCGTTTGGGTCTGCGCCTCGGCGCGCACCGTTTGCTTTTGAGCTTCGGAACGCTGGATGAGAGCGTAGGCGGCGAGTCCACTGGTTATCACCATCCCGCAGACGGCGCCGGTGGCGAGGCTGGCGAGGCGGCGGTAGCGGCGGCTCTGATCGCGCCTGCGCAGGGCGTCGTAGCCGACGCCGAGTACGCCGGCGATCAACTTCAGCTTGGAGGCGTACCGTCCGTCCTTGCCTGGCCGGGCATCCGCCGCGATCGGCTCCGTGCGCACATCGCTCAGCGTGCCGTCGGCGGCGAGACGATAGCGCAGCGCGGGAGGGAAGCACTCCTCCTCCTCGCGCCCCGGCATGTCCGAAGCGTTCGGTTCACCCCCGACGATCAGGCAGAAAACCCGGTCCTCGCGGCCGAGACGCTTGAACGCCAGGATCTCCTCGTTGACCCACTTCGAGCGCGCGGCGTTCGGCGAACAGATGACGATCTGGCAGCCCGACTCGCGCAGCGCCTCGCTGATGACTTCGCCCAAGTCGGTGGCGGAAGCCAGTTCTTCGCGGTCACGGAATACGGGATTGAGGCGCCGCGGGACCTCGCCGCGCGCGGTCTGGGTGCCGATGAGCTGCCGGGGCGGCCGATAGGACTCGAGCGACTTGTGCAGCCACGTCGCCCAGAGCTCGTCGCGATGGCTGTAGCTGATGAACGCCTTATAGCGCGGCTGGCTCAGATGCCCATCCTCCGTGGCGATCGCCACGTCATCGTGGTTTGCCGGGGACGCCTTGCAGTCATTCTAGTTTTCAGCGCACCGTAGGATCGTGCTCGAGTCGAGCAGGTGCTGATAGTTTTGCAGCGTGGGCATGGTGGCGTATCTCATCCACTGGATATCAGCGCGCTACGCCCTTACGCGGCGAGGCAATTCGGATCTTCGGAAACAGCATGCCGACGCTGCCCCGGTACTGCAGATAACGGTCGCCGAAGTATGCGATGAGGTCGCGCTCCTCGAACCAGATGCCCACAAAGATGTAACCCGTGGTGGCGAACGCAAAAAACAGATGGCCCAGCGTCATGTGCGGCGCAGCCCAGAAAGCCAGAATGAAGCCGACATAGAGGGGATGGCGCATCCACCGATACAGAAAAGGCGTGACAAACGCTGGCTCCGAGGGCGTGCGCCCAAGTAGCCGGGCGAATCCTTGGCTCACACCGAACAAATGAAAGTGACTGATGAGGAACGTGCTCAAGAGCAGCAGCCCCCATCCCATCCACGACACGACGAGGAGCGCCCTGGAACCAATCGGGTCGGCGACGGACCAGATCGTCTGCAGCAGTGGGCGCCACTGCCAGCAGACCAAGGCGAGCGCCAGGCTGGCAAACAGCACAAAGGTACTGCGCTCGATCTCCTCGGGCACGATGCGCGTCCAGACTCGCTTGAACCCAGGGCGCGCCATGATGCTGTGCTGAAGCGCAAACAACACCAGGAGCGCCGCATCGATCAGCAATGAGCTGGCGATATCACCGCTTGGACCGGAATCGATGGACTTGGGCACCAGGATATTTTCGACGAAGCCGATGGCGTACAGAAAAACAGCCAGAAAAAGCGCGTAAACCAGAATGCTATAAAGTGCGGCCAGTAGTTTTCTCATTGTGGTCTCCTGTTCGCGTCAGTTATTTGCGGTTAGCGGATCGATGATGTGAGGAACCTCGACGATCCGCGCGATGGGGATCGCGCTAAGTTCCGCATGCTTTCGGATGAGGTCCTCGCTGGCGCGTGCCGCGCCGCACAACTCCACGATCGATAGGCCGCCTACTCCGTCGATATCGTGCTCGATCAGGAATCTCCGCAGGTGCGCCATGCTGTTTCTCCTTCTTATGGCTCGATTCTGCGCCTCCCGCGAGCCATCTTAAAGTTGCATCTCGATTTCTGCAAGGAAGATGCCACCGCGCCAAACTGGGCCGTATGGATCAAGACGCAGCGGCTCAAGCGCACGGAGCCTAAACCGTGGAATCCGTTTCCAGCGCATCAAGCCCGCCCTCGAGGCGGTTCGTGCGAATGCGGGTCTGACAATCTGCGGGCTCAGCGTGCCGTCGTCGATGTAAGGGCCAGGTAGCGCGCACCAAGGCCGGTGCGGTAGGCTCTTTTGAGACAGCCGTTAGCGCAAGGAGTGTCAGGTGTCTAAGGTGTCGCTGCGAACTGCATCAGTTTTCTGCCTTGTGATTTGGCTGGCGATCTGGGTTCTGTTTCTTTTGATGCGCCTCTCACCGTTCGACATCAGGAACGTTCCGGGCGTCGGGATGATCATGCTCATTGCGCTCGCGGTAGCCTTTGTCTCTCCGATCGTGGCCACGGGGCTTGCGGGCGCGGCGTTAGTTCGAGAGCCCCGAGCACGACCAAACCTGCTGACATTTGGATGTGCGATCGCTGCTCTCCTTGGCCAGGGGTTTGTATTCCTGATCTCACGTTGGCTGTGATGCCTTTAGGACTCATGAGGAATCGACGGATTCGGGACCCCACGCTGCTACGGGGTCGTGCCTTGTCGTAATCCGAAGTTGTTTCCTCGATCTGCTGACGAATGCTCTCGACCCGGGCTTTGATATTGCTTGCCGTTACCGTCGATAATCGTGGTGTTCTCCTTGCTCCACCAGAGTACGCCCGCCGACTTGTGCGCTGCAAAAAGACCCGACGGGAGTAAAAGCAGTGGTGGGTTTGGCATTCATGCGGCGGCTCAAAACCCCCTGCACAGAGACCCCTTGAAAAAAATAACTGTTGCGCTAAATTCTCGTCCGGCTTCCTCGCTCGCGGGCGACTCCCTTGGGCCATGAAGACCGTTTTTACTTAAACAGGAGACAATTGGTTTAGTCGGAGATTTCAAAGAGGAATTCAGCATGTCAACACCTGACACGATGACTCCCTTATTGTCGACGCCCTGGATTGATGTCAGCGGCAAATCACTCTCGGTTAGAGCCCTGCCGGGACTTCGTCCAGAGCTCATCAAGACTCTCAGCACAATCTACCCCGGGATCATCAACCCATCGATCGAGGCATTGCTCGCCGCCTGCTGCGGTCTTGCTGACACTGAGTTGGGGCATGTCGATTTTACCGGATGCTGCTTTCCCGAAGAGCCGTGCACCGTGTTCCAACCCTGCTTGACGATAGCGATTGACGACGTCGGGCGGCGTTGGATTGCGGAAGTGGGTCGCAAGGATTTGCCGGGTCCCGTGTGGTGTGTTTTTCCCGATCCGCAAGTGGCGATGCACATTAGCGATGACCTACGCGCCTTCATCGCCACGCTGCGCGACCACGCGCATCGAGACCGGACCCTCGCCTGGCTGCAGGATTTGAGCGCTACGGCGCAGGCCGTGTGGGCTCATCGCCGAGCGTTGGCGTTGCGTCCCTACGGTGCCCGCCGCTCGGATGGCGAAATCAGGGCTTGGGTGTCGAGCCTACCGTCGGACGCCTACGTCTACGATTTGCGACGGCCAAGCGCCGCACGAGGCTGGCCTTACGGCGTTGCCGGTCCGTCGGCTCGCCTGTATCGGTGCGGACGTCTCCCGGTGTTTGCGGTCGCGGCGTCGCCCACGGAGGGTTGGCGCGCTGAACGGCCGGAAACGACGTCGCCCATCCACCCGATTGCTGCCCAGAGTTTGGACATGGAACTGTCCGATGTGCTCATAGGCCGACGACGTCCGCGCTTCCGGCAAATCAAGCCATCGCAGTCGCGGTTCAAGCCATCGCAATCGCGGTCGCTCAGAGAAGTGTCGGTTCGGTCCGGTGATCAACACGGATTTGACGGTTCTGCAGCCACTGCGGAGTTGCGGCTATGCGCGTGAGGGAAGAGCAACAGAAACGCCCGCTCGTCAGAATCTTGCGTCGCATCTTCACTGCCATCGCACTGTGTATAGTGGCAGTGCCAAGCGTCGCAGGAGAGTTGGTTCAAACTTTGCCTCATCTCTGGGTCTCTGCCGCCGCGCTCAGCCTGGCACTGATTACCGCCGCAAGCAGACCCAAGATTTGAGGTTACACCATCAGGCTCGAGTCAGCGGGCTCCTCGAGCGTTGCATGAACCCGCCATCAACGTCTCGCGCTTATCCTCGGTTTGGCTCTGCGTCTGCGCATCGGGCGTAGCGGTCGCTGGGGCCGCAACCGCACGGCGCTTCAGCGCCTCAATAGGGAGGGAGGACTATTTTTCAAGTCGTGTGGCCACTCGGCCGTCGCCTCCCCGCGGGCCGTTCGGAGGCGATTGACTTGGTCCCCGGCGACCTTGTATCGCATGTCCAGGGCTCATTCCGGCCGCAACAGCTACCACCGACGATCGGTGCCTTCCAAGCGAGCTTCGGTCTCCGAATAGCAATCCCTCATCTGCGCCTCTCCTGAGATTTCGAACAGCAAATCATCGATCAGGTCATCGAGGTCTTGAGCCGTTCGATAGGCGAGTTTTAGCTGATGCTCTCCCGTGGGCAGCCGCGTCGCACCATACGGAGCGAGTACATGGCGCTCAATACTTTCGTACGCGCGTTTTATGACCCGCACCCGCTGCTGGTTATGCTCTATCCGCAGACGCAACACTATAATTCCTATCCGTCTCTCGCTCACACTCGTCACCATCCAAGTAAACTCTCCCGAAAAAAACAGCCAAAATCTGTCTAAGGGCACGCAATCATTTTTCAAGCGCGCGCCGATCGGCGTGCGCTTGTCCGTGGGATCCCTTACCGCACTTCATAGCCTCGTCCGGTCAGACACGCACTCGGAGCCTGCTTCATATGCGACACCTCCATAAAATGTCGAATGAACCCGTGAACATTTCCACTGGGGCGGTACCACCAAAGTACTTACCCTTGCACCGTGATTGCTTCCTACCGGCTACAACGCTTGGCCAAGGTCTGGGTTTACATTCCAGGCGGCTCGCGCCGCGCAGAACGGCACGCCGGATTCGAACCGTTTCAACCACCGCTCGAATTCGGACCTTGAATTCCCCTACTCAGCCCCTAAATTTCGCACCCGGACGGGAGCATTGCGATTTCGCCATCCAACCACGCCTTTCAAGCACGCGTTTCAAGCGCACTTCCGTCCCGACGCGCTGCCTCGGCCGCAAGTGAAGCACTTCGCGAATGGCTGCTGAGTCAAGCAACGGTCCATTGAGATTGGCTCCCTTCCCAGGCACCAAGGCGAAGAATCCGCGCGTGTAAGGCTCACCGAATGGCGACCTTGCCATCTTCCCAAACGTAAATCCGGCGTTCCGCCGATCGGCCGGGGTCACGTCCAAACAAGTCGGCGGCGAACAGCGGATCTTTGTCAGCGGGCCGTAAGTTTGACCTCGAACTGGACGTCGACGGCATCGGCGAGCGTCGCTACGTTGGCGATCACCAGATTCGTCGCCGACACTTTGATGTCCGTTCCCGGCACGCTCGTCGGCTTGAGCAGCGGCAAGAGATCGATGTTCACCGATTTCGGCAAGGCGCCGCCGGTTGCGGATTGCAGCAACTCGATGACCTGGCGCGTGGATTCGTCCTGGATATTGTCGATGCGAATGTCATTGATCTCGATGTGCGAGCCGGACCCCACCAGCTTGCCGGAGACCCTTACGTCCGACATCATCTCTGCGCCCAAGCAGGAGTCGCCGACCGTAAGTCCCAATTGGGACGACAGGTGCGCGTCGATGATCACTCTGGCCGCATCGAGCGCGACATGCGGCCGCTCGAGGTACGCGTAGCATTTGCCTTTGGCCAGGTACCACCGTCCCTGATCCTTGAATACGGACGCCATCACCAGCGTCTGCAGCGCCTGCCGGCCAATGACGAGCTCGCTGGCGAATACGCGGCCGACGAACCCGCAGAGGCTCAGGCAGGTGACGAAAAGCACTCGCCGTCGACACGGCCGCTTGGGCACCGCCCCTTTGCCGTCCAGCCAGCCAGAGTTTGACCGCATCTCGCTTTCCGCCATTGCCCGAGTCAGACCCGGCAATGTATCAGCTTTGCGGCGATACTTCGTCCTCGAGGACCTGCGGCGATGACAACACTCTAATCGCGAGGAGGCTCACAGGGAGGTGGCGTGGCATCGGTGCACACGCCTGCTCCCATGTCGAGTATCGCGCCCATGATGCCATCGTCATCCGGGCGTTGGGATCTTCCCGTGACCCGAAATCGTACGAGTTGGTCTAGGCAGAACCGTCCGTATGATCTGTCAGGCGTCGACGTTCCTCTTGAAGGTTTCCGGTAGAAAGAATAAGCCAATAACCAAGGTCGCTCCCGCGATGACGACGGGATACCAGAGTCCATAATAAATGTCGCCCGTTGCCGCGACCATCGCGAACGCCGTCGTCGGCAGGAATCCTCCGAACCATCCGTTTCCAATGTGGTATGGGAGCGACATCGCACTGTAGCGAATTCTGGCGGGAAACAATTCCACCAGCATGGCCGCAATGGGTCCGTACACCATGGTGACGTACAGCACCAAAATGAACAGTATCAACACCACCCGAGGTTTATTGATGGTCGCAGGATCGGCCTTGTCGGGATATCCGGCCGCGGCCAAGGCCGATTTTGTGGCGCCTTGGAACTTCGCGATCGCGTCCTTGCGATCCTTGCCGGAGAGGACTCTAGGATCCGGGGCGGTCAGTGTGGTTGAGCCGCTGCGGATTTCAGCCACGGCTCCGCTCGGCGCGTCGATTCGCGAGTACGAGACTCCGGCCTTGGCGAGGTAGCTCTTGGCGATATCGCAGGAGGTCGAGTCGAATTTGTTCTTGCCGATGGGATCGAATTGAAAAGAGCACTGTGCGGGATCGGCGTACACCGACACCGGTGCCGCTGTTTGCGCCTTGTACAGGGCGGGATTGGCGTATCGGGTCAGCGACTCGAACAAGGGGAAATAGGTCACAATGGCGAGTAGACACCCGGTCAAAATGATGGGCTTGCGGCCGATCTTGTCCGATAGCCAGCCGAAAAGCACGAATCCCGGCGTCGCCAGGACAAGGGCGATGGCAGTCAGAATATTGGTCGTTGCACCGTCGACCCGCAGCATTCGCTCCAGGAAGAATAGAGCGTAAAACTGACCCGTGTACCACACCACGGCCTGCCCCATTACGCCGCCCAGCAAGGCGATCAAGACGATTTTGAGGTTTTGCCACTGCCCGAAAGCTTCCTTGAGCGGCGCCTTCGATGTGGTTCCCTGATTCTTCATCTTGACGAATACAGGGCTTTCGGCCAGTTGCATTCGGATCCACAGCGAGACGGCCAGCAACAGGATGGACACCAGGAACGGGATGCGCCAGCCCCAGACTTTGAAGGCATCCTCGCCGACATAGGTCCGTGTGCCGATCACGACCAGAAGCGCGGCGAACAGACCCAAGGTCGCGGTGGTCTGTATCCAACTGGTGAAAAATCCCCGCTTGCCGGGCGGAGCATGTTCGGCGACATAGGTCGCCGCGCCGCCGTACTCGCCGCCCAGCGCCAAGCCTTGCAGCAGCCGCAGCGCGACCAATAGAACCGGCGCCGCGACCCCGGCCGTCGCGTAGTTCGGCAACAGGCCCACCGCAAACGTCGCGCCGCCCATGATGCTCATGGTGATCAGGAAGGTGTGCTTGCGGCCAACCAGATCGCCGAGCCGCCCGAACACCAGCGCTCCGAAAGGCCGTACGGCGAACCCCGCCGCAAATGCGGCCAGCGCGAAGATGAAGCCCGTGGTGTCATTGACGCCTGAAAAAAACTGCGCGCTGATCACGGCGGCGAGCAGCCCGTACAGGTAGAAGTCGTACCACTCGAACACGGTTCCGAGCGAGGAGGCGCCGATCACCAGCCAATCGTTTTGCCCCCTCACCTGGTCTTTCGGCAGTGTGCCTGCGGTCGTTGTGCTAGCCATATCGTTTCCTCGCGTGAGTGCCTAGCCGTCAGATTCGGATCCGAAAGCCCCACATGATGGTCGTTTGATTCTCGCTGCCGAAGGTCGCGCTGGCGCTGGGAGTGCCGGGAAAACCGCTCGCGAGACCCTTCGCGACCTCCGACCAGTTCACACCGCTATAGACGTCATAGTGTTTGTTGATGATGTAGTCCACCGCGAACGATGCCTCTCTGAAGGTACCCGCGCATAGCAGGCCCGCCGCAGCGCAGCCGAGTCCCTGCGTACCGTCCGGTCCCAGCCCGATGGTCCAGTTGTTCTGCGTGATGTAATAGGCCGCGCCCGTGAAATTCCATCCGCTGCTCATCGCGTAGCGGGCGCCCGCCCATTCCATGTCGTACTTCGCCGTGCTGTCGATGTCGATCCCGACATTGATCGGCGTATTGTCCTGGGCACTGCCGGACGTATAGTCGCCATGCGCCTTCTCGATGTGGGAGTAGCCCGCATACACCGTGAGCTTATCCTTTGGATTGCCGAACTCAAAGGTGTACTTGCCCATGAGGTTATACGACGTGTCATTGGAGATGAACGCATTCAATCCGCTGGTCGCTACGACGTAGCCCCCACCGGGGAGGTTGTCGAAGGAACTTCTCAGGTTGACGGCGCTTTTTTCATGCTGGTAGACCGCGTCGACGGACAGTCCCTGGATGGTCACGCCGACGTCCGCGCCATACGATTTACCGAGCACACCCGTATCCTGGCCGCCGTTCGAATACAAAAGCGACACACGGACGGGGCCGTTGACATACGCATACTTGGCCGAGTTGTCCAAGCGCGCCGCCTCGGTGCTGCCCGAACCGGCGTTGAACCCCGAATAGCCGAGAAACGAGAACGCATAGGACAGAGTTTGCGGATCGTAGACGGCGAGCGCGTCGAGCTGCAGCGACTGTTGCCGGCCGATGCTGAGCGTGCCGTAGGTCTTGTTGCTCACACCGCCCCAGATCACGCCGTTGAAGGCCTGACCGCAGCGGCTGCTGTCGGCATTCGCGGTTTGCTGTCCTTGCGGGTTGGTGCTGTTCGTGAAGAGGGCTCCGCAAGCGTCGACCAACTGGCCCGACAGCGGATTGAAGCCGGTGTCGGTTCTCGCCACGAGGGTGAAGTCGTCGACAATGGGCTCCGACACCCGGATGCCGATCTTGGATTGCTCGAGGCCGCTTTCCGCGATGGTCGACTGCGAGCCCGAGAAATTCCGCGTCGTCGTAAAGGATTGATATTCGAGGCCGCCTAGGTACTGGCTGCTGAGCGGAACGCCGTTGTTCTGGTAGGCGTAGCCCACGTCGATGGTGGCATACAGCGTGACGCCGCCCAGGGACAGGCTGTCCGGCAAGGGGTCTTTCACCTGGGCCTGTCCTGAGCCCCACACCAACGTCAGAGCAAGTGCCGCAATCAAGTTATTGCTTTGTTTCATTAGTTTCTTCCTCGGCAGATTTATCCTCAAAGCGCGCCGGTACGCCTGCGATGCGCCTCCAGCCCCCGGCACGACCCCCCTCTCTCTGCTTCCTGCCCCTCGATCGCGGGCTTAACAGTTATTGCTGACTCAGGGTTAGGTGGCAATGCTAGGCCCTGATCCTCCCGCAACGCCATTCGACTTTGGTCGATAGCGGCTTGCTCCCGAGGGCCCCATTGGCCCATTGGCCCGTGGACCCGTGCCCGTGGACCCGTGGGCCCGTGGGCCCGTGGGCCCGTGGGCCCGTGAGTCCGTGAGTCCGTGAGTCCGTGAGTCCGTGAGTCCGTGGGCCAGGGTCGATTGAAATCCCGCCATTTGTGTTAGTCCGATCGCGAGCTTAAAGTGGGGGATCGAGGGGGTAGACATGTTTTCGAGCTGGCTCCTGTCATTGCTCGCATTGACATATCTTGGCTGTCTGTTCGGCATCGCGTTCTACGGCGAACGCCAACGAACCTATCCCAACCAACGCCGCCTGCGGCCCTTCATTTACTCGCTCGCGCTCGGCGTGTATTGCACGTCCTGGACATTCTTCGGTGCGGTCGGCTCCGCCGTGCGCGACGGCTGGGGTTATCTGCCGATTTACCTGGGGCCCGCGCTGGTATTTCTCGTCGCGCTGCCTTTCATGGAACGGCTGGCGCGGATCGGACGCGCGCACAAAGTCAGTTCGATCGCGGATTTCATCGCCTCTCGATTCGGCAAGAGCCGCGCGCTTGCCGTGTTGGTGACCTTGATTGCGTTATCCGCCGCCATTCCCTACATCGCTCTGCAGTACAAAGCCGTCGCCACCAGTGTCGATGTGTTGACCGCGGCGACTGCGCGTCATGTGCCCTGGTATCGCGATACAGCCCTCGCGGTCGCGCTGATGATGGCGCTGTTCGCCGTGCTATTCGGCGCTCGGCGCGTCGATGCTACCCGGCACCGTGAAGGATTGATGCTGGCGATCGCATTTGAGTCCGTGCTGAAGCTGTTGGCCTTTGTGGCGGTCGGCGTATTTGCATGCCTGCACCTGCGCGGCCGCGCCTGGGTGCTACCCGCGCAGCTCGCGCACAGCGCAACCCTGCTCAACGGCAACAGCCTGATAATCACCCTGCTGGCCGCTGGAGCAATCTTTTGCTTGCCGCGGCAGTTCCAGGTCGCTGTGGTCGAATGTGCGCGCACCGAGGACCTCAAGACGGCGCGGTGGCTATTGCCTGCCTATCTCGGAATCTTCTCGGCGGTGGTCATTCCCGTCGTGGCACTCGGCACGATCGACAGACTCACGCTGCATACCGCGTCGGACTCTCTGATTCTGACACTGCCGATGAGCTATGGAACTCGCTGGCTTACCGTATTGGTCTTTCTGGGGGGGCTGTCGGCGGCCACGGCGATGGTGGTGGTGGCCAGCACGGCATTGGCGACGATGATCTCCAATGATATAGCCGCGCCCTTGTTGTGGCGTCAGCGCCTCGAAGATGGCGCGAGTTTGGGCAGGCGCGTGCTGTGGGTGAGGCGCGCCGTCATCGTATCGCTCGCGCTGTTGGCTTTCGCATACTACCGCTCGGCATCGGGCTCGATCAGCCTGGCGGCGATCGGTCAGCTGGCCTTCGCCGCCGTGGCGCAATTTGCGCCGGCCATGTTCGCTGCGCTCTATTGGAGAAGCGCCAGCCGCGCGGGCGTATTCTGGGGAATGTTGAGCGGCTTCACCGCCTGGGCTTTTTTATTGTTCCTGCCGAATCTCGCCGGCGGAATCGTGGCTGCCCATGGTTTCCGCTGGCCCGATGTACTGAGCCTGTTGCCGCATTCGATGACCGACACCGCAGGAGGGGACGCGATCGGTACGCGCGCGCTTTTGGCGCTGTCGCTGAACGTACTCGTGATGCTCATCGTATCTGCGCGCCGCGGCGCAACGCTCCAAGAACGCTTGGCCGCCCGGGCCTTCGTGGCCCCCAAACAGCCCTCCGTCGGGCTGCACGCGATCAACTGCAAAGTGGGCGATCTCGAGACCGTGGCGTCCAGGATCCTGGGCAGCACCGCCGCCAGCCAGGCACTTCGGGAGTACGTCGCCCAAACCCGGCGCGAATTGCCCAAGCCATCCGAACCTGCCGACCGGGGACTCGTGAAGCATGTCGAGCGCGCATTGGCCGCGTCCATCGGCGCTTCCTCGGCTCGCGTCGTGCTCACGCACGCGCTGCACCGCAAGGGTCTTGAAGTCGATGAAGTCGCGGAACTGCTCGACGAAACTTCACAGGAATTGCGCTTCAGCCGGCAATTGCTGCAGGCCACGATGGAAAACGTCACGCAAGGAATCAGCGTGGTCGACGCGCAATTGCGCCTGGTGGCTTGGAATCGGCGATATCTAGAGCTGTTTGGGTATCCCCAGGGACTGGTCACCGTCGGGCGCCCGATCGCCAAACTGCTGCGATGGAACGCCGCGCGCGGCGAGCTTGGACCGGGCGATCCCGAGGCTCAGGTCGAAAAGCGCCTGGCGCACTTGCGTGCCGGCACTGCCTACACATTCCAACGAGTTCGCCGTGACGGACGGGTGTACAGCATTCACGGTCAACCCATGGCGGGCGGCGGCTTCGTCACGACCTACACGGAAATCACGGATTTCAAGCGGCAAGAACAGGCGCTGCTCGAGGCCAAGCAGGGGTTGGAGGAACGCGTGGCGCATCGCACGTCGGAATTGACCGCGTCGCTCGAAGCGCAGCGGCTTGCCAAACAGGAGGCCGAAGCCGCGAACAGGAGCAAGACGCGTTTCTTCGCCGCCGCGAGCCACGATCTGCTCCAGCCGCTCAATGCCGCGCGACTGTTCGTATCGGCGCTCGAGTCGCAGGCGCGCGCATACCCGGAAATCCAGGAGTTGGCCAGCCGCATCGATGACTCGATGCGTGCCGCGGAAGAGCTTCTTACCGATTTGCTCGACAGTGCGCGCCTCGACAGCGGGGCGCTCAAACCGGATATCGTCAGTTTTCCAATCATTGATCTTCTCGAGGAACTGCGCCGCCAATATGCGCCGCTCGCACAAGCCAGAAAACTGCAGCTGCGCATCGTCGACAGCCGGGAAGTCGTGCGTAGCGATCGCTCGATGTTGCGCCGGATCTTGCAAAACTACCTCTCCAATGCGCTGCGCTACACTGAGCATGGCGGCGTGCTGGTCGGTTGCCGCAGGCGCGGTGGCGAACTCGAGATTGCCGTGTACGACACCGGGCCCGGCATACAGCTGCACCAACGCCAGAAGATGTACGCGGAGTTCAGCAGGCTGGAACACGACTCGCCTTGGGGCGAGAAGGGTCTAGGACTCGGCCTGTCCATTTGCGATCGGCTCGCAAAGCTTTTGCAACATGCCCTCTCGTTCGCCAGCCATCCCGGGCGCGGCTCGATGTTCGGGATACGGGTAACTCGCGAAAGGCGCACGCAACGCACTCGCGGCATCGACCAGCATGTGCACGCACAGAACCCGGGCAGCCTGCAGGGCCTGCGTGTACTCTGTATCGACAACGACAGTGCGATCCTCGATGGGATGGAGGCATTGCTCGGGCAATGGGGCGTTCACGTACTCAAAGCGAGCAACAGCGCGGAAGCCATCATGTTGTGCGATCAATCCGACCTCGACACCGTGCTCGCCGACTATCATCTGGGCGATGGCGTCGACGGTATTGAATTGTTGCAGCGTTTGTGCAAATCGCGAAGGACGACGCTCACTGCCGCGCTGATCAGTGCCGATCACGATGCTGAACTGATCCTGGCGGCGCGAACCGCGGGATATCCGCTACTGCATAAGCCGTTGCGGCCCGCGGCGCTGCGAGCCTTGCTATGCGCGTTCCAGCGGCAGGTGCGGCGCGCACCCGCGGCATGACCCGATGACCTACGGACCGCTGAAGTACGAAGTACTCATCGTCGATGATCATCCGCTGTACCGTCTGGCGCTCAAGGGCGCGGTTGCGGCTGCCTGCACGAACTGCGAGATATTCGAGGCGGACAGTGTCGCCGGCCTGTTCGACGCGCTCGATAGGCATCCTCGCACAGATTTGCTGCTCCTGGATCTGAACCTGCCCGGCGCCTACGGGTTCAATGCCCTCGCACACCTGCGAGGGTCGCGTCCCGAGCTACCGATCATCGTGGTCTCGGCGTTCGACGATCAGCGCACCGTGCGCCGCGCATTGGCATTCGGCGCACAGAGCTTCGTGTCCAAATCCGCCGACGCTGCCACCATTGGCAAAAATGTCCAGGCCGTCCTGTGCGGTGAGGTCGTGCCGCAGGCCAGGTCGATCCTGGAGAGGGAACCTGAGGCAGACCGCAGTGCGCTGGAGATCGGCCAACGAATGGCGCAATTGACACCGCAGCAGTTTCGGGTCTTGGGCATGCTGTGCGCCGGGCTGCTCAACAAGCAAATCGCAGAGGATCTGCAGATCACGGAGGCGACAGTCAAAGCGCACATGACTGCAATTCTGCGCAAACTGGGTGCCGCGAATCGCACGCAGGCTGTTTTGCTCGCAGGGCGCCTGACACGCGAATCGAGCGAGATCGAGCCATTGCCCGAGGACATGGAGTGATGGTTAGGCCAGCGGGAACTGCAACGAGACGAGAGACGGTGCCTTCGCTCGAGTCAATCCCACAGTTGCTGCCAATGCAGGCTCAATCGAACAGGCTGAGGATGCTTTGATACTTTTCGATGTAGCCGCTATTTTCGCGGTTGTAAGGCGG
>Ga0181537_10001139_pt1 | contig 24744 bp, 22 predicted proteins | sample PEATcosm2014_Bin_39_FD_119765 | JGI IMG/M metagenome (GOLD analysis project Ga0181537, IMG submission 119765) | Peatland microbial communities from MTU Mesocosm Facility, Houghton, MI, USA - PEATcosm2014_Bin23_10_metaG | ecosystem: Environmental > Terrestrial > Soil > Wetlands > Peat | place...
CCGCGCTCAATTTGTCGCCGCACACGATGACCTCGCGGAATTTGCCGGGAATAAAATATTCCGTCTCCACCGTCGCCCACGTCTTGCCGCGCGGCGTGTCGTATTCCAGCGAGACGAACGAGACATCGTCCATGCCGCGCCCCATGAAATCATGGTGGATTGCGGTGACACTTTTCGGCAGCGCGCCGAGAATGAAATTGAACAGGTCCACGAAATGGATGCCGTCGGCGAACATCACGCCGCTGTCGTTGCGCGGGCGCTTGAAACCGCCAAAGTGGCCGCGAATCATGTTCACCTTGCCAAACTCGCCATTCTGCACCGCGTCGCGCAGCCAGAGCGTCGCCGGATCGAACCGCAAAATGTGGCCGACCTGCAAAATGCGTTTCTTCTTTTCGGCCAGTTCGACGAGCGCCTTGGATTCGTCGTTGGCGAGCGTCAGCGGTTTTTCAACGAACACGTCCTTGCCGGCTTCGAGAAATTCCTTGCACAGCGGAAAGTGCGACTGTGCCGGCGTGACGACGACCACGCCGTCCACCTTGCCGATGAAATCCTTGTAATTGGTCGTGAGCCGCTCGGCAGGCAGGCCGAGCTTGCGCGCCGGTTCGAGCTGTTTGTCGCCAACCTCGGCGACAAAAAGCTCAACGGGCAGATTGTTCAGATTGCGTAAATGATTTGCGCCCCAGCGGCCCAGACCGAGTAAAAGAATTTTTGTCATCAGAAAAAACGGAGTCGAACGCACACTGGCGGCGTTGGAAACCACCGATTACTTATCCGATTTTTCGGGAGAGACCAAGACGAAAATGCGTCAGTGATGCGTCAGTGATTGGCGAACAGCTCCCACCGGCCGGTGCGTGCGACGAGACGCGGAGGGGTCGAGCCGGGAGCTTGCCGCATTTGTTCCACCTTGCCGCCCAGGCTGACGAGCCAGACACGGCGGCCGCCGGCGAGCAGGCGCATCAGCGAATTCTCATCGGGCAAAAGGAAATCGCCGAGCCGTTCGCGGTTCCCGGGAAATTCAAACGGCACCTGCTTCAAATCCATGCCGCCGAGATACGGGCGATTCGTCGCGGAGATTGCCGGATCAGCATAAAATGGCAGCCCTTGTGGAAATTGGCCCCAGCAAACCACCGCATCACCAGGCCGGTAATTTTCCCGCAGCGCGGCGCCGAGCGACTTCAGCGTCTGATTGTCCCGCATGGCGGTCTCGAACAGCGGAATTTCGGCGACGGTGATCGTCAAACCCAACAGCGTGAGCGCCGCCGCGCCAGCCGCGCACGCGGACGGCTTCCATTTTCGCGCCAGCCAGAAAATCAAAATGACCATTCCCGCCGCGACCGGCGTCTGCCATTTCATCCATTCCGGCAATTCGTCGTGGAAGTCAAATTTCACCAGCATCGGAAACGTCGCGGGCAAAATCGGCGAACTCGCCAGGCAAATTCGCCAGGCCCATCGAGGCGCAAACCCGGTTGCGCTTTCTTCGTTAAAAAACCGCAACGCAAGCAGAACAGCCAGCGCCGGGAAAACCGGCAAAATGTAAGCCGGCAATTTCGCTTGTGAAATTGAAAACAGCATGAACGTGAAAATGGCCCATTCGTTCAGCAGCAGCCAGCCGTCTTTTTGCCGGTCAGACAGCGCGCGCCAGTGCGACCGCCGCCACAACCAGCCCAGCAACCATGTCCACGACAGCAATCCAACGGCGAGAACGCCAAAAAAATAGAACGGTCCGCCGGGGCGGTTTTTGATCGTCGTGCCGAGCAAATGACCGACGGCCTGCCCCAAAATCATGTAATGCGCCGACTGCGGCACGCGCTGAAAAACCGTCAAGAACCACGGCGCGGCCAGAATGAAGAACAGCGCAAATCCGCCAATCAAACCGGCGGACAAAATGTTTCTTTTGGGAATTTCCTTCCGTCGAAAAAACAGCAGGCTGCCAAAAGCCACCACCGGGATGGCCAGGGCGATTGGGCCTTTCGTCAAAAAACCAAGCGCGATGGCAATCCAGCCGGAGAAGTGCCACGCAAAAAATTCCGAACCCCGATTCCCGGATTGCGAATCCGTCAGGCAAAGCCAGCTTCGCCAGAAAAAATAGACCGCCCAGGCGACGAACTGCGTCAGCAAAATGTCCGGCGTCAGCATCCGCGCCATGGTGAGGTAAAGCAGCGAGCTTTGCAGAATCACCGCGCCCCAGAACCCGGCCCGCCGTCCGCCGAGCGAGCAGCCGAGCAGAAAGGCCGCCCACACCCCGCTGATGCCGGCAAGCGCTGACGGCAGGCGCACGGCCCATTCGTTCTGGCCGAACAATTTCATTGAAGCCGCCACGAGCCAGTAGGTCATCGGCGGCTTGTCGAGGTGCGGCAGATACCAGAGATGCGGCACGAGCCAGTCGCCGGTCTCGATCATCTCGCGCGCGATTTCGGAATAACGGCCCTCGTCCGGTTCGTTCAACGACCGGCTGCCGAGCAGGATGAAAAACGTCAGAAGCGTCAGCGCCGGCAATCCCCATTTTTGCAAAATGCCCTTCATTTTGCCGCAGCGGCGATGTCCGGCCGCAAAATCACTTCGCGACCTTTCCAGCTTTTCACGCCGATGTTGTTGAGCAGGCCGAGCCGGTAGCGCCAGGAAATGCCGTAAAACGGATTCCCGGTCGGCCAGAACGAAATGATGTCCACGCCGGCTTCCTTGGCCATTTCAATGGCGCGCGCAATCGTTTTCGGATGGTCGTTCCAGTTGAACAAAAGATATTTCCATTCGAGAATCGGCTTTTTCAAACCGCGCGCGTCCCGGAACCCGGCCATTTCCTTCATCGCGTCGAACGCCTTTTCAAAACTGCCGCGCATCATGTATTTCCCGCACATCGCGTCGCTGATGCCGTGGACGGAAAACTGGATGTCGCTCAAGTTCAGCGCCGCCTCGCGCTTGGCGTTCGTGTTCAACAAAATGCCGTTGGTCGAAACGCGGATGTAGGCGTCGGGATTTTTCGAGCGCAACAGCGGCAGCTCCTGGCAAATCGTCGGCGACAAGAACGGCTCGCCGAGGTTCAGATAAAAAATCCGCTGAAGCCCCAGCCGTGCCGCGAGGTCGGCCATCTGGCCCAGTTCGGCCAGCGGCATTATCTTGCCGACGCGCACATTCGCCGCGCCTTCACGCGCGCAGCCGATGCAGTCCACGTTGCAGATCACGGTGTTCTCCAGAAGCATCCCGCGATACGGCAGACGTGACGCCGGTTGCGGGGAATTTTTCCTCGGCAGGCGCTTCAAATCGCCGCAGCGCGCGCACGTCGGAATCGGAATCTTTCCCTTCGCCAGATCATCGCGGAATTTTTGCGCAACCGGGCCGAAAAAAACTTCCTCGAAAGAATTCTTCCGCAAATCGCCGAGATGCCCGCTGCCGTCGTAATCCTGGCAGTTGCAGGAGACCGTGAGGTCGGAATTGACGGTGATGTTGTATTCCGATTCGCCAGCAAGCGCATTGCAATAAAATTTGCGCCCGGTGATTTTCGCCTTCAGTTCGAGCCAGCGCGACACCGTCCAGCGGAGGCAATCGCTGACGCGCCAGTTGAAGCGCGTCTTCGGATTTTTAATCGCCCGCGATGTCGGCGAAGTGGCCATGAAAATAGGATGGCCGCGCGGGGCTAATTCAGCAAGCGATACCAGTTGTCGCGCTGATGCGGCTCGTAGCCGAGGTCGGAAATCAACCGCTTCATGTCGTTGACAGTCATGCGGAAGGTGGTGCCGGCCTGCGACACGACATTTTCCTCAATCATAATGCTGCCGAGGTCATTCGCGCCAAATTTCAGTGCGACCTGCCCAATCTCCAAACCCTGCGTCACCCACGAGCTTTGGACGTTGATGAAGTTATCGAGGTAAATCCGGCCCAACGCCTGCGTCCGCAAATACTCGTGCGCGCCGACCGTCGGCGCCTTCAGGTTCGTGTGCTCGGCCTGAAACGTCCAGCAGATGAACGCGGTAAAACCCTTCGATTTGTCCTGCTGCACGCGCAACCGTTCCAGATGCTCGATGCGGTCTTCAATCGTCTCGACGTGGCCGAACATCATCGTCGCGCTCGAATTCAATCCAAGCCGGTGGGCCACATCCATGACTTCCAGCCAGTCGCTGCTCATCGCCTTGAGCGGCGAAATCCGCTGGCGCACGCGGTCCACCAAAATTTCCCCGCCGCCGCCGGGAATCGAGCCGAGGCCCGCCTTCACAAAATCGCCGATGATTTTGTCCAGCGGCTCGTTGAACACTTCTCGGAAATGGATGAACTCGCTGGGGCTGAAGCCGTGAACATTGACCTGCGGCCACTTGTTTTTGATGTGCGAAAGCAAATCCAGATACCACTGCTTCGTCAGCTTCGGATGGTGTCCGCCCTGCATGAGAATCTGCGTGCCGCCCAGCGCAACCGTCTCCTCGATTTTTTTGTCCATCTCGTCGAGCGTGATGACGTAGGAATCGTTGTCCTTTTCCACCCGGTAAAACGCGCAGAATTTGCAATAGACGTTGCAGACGTTGGTGTAATTGACATTGCGGTCAACGATGTAGGTGACGATATCGTTGCCGCGTCCGCTGAAATCCTTCGCCTTGGCGATCTGACGGCGGTGGTCGGCCAGTGCGCCAAGCTCCTCCAGCGGCAGATGATAAAGCCGCAACGCCTCACTTTGATTGATGCGCTTGCCATCCCAGACCTTTTGCAGCAACTCGTCCAATGACGCGTCGTAAATCACGGATGAAGACTAACAAGTCTTGAAACGCAAATCAAACCACGGATTAACACGGATGGACACAGATAAAATGTTAATCCGTGTATATCCGTGTCCATCCGTGGTTGAAAATCTTTTTCACCGCGCGCGCCGGAATTTTTCCGCCTCAATGGCCGCCAGCGCGCGGGAGGCTTCCTGGACTATTTCCGTCTTGCCGAGCGCCTTCGCGGCGGCGGCCTTGTGCAAATGGGCCTCAACCATCTGCGGATCGAGCGCCAGCGCGCGGCCCGCGAACTCCAGCGCCTTCTCATGCCGGCCCAGCCGCCCGACCATGCTGGCGAGGTTCGACCAGCCGAGTTTGTTTCCCGGCTCCAGCTTCAGCGCCCGCTCCATGCAACGGATGGCGTCCATCGGCTTTTTCAGTGAATCGAACAAAACGCCCGCGAGATTGTTCCACGCCTTGAAATCCGCGGCGTCCAGCTTCAGCGCGCGGCGATACGTCGTTTCCGCTTCCACAAATCTTCCCATCGCCGCCAGCGCGACTCCCTGAAAGAACAGCGCCTTCGCCTCCGCCGGATTTTCCGCGTGCCATTTCCGGGCGAACGCCAGCGCGTCCGGCCATAAACCTTTGTCGCAAAGTTCGCGCGCCGATTTGATTTTTTCTTCCGAACCCGAAGCCATTTTGTGAATTGTTCCAATTTCGACCGCTCAAGACAAATCCTGTTTGGGCTGGGCCGCCTTCGAATGCCGCTTCAGCAGACTTTGCTGCATGAACTGGTTCAGCCTCTCCGGCTGACCCGGAAAATTCTGCGCCAGCATCAGCAGGTTCAGGAACAACTCATGTTGCAACGCCGCCCGCGCATCCCGCCTCGCCTTCTCCGTGTGTGCCTTGGCGCCCGCGGATGATTCGCTCCCTTCGTAAATGGCCAGCCAGCCCGACCGCAAATCTTTCGCCGTCGCCAGAACATCCGGCCCAAGTTCCGATTGATGCGCCGTCAAGGCCGCGATCAACACCACCAATTCATCATCCAGAATGACATCCCGGCATTTGATGAATGCCGAGCGTCCCGATGGGAAGAACTCCTTCATCACCGCCGCCTTGGATCCGAACTTCGCCACCACGGCCCCGTAAATCTTCCCGATGCTCCCCGGCAGCGCCTTGCGAAACTTCCGCTTCTCGCCCTTCCGCCCCTTGCGCAAACCCAGCCTTTCCCCATTTTCCACATCGGCATTGTTCACCGCCTGCAACGCCGCTTTTGTGGCGGCAATCCGCCCATCGAAAATACCGCCCGGATTAATTGCCTCCATCTTCGCCAGATGGTCATTTGTGAATGCCAGCAATTTACTGATGCCAAACGACGGTGAGGCGAACGGGTTCTGAAAAAAGCGGTGCAGTTTCATCATAAATTTGCCGGTGTTGAATTTTTGCGACTATTCCCGACTGATGAAATGACGTTCCGAAAATTGGCAATGTCCGTCAACACGATTTGATGCCACACCGCAAAGTAGAAGTAGCCCGAAAAATCAATTTAATACTGCCTTATGAAATCAAAATGGCCTGCAAAATTGATTGAATACCATGCTCCAAAATAAATTACGCTATCAAATCAATTCCACTTGGCATTTGAAAATTGAAGTGTGCAATCAAATGCATTTATCGGCCAACTTGAAAATCAAAGTGGTTGATTAAATCGTTCTTTTGGTCATTCCTGCGCTGACGATGACCATTTTCGCGTCCCGACGAGCCTGCTTGAAATTCCGACGACCATCCCGGCACTTCGGCGGTCATCGGCGGGTTGGAAATGCCTCGGAGAGGCGGAAGACAATAGCCCGCAGTTTCAACTGCGGGCTAACAATCTGCCAATGGGATGAGAAAATGTTTACGTCAACCGGTTTTAATTCAAGAGCTACTTTTTCGGCCCGTCTATTTTTCTGATCTCTCGGTGTGAAGTTTTCAATTTCTTGTGAACCTTTTTGATATCTTCTGCTGTGGGTAATTCCTCTGGGCGCTTCCCGCTAATTTCAACCATTGTTCGACGGATTCTTTTTCCGGCTTCCTCTGCCGCATGTTCCAAAGGTTTTTGCCCGCGAATTTTTTCGGCTCGGATTTTTTCTTCGGTCTGGGTGACACGAAACAAATTAGCTGCAAGCTCTGTTTTTCCCATGAAGTCCAAAGGCGAACGCCCGCTTGGCACGCCCTTGTGCCGACGAATCTGCCACAAATCCATGTTGTAAAGCCCGCGATAGCCTGCATTTTGAAACAGGCCGTATTCGGTTACACCCGCTGCTTTCGCAGTGCCGGACAACGTGCGTTCATGTTCGGATATCTCACCACGAATTGCGACGCGCTCCACTCCATCCGCCTGTTCAAGAGACAACCGACAGGCTTCAGCCCATGCAATAAAATACTTTTGAGCTTGTGCTACCTGCTGCTTTTTAGGATCGCCGTTCATTGCGGCGAGATAACACGCAAAACGAGAAAGCTTATAGTCTGTCACAAACCTGCCATCAATCTCCCTTTGTTCCTGCACGATGTTATCAAACACGGGAATGCTCATGCTCGTCAGCGCCATCATTGCCCGCTCCACCGCTTTGCGAAAACCATTGAGACTTTCGTAACCCAATATCGTTGCCAATTCGGATGCCCACCAGAAACGAAATCCGTTTGTCTTGGCCAAAGCCTCAAAACCCGGCTTATCTGGTTGCAGATGAAATGGACTTTCTTTGGAAACTTCGCCGCTCACATCATTACATTAACATGGTTGTTTTTATGTGCAAAGCGAATCCTATTCACAACTTCATCGACCCATCTTACTTCGGCATTTCCAGATTCACCTTCGCCGCCACCTGCGCCACGTCTTTGTCGCCGCGGCCGGAGAGGTTCACGATGATGAGCTTGTTCCGGCCCATCTTCGGCGCGCGCACCATGCACTCGGCCACGGCATGGGCGCTTTCCAGCGCGGGGATGATGCCTTCCAGCCGCGCCAGTTTCATGAACGCCGCCAGCGCCTTGTCGTCGGTGGCGTAGGTGTATTCGGCGCGGCTGGCGTCGCGCAGCCACGCGTGTTCCGGCCCCACGGCGGCGTAATCCAGTCCGGCGCTGACGCTGTGCGTGGACTGGATCTGGCCGAATTCGTCCTGCAAAATGTAGCTGCGCGTGCCCTGCAACACGCCGAGCGAGCCGCCCTGAAACCGCGCCGCGTGCTGCTCGGGCTTGATGCCGAGTCCGCCGGCCTCCACGCCGACGAGCTTCACCGATTTATCGTCGAGGAACGGATAAAACAATCCGATGGCGTTCGAGCCGCCGCCGACGCAGGCGATGAGCATGTCGGGCAGACGCTTTTCCTTTTCCAAAATCTGCGCGCGCGCCTCGTCGCCGATGATGCGCTGGAAATTCCGCACCATCACCGGATACGGATGCGCGCCGTAGGCCGTGCCGAGAATGTAATGAGTACTGCGGAGGTTCGTCACCCAGTCGCGCATGGCTTCGTTGACGGCTTCCTTCAAGGTCTTTTGGCCCGCGTGGACCGGCACGACGTCCGCGCCTAGCATTTTCATGCGATAGACGTTCAGCTCCTGCCGCTGGCAATCCACCGCGCCCATGTAAATGACGCACTTCATCCCGAACATCGCGGCGACAGTAGCGGATGCAACACCATGTTGCCCCGCGCCGGTCTCGGCGATGATGCGGGTCTTGCCCATGCGCTTGGCGAGCAGAATCTGGCCGATGGCGTTGTTGATCTTGTGCGCGCCGGTGTGGTTCAAGTCCTCGCGCTTGAGATAAATCTTCGCGCCGCCGAGTTCCTTGGTGAGCCGTTCGGCAAAATAAAGCGGTGTGGGGCGGCCGACAAATTCCGTGAGATAGTAACTCAGCTCCTTCTGAAATTCAGGATCGTGCTGGGCGCGGAAGTATTCCGCTTCCAATTCCTGAAGCGGGTGCATCAGCGTTTCCGGCACATAACGTCCGCCGTAAGGACCGAAATGGCCTTGGGCGTCGGGCAAATTCAAATTGGCAACTGCGCTCATCCTTTCATTTTCACGCAAAGGCGCGAACGGTGCAAAGAGAATTTACTTGCCCACAGAGACTCAGAGGCACAGAGCCGGGATTTCCTCGGTGTCTCTGTGCCTCTGTGGCGAAAGAAAAATTAGCTGGCTTTGACCGCAGCGACGAGCGCGTTCAGCGAGGCTTTGGCGTCGCCGAAGAGCATCCGGGTATTGTCCTTGTAGAAAAGGTGGTTTTCGATGCCGGCAAATCCGGCGGCCATCGAGCGTTTCATCACGATGACCGATTTGGCGTGGTCGGCCTCGATGATGGGCATGCCGTAGATCGGGCTGGATTTTTCCTCGCGCGCGGCAGGATTCACCACGTCGTTCGCACCGATGACGAGGCAGACGTCCACGCGGTCCATCGTGGGGTTGATGGCTTCCATTTCGATGAGCTGGTCGTAAGGAACGTTCGCCTCGGCAAGCAGCACGTTCATGTGACCGGGCATGCGTCCGGCAACGGGATGAATGGCAAACTGCACTTCCACGCCGCGTTTGCCGAGCTCGTCGGAAAGTTCGCGCACGGAATGTTGCGCCTGCGCCACCGCCATGCCGTAACCGGGAACGATAACGACGCGCTGCGCGTAGGTGAGCAGCAACGCCACCTCGTCAGCCTGAATCGGCTTGACCGTTCCGGCAATACCGGTGGCTGTAGCCGCGCTCCCGCCGCTGGAGCCGAACGCCCCGAACAAAACATTCGTGACCGGACGGTTCATCGCCTTGCACATGAGCAACGTCAGCAATGTGCCGGACGAGCCGACAAGTGTTCCGGCGACGATCATCGCGTTGTTGTTGATGGCGAAACCATCCGCCGCCACGGCGAGCCCGGTGAATGAGTTCAGAAGCGAAATGACCACCGGCATGTCCGCGCCGCCGATGGGCATCACCATCGCGATGCCGAAGAACAGGGCGAGGCAGAACATGAAGATGAACGCGACGACGGCGTTGTGGCCGGTGGCGTTGAACGTGAGCCAGCCGCACAGGCCGAGAATCAGCAGCAAAATTAGGCCGTTCAAAAAATTCTGACCGGGGAAGGTGTGCGGCTTTTCAAATTTCCCTTCGAGTTTCAGATAAGCGATGAAGCTGCCGGCGAAGGAGAGCGAGCCGATGAGCGTCGCGAAGAGCATCGGAATCGTGATGGCCGCCGAGGGGTCTTGTGGCAGCGTGACGCCGGCGATTTCCGGCGGGTTGGCTCCCTTGATGAATTCCAAGCTCGCGACGAGCGCTGCCGCGCCGCCACCCAAGCCGTTAAACATCGCCACCATCTGCGGCATGGCGGTCATCTTCACTGAATATGCGCCGATGGCGCCGATGATGAGGCCGATGATTGTGCCGATGACAATGAGCGTGTAGTTAAATGTCCAGCCCTGCGTCCAGATGTTCGCGCCATCCGGCTTGCTCAAAATGAGCAGGCCAATCAACATTCCCGCCGCCGCCACGAGATTTCCCTTCCGCGCGGTCTTCGGCGAACTCAAAAATTTGATGCCCAGAATGAACAGGACCGAGACGCCGATCAGAATTAAAGCGATGGTGGAACTCATGTTATTTCTTTTTCTTGAACATTTGCAGCATGCGGTCCGTGACCATGAAGCCGCCGAAAACGTTGGCCGACCCGAACACGACCGCGATAAATCCAAGCACCTGCGCGAGGTGTGTTTGCGCATCCGCCAGCACCAGGATGCCGCCGAACAAAATGATGCCGTGAATCGCGTTGGTGCCGGACATCAGCGGCGTGTGCAGCATCGAGGGCACTTTGGAAATGACTTCGAACCCCACGAAAATCGAGAGGACGAAGATGAACAAAACCAGAACCTGGATGTATGATTGTAAGTTTTCCGTTTCCATAAAATTTAGCTGGGTTTGGGAAGCAGTTTTTCGTTCACGATCTTGCCGCCGTGCGTGACGAGGCAGCCCTTGATAATTTCGTCGTCGAGCTTGAGGACGAAAGTCTTTTCCTTCTTGTCCCAGAATTCCTCGACGAGTGCGACGAGGTTCGCGGCGTAAACCTGGCTGGCGTGCAGCGGCACGCGACCGGGCAGATTGGCGATGCCAACGATTTTCACTCCGTTGCGGTCGGTCACCTTGTCATAAACAACGCCTTCGACGTTGCCGCCCGTTTCCACCGCCATATCCACCACGACACTGCCGGGTTTCATGGCATTGAGCATTTCGGCGGTGACGAGCACCGGCGCTTTGCGGCCAAACACCTGCGCCGTGGTGATGACCACGTCGGAATCGCCGCAGGTCTTGTTCATCGCCTGGCGCTGCTTTTGGATTTGCTCCTCGGTCAGCGCCTTGGCGTAACCGTCCTTCGTTTGCCCTGTTTCTCCGAGATCAATTTTTAGGAATTGCGCGCCGAGCGATTTCACCTGCTCCTCGACGACCGGTCGCGTGTCGTAGGCGGTGACTTTCGCGCCCAGCCGTTTCGCGGTGGCGATGGCCTGCAAACCAGCCACGCCGACGCCGATGATGAAAACCTTGGACGGCAAAATCGTGCCCGCCGCCGTGGTCATCATCGGAAAAATCTTGTTGGAATAACGCGCGGCGAGAATAACGGCTTCATAACCTCCGAGATTCGCCTGCGATGACAGCACGTCCATTTTCTGCGCGCGGGTCGTGCGCGGAATGAATTCCATGCTGATCGCGCTGACGCCGCGCTCGGCAAATTTGTTGACCAGCTCCTTTTCGTTGAACGGATCCAGCAAACTGGCGTGGATGGAGCCTTGCTTGAGCCAGGCGATTTCCTCAACCGGCGGCTTGCGCAGGCGCAGCACGATGTCGCCGGATCCGATGAGCGCCTTGCGGTCGGTGGCGAGGGTCGCGCCGGCTTTGGTGTAGGCCTCGTCGGGAAGTCCGGCGGCGATGCCGAGGCCGGCCTCGACTTCGACCTGCGCGCCGAGCTTGACAAGCTTGCCCGCGCCGTCCGGCGTCAGTGGCGCCCTGTTCTCGCCCGGATGCGTTTCTTTTGGAACTGAAATCTTCATTGTTCTAAAATTGTGCCGAGCAGGGTATCACAGCCCGTCCGGCGCGAAACTCAAATGTTGCCATTTTCCAAACTTCTATTGGCATGACTAATCGGCAGGATGAATAATTCTTTACGATTTCGACCGGTTGCCGCTTTAACAGCCTTAATGAATGCCGCCTCCGGCTGGACCGCAAAAGCAGCGATGCGCTTCAAATTTCGCCCGCCTTGCGGACGGCGGCGATGAACGCACGGATTTTTGCGTGGTCCTTTTTCCCGGGCGAACTTTCCACGCCGCTGGAAACGTCCACACCGAATGGCCGGACTTTGCGCACGGCGTCGGCGACGTTTTCCGGCGTCAATCCGCCGGCGAGAAAAATCGGCTTGCCGAACTTTTGTGCTTCAACCGCCAGATCCCAGTTGAATTTTTCGCCCGTGCCGCCGCGCGCTTCCGGCGAATAGGCATCCAGCAAATAAGCGTTGGTCTGGTAACTGGGAATCTCCTTCAGCGACTCCGCGTCACGGATGCGGAAGGCTTTCATGCTCATCAGGCCGAATTGCGTGCAAAATTCCTGCGGCTCGTCGCCGTGAAATTGCAGCAGGCTCAAATTGCATTCGGCGATGGCGCGGGTGACAAGGTCTTCGTCCGCGTTCAGAAAAACGCCGGCGCGCATCACGAAGGACGGAAGCTGTTTTGATATTGCCGCAGCCGTTTTCAGCGAGACGTGCCGCGGGCTTCCTTCGTAGAAATTGAGTCCGAGCGCGTCCGCGCCCGCCGCAATGGCAGCTTGCGCGTCGGCGAGGTTCGTGATGCCGCAAATTTTGACCCGTGTGCTCATCTCTGATTTACGATTGATGATTTGCGATGGTGGCGCAATTGCAAAACGCCGGACGCTTCGCGCTTTTTGACCAGCTTTCAGCCGACGAGCCGGCTGACAAGCTGGAACACGATGAACGCGGCGACGTAGGCGAGGCCGGTCATATAGGCAATCTGGAACAGCGGCCATTTCCAACTGTTGGTCTCGCGGCGCACGACCGCCGTGGTGGAAAGACATTGCGCCGCCAAAATGTAAAACACCAGCAGGCTCGCGCATGTGGCCGTGTTGAAAATCGGCGAACCGTCGGTGCGCGTTGCGTGGCGCAGCGAATCGTAAAGCGAATCAGGATTCTTCTCGGCGGTTTCCTTGCCCACGCCATAGACAATCGCGAGGGTGGGAACAATCGCTTCGCGCGCGGCGAATGAACTCAAAATGCCGATGCCAATCTGCCAGTCGTAACCGAGCGGCCGGATGACGGGTTCGATGGCGTGGCCGATGTGGCCAGCAAAGGAATTTTGCAGCGAATTTTGCGCGGTCAGGCGGTCTGCGGTCGCATTCAATTCGTCCGCTTTTCCCGCGTCGCCGGATTTTGCCAATTGCGCGGCCTGTGCGTTCATTGCCACCGCCGCTGCGGGCGGGCTGGATTTGGGATAATACGACAGCGCCCACAGGATCAGCGAAATCGCCAGAATGATCGTGCCCGCCTGTTTCACAAAAATTTTCGCGCGGTCGAACGTGTGGAGCAGCGCCGTGCGCAAACCCGGCAGGCGATAAGGCGGCAGTTCGATCATCAGCGCCTTGCTTTCGCCGGGCAGGATGGTGTGCCGGAAAATCAGCGCCGCGCCGAGTGCGGCCAGAACACCGGTGCCGTAAGCCGCCGTGAACACCGCCGCCGCCTTCCATGGCGAATTCGGAAAGAGCAGCGCGATGACCATCGCATAGACCGGGATGCGCGCGGAGCAGGCCAGCAACGGTGTGATGAGGATGGTGACGAGACGATCGCGGGGATTTTCGATGACGCGCGTGGACATGATGGCGGGAATCGCGCAGGCGTGGGCCGAAAGCATCGGCACAAACGCCTTTCCCGGCAGCCCGAAGCGCCGCATGACCCTGTCCATTACAAACGCCGCGCGCGCTAGGTAACCCGTGTCTTCGAGCAGCGACAACGCGAAAAACAAAATGCAAATCTGCGGCAGGAAAACCAGGATGCCCCCGACGCCGCCGATGACGCCGTCCACCGTCATGCTTTGCAGGTCGCCGACCGGCATCATCGCGCTAACCCCATTTCCAATTGTCGCAAACAGATGGTCAATCAGGTGCATCGGAATTTGCGCGGCCCAGAAAATCAGCGCGAAAATGACCAGCATGACGAGTTGAAACACGATTACGCCGATGACCGGATGGGTGACAATCTCATCAATCTTTTCGGTCCTTTCCGAACGCCGCGCCACCGTCCCATCCATGACCCGGTTGGAAATTTTTTCCGTCCATTCATAACGCGCCTGATAGGGACACCCGCTGCACGAGCCGCAGCCCGGCTTGGCTTGCGGCGCGGCCACCGCGTCCGGGCCGCCGACGAGTCTTTCGATTTCCTTTTCGAGTTCTGGAATGCCCTTGCCGGAACGCGCGGTGATCGGAATCACCGGGCAGCCGAGTTCGGCGCGGAGTTTCGCCACGTCAATGAGGATGCCGTCGCGCCTGGCCATGTCCATCATGTTCAACGCCACAATGACGGGGCAGTCCAGCTCCAGAACCTGGCTGGCGAGAAAAAGATTTCGTTCGAGGTTCGTCGCATCCACGACGACCAGCGCGGCGTTCGGTGCGGCGTGTCCGTCCAGTCGGCCGCGCAGCGCGTCGCTGGCCAGTTTTTCATCCGGTGAGGAACTTTCCAGACCGTAAAGCCCAGGCAAATCCACCAAAACGATTTGATGGCTGCCTATTTTGGTCCTGCCGACGCGGCGCTCGACGGTGGTGCCGGGGAAATTGGCAGTCTTGGCGCGCAACCCGGTCAGCGCATTGAACAGCGTGGTCTTGCCCGCGTTCGGATTGCCGACCAGCGCGAGTGTGAAGGCGTGACGCGGGAGTTGTTGCGGTTGTGACGGCTCGCAACAGGACGATGTGGACAGGAATTTCCCGGCGTCGCTCATGCGCAGTTGTCTTCGCGCAGGGCGCAATGGCCGGGCTGGCATATCTCCACGCGGACTCGGGCGGCGAGTTCGGCGGACAGGCCGAGCTGCGAGCCGAAAATGCGGAGGATGAGCGGATCGCCGCCCCTGACCAACTCGACACGGCGGCCCACGCACACGCCGAGCATCTTGAGGCGCTGCATCTCCTCGTCGTCGGTTTCGATGCTCCGCACGACGGCGCAAACGCGCGGCGCCAGCTTGTCCAGGCAGGTCAACGGTTTCGCGGCATGGTCTATTGTTGTCACAGCCTGAGCAAAATAAGCCTTCCCAGCGCCATGTCAAACACTCCGCGTGGGCAGGTTGACGTGAAAGAAACTGGTTTTTTCTCGTCGTCGGGGCGCGGTTGCTTGAAAATGCGCTGGTGCCGCGGACTATTTATTTTGATTACAACGCCACGACGCCGCTGGATCCTGGGGTGCGGGACGCGATGCTGCCGTTTCTCGGCGAGGTCTGGGGCAATCCCTCCAGCGTCCATCATGTCGGGCGCAAGGCGCGGGCGTTGCTGGACGACGCCCGGGACCGCGCGTCCAAATTTCTCGGCTCGAAGCCCAGTGAAATCATTTTCACAAGCGGCGGGACGGAGTCGAACAACCTCGCCCTTTTCGGAATGGCTCGGCTGCTCAAACCTAAAGGACGGCATTTGATAACTTCGGCGGTGGAACATGACGCCGTTCTGCAATCGTTTGATTATCTGGATAAATATGATGGGTTTGAAGTCACTCGGCTGCCGGTGGATTCGGACGGCCGCGTGTCTCCCGACGTTTTACGGAAGGCCATCCGCCCGGACACGGTTTTGGTTTCGGTGATGGCAGCGAACAATGAAATCGGCACGATTCAACCGGTGAAAGCACTCGGTGCGATTTGCCGCGAGCGCGGAATTTTCTTTCACGCCGATGCGGTGCAATGGTTTGGCAAGGAGCCGTTTGAAAGCATTGGCCAGTTCAATGCGGATTTGGTTTCCGTTTGCGCGCATAAATTTCACGGGCCGAAGGGTGCCGGGCTTCTTTACACAAAGTCGCCTCTGCTTCCTGACCCGATTTTTTTTGGCGGCGGGCATGAAAATGAACGCCGAGCCGGCACGGAGAATCTCGCGGGAATTTTCGGCTTCGTCGCCGCATTGGAAAAGTTTGTGAATCCGCCGGTTTTCAACAAATCAAGACTCAAGCCGCTGGCTGACAAATTGATCTCTGCAATCCAAAAGATTGACGGATGCGAGATTGTCAGCCCTCGTGTAAATTGCCTAAACAACACGGTTTCCTTCGTTGTTCGCGGCGCGGACAGCATTGCGTTGCTGGCGGGTTTGGATGTCGAAGGCGTTTGCGCCTCTTCCGGCTCGGCTTGTTCGGCGGGTTCGCTGGAGCCTTCCCATGTGATTGTTGCCACTGGCCGGGGTGTTTCGGCAAATTCTCTCGTCCGCTTCTCTTTGGGTCGCAATTCCACTGCTGTGGAAGTGGATTTTGTCTGCGGCCTTCTGCCGGAAATTGTCCGACGCGCACAACTTGGCAAATAACAGTCTTTATCTTAGTGAATGACTTGTTATTTATGTGGAGAACTTTAACTTTCCAATTTTCCCGGCTTCGCTAACATTTTTACACAATGGTTCAAACCTTACAAATCGCTGTGGCAACCTTGACTTGCAGAGTTGTTTGCCTTATCCACACCCCTTAATACGGTGAGTTTATTAACCTAAAAAGAATATTATTAAACGCGCATGAACCTGACCATTACCAAGGAGCAAATCCTCGCCGGGCTGCAAGCCGTCCAAAACGTCGTCAGCACCCGCACCACGCTGCCCATCCTTTCCAACGTGCTGTTGCGCGCCGAGAAAGACCGTGTCGAATTCACTGCCACGGATTTGGATGTGACGATTGCCTGCTCTGTTGAGGCAAAGGTTAAAAAACCCGGTGCCGCCACCGTGCCGGTGAAAAAACTTTTCGGCATCACGCGCGAATTGAATGGCAGCGAGATTGAGTTGGAAGTGGACGAAAAGAACATTTGCAGCGTCCGTTGCGGCTCGTCGTTTTACAAAATCCACGGGCTGGGAGCCGATGAATTTCCGCCGATGCCGAAATTCAAGGACTACAAGAAAGTTTCTCTCCCGCAGGAAACTGTCAAGGCGATGATGCGAAAAACGTCGTTTGCCGTGTCTTCGGACGAATCCCGCTACGTCCTCAACGGCATTTTCATCAGTCTCAAGGATCACAAAATGACGCTGGTAGCCACCGACGGACGCCGGCTCGCACTAGTGGACGAGGAAGTGGACATCTCCGAAAAGAGCAGCGGCGAATTCATCGTGCCGGCGAAGGCGGTCACCGAATTGAACCGGCTGATGCAGGACAAGGGGGATGTGGAGATCAAATTCGGCGAGAACCAGGCATCCTTTGCGCTGAAGGATGACAAGGGATTTTCCGTCCTGCTCATCACGAAGCTGATTGAGGGCAATTACCCAAATTACCGGCAGGTCATTCCGTCCGAGACCAAGGAGCGCGTGCCGCTCGTGCGCGAGGAATTTTTGCAGGCGCTGCGCCGCGCCGAAATCATGACCAGCGAGAAGGCCAATTCCGTCAAGCTCACCTTCGGCAAGAACAACCTCGCCATAACGGCCAACTCGCCGGAAGTCGGCGAGGCGCGCGAAAGCTTGGCGGTTAATTACAAGGGCAAGGAAATGGCCATCGCCTTCAATCCGCGCTACCTCATAGACGCGCTCGCCGCGCTGACCGAGGACGAAGTTTTCTTCGAGCTGGTGGATGAATTAAGCCCCGGCGTGCTGAAGATCAACGGCCCGTTCCTCTACGTCGTCATGCCGATGCGGTTGAGCTAGGTTACATCTGCTCGACGGTTTCAATCCCAAGAACGTTGAGGCCTTGTTTCAAAATGCGCGCCGTCAAATCGCACAGCGCCAAACGCGAAAAACGAACTGCTTCTTCCGCCTTGAGCACCGGACAATTTTCATAGAACGATGTGAACTTGCCGGCCAGTTCAAAAAGATAATTGCACAGGAAATTCGGGCGGTATTCCTCCGCCACCGCCTCCAGCGTCAGTCCGAAATTCAGCAGATGCTTTGCCAGCGCGACTTCTTCCGGCGCGGCCAGAACAATTTCCGCTTTCCGCTTTCCGCTTTCCGCTTTCCTGAAAATGCTTTTGATACGCGCATAGGCGTATTGCAAATAAGGCGCGGTGTTGCCTTGCAGCGCGAGCATCTTGTCCCAACTGAAAACATAATCGCTCTGGCGGTTCGGCAGCAGGTCCGCGTATTTCACCGCGCCGAGGCCGACGACCCGTGCAATTTCGCGCCTTTGAGCTTCAGGAAGCTCCGGACTCTTTTCGGAAACAATCTTGAACGCCCGCTCCTCCGCTTCGTCGAGCAAGCCGGCCAGCTTCACCGTCTCGCCGCTGCGCGTCTTGAACGGCTTGCCGTCCTCGCCGAGAATCGAGCCGAAACAGACGTGGGCCAATTTTGGAGCGCCGAGCACTGGCTCGGCTCGATTCAGAAGTGGCGAATCCACGAGCCGAGCCGGTGCTCGGCGTTCCTGCCATTTGCGGAACGCTGCAAAAAGCTGCTGAAAGTGCAATTGTTGTCGTCCATCGGTGACGTAAATGATTTCGTCCGGCTTCCACGTTTCCAGGCGATACTCCAGCGTGGCCAGATCCGTCGTCATGTAATTGAAGCCGCCGTCGCTTTTGCGGATGAGTGCGGGATGCGCCTTCAATTGAGGATTGTCATCGAAGAAAATGGCAATCGCGCCTTCGCTTTCGCGGGCGATCCCCTTGGCCAGCAGTTCGTCCACGAGCGGTTTCAGTTTCGGATTGTAAAAGCTTTCGCCTAGCGCGTGGTCGAATTTAACGCCAAGCCGCGCGTAAATCGTGTCAAACTGTTTTTGCGACAGCGCAATCATCTCGTGCCATATTTTCAGATTTTCCGTGTCGCCGCTTTGGAGTCTGACGAGTTCCTGTTTGGCGGCGTCCCGGACGGTTTCCATGGCGTCGCCGGTGGCGTTGACCAATTTGTAAATCCTCTCCATTTCACCGATGGGATCGGCCTTGAGCACGTCGGGCTTGAGGTGCTGCTTCCAGCCGAGCAACAGCATTCCGAATTGCGTGCCCCAGTCGCCGATGTGATTGTCGGTGATGACGCGGTGGCCGAGCAGGCGCAAAGTGCGCGCGAGGCCGTCTCCGAGGATCGTGGAGCGAATGTGGCCCACATGCATCGGCTTGGCCACGTTCGGCGAACTGAAATCAATCACCGCCGTTTTAGGCGATGCTGTTTTCTCGAAGAAAAAATGCTCGCCGCGCGCGGCGGCCTCGAGTGTTTGCGTGAGGACGGAAGGTTTTAGCCGGAAATTAAGGAAGCCGGCGCCAGCGATTTCCACATTTTCGCAAATTTCGGAAACGTCCAGCTTGGCAAGCGTGTCGGTGGCGAGCTGGCGCGGGTTCATTTTCCGCACCTTGGCGAGCGACATCAACGCGTTGCTCTGGTAATCGCCGAATTTCGGGTCGGGGCACGGACGGACCAAAACCGCGGAGACGTCAGCGTCCGGCAACACGGCGCGGACGGCGGCTTGCAGTTTCAGTTCGATTTGTTTGTGGGGCAACACGGCGGAAATTTAGCCACAGATGAACACAGATGAACACAGATTTCTGTGAAACGACCGAAGACGGCTCGCGGGGCGCTCGCCCCACCGACCTACTTTTTCCCGTGTTCGCGGATGGCGGCGAGCATGGTGTCGGCGTCAGGCGCCTTTTCGAGAACTTCGCGGAATTCGGCCTTGTGCAGGAGCTTCGCGATGTTCGCGAGCGTGTGAAGATGTTTCTGAAATTGCCCCTGCGGCACGAGAAAAAGCATGACGAGCTTCACCGGTTGGTTGTCGAGCGCGTCGAAGTTGACGCCCTTGGTGGAGCGACCGAGCGCGCCGACGACCTCGTAAATCAAATCCGTCGAGGCGTGCGGGATGCCGATGCCGAACCCGATGCCGGTGGACATGGAGGTCTCGCGCTTTTTGACGGCGGCGGTGATGGCGTCGCTGTCGGCGGCCTGAATCTTGCCGGTGGCGACGAGGTTGGCAATCAGTTCGTCAATGGCTTCCCAGCGGTTCGTCGCTTTCAGTTCGGGGACAATCTGCTCGCGTCCCAAGATGTCGGCTAAATCCATAACTCGTGCAGGATGAATCCAAATGCCCCGGCAGTTCAAGACCGAATTACTAACAAATTTCGGGCCGTCAAATCACGCACTGGAGCCAGTGCAAAATAATGCCGGTGCTTTCTGCCCACCAGCCGAGCGAATTCAAAATGCCGACGCGTGCCGTAAGCAGCGGAATTCCAAACAACAGCACGCAGACATTGCCGAGAAAAATCACCACCGCTGAAAACAAATAGCCGTGCGATGTGATGTCCGACTGCCGCGTCTGGAGGGTGTGAAATGTCAGCGTCACATGAAATGCATACGCCGCGCCGACGCACAGATGAAACCAGACAAGATAGCCGTGCCAGTTCCAGATCAAATTTCCGAGCGCAAACACACCTACGACGATCACGGCGTAGAGCGGGAAAAAATAAGGCGCGAGCGCGATGACAAAATTGGTCTTGGAAATGACGACGTGGCCGCCGGACGACGAGACCTTCATTCGTTTCACCTGCCCGCCGAACAGCCACGTCCAGAGCGCGTGCGTTAATTCGTGGCCGAACACGTAAATCCACATCGGCTTCGGCAGCATGAAAAAGATCACCACCCAGCACGCCGCGCCGGCCAGCAGCGGAATCCAGACCGTGTCCGCGCCGTAACTGCGGCACAGCACGAGCCAGAGCGCCTGCGCCGCCCCGGCGCAAACCGGCAGGAGCAGGACGGCGATGATGAACTTGATCCACTTCGGCACGGGCGGAATTTTAACCGCGGATTACGCGGATTGCACAGATTTAACTAAAGGGGCGAAAACCTTCAGGAAATAATCCGCGTAATCTGCGGTTTAGCTTGAAACTAAAAACAAAAAAATGAAAACTGGTGGCGATGACGCAAGATGAAGTCCTGAAAGTTTTCCGCGACAGCGGCGCTCTGCTCGAAGGCCACTTCATCCTTCGCAGCGGTTTGCACAGTCGGCAATTCTTCCAATGCGCCCTTGCGCTCCAGCAGATGCCCGCCGTCGAAAAACTCGGAGCGGCGCTCGCGGCGAAGGTCAAATCGCTCGGAGCGGTCACGGTGGTCGCGCCTGCGATGGGTGGACTCGTCATCGGCCAGGAAGTCGCGCGGCAGCTTGGCGTGCGGTTCATCTTCGTCGAGAAGGAGGACGGCAAACTCGTCCTGCGGCGCGGATTCAAAATTGCGCCCGGTGAAAAAATTCTCATCGTCGAGGATGTCGTGACGAAGGGCGGTCGCGTGCAGGAGACGATTGACATTGTGCGCACCCTCGGCGGCGTGGTGGCCGGCGTGGCGATGGTGGTGGACCGCTCGAACGGCGCCACGAAGCTCGGCGTGCCGATGTTCAGTCTCATCGCGTTGCAGGTGGAAACTTTCGAGCCGGACAAATTGCCGCCCGACCTCGCCAAAATTCCAGCAGTCAAGCCGGGGAGCAAATAATCCGTCGCCAAACTGCCGATAGCAATGTCCTAATCTGCCATGTCGGCGCGCTAACTTTCAATGACGACGGCTTAACTTCTGATGACGACGGCTTAACTTCTGATGACGACGGCTTAACTTCTGATGACGACGGCCTAACTTCTGATGACGACGGCCTAACTTCCAATGTCGGCGCGCTAACTTTTGATGTCCGAGCCTTAACTTTTGATATCGGCGCGCTAACTTTTAATGTTGCGGTCGCGCATTTTGCCATCAATGCGCTAAGTATCAACAGTTTAACAAAAAAGCCCTGATTGCGTTCAAAAAACGACCGCTGGCCGTCGTCCGGCGGCGATTGTGCCATGAAAACTGCGCCGCGCCCCATTTTGGTGTGTCAGAGTGACGCAAATGGCGCATCTCCCAGCCTGCCCCGGTTGGCCGAAATCTTCAAATTCCCCTTTGTTTTCACCATGACTCAACATTTCTCTCCGGCGGCATCATTATTGCAGAGGAAAGGCGGCAGTTATCTCAAGTCAACCAAATTTTATTTTATGGCAAAAGTTTTAGGCATTGATTTAGGCACAACCAACTCCTGCATGGCCGTCATGGAAGGCGGCGAACCGCTCGTCCTCGAAAACTCGGAGGGCAAGCGCACCACGCCGTCGGTCGTCGCGTTCACCAAGACCGGAGAGCGCATCGTCGGGGACGCGGCCAAGCGCCAGGCCGTTACCAACTCGCGCAACACGATTTACTCCATCAAGCGTTTCATGGGCCGCAAATTCGACGAGGTGCAGGAGGAAATCAAACGCGTGCCTTACAAGGTCGTGAAGGCTTCCAACGGCGACGCCGCGGTGGAAATCGAAGTGGACGGCAAGACCACGCGCTATTCGCCGCCGGAAATTTCCGCGATGATTCTTTCCAAGCTCAAAGCCGACGCCGAAACGCGCCTCGGCGAAAAAATCACGCAGGCTGTCATCACCGTTCCGGCTTATTTCAACGACTCGCAGCGCCAGGCCACGAAGGACGCTGGCAAAATCGCCGGGCTTGAAGTGCTTCGCATCATCAACGAGCCGACCGCCGCGTCGCTCGCTTACGGCCTCGACAAGAAGAAGGACGAGAAAATTGCCGTCTATGACTTGGGCGGCGGCACATTCGACATTTCCGTTCTCGAAATTGGCGACGGCGTGTTCGAGGTGAAGGCCACGAACGGCGACACTCACCTCGGCGGCGACGACTGGGACAATTGCCTGATGGACTGGATTCTCGACGAGTTCAAAAAGGAATCCGGCATGGACCTTCGCAAGCAGCCGGACGCGCTCCAGCGCATCAAGGAAGAGGCCGAAAAAGCCAAGATCGCACTTTCCAGCGCGCAGACTTACGACATCAATTTGCCATTCATCACGGCGGACGCCAGTGGGCCAAAGCACATCCAGAAAAATTTGACGCGCGCCAAGATGGAGCAGCTCACCGACAAGCTGTTCGAGCGCACCATCGCGCCGGTGAAGGCCTGTTTGAAGGACGCGAACATCGAAGCAGCGAAGATTGACGAACTCGTGCTCGTCGGCGGCATGACCCGCATGCCGCGCGTGGTTGAGACCGCGCACAAGCTGGTCAACAAACCGCCGCACCAGGGCGTGAACCCGGACGAAGTCGTCGCCATCGGCGCCGGCATCCAGGGCGGCGTGCTCAAGGGCGAGGTCAAGGACGTGCTCCTGCTCGACGTGACGCCGTTGTCGCTCGGCATCGAGACGCTTGGCGGCGTGTTCACGAAATTGATCGAGCGCAACACGACGATTCCGTCGCGCAAATCCGAAATTTTCTCCACCGCCAGCGACAACCAGCCCGGCGTGGAAATCCACGTGCTCCAGGGCGAACGCCAGTTCTCCAAGGACAACAAGACCATCGGCAAGTTCCAGCTCGCGGACATCCCGCCCGCCCCGCGCGGCGTGCCGCAGATCGAGGTGACGTTCGACATTGACGCCAACGGCATTTTGCACGTCGGCGCGAAGGACCTCGGCACGGGCAAGGAACAGAAGATCACCATCACGGCCAGCAGCGGCCTCTCGAAGGACGAGGTCGAGAAGATGCGCCGCGACGCCGAGGCGCACGCGGACGACGACAAGGCCAAGCTCGAGGAAATCCAGACGCGCAACGAGGCGGACAACGCCGTGTATCGCACCGAGAAATTGATCAAGGACAACGCGGAGAAAATTTCCGGCGACGACAAGGCCAAGCTCGAAACCGCCCTCGGCGCGGTGAAGGAAGCGCTCAAAGGCTCGGACGCCGCCGCCATCAAGTCGGCGAACGAGAAACTGGGCGAAATTGCCCAGACCGTGGGCGCGGAACTTTACAAGGCCGCGGCGGCGAAGGCGCAGGCAGAAAAGGCGCAGGGCGCCGGCCCGACTGGCGGCCAGCCGCAGGGCGAAGCGCCGAAAACCGAGGAAAAGAAGGACGAAGGCGTGATTGACGCGGAAGTCGTGGAAGAGAAGAAATAACGAACGAAGCGGAGTTGTTTCCACAAATGAAAGACAGCCAAATCAGGGGACTAGTGCTACGTGCTTTTTATGAAAGGCGGCACGAGGGCTTCAGGCCTTGGTCTCCGTCTGATTTTCCTGAGGTCGTCGGTAATAATTGGTGTCGAATTGCTCAACAGTTGTGGCAGCAAAATCTTTTGGACTGGCACGGCCTTGAAAATGGCAATGGAGCGGTTGTAGGCGGAGCTGGGGAAATTAATGCTTACGGAGTGGATGTGATTGAAGGAAACACGGAGCCACCTATTTCAATTACTTTTGATTACAGCAACACAGTCAACGTTAGCGGCTCAACGAACGTGCAGATTGGCAATCACAACACGAATTCGGCTCCCTTTAGCATTGAGAATTTTAGTTTGGTAATAGACCAATCCAATTTTTCACCAAGCGAAAAAGCAGAAGCAAAATCGCTTTGGAATAAAGTTTGCGAGAATAAGCTTTTGAACACGGCGGTTGGATCAGTTTTAGGTGTGGCAACCAAACACGCACTGGAGTTAGCAAAATGAAACACTTTTCCCGCCGCGAGTGCGGACCGGGAGTTAATTCGGACAAAACCAAACAACAAACAAAAAGACAAACTATGGCACTAAACGTTAAACCGATCGGCGACCGCATTTTGGTCGAGCCGGTTGAGGAAAAGGAAGTCAAGAAGGGCGGCATCATCATCCCCGATACCGCCAAGGAGAAACCGCAGGAAGGCATCGTCGTCGCGCTCGGCACGGGCAAGACGAACGACGACGGCAAGAAAATCCCCTTCGAGGTCAAGAAGGGCGACCGGGTGCTGGTCTCGAAATACGGCGGCTCGGAAATCAAGATTGACGGCAAGGAATACAAGATTTTGTCGTCGGACGACATTCTCGCGATTCTGGAATAATTCAAACCAACCACTTAAAATTCAAAACTGATTAAAATTATGGCAGCAAAACAATTATTGTTTGATGAAGCGGCCCGGCAGGC
>Ga0181537_10001140_pt1 | contig 24740 bp, 10 predicted proteins | sample PEATcosm2014_Bin_39_FD_119765 | JGI IMG/M metagenome (GOLD analysis project Ga0181537, IMG submission 119765) | Peatland microbial communities from MTU Mesocosm Facility, Houghton, MI, USA - PEATcosm2014_Bin23_10_metaG | ecosystem: Environmental > Terrestrial > Soil > Wetlands > Peat | place...
ATCGCTGCCCGTGCCGCCGATCAGCGTTTCGACGTTGGCGACGGTCACCGTGTTGTGGGCCGCGTTGAAGAGCGTCAGTTTGTCGTCGCCGGAACCGAGGTCGATCGTTCCTGCGGTGAATGCGGTGGACAACACGACAACGTCATCGCCGGTGCCGCCGACCAGCGTTTCGACATTCGACAGCGTGGCCGTGTTGTGGGCCGCGTTGAACAAGGTGAGGCTGTCGTCGCCCGAGCCGAGGTCGATCGTGCCCGACGTATAGGCCGCGCCGAGCGTGACGATGTCGCTGCCGGTGCCGCCGACCAGCGTTTCGATGTTGGCGATGGTGATGGTGTTGGCGGCGGCGTTGAACAAGGTCAGCTTGTCGTCGCCCGAGCCCAGATCGATCGTGCCGCCGGTGAAGGCCGCCGAGAGGGTGACGATGTCGCCGCCGGTGCCGCCGACCAGCGTTTCGACATTGGTCAGCGTGATGGTATTCCGGATGGCGTTGAACAGCGTCAGGCTGTCGTCGCCCGAACCGAGATCGACCGTGCCTCCGGTGAAGGCCGTGCCGAGCACGACCACATCGTCGCCGGTGCCGCCCATGATCGTCTCGACATTCGATACCGTCACCGTGTTGGTGGCGGCGTTGAACAGGGTGAGACTGTCGCTGCCGGCGCCCAGATCGACCGTGCCGCCCGTGATCGCCGTCCCCAGAGCCACGATGTCGCTGCCGGTCCCGCCGACCAGCGTTTCGATATTGGAAACGGTGACGGTGTTATGCGCGGCGTTGAACAATGTGAGTTTGTCGTCGCCAGAACCCAGGTCGAATACGCCGCCGGTGATCGCGCCGCTCAAGGTGACGATGTCGTCGCCCGTCCCGCCGACCAGGGTTTCGATATTGGTCACGGTGACCGTGTTCTGACTGGCGTTGAACAAGGTCAGGCTGTCGGCGCCCGAGCCGAGATCGAAGGCGCCGCCGGTGATGGCGCCGCTGAGTTGGACGATGTCGTCGCCGGTGCCGCCGGTGAGCGTTTCGACATTGACCACGGTTATTGTGTTGGTCGCGGCATTGAACAGCGTCAGATGGTCGGTGCCGGAGCCCAGGTCGAAGGTTCCACCCGTGATCGCGGCCGAAAGCGTAATCAGGTCGCTGCCCGTACCGCCCATCAAAGTCTCGATATTGGCGATGGTGACCGTGTTGGCGGCGGTGTTGGCCAAAGTCAGACTGTCATTGCCGGAACCGAGATCGATCGAGCCGGTAAAGGCGGTCGTCAGGGTGACAATATCGTCGCCGGTACCGGCCACGATGGTTTCGACATTGGCGAGCGTTACCGTATTGGCGGCGGCATTGAACAGCGTCAGGCTGTCATTGCCCGAGCCGAGGTCGATCGTGCCCGATGTAAACGCGGTGGTCAGGGTGACGATGTCGCTGCCGGTGCCGCCGATCAACGTCTCGACATTGGCGACGGTGACGGTATTGGCGGCGGCGTTGAACAGGGTCAGCTTGTCGTCGCCCGAGCCGAGATCATAAACGCCGCCGGTGATCGCGGCGGTTACCACCACGATGTCATCGCCCACGCCGCCGACCAAGGTCTCGACATTGGCGACGGTGACGGTGTTCAGCGGCGCATTGAACAGGGTCAGGCTGTCCGCGCCCGATCCCAGATCGAACGTGCCGGACGTGACCATGCTGCCCAGGGTGACGATGTCGTCGCCGGTGCCGGCCACGAAGGTCTCGACATTGACGATCGTAATCGTGTTGGTGGCGGCGTTGAACAGCGTCAGGCTGTCGTTGCCCGATCCGAGATCGAAGGTGCCGCCGGTGATCGCGCCGCCCAAGGTGACGATGTCGCTGCCGGTGCCGCCGAACATCGCTTCGATGTTCGACACGGTGATGGTGTTGTGCGCGGCGTTGAACAGGGTGAGCTGGTCGTCGCCCGAGCCCAAATCGTAGACGCCGCCGGTGATCGCCGCGGACAATTGAACGAGATCGTCGCCGGTGCCGCCCATCAGCGTTTCGACGTTCACCAAGGTGACGGTGTTGGTGAAGACGTTGGCCAAGGTCAAACTGTCGGCGCCCGAGCCGAGGTCGACCGTGCCGGACGTGAAGGCCGAGGTCAGCGTGACGATATCGCTGCCGGTGCCGCCGACCAGGGTTTCGACGTTCGCCAGCGTGATGGTATTCGCCGCCGCGTTGAACAGCGTCAGCTTGTCGTCGCCCGAACCGAGGTCGATGGTGCCGCCGGTGAACGCCGAACCGAGCGTGACGATATCGCTGCCGGTTCCCGCCACCAAGGTCTCGACATTGACGATGGTGATGGTGTTCGCCGCGGCGTTGAACAAGGTCAGGCTGTCGTCGCCCGAACCGAGATCGACCGATCCGGAGGTAAACGCCGTGGTCAGCGTGACGACATCGTCGCCGGTGCCACCCACCAAAGTCTCGACATTGGCGACGGTGAGCGTGTTGTTGGCCGCGTTGAAGAGCGTGAGCTTGTCGTTGCCGGCGCCGAGATCGATGGTGCCCGCGGTGATCGCCGTTCCCAACGTCACCACGTCGCTTCCCGTACCACCGACGATGGTCTCGATGTTGACCGCCGTTATGGTGTTCTGAGCGGCGTTGAAGAGGGTGAGGCTATCGTCGCCCGAGCCCAGATCGATGGTGCCTGACGTGACCGCGGTCCCCAAGGTGACGATATCGTCGCCGGTACCGCCGACGATGGTTTCGATGTTGACCAGCGTGATCGTGTTCGCCGCGACATTGGCCAGCGTCAGACTGTCGTTGCCCGAACCCAGGTCGAGCGTTCCGCCGGTGAACGCGGAACCGAGGGTCACGACATCGCTGCCCGTTCCGCCGACCAGCGTCTCGATATTGGCGATCGTCAGCGTGTTGTGACCGGCGTTGAACAGGGTCAGCTTGTCGTCGCCCGAACCGAGGTCGATGGTGCCGCCGGTGATCGCCGCGCTGAGAGTCACCACATCGTCGCCGGTTCCCCCGATCAGCGTTTCGACATTGACGATGGAGAGCGTGTTGGTCGCCGCGTTCGCGAGCGTGAGACTGTCGTCGCCCGAGCCGAGGTCGACGATCCCGGTGGTGATGGCGCTGCCATACGTGACGATGTCGTCGCCGGTACCGCCGACCAGCGTCTCGACATTGACGATGGTGAGGGTATTGGTTGCGGCGTTGGCGAGCGTGAGCTGGTCGTTGCCGGAGCCGAGATCGATGACCGAGCCGGTGATCGCGGCCCCCAGCGTCACCACGTCGGCGCCGGTTCCGCCCACCAAGGTTTCGACGTTGCTGACGGTTAGCGTGTTGTGGGCCGCGTTGGCCAGCGTCAGGCTGTCGTCGCCCGAGCCGAGATCGAAGGTGCCGCCGGTGATCGCCCCGCTCAGTTGCACCACGTCGTCGCCGGTGCCGCCGACCAGCGACTCGACGTTGACGATGGTGAGCGTGTTGTTGGCAGCGTTGGCGAGCGTCAAACTGTCGCTGCCGGAGCCCAAATCGATGGTTCCGGCCGTGATGGCCGCGCCGAGGGTGATGACGTCGCTGCCGGTGCCCCCGATCAGGGTTTCGACATTGGCGACCGTTACGGTGTTGGTTGCGGCGCTGAACAACGTGAGCTTGTCGTCGCCGGCGCCGAGATCGTAGGTTCCGCCGGTCAACGCCGATCCGACGGTGACTACGTCTGTTCCCGCGCTGCCGATGAGCGTCTCGACATTGGTGACGGCCAGCGTCGCCGCCGCGGCCATGAACGCCTGGTCGTCGGCCGTACCGCCGATCAAGGTCTCGACGTTGGCGATCGTAACCGTGTTGGCGAAATTGCCGAGAACGAGCTTGTCGGAACCCGAACCGAGATCGAACCAGCCCGCCTCTTGCGCCGTCATGGTTACGAGGTCGGATCCCGTGCTGCCGATCACGGTTTCGGCCTGGGCGATCGACACCGCGCCGGGATAGGCGATCGAGAGATAGTCGGTGGTGGTGCCGCCGGCGACCGTTTCGATATTGGCGATGGTGAGGGTGTTCGGCCCGGAAGCCGACAAGGTGAGACTGTCGGTTCCGGAGCCCAGATCGATATAGCCGGCGGTGAGTTCCGCGCCCACCGTCACGATGTCGCCGCCGGTTCCCCCGATCAGGGTTTCGACGTTGACCACGGTGATCGTATTGGCGGCGTTGAACAGCGTCAGCTTGTCGTCGCCCGAGCCAAGATCGAACGTCCCGCCCGTGACCTGAGTGCCGAGCGTGACGACGTCGTCGCCCGTGCCCGCCACCAGGGTCTCGATGTTGAGGATGGTGAGCGTATTGGCCGCGGCATTGAACAGCGTCAGTGAATCATTACCGGATCCGAGATCGATCTTGCCGCCGGTGATCGCCGAGCCGAGCGTCACGATGTCGGTGCCCGTTCCGCCGACCAGGGTTTCGACATTGGTAACCGTCAGTGTGTTGGCCGCGGCGTTGAACAGGGTCAGCTTGTCGTCGCCGGAGCCCAGATCGAACATGCCGCCAGTGATCGCGTTGCCGAAGGTCACGACATCGTTGCCGGTACCGCCGACCAGCGTTTCGATATTGACGATGGTCAGGGTGTTGGTGGCCGCATTGGCCAAGGTCAGGCTGTCGGCGCCCGATCCGAGATCGAACGAACCGCCGGTGATCGCTCCGCCCAGGGTCACGATGTCGTCACCGGTGCCGGCGACGAAGGTCTCGACGTTGATGACGGTCAGGGTGTTGGTGGCGGCATTGAAAAGGGTCAGTTTGTCGTCGCCGGAACCGAGATCGATGATGCCGCCGGTGATGGCGCCACCCAGCATGACGATGTCGGAGCCGGTGCCGCCCATCACCGACTCGACATTGACGATCGTGACGGTGTTGTGCGCCGCGTTGAACAGCGTCAGCCGGTCATTGCCCAACCCGAGATCGAAGATGCCGCCCGTGATCATGCCGCTGAGCCGGATGACGTCGTTTCCGGTTCCGCCCGTCAGCGTTTCGACGTTGACGACCGTGAGCGAGTTGACGGCGGCGTTGGCGAGCGTAATCGAGTCGTTGCCCGCGCCCAAATCATAGGCGCCGTTGAGAACCGCCGAGTTCAATGTCACGAGGTCGCTGCCGGTGCCGCCCACCAAAGTCTCGATGTTGGCGACGGTGATGGTGTTGACCGCCGCATTGAACAGCGTGAGCTTGTCGTCGCCGGCGCCCAGATCGAAGACGGCACCGGTGACCGCCCGATCGAGGATGACGACGTCGTTGCCGGCCCCGCCCGTCAGGGTCTCGATATTGGCGACGGTCACGGTGTTGGTGGCGGCGCTATAGAGTGTCAGGCTGTCGTCGCCGGAGCCCAGATCGAAGATGCCGCCGGTGATCGCGCCGCTCAGGCGCACCACATCGTCGCCGGTGCCGCCGACCAGCGTTTCGACATTGACCACCGACAAGGTATTGGTGGCGGCGTTGAACAAATTCACCTGGTCGGTGCCGGCGCCGAGATCGAGACTGATTCCGGTGGTCGCTGCACCCAAGACGACAAGGTCAGAGCCGTTGCCGCCCACCACCGTCTCGACATTGATGACCGTCACGGTGTTGTGCACGGCATTGAACAGAGTGACGCTGTCGTTGCCCGAACCGAGGTCGAATATGCCGCCGGTGATGGCCCCGCTCAGGGTGACGAGGTCGTTGCCGGTCCCGCCGGCCAGGGTTTCGACATTGATCACCGTCACCGCGTTCGTCGCGGCATTGAACAGGGTCAGGCTGTCGTTGCCTGAACCAAGATCGTAGATGCCGTTTGTGATCCTGGCGCCGAGAATGATCTGATCGCTGCCCGTCCCGCCGACCAGCGTCTCGACGTTGGCCATCGTGACGGTGTTGGTGGCCGCATTGAGAAGCGTGAGCTTGTCGTCGCCGCCACCGAGATCGATGAACCCGGAAGTGAATTGGGTCGAGAGCTTGACGATATCGTCGGCGCCGCCGCCGATGACGGTTTCGACATTGAGGAGCGTGATCGTGTTGTAGCCCAGGCCGGATAGATGGACGGCATCGCTGCCGGAACCCAAGTCGAACGTTCCGCCGGTAATGGCCCCCGACAGATAGACGACGTCATCGCCGGTGCCGCCGATTACCGTTTCGACATTGACCAGCGAGACCGTATTGACCGAAGCATTGAACAGGGTCAATTGGTCGGTTCCGGACCCGAGATCGATGCTGCCCGTGGTGAACTGGTTGCCGAGTTTGACGATGTCAGTACCGGTTCCGCCGAGGATCGTCTCGATATTCAGCACGGTGATCGTGTTGTGCCCGACATTGGACAAGGTCAGCGAATCGTTGCCGGCCCCCAAATCGAATGTCCCGCCGGTGATCGTCGAGTTCACGACCACCTGGTCGGATCCCGTGCCGCCCATCAGGGTTTCGACATTGGCGACCGTCACGACATTCAACGAGGAATTGGACAAAGTCAGGCTGTCGTTACCCGAACCCAGATCGTAGATGCCGCCGAGGATCGCGTGACTGAGGGTGACGATATCGCTGCCCGTGCCGCCGATCAGGGTTTCGACATTGGCGACGGTGATGGTGTTGCTGGCGGCGTTGAACAGCGTAATCTTGTCGTCGCCGGCGCCGAGATCGAATTGGCCGCCGGTGATCATGGCTCCGAGGCGGACGATGTCGTCGCCGTAGCTTCCGACCAAGGTCTCGACGTTGATGACGGTGACCGTGTTGGTCGGCGCGCCGGCCAGCGTGAGGCTGTCCGCGCCGCTGCCGAGATCGAACGTACCGCCGGTGATCGGGCCGCTCAGGCGCACGATGTCGTCGCCGGTGCCGCCGACCAGCGTTTCGACATTGACCACAGAGACGGTGTTCGTGGCTGCGTTGAACAGCGTCACTTCGTCGGTGCCGTAGCCGAGATCGAGCGTGGCGCCCGTCGTGGCGGCGCCGAATACGACGAAATCGGATCCGTTGCCGCCGAACACCGTCTCGATATTGATGACGGTCACGGTGTTGTGCGCGGCGTTGAACAGGGTCAGGCTGTCGTTGCCGGAGCCCAGGTCGAAGATGCCGCCCGTGATCGCGCCGCTGAGCGCAACGTAGTCGTTGCCGGTGCCGCCCATCAGCGTTTCGACATTGACGACGGTCAGCACATTGGAGACGGCGTTGAACAGGGTCACGCTGTCGTTGCCCGAACCGAGATCGAACACCGCGCCGAGTGACCGCGCGCCCAGAGTGACCTGATCGCTGCCGGTTCCGCCGATCAGGGTCTCGACACTGGCGACGGTCAGAGTGTTCGTGGCGGCGTTGAACAGGGTGAGCTTGTCGTCGCCGCCGCCGAGGTTGAAATAGCCGGCGCTGGTGGCATTGCCGAGATGGACGATGTCGTCGCCGTATCCGCCCGTCACGGTCTCGACATTGAGGACGGTAATCGTATTGGCGACGGCGTCGGCCAGCGCGACGCTGTCGGAACCGCTGCCCAGATCGAACACGCCGCCCGTGATCGGTCCGACTAGAGCGACGTAGTCGTCGCCCGTTCCGCCGACCACCGTCTCCACATTGGCGACACTGATGGTGTTGGTGGCCGCGTTGAACAATGTGAGCTTGTCGGCTCCGGCGCCGAGATCGACCACACCGCTCGAGACCGCGGCACCGATGGTCACGACGTCGCTGCCGACTCCGCCGATGACGGTTTCGACATTGATGACCGTCACGGTGTTGTGGGCCGCGCCCGACAAAGTCAGGATGTCGTTGCCCGAACCAAGATCGAAAATGCCGCCGGTGATCGCGCCGCTCAGCGCCACGTAGTCGTTGCCGGTGCCGCCGACCAGCGTTTCGACATTGATGACCGAGACGAAATTGGTGGAGGCGTTGGCCAGCGTCAGGCTGTCGTTGCCGGCACCGAGGTCGATCGTGCCGAACGCCAAGCGGCTGCTGACGGTGACGATGTCGCTGCCGGTGCCGCCGATGATGGTTTCGACATTGGCGACGGTGATGGTGTTGGCGGCGGCATTGAACAGGAACAGCTTGTCGTCCCCGGCCCCGAGATCGAAAGTCGCGCCGGTGACCGCATTGCCGAGATGCACGAAGTCGTCGGCACCCCCGCCGACGACCGTCTCGACGTTGAGGACCGTGACGGTGTTGTTGCCGGCGCCGGAAAGAATGACCTCGTCGTCGCCCGCGCCCAGATCGATCATGGCCCCGGTGATCGGCGCGACGACACGAACGATATCGTTGCCGGTCCCACCGATCAGGGTTTCGATATTGGCCACGTTGACCGAGTTCGCTCCGTTGAACAGGGTCAGCTTGTCGGTGCCACTGCCCAGGTCGATCAGGCCCCCGATCATCGCGGCGCCGAGAACCACGATGTCGCTGCCGTTGCCGCCGATCACCGTTTCGACATTGACGACGGTCAAACTGTTGTGCGCCGCCGTGCTCGACAGAGTTACGCTGTCGTCGCCGGAGCCCAAATCGACCATTCCGCCCGTGATCGGGCCCAGGGTCACATAGTCGTTGCCGGTGCCGCCGATCAGCGTCTCGACATTGACCACGCTGACTTGATTCGACGTCGCGTTGAACAGCGTCAGACTGTCATTGCCTGAGCCAAGATCGATCGTTCCGTAGAGGATCCGCGCGCCCAGGGTGACCTGGTCGCTGCCCGTGCCGCCGATCACCGTCTCGACACTGGACAGCGTGATCGTGTTGGTGGCCGCATTGAACAAGGTGACCTTGTCGTCGCCGCCGCCGAGATTGAACAGGGCTCCGGTGACCGCGTTGCCGATGTGCACGATGTCGTCGGCCGCCCCGCCGATGACGGTTTCGACGTTGAGCACGGTCACCGTGTTGGCGCCGTATCCGGACAGCGTCAGCTGATCGTCGCCGGCACCGAGATCGTAGACGCCGCCGGTGAGCTGGCCGCCCACCTTCACGATGTCGTCGCCGACCCCGCCGACCAGGGTTTCGACATTGACCACCGTGACGGTGTTGCCGGCGCTCGACGAATACAAGGTCAGTTGATCGCTGCCGCTGCCGAGATCGAAGGTTCCGCCGGTCGCGGCGACGCCGAGCACGACATAGTCATTTCCCACGCCGCCGATGACGGTCTCGATGTTGGAAACCGTGACGGTGTTATGGGCCGCGTTGGACAGCGCCAGGTAGTCGTTGCCCGCGCCGAGATCGAACACCCCTCCGGTGATCGCTCCGCTCACGGTCACTTGGTCGCTGCCGGTGCCGCCGACCAGCGTTTCGACGTTGGCGACGGTGATTTGATTGCTGCCGGCGTTGGCGAGCGTCAGGCTGTCGTTGCCGGAGCCGAGATCGTAGATGCCGCCGTGAATGGCGGATGTCAGCGTCACCTGATCGCTGCCGGTTCCGCCGATCAGCGTTTCGACATTGGCCAGCGTGATGGTGTTGGCGGCGGCATTGAACAGGGTGACCTTGTCATCGCCCGCGCCCAGGTCGAAGAACGCGCCGGTGACGGCATTGGCGATGCGGACGATGTCGTCGCCGCCCCCGCCGATGATCGTTTCGACGTTAAGCACCGTGAGCGTGTTGTCCGCGGTGGCGAGCGTGAGTTGGTCGTCGCCCGCGCCAAGGTCGAAATACCCCCCGGTGACCGCGCCCAGCTCCTTGACGATGTCGTTGCCGGCTCCGCCGATGACGGTCTCGACGTTGACGATCAATACCGTGTTGTCGCCGCCGCTGAACAGCGTGAGCTGATCCGAACCGGCACCGAGATCGAAGACGTTCCCCGTCGCGGCGGCGCCCAGCACAACCACGTCGGTACCGACGCCGCCGAGGACCGTTGCGACGTTGGATACCGTGACCGTGTTATGGGCGGCGTTGGAAAGGATCAGGCTGTCGCCGCCGCCGCCGAGATCGACGCTCGTGCCGGTGGCCGCGGTGCTGAGGTAGATGACATCGGGCACCGCCGTGCCCGTGATCGTCTCGGTGTTGGCGAAAGTGAGAGTGGCGGCCGCGTCGATGGTGACGTTGTCGGCGCCGGCGCCCATGTCGATATAGACGCCCGCGAGCGGCACGTTGATGGTCAGCGAATCGGCCCCCGCCCCGGCCACGATCGTTTCGAACGTGGCGGACGTTATCGTCGTGGGCGTGTCACCGATGTTGTCTATTAACGACACTCAGCCCCCACCAAAGACCGATCGCCACCGCAACCAGCCCGGTTGCGGCGGTACAATCTCGACTCCTTTTTCCGGTTCCGATGTTTTCGGTACCGTCGTTCTGACCCGCCTTACCTTCCGACCGCTTGGTTGGGATTTTCCCACCGACCCGGTCGGAATCGGCCTAATCAAAGCTGATTAGGTGACCTTCGCGAAGTATACCCCTTTGCCCCTAACCACTCCAATTTAAAGCGACTTTCCTAGCCTGAGTCTGTGATCGACGCCGACGCTCCGGTCGCAATCAGCCACCGTCGAACAATGCACCGGCCGTGCCGCCGAGCCGGTTCGTCGACCGCACGCATATTTTTCTGTCAATCCATTAATATCGTTGAATAAAAACAGTGACGACATATGCGTCTGCGGTGGGCCATCCGTCGCCCGCTTTTCTCCTAAAGATTCGGCCCGGCAAATATTGCCGACGAACGGGCAGCTGGCGCGCGAACAACCCATGAACCGCTGACCGAATTGGGACCGGCGGCCGCGAACTTTTATGCCGTTTTTATTGTGGGTTGATGTCGGCCCCATGCCAATTCGCCTTGAAATTTGATGCTGCGCCGCGCCAATGTCTGCCATCCGAACTTGAGGAATCCGTCATGCTCGACTTGGCCGCGATCGCGGCGCTGCTCGTGTTCTTCGGACTTGGCGCACTGTTCGTGCGCGCCTGCGACATCATCTAAGGACACCATCATGTCATTCGAGCTGATTATGGGCGCGATCGTCGCGATCGCGCTGTTCGCCTATCTCGGCTACGCGCTCGTGCGACCCGAACGATTCTAGGGCCCATCCAATGCATTCCGCCGGCGTTCTCCAGATCATCGTCTATTGTCTTGTCGTGACCGCGCTCGCGATCCCGCTCGGCCGCTACATGGCGCGCGTCTACGAAGGCGAGCGGACCGTGCTGAGCCCGGTGCTCGGCCCGATCGAGCGCGGCATCTATCGCGTGTGCGGGATCGACCCTGCCCGCGAACAGCACTGGACTGGCTACGCGTTCTCGGTCCTCGCATTCAGCCTGGTCCTGCTGCTGGCGATGTACGCGCTGATGCGCATTCAGGCGTTTTTGCCGCTCAATCCCGCCGGCCAGTCCGCCGTGCCGCCGGATCTCGCCTTCAACACGGCGATCAGCTTCACCACCAACACCAACTGGCAGAACTATGGTGGCGAGACCACCATGAGCTACCTGACCCAGATGCTGGGGATGACCGTCCACAACTTCACCTCGGCGGCGACCGGGATGGCGGTGCTGGTTGCGCTGGTGCGCGGCTTCGCGCGCAAATCGGCCAAGACGGTCGGCAATTTCTACGTCGATGCGATCCGCGGCATCATCTATATTCTGCTGCCGCTCGCCGTGGTGGTGACCATCTTCCTGGTCTGGCAGGGCGTGCCGCAGAATTTCGATTCCTACACTGCGGCAACGACGCTTGAGGGCGCGCAGCAGACGATCGCCCAGGGCCCGGCGGCGTCGCAGATCGCGATCAAGCAAATCGGCAGCAACGGCGGCGGGTTCTTCAACGTCAACTCGGCGCATCCCTACGAAAATCCGACGCCGCTGACCAACTTCGTCGAAATGGTGCTGCTGATCCAGGTCGCGGCCGGACTCGTCTTCTCGTTCGGCCGGATGGTCAAGGACAGCCGCCAGGGGCGCGCGGTGTTCGCGACCATGGGCGTTCTCTTGGTCGTCGGCATCTTCGTCGCCTACTGGGCGGAGAGCCAGGGCAATCCGAATTTCGCTCCGCTCGGCATCGACATGGCCGCGAGCGACGCGGCGCCCGGCGGCAACATGGAAGGCAAGGAAGTCCGCTTCGGCATCGCCAATTCGACCATCTGGGCGGCCGCCACGACCGGTTCGTCGAACGGGTCGGTCAACGCGATGCATGACAGCTTCACGCCGATCGGCGGCATGGTTCCGCTGGTCAACTTGATGCTCAACGAAGTGATCTTTGGCGGCGTCGGTTCGGGACTGCACGGCATGCTGCTCGACATCATCATCGCCGTTTTCATCGCCGGCCTGATGGTGGGCCGGACGCCCGAATATCTCGGCAAGAAGATGGAAGCGCGCGAGGTCAAGCTCGCCGTGCTGTCCATCCTCGTCTTCCCGTTGAGCATTCTGTTCCTGGGCGGCCTCGCGGTCATCCTGCCGGTGGCCGTCGGGGCGATCTCGGCGGGCGGCCCGCACGGGTTGACCGAGGCGCTCTACGCCTACACATCGGCGACCGCCAACAACGGATCGGCCTTCGCCGGATACAATGCCAACACGCTCTACCACAACTCGATGATGGGCGTGGCAATGTTGATCGGGCGCTTCCTGGTGATCATTCCCACGCTCGCCATCGCGGGATCGCTTGCCGCCAAGAAACTGGTGCCCGCGTCGGCCGGAACCTTCCCGACGCACGGCCCCCTGTTCGTGGCTTTGCTGATCGCCGTCATCCTGGTGGTCAGCGGTCTCATCTTCTTCCCGGTGCTTGCTCTCGGACCGATCGTCGAGCAGCTGATGTTCAACGCCGGCACCCTGTTCTGAGGTTTCCATGGCCGTCCATCGCCCTTCGTCGATTTCACTTTACGATCCCGCCATCGCCCGCGAGGCGGTGCTCGCCTCGTTCCGCAAACTCAATCCGCGGGAGCTGGTGCGCAACCCGGTGATGTTCACCACGGGCATCGTCGCCCTGTTGTCGACCGTGATATTCGCGCGCGACGTGGCGATCGGCACGGGCGAGCATGTCGGCGTAATCGGGCAGATCGCGGCCTGGCTATGGTTCACGGTACTGTTCGCCAACTTCGCCGAAGCCGTGGCCGAGGGCCGCGGCAAGGCCCAGGCCGACAGCCTGCGCAAGACCCGCACCGACACGGTCGCCAAGAAGCTTGCCAGCGAAGACGATGAGCGCTGGCAGGGCGTTCCCGCCTCGAGTCTGCGGGCGGGCGACCTGGTGGCCGTCGCGACCGGCGACGTCATTCCGGGCGACGGTGACGTGGTGCGCGGCATTGCGACCGTGGATGAGTCCGCGATCACGGGCGAGTCGGCGCCGGTGATTCGCGAAAGCGGCGGCGACCGATCGGCGGTCACCGGTGGCACGCGGGTCGTCTCGGACCACATCGTGGTACGCATCACCGCCGATCCCGGCGAATCCTTTCTCGATCGGATGATCGCACTGGTCGAAGGCGCCAAGCGCCAGAAGACGCCGAACGAGATCGCGCTGACCATTCTTCTGGTCGGGCTCACCATCATCTTCCTGATCGTCTGCGTGACCTTGCCGGCGTTCGCCGCGTATTCGGGCACGACCATCCCGGTGGTATTTCTGATCGCTCTTCTGGTGACTTTGATTCCCACCACCATCGGCGGATTGCTGTCGGCCATCGGCATCGCCGGCATGGATCGGCTGGTGAAGTTCAACGTGATCGCCAAGTCGGGCCGCGCCGTGGAAGCGGCCGGAGACATCGACGTGCTGTTGCTCGACAAAACCGGCACGATCACGATCGGCAATCGCCAGGCGAGCGAATTCCTGCCCATGCCCGAGGTCAAGGATCGCGAGTTGGCGGAAGCTGCCCTGGTCTCGTCGCTGGCCGACGATACGCCGGAAGGAAAGTCGATCGTCGCGCTCGCCAAGCACCGCTACGGTCTGGTCGAACCGAGCGGCGGCAATCTTCGCTTCATACCCTTCAGCGCCCACACCCGCATGAGCGGCGTCGATCTGGAAGGGACCGGCGGCATGCCCTCGTTCATCCGCAAAGGCGCTCCCGACGCGGTCGCGACCTGGGTTGCGGAACGCATTGGCGTGCCCTCGGCCGCGCAAGCGCGGACGCTAACCTCGATGGTCGAGCGCGTCGCGAAATCGGGCGGCACGCCGCTGGTGGTGGCCACCGAACAGCGCGTCCTTGGCGTTATCCACCTCAAGGACATCGTCAAACCGGACATTTCCGCGCGTTTCCAGACCTTGCGCAAGATGGGCATCCGCACGGTGATGGTGACCGGCGACAACCGGCTGACCGCCGCCGCGATCGCCGCCGAAGCCGGCGTGGACGATTTCCTGGCCGAGGCGACGCCCGAGCGCAAACTCGAACTGATCCGCGCGGAACAGACCCAGGGCCGGCTGGTGGCGATGTGCGGCGACGGCTCGAACGATGCGCCCGCGCTCGCGCAGGCCGATGTCGGGGTCGCGATGAACACCGGCACGCAGGCCGCGCGCGAGGCCGGCAACATGGTCGATCTCGAAAGCGATCCGACCAAGTTGATCGAGATCGTCATGATCGGCAAGCAGCTGTTGATGAGTCGCGGCTCGCTCACCACCTTCTCGATCGCCAACGACGTGGCCAAGTATTTCGCCATCATCCCGGCGTTGTTCGTGGTGTCCTATCCGCAGCTCCAGGCGCTCAATGTGATGCGTCTGGCCAGCCCGCAAAGCGCGATCCTGTCGGCGATTATCTTCAATGCGCTGATCATCATTGCTCTGATTCCGCTGGCACTGCGCGGCGTGAAGTATCGCGCCACCGGCGCGGAGGCGCTCTTGCGCCGCAATTTGCTCGTTTACGGTGTCGGCGGGCTGATCGTTCCGTTTGTCGGCATCAAGGTGATCGACCTCATTGTCGCGGTCCTGGGTTTGGCCTGAGGTCGGGGAGTCCATCAAAATGTTCCAAATGCTCAAACAGGCCGTGCTCGCCACGATCGCGATTATGCTGCTCTGCGGCCTCGGCTACCCCTTGGCGATGACCGGATTGGCCGAGGCCATCTTCCCGAGCCAGGCGCATGGCAGCCTGATCGAACGCGACGGCAAGACGGTCGGTTCGGCCCTGATCGGCCAGAACTTCACGGGGCCGGAGTATTTCCATCCGCGGCCCTCGGCGATCACCGCCCCGGATCCCAAGGACCCCACCAAGACGGTCCCGACCCCTTATGACGCCTCGAACTCGAACGCGAGCAACGCATCGCCCACCGGCAAGGGACTTGTGAGCGACGTGAGCGATCGGGTCGCCGCGCTCAAAAAGGAGAACCCCGATGCCGCCGGATCGATTCCGGTCGATCTGGTGACGAGCTCGGGCAGCGGTCTCGATCCCGACATTTCGCCGGCCGCAGCGAACTATCAGGCGCCTCGGGTGGCCGCCGCCCGCTCCATCCCTGTCGCGGATGTCGATCAACTGGTCGCCAAGTATACGCAACCGCGGGTTCTCGGCATTCTGGGCGAGGCGCGGGTCAATGTTCTGCGCCTCAATCTCGCGCTCGACGAACTGCACAAAAAATCCCCGTGATCGGCTAGACTTGGGGGAATGGACGAAAACGAACGCGACGACCGTCCCGATCCCGACGCGCTGCTTGACGAAGCCAAGCGGGCGACACGAGGCCGCCTGAAAATCTTTCTCGGCGCGGCGCCCGGCGTCGGCAAGACGTACGCGATGCTCGAATCGGCGCACGAGCGCGTGCGCGAGGGTCTCGATGTCGTCATCGGCGTCGTCGAGACCCACGGAAGAGCCGAAACCGAGCGCCTGGTGCAGGGTCTTGAGCGGCTGCCGCTGCGAACGATCGAGTATCGCGACAAGACGTTCCAGGAAATGGATTTGGAAGCGATCCTGGCGCGCCGGCCCAAAATCGTCCTGGTGGACGAGCTGGCCCACACCAATGTGCCGGGCAGCCGCCACCTGAAACGGTACCAGGACGTCGAGGACATCCTGTCGGCGGGGCTCGACGTCTACTCGACCCTCAATATCCAGCACATCGAGAGTCTCAACGACGTGGTCGAACGGATCACCGGCGTGCGCGTGCGTGAGACGCTGCCCGACGACGTGCTGGCGACCGCCGACGAAATCGAAGTCATCGACTTGCCGCCTAAGGACCTGATCGCCCGATTGGCCGAAGGCAAGGTCTATGTTCCCGAACAGGCGCGCCAGGCGGCGCACAACTTCTTTTCGCCCGGCAATCTGACGGCATTGCGCGAACTGGCGCTGCGCCACGCCGCCGAACGCGTCGACGCCCAGATGATCAAATACATGCGCGCGCACGCCATTTCCGGGCCGTGGCCGGCGCGCGAACGGATTGTGGTTTGCATCGGCGACGACGTTGCCGGATTGCGCCTGGTGCGCGCGACCAAGCGGATCGCCGAACGGCGTCAGGCGCCTTGGGTCGCGGTCTACGTCGAGACCGCGCGCCATGTCTCGCTGCCCGAAGCCGACAAGGATCGGATCGCCCAGGCGATGCGGCTGGCGGCGCAGCTGGGCGGCGAGACGATGGTTATCCAGGGCGAGGATGTCGCCGGCGAGCTCCTGAACTATGCGCGCGAGCACAATTGCACCCAGTTCGTCGTCGGTCGGCCGCGCCGCACGGGCTGGCGGCGCATCCTGCGCGGCACTTCGGTGACCGATCGGATCATTGCGCGAACGGGCGACTTCGACGTCGTGCTGATCGCCGGGGACGAGGACGAGCATCCTTCGTCCGGACTCGTGAGCCGGCCGCCCTCGCCCGAAAACGCCTGGCCGCTCTACGCGATTGCCGCGGTGGGAGTCGTCATCGGCACCGGCGCCGGATTCGTGATCGATATCTGGCTGCCGCTGCCCAACATCTCGGTGGCGTTCCTGTTGGTGGTGCTGCTGATCGCGATGCGGCTTGGGCGCGGACCCGCGATCTTCGCGTCGCTGGCGAGCTTTCTCAGCTTCGACTTCTTTTTCACCGAGCCTCGCTTCGCTTTCGCGATTTCCGATACGCGGAATATCCTGACCCTGGTCTTCTTTCTTGCCGCGGCAGTGATCGTCAGCAACCTGGCCAGTCGCGTGAGGCGGCAGGTCGACGCCGCCAAGACCAACGCGCGCCGCACGATGAATCTCTATGACTTCAGCCGAAAGATTGCCGTCGCGGCGACGCGCGACGACGTGCTGTGGGCGGTGGTCCACCACGTGGCGGCGACGATTCGCGGCCGCTCGCTGATTCTGTTGCCCAAGGATGGACAGTTGTCGATCGCGGCCGGCTACCCTCCCGAGGATCGCTTGAACGAACGCGATGCGGCGGCGGCCACCTGGACCTGGACCGCGGGCAAGCCATCGGGCCGCGGCTCAAGCACTTTGCCGGCGGCCGAATGGCTGTTCCTGCCCCTCAAGACGGTCCGGGGACCGGTCGGTGTCCTGGGCGTTCAGATCGAGGGCAAGGAAGTCCTGGCGCCCGAGGAGAATCGGCTGCTCGAGACGCTGGCGGACCAGGCGGCCGTGGTGATCGAGCGCACGACGCTGGTCGCCGACGTCGAGGCCGCGCGACTGGCCGGCGAGACGGAACGGTTGCGTTCGGCCCTGCTGTCGTCGCTGTCGCACGATTTGCGCACGCCCTTGGTTTCGATCCTGGGAGCCGCGACGAGTCTGCTCGACTACCAAGGCGTCTTGGGCGAAGACGACCGGCGCACGCTGACCGAGACGATCCGCGACGAAGCCGAGCGCCTCAATCGCTTCGTCCAGAACCTGTTGGACATGACCCGATTGGGTTCCGGGGCGCTGCGTCCGAATGTCGACTGGGTCGACCTGCGCGACATCGTGGGCCGCGCCGTCAGCCGCGCCGAGCGCCTGCTGCGTGGCCGCGAGATCACGCTCGACATCGACCCCGAACTCCCGCTGCTCCAGGTCGACCCCGTCCTGATGGAGCAAGTATTCTTCAACCTGATCGACAACGCGAGCAAGTTCGCGCCGCCGGAAAGCACCATCACGGTGTGGGCCCGGCAACGCGAACGCGAGGCGCTGATCGAGGTTTGCGACCAGGGTGTCGGCATTCCCGAGGCCGATCGGCAGCGCGTGTTCGACATGTTCTACCGGGTGCGCGCCGCCGATACCCAGTCGGCGGGAACCGGCCTGGGACTGGCGATCTGCCGCGGAATCGTCGAGGCCCATGGCGGCCAGATCAAAGCCGAGCCGGGCATGCACGGCGTCGGTACTTGCATCATCATTCGCCTGCCGCTGGGCGAGAGGGCTTCGATCGAAACAACCGAGACGGCGGGCGCCTGATTGCATGGCAAAGATATTGGTGATCGACGACGAACCTCAGATCCGCAAGTTCCTGCGCATCAGCCTTGGCGCCAACGGCCACGAGATATTGGAGGCGGAGAACGGACGCGAGGGCATCGACCGGGCGACCAACGGCGCCGTCGATCTCGTGATCCTCGATCTCGGCCTTCCGGACATGGACGGGCAGGAGGTCATCTCGGCCGTGCGTCGCGTCAGCAAGGTGCCGATCATCGTCCTATCGGTGCGCGCGCAAGAAATGGACAAGGTCGAGGCGCTGGACCGCGGCGCGGATGACTATGTACCGAAACCGTTCGGCATCGGCGAGCTGATGGCTCGGGTGCGGGTCGCCCTGCGCCAGCATCCGAGCGACGCCAAGGCCGAGACCATGCGGGTCGGCGACCTTTTCTTCGATTTCGCGCGGCGGGTCGTCACACGCGCGGGCGTCGAGGTCCATCTGTCGAGGCGCGAATACGATTTGCTCCGCGTGCTGACCGCCAAACCCGATCACGTACTGACCCACCGCGAGATTCTGCAAACCGTGTGGGGACCGGCGCACGTCGAGGACACGGCCTACTTGAGGGTCTACGTGAATCAGCTCAGGCAAAAGCTGGAAGCCGATCCGTCGGTGCCGCGGTTGATCGTCACTGAGCCCGGGGTTGGGTACCGTTTCCGACCGATTGTCGAAGATTCGTGATCGTATTGCCGAGGCGGGAAGCCGTGATTCGCGGCGTTCTCGCCTCGGCACTCACGGTCTCTGTCAAGCTGGAATCGTCCTAACCAGAGTCGTGCCATGCGGCATCGCAGCACGAATGGCCGCATGGGCGTTTGCTATTCGAAATTCGAACTTGTGGAAAAAATGCGTGCGGCCATTGCGTTTCAGTGCGACCGTAGTGTATCAGACAACGAGTTCATCATCACTTCTCCGCCGGGAGCCTGCGGCATTTCGTACGTGGGCCGGCCAAAGACTAAGGAGCGGCTCGACATGGCAGCTAAGAAAGCGTCAGAGGCAACACCGACCGTCGTCACCTTGAAGCATCTGGCGGCGGCAATCGCCGATGCCCATGAAATCCCGAAGAAGCAGGCCGAAGGCCTACTCGGCGATACGGTTGGTCTCGTAGTTAAGCATTTGAAGAAGGGGGCCAAGGTCCGCATCGCCGGACTTGGTATTCTGCAGGTGAGGAAACGGGCTGCGCGCATGGGGCGGAACCCCGCGACGGGCGAAGCCATCCAAATCAAAGCCAGCAAGAAGGTCGCGTTCCGCGCCGCTAAGGAACTCAAGGAAGCGGTTTGATCGCGGGCTAGGAATGTCGGGCGCGCGGTCGGCCGCGACTTGATCGCGCCGGCCGCGCGCCCCCTCCTCCCCGCATTCGTACCAACAATCCGGCGGTCGCATCGATCGGGCCTCGCCCGAATCGAGTCCGGATTGCCAGGGCGCCCCCGAGGGTTTCGCCATGCATGTTATCGCACTCGTGGTGGTTCTCGTCGTAGCGCTCCTGCATATTTACATACTGATCGTCGAGTCGTTCCGCTGGGGCAAACCGGCGGTCAACAAGGCGTTCGGGGTGACGCCGGAACAGGCCGCCGTGATGAAGCCGATGGCCGCCAACATGGGCTTGTACAATGGCTTTCTGGCCGCCGGCCTGATCTGGGGCCTGATCGCCCAGGACGCGACCCAGCGGCCGATCCTGACCTTCTTCCTGTCCTGCGTGGTCTTGGCGGGTGTCGTCGGGACCCTGACCACGGGCAACCGTCGCATCGTTGCCCTCCAAAGCGCGCCGGCAGCGATCGGACTTGCCCTTTTGTGGCTGTGAAATTCGCTTTTAGACCACCTCTCGATTGTTGCGTTACCGACTACATTGAGGCAAAGTTGGCGCCCTGATCGGGTTGGTCGCTACGGACTGCGCCCCTAGAAACGAAACAGACACCGGATATAGCGCGAGAAATGCAAACCGGTTATTCCGGGGGCCCGCTTAGTAATGCTTGAGGCAGAGGCCGCGCTGAAATCCACCGACACCGGTGGCCCCGACTATTTCCACAAAGTGGTCGACTGCCAATGGGCTTGCCCGGCCCACACCCCCGTTCCCGAATACATTCGGCTGATTGCCGCCGGCCGCTACGACGATGCCTACATGGTCAATTGGCAGTCGAACGTATTCCCGGGCATTCTGGGCCGGACCTGCGACCGCCCCTGCGAACCGGCCTGCCGGCGCGGCCGCGTCGAGAAGGAACCGGTGGCCATTTGCCGGCTCAAGCGGGTCGCCGCCGATAATAAGACCGACATCACCGATCGCCTGCCCGTCGTGCCGGCGGTTAAAAACGGCAAGAGGATCGCGCTGATCGGCGCCGGACCGGCATCGCTGACGGTGGCGCGCGACCTTGCCCCGCTCGGCTATCACATCGTGCTCTACGACGGCGATCCCAAGGCCGGCGGGATGATCCGAAGCCAGATCCCGCGCTTCCGCCTGCCGGAATCGGTGATCGACGAGGAGGTCGGGTACATAGCCGATCGCGGCATCGAACTGCGGTTGGGGAGCCGCGTCGACAGTCTCAAGTCATTGCTCGCCGAGGGCTATGACGCGATCTTCGTGGGCTCGGGCGCGCCGCGCGGACGCGACCTGGACATTCCGGGCCGCAAGGAAGCCGCCGCCAACATCCATATCGGCATCGACTGGCTGTCGAGCGTTTCCTTCGGCCATATCGAGAAGATCGGCAAGCGGGTCATCGTCCTGGGCGGCGGCAACACCGCCATGGATTGTTGCCGCACCTCGCGCCGGCTCGGCGGCGAGGAGGTCAAGGTGATCGTGCGCAGCGGCTTCGAGGAGATGAAGGCGTCGCCGTGGGAAAAAGAAGATGCCATGCACGAGGACATTCCCATCCTCAACTACCTCGTGCCCAAGGCCTTTACCCATGAAGGCGGCAAGCTTACGGGCGTGATGTTCGAGAAGGTGGCGGCCCAGCGCGACGACAAGGGACGCCGCCGGCTGATCCCAACCGGCGAGCCCGACCAGCATATCCCGTGCGACGACGTGCTGGTCGCGGTCGGCCAAGAGAACGCTTTTCCCTGGATCGAGCGCGATATCGGCATCGAGTTCGACGACGGAGGGATGCCATTGGTCGAAGCCAAGACGATGCAGTCGACCATCCCCCATGTCTTCTTCGGCGGCGATGCCGCCTTCGGCCCCAAGAACATCATCTGGGCCGTGGCCCATGGCCACGACGCCGCGATATCGATCGACAAGCTGCTCCATGGCGAAGACATCAGCCAGCGGCCTGCGCCCGGCGTGACCGTGTCCAGCCAGAAGATGGGCATCCACGAGTGGAGCTACGACAACGACGTTTCCGGCGACGACCGCTACCGGGTGCCGCTGCGGGAAAAAATCGTCGCTCTCAAAGACGTTAAGCTCGAAGTCGAGCTCGGCTTCGATCGCAAGATCGGCTACCTCGAGGCCGAGCGCTGCCTCAATTGCGATATCCAAACCGTGTTCAATACCGGGCTCTGCATCGAGTGCGATGCCTGCGTGGACATCTGCCCGGTCGACTCGATCACCTTCACCATCAACGGCTCCGAGTCGGACGTGCGCCAGCGGTTGAGCGCCCCGGCGGAAAATCTCGACCAGGCGCTCTATGTCGCCACCGGCCTCAAGACGGGCCGTATCATGGTCAAGGACGAAGACGTGTGCCTGCACTGCGGACTGTGCGCCGAACGTTGTCCGACCGGCGCATGGGACATGCAGAAGTTCCTTCTCGACATGACCCTGGCCGGACCCTCATGCCGCCACGCATAGCCAGCACCAACGACTTCGTCGTCAAGTTCGCCAACGTCAACGGTTCCGGATCGGCCAGCGCCAACCAACTGTTCGCCAAGGCGATCCTGCGGATGGGCGTTCCGGTGGCGACGCGCAACATATTTCCCTCGAATATCCAGGGACTGCCGACCTGGTTCGAGGTGCGTGTTTCGGAAGCCGGCCATCTCGGCCGCCGCGGCGGCGTCGACCTGATGGTGGCGATGAATCCGCAGACCTGGGCCGGCGACGTGGCGTCGATCGATCCCGGCGGCTACCTGTTCTACGATTCGACCAAACCGATGCCGCCGTCGAAATTCCGCGAGGACGTGAACGTCGTCGGCATGCCGCTCACCGAAATCTGCAACCGGGCGTACAGCGATTCGCGGCAGCGCCAGCTGTTCAAGAACATCATCTATGTCGGCGCGCTGTCGGCCTTGCTCGGCATCGAGCCGGTCGAAATCGAGAAGCTGATCGGCGAACAGTTCAAGGGCAAGGACAAGCTGATCAAGCCGAACCACGATGCGTTTCACATGGGCCGCGAGTACGCGCTGGCCCACATCGCGCCGATCGGCCTCAAGCTGACGCGCGCCGATGCCGTGGGCGATCGCATTTTCATCGACGGCAACAGCGCCTCGGGGCTTGGGGCCGTCTATGGCGGCGCGACCGTCGCGGCCTGGTATCCGATCACGCCCTCCACCTCGCTGGCCGAAGCTTTCGGGCGCTATTGCCGCCGCTATCGCACCGACGCGGCGACCGGCAAGGGCCGTTACGCCATCGTGCAGGCGGAAGACGAACTGGCCGCCATCGGGATGGTGATCGGCGCTTCCTGGAACGGGGCGCGCGCGTTCACCACCACTTCCGGACCCGGCATCTCGCTGATGCAGGAGTTCCTGGGTCTGGCCTATTTCGCCGAGATTCCGGCCGTGGTTTTCGACGTCCAACGCGGCGGTCCGTCGACCGGAATGCCGACCCGGACCCAGCAGAGCGACCTGCTGGCCTGCGCCTACGCGTCGCACGGGGACACCAAGCACGTGTTGTTGCTGCCGGGCGATCCCGGCGAGTGTTTCGAGATGGGCGCCCAGGCGTTCGACCTCGCCGATCGACTTCAGACCCCCATCTTCGTAATGAGCGACCTCGATATCGGCATGAACGAATGGCTGTGCAAGCCGTTCGCCTGGGACGACAAACGCCGCCTCGATCACGGCAAGGTCATGTCCTACGAAGAGCTGGAGGCGGGCAAGGAGTTCGGCCGCTACCTCGACGTCGATGGCGACGGCATCCCCTATCGGACCCTGCCGGGCGCGCATCCGACGCGCGGCAGCTATTTCACCCGTGGCACCTCGAAGGATCGCTACGCCAAATACAGCGAAGAAGGCGCGGTCTACGCCGACAACATGACTCGGCTGCTGGAGAAGTTCGACACCGCCAAGAAATTGGTGCCCGAGCCGATCCGGCGCGACGCCAGTCAACGGACGCGGCAGGGGGTCATCTATTTCGGATCGACCGCCGCGCCGATGCACGAGGCCCTGGAGACGCTACGCGCTCAAGGCGTTCATCTCGACGCGCTGCGTTTACGCGGATTCCCGTTCTCGAAGGCGGTCACCGAGTTCATCGCCGCGCACGACTATGTCTTCGTCGCCGAGCAGAACCGGGATGCGCAAATGCGGATGCTGCTGGTCAACGAGGAAGGCATCGACCCGGCCAAACTGTTGCCCGTTCTCAACTTCGACGGCACGCCGATCACCGCGCGCCATATCGCCGCCGAGATCGCGCGGCTGCTGCGCACGCACAAGATCGGCACGCTGCGGGAGGTGGCACGATGACCTTTCTGCCCAAGCCGAAGCTGCGGCATCCCGAGCTTCCCAAGAACAAGTTGGGCCACACCCATCGCGATTACGAAGGCACGGTGTCGACCTTGTGCGCGGGCTGCGGCCACGATTCGATCAGCGCCGCGATCATTCAGGCTTGCTTCGAGCTGGATCTCGAGCCGCATCGCATCGCCAAGCTTTCGGGCATCGGGTGCTCGTCGAAGACGCCGACCTATTTCCTGGGTTCATCGCACGGTTTCAACTCGGTCCACGGGCGCATGCCGTCGGTACTGACCGGTGCCAACCTCGCGAACCGCGACCTGATCTATCTGGGCATTTCCGGCGACGGAGACAGCGCTTCGATCGGCCTCGGGCAGTTCGCCCACAGCATCCGCCGCGGCGTCAACATGACCTACATCGTCGAGAATAACGGCGTCTATGGGCTGACCAAGGGCCAGTTCTCAGCCACTTCGGACAGGGGTTCGAAGAGCAAAAAAGGTGTCGAGAACTTCGACGCTCCCATCGATATGGTCAGCATGGCGCTGCAGCTCGGCGCCAGCTTGGTGGCGCGCAGCTTCTCGGGCGACAAGACGCAGCTGGTGCCGATCGTCAAGGCGGCGCTGCTCCACCATGGCGCCGCCTTCATCGACGTCATTTCGCCCTGCGTCGCCTTCAACAATCACGTCGGTTCGACCAAGAGCTTCGACTATGTGCGCGAGCACAATGACGCAGTGAACCGGCTCGATGTGATGGTCGACCACCGACCGATCCTCGCCGACTATGCGCCGGGCACCGTGGAACTGGTGACCCAGCATGACGGCTCGACGCTGCATTTGCGGAAACTGGCCGCGCACTACGATGCGTCCGACCGGGCGGGCGCCCTGGCCTACCTGCAAGAACGCCAGGCGGCGGGAGAGATCGTTACGGGGCTGTTGTTCGTCGATCCCGAGTCGCGGGACCTGCACGACTACCTCAATACCGTCGATACGCCATTCAACCGGTTGAAGGACGAGGAACTGGTGCCAAGCGCCGCACTCCTCGAAAAGCTCAACGCCTCTTTGCG
>Ga0181537_10001141_pt1 | contig 24738 bp, 28 predicted proteins | sample PEATcosm2014_Bin_39_FD_119765 | JGI IMG/M metagenome (GOLD analysis project Ga0181537, IMG submission 119765) | Peatland microbial communities from MTU Mesocosm Facility, Houghton, MI, USA - PEATcosm2014_Bin23_10_metaG | ecosystem: Environmental > Terrestrial > Soil > Wetlands > Peat | place...
AGCAGACGCTCTACCAACTGAGCTAACCGCCCTGCGCCGAGACTTATCTCCACCACGCGCCGCCGCGCAAGGGTGTGCAGCAGGCGTGGTTTCTCCACAACATCAGCCAAAAAACCGCCGGCCACCTCGGATCGGGCGTGACGCATAACGGCTGACTGTGTGATAGTCGCCCGGCACTTGTTCCGAGAGTGAAAGGAAGCTCATGGTTCGTACCTTCGCGTTAACGGCGCTTTTGCTGACGGCAGCAACCGCGGCATCCGCACAAGTTCCGCCGCAGCCGCCTCCAGTCTCCAGTCCACTGCAGGGCACCGACCAGGAACGCATCGCTTGTCATCCCGACGTGGTCCGCTTTTGCCGGGACTTGATCAAGGACGACGCCAATTCGGACGTGTTCGCCATTCTGAGCTGCCTGCAGACCAACCGGAACCGCCTCAGCAAAGCCTGTGGCGAAGTGCTGGTCAGCCACGGGCAGTAAGGCGATCGCCTAAGGCCCGGCGCCGGAAGGCTAAACTTCGCTCTTTGGGACTCAATCCGACACGTGAACCGCGAGAGCGTTTTGCGCGTCACCGGCCGAGCTTCGTTCGCTCGCCATTCCGGCCACATACTCGGCAAGGCGCAGCCATGACAAGGCGAGCGTCAGCCACAGCGCCTTGTCTTGTTCGTCGCCGGCGGTCCGCGCTTTTTCCACGCAATGTGCCGCGCATTTCCGATGATCCCGATCGGTCCCCATAACGTTACCCCAGTCTGAGCCCACACCACCCCATTAGAAATCTGCGGGTGCGGCGCCGTAGCGGTCATCCGGTGACCGAAAACGGACCCTTATTGGGAAGTAATTCTCCCGAGCAACTGGCGTCCCGCAGCGGTCGCTATTTCGCGGCGGCGATGCTTAAAAACCCTTTAAAATTAGATGTTTGTGCCATGCACCCAAGTTCTAGCTGCACTGCACCAAAAATAATGGTGCAGCGCACACAGCGCTCTATATTCAGAGCAGATTCTGGGAGTTCCCGGGGAAAGGATGGAAAGAACAATGCTCAATTCACTTGCTCGCCTTTATCAGGCTTGGCGCCGACATGAGACCGTGCGGCGTGAGCTGTCGCATTTAAGCGACCGCGAACTCGCCGATATCGGCATCACCCGTTCCGACATCGAACGGATCGCCAGCGAAGACGCGCACAGCTAAACGCTGGTTTGACTGTTCGCACGAAATGGCGCCCGCATCGCGGGCGCTATTTTTTTGCGCCGCTTCATCTAATCCAACAACACTCCCGCAACGATGGTCGACCTAGAGCGTGCGTGCTAACGGAGCGCATGCCCGTTCTCGCTCTTATCGAGGCTGCCGCGGTTTTGCCGCCGCGTGGCGCGCTGATCGGCCTTGATCTCGGCACCAAAACCATCGGGGTTGCGTCGAGCGATCCGGACCGGCGGCTGGCGACACCGGTCGAGACCGTCTCTCGCAAGCGCTTCACCCTCGATGTCGAGCGCCTGTTGGCGTTGGCGCACGAGCGGCGTGCGGTCGGCTTTGTGCTCGGCCTGCCGATCAATATGGACGGCAGCGAAGGTCCGCGCGCACAAGCCACCCGCGCCTTCGCCCGTAATCTCGCAAACCTGACTGAACTGCCGATCGCGCTGTGGGACGAGCGGCTGTCGACGGCGGCGGTCGAGCGGGCGCTGATCGAGGCCGATGTCAGCCGCGAAAAACGCAAGGCGGTGATCGACCAGCACGCCGCCGCCTACATCCTGCAGGGAGCGCTGGATCGGTTAAGGCGTTAGCGCTTGCTCAATCGCGCTCGCAAAAGAGGCCCGACGTTTCACCTCTCCGGCAACGACCGCTGCAACAGCGCGTCCATAGTGTACGCGTCGAGATCGTCGGCGCCGTAGAGCGCGGCGTGCTGCCGCAGAAGCCGCGTACGGACAAATGCCTCGGTGACCGCCGGCGGCGCCGTTGCTTCGAGCGCCGCCGCCGCGGCGAGCGTCGCCAGTCGTCCGACGGCAACCCGCGCCGTGGCTTCGCTTTCAAATTCGTTTTTCGGCTCGAACAGAGTCGTTTCCTTGCCGAGCCACGCCGACGCTTCGGTCGCCATGGCGCCGAAGAAATCCGCCGCCTCCTTGTCGCGGCGCAGCGCCCGCAAAACATCGAGGCACATGACGTTGCCTGAGCCTTCCCAGATGGCATTGACCGGCGCCTCGCGATAAAGCCGGGGCAATATGCTCTCTTCGACGTAACCGTTACCGCCAAGGCATTCCATCGCCTCGTAGATGAAGCTCGGCGCGGTCTTGCAGATCCAATATTTTGCCGCTGGCGTGACCAGCCGCGCATACGCCGCTTCGCGCGGATCGCTGCCGGCACGATCGAAGGCGCGCGCCAGGCGCATGACCAGAGCGACGGCGCCCTCGACCTCCAACGCCAGGTCGGACAGCACCGAACGCATCATCGGCTGATTGTACAGATGCCGCTGGAAGACGGAGCGGTAACGGCAGTGATGCACGGCCTGCGCGAGCGCCATGCGCATAAAGCCGGCCGAAGCCAGAGCGCAATCGAGCCTCGTTAGTTGCACCATCTGGATGATGGTGCGCACGCCCGCGCCCTCGTCGCCGACGCGCAGCGCATAGGCGTCGGCAAACTCTACTTCGCTCGAGGCATTGGAGCGGTTGCCGAGCTTATCCTTGAGGCGCTGCAGATGGAGCGCATTGACCGAGCCGCCGGGCCGAAAGCGCGGCACGAAGAAACAGGTGAGCCCGCCCGGCGCCTGCGCCAGCACCAGGAACGCGTCGCACATCGGCGCGGAGAGAAACCATTTGTGGCCGAAGATGGTGTAGTAATCGCCCGACAGCGTCGCGGTCGTGATGTTGGCGCGCACGTCGGTGCCGCCCTGCTTTTCAGTCATGCCCATGCCGAGCGTCATGCCCGTTTTCTCCCACCACGGGCGGAAGACCGGGTCGTAGCTCGTGCTCACCACTTTCGGCGCCACTTTGGCCAACAGCTCCGGCGCCGCGGCGAGCGCGCCAAGTGCAGCGCGCGTCATGGTGATCGGACACAAATGCCCGCTTTCGACCTGCGCCGTCATGTAATAGCGGGCCGCGCGCGCGACTTCCGCGGGCGGCGGCGCACGCTCGCCGGTCGGCGTCCAGGTCGAGGCATGCAGGCCCCCCGCAACGCTCGCCCGCATCAAATCGTGATAGGCGGGATGAAATTCGACGACGTCGCGGCGGAAACCCTTTGGGTCGAAAGTGTAGAGCTTGGGCGGATTCTCGTTGGCGCGGCGGCCGGCGGCGAACATCTCCGCGGTACCCCATTGCCGCCCGTAAGCTGAAAGCGCCGCCGCGTCGGCCCCATCGCCATTCGCCTTGACCGCTTCCTGCAGCGCCAGGTCGCTCGAATACAGGTCGACGTTTTCGTAAGGCGATGACTGGTTGAAAACCTCGGTCGTGTCGAAGCGCGGAAGAGTATTCATGGCCGTCGGCCTCCCGGAGCGGGCAAGAATAGCACGATCCATAAACCCAGGTTCCGATCTACGCGGTCGATATTCGCCCGTTGCGGCCAAAGCGGGCTTGCCGGAGTGCTTAGAATGGGCCTATAGCACCGCTTTGATGACGAAACCGCAGCCGGCAACGCGCCACATCGTTTCGATCAACGATTTGACCAACAAGGAGATCGAAACGATCTTCCAGGTCGCGGCGGGGTTTTTGCGGGACCTTGCCGACAACAATATCCCCTACCGGATCGGACGCGGCACCGACGTCGCGTCCCATTACATCCTGGCGAGCCTGTTCTACGAGCCCTCGACCCGCACCCGGCTGTCATTCGAGAGCGCGATGCTGCGGCTCGGCGGCAGCAATATCACCAGCGCCGACCCGGCAGTCAGTTCGGCGGCCAAGGGCGAAAGCCTGGCCGACACCATCCGGGTGATCGGCAATTACGCCGACATCGTCGTCATCCGCCACCCGCGCGACGGGGCGGCGCGGCTGGCGGCGGAATATTCGCAAATTCCGGTGATCAACGGCGGCGACGGCAGCCATGAGCATCCGACGCAGACGTTGTGCGACCTGTTCACGCTGCGCTCGAAAAACAAAGGGCTCAAAAACATGAAGGTCGCCATCGCCGGCGACCTTAAAGGCAGCCGCACCATTCACTCGTTCGTCTACGCGCTCGCTCGTTTCGGCGCCACCATCGATCCCCTGCCCGCACCGGGCATGGAATTGCCGTTGCACGTGGATCGGCGGTTGCGTGAGGAATTCCACAGCCGCATGATTTCCAAGGCGCCCGGGCAAGCCGACGGCTCGATCGACGCCCTCTACGTCACCGCCAACCAGCCGCACCAGCTCTCGCTCTATGCCGAGCCGGAAGTCGATTACGGCCTCGTTGTGCAAAAGAAGACTGACGCCGTGTACGTGACGCGGTTTCAGAAAGAACGGTGGACGGATAAAGAGCGCCCCTATCCGAAGATCGACGCCAAATTTCTCGATCAGGACAAATATGCGCAGGCGAGCGTTATGCATCCGCTGCCACGGGTCAATGAGCTCGACGCCTCTTTCGATCGCGACCGCCGCGCCATCTATTTCCGCCAAGCCGCCTACGGCGTTCCGGTGCGCATGGCGCTGATCTCGCTCTTGCTGCATCTGCACCGCAACAAATCGCTACACGCCTTTCCCGGCGGCTTTGCCAAGCCCGACCATCCCCTTATCGCGCAGCCGATCGGCACCGGCATCGCCTGCGTCAATCCCAACTGCATCACCCACGATCCGGCCGAGAGCCAATACGCCGCCAATAAATTTTACGTCGTCGAAGAGGCCACCACGCCGCGTTGCCGGCTGCGCTGCCTCTATTGCGAGACCGACATCGAGGCGGAGGAAGCGGCGCATTTCGTGGTCAGCGACACGACGCGCAAGACCTACACGCCGGGCTTAAGCTCGCTGGTGCGCGCGACGGCGGACCGGCTCAGACACGTCATCGTTCACGCCAACGAAGCGCAGGCGGAAGCCGCCGGCTTTGCCCCGCGCGAAAACCGCAAGCGTGCCCGCGCCGGCTAGCGCGTCTTGTTTCCCGATTTAGCCAAAGCCTTTCGAACACCTCAGATCAGGCGCATCGAGACTTCGACATCGTCGCCGAACGGTGTTGAGAGATATCCTTGGCTGATCGAACGCACGCGCGCGAGGTATTCGGGACTAGCGTCCGCATCGTCCGCCACGACGAAGGCGCCGGGGCGCAGCCGATCCTCGATCAGCGCAAGAATTTCCGGATAGAGGGGCTTGGCGCCGTCGAGAAGCACCAGATCGAACGTCTCGGGCAAACCCGCCTTGAGGGTCTGTAACGCGTCGCCCTCCCGGATTTCGACGAGGTCGATAACACCGCCGGCCGTCAGGTTGGCGCGCGCGCGTGCGATCTTCGAGGATTCGAACTCCGTGGTGATGAGCCGGCCGCCGCCATTGTCGCGCAGCGCCGCAGCGAGATGAAGCGTCGAAATGCCGAACGAGGTCCCGAACTCGACAATGTTGCGCGCGTTCACGGCCCGCGCGAGCATATAAAGCAGCGTGCCGGTTTCGCGAGAGACCGGGAGCGGGACGTCCTTCAAGCGGCCGTAAAAATCGAGGTATTCGGTCCTGCTGGCCCGAAGCCGCGCCAGTTCCGGAGCCGAAATGTTAAGGGCGGCTGCCCGGCTTGTCGCCGACGTCTCGTCGGCTTGCGCGAACAGCCGATCAAGTAGCGGCGCGAGCGGCACGCTGGTCAATGTCGTCATGGTGGTTTCCTCAAAAGCGATTTAGGGCGTCGTTGCGTTGACCGAAAAATACGATTAATCATTCGCTTTTCGTAGTCGCATTGCCGAGCCACCGCATGGCTGATCGCGCAAGCCTAAGAATTTCCACACGAAAAGAGCCCAAACAGGCCCGCTCCGCCGGCCTTGTGGCGGACATTCTCGAGGCCGCGGCTCAGGTTTTGGCGCAAGAGGGAGCGCAGCGCTTCACGACCGCCCGCGTCGCCGAAAAGGCCGGGGTGAGTGTGGGCTCGCTGTACCAGTATTTCCCGAACAAGGCGTCGATCCTCTTCCGCCTGCAAACCGAAGAGTGGCGAAGCACGACCGCGCTGCTTCGCGGCATCCTGGAGGAAAGGACCAAACCGCCATTGGACCGGCTTCGGGCCGCGGTCCATGCATTCGTCCGGTCGGAATGCGAGGAGGCCGAGATGCGGCTCGCGCTCGGCGACGCCGCGCCGTTTTATCGCAATGCCCCCGAAGCGCAGGAGCCAAGGGCCTCAGGCACGCGAACCGTGCAGCTATTCGTCGAGGATGTGCTTCCGCACGCGCCGCTGGCGACGCGAAAGCTTGTCGGCGATGTGATCATGATGACGCTGAGCGCAGTTGGAAAGCACATCTCGGAAGCGAATCGAACCTCAGCCGAGATCGAGGCTTATTCAGACGCCGTCGCCGATATGTTATGCGCCTACCTCCAGAACCTACCTCATTGATGTAGCACCGCCGAGAACGTACCCCTTCCGCCGCGCGGAGCGGACCAGTAGGCTTGCCTTATGTCCAGCGCGCTGTCCTACGCCGCCGCTTTCATCTTCGGCTATCTCTGCGGCTCGATTCCGTTCGGGATTGTTCTGACGCGGCTTGCTGGCGGGCCGGACCTGCGCTCGATCGGCTCCGGCAATATCGGCGCCACCAATGTGCTGCGGACCGGGCGCAAGAGCCTGGCCGCGGCAACGCTCATCGGCGACATGCTCAAGGGCACCGCCGCGGTGCTGATTGCCGAGTACGTCCTCGGTCGCGATGCAGCGATGGTGACAGGCGTGGGCGCCTTTCTCGGCCACCTGTTTCCGGTCTGGCTCAGCTTCCGCGGCGGCAAGGGGGTAGCGACCTACATCGGCGTGCTGCTTGGCCTCGATTGGCGCGCGGCTCTTCTGTTCTGTGCGATCTGGCTCGCGGCCGCGGCGGTTACCCGCTACTCCTCGCTTGCCGCGCTTATCGCGAGCGCAGTGACGCCGTTTTTCTTGTGCTGGCGTGGCAGCGCTCGCGAAGCCACGCTGTTCGCGCTGTTATCGGCACTGCTGTGGTTCACGCACCGCGCCAATATCGAACGGCTCATTGGCGGCACTGAAAGCAAAATCGGACGCAAGGCGGCGCCGCCGCCGGCCCAGGGATAGTTTCGAAGGTCTCGTGACTTCGTCTTGCCAAGTAAAAACGGCTACACTCGTCCTACTGGTCCCCGGCTGCCAACGCGGATCGCTGCCCCGGGGCCGACATAGCGAGGCGGGAAAGAACAGCAGCAATGATGGACATACTGTTCAATGGTGTCGGATGGACCGACATCGCACTCACTCTCAACCGCATCGCGGTTGGGGCGTTCTTTATGCTGTCGGGATTTCACAAGCTGTTCAACTCAGAACGCCATCGTTCGTTCGTCGATGAACTCAAGGGGCTCGGCGTTCCAGCACTGGGCTTCAATCAATGGTGGGTGCCGTCGGTCGAGTTCACCGCCGGCGGCGGCGTCCTTATCGGGTTCTTGGCGCCACTTGCCGCGCTTGGCCTCCTTGTCGTCATCCTCGTCGCGATAGTCACCTCCGGGCGGCAGCGAATTAAACTTTACAAGCCAATCGATGAAGCGGATCGCATCGACGATTGGCTGTATCTACCGGAGACACTTTACGCCTTCATGCTGATCATGGTCGTCTCGGCGGGCGCCGGACCCTACAGTATTGATGCTTTGATCTTGGGCCTGATGCATAAACACGTCGTGTGACGCCGGTCCTCACCGGTTATCTTCTTCCTATGCCACAGCAGGCTGACAAACCCCCGTCATCATGAGTGGTCCGCCATGATTGTCACGACCTTCCCTAGAGCTGTGCGGGTCATCGAGCATACTTTAATACCTTTGAAAGACGGGACGACGCTGGCGGCTCGCATCTGGCTGCCGGAGGATGCCGAGCAGAATCCGGTTCCCGCAATCCTGGAGTATCTCCCATATCGCAAACGCGACGGCACTTACGAACGAGACGCACTGACGCATCCCTATCTCGCAGGCCACGGCTACGCCGGCGTCCGCGTCGACATTCGAGGTAGCGGTGAATCGACGGGTTTGCTGTTCGACGAATACGCCAAGCAGGAACAAGACGATGGCGTGGAGCTGATCGCGTGGCTCGCAGCACAACCATGGTGCAATGGCGCCGTTGGAATGATGGGAATCTCTTGGGGAGGGTTCAATGGACTTCAGATTGCGGCGCGCCGTCCCCCGGCGCTCAAAGCAATCGTAACGATCTGTTCAACCGACGATCGATACGCCGACGACGCGCACTACATGGGCGGCACGTTTCTCACGACCGCCGGCCTCGAGTGGGCCTTTTTCTTTTTCAGCTTGATGTGCCTTCCACCTGATCCGGCGCTGGTCGGCGATAGCTGGCGAGCGATGTGGTTGGAGCGCCTACGGAACATACCGCTATTCCAGGAAAATTGGCTGCGGCACCAACGACGCGACGCCTATTGGAAGCACGGATCGGTATGCGAGGACTACGCGGCGATCCAATGCCCGGTCTATGCCGTCGGCGGATGGACCGATGGCTATAAGAATGCAATCCCGCGGCTGCTTGAGGGACTGAAGGTCCCGCGCAAGGGTCTGATCGGGCCATGGGCGCACGCCTATCCGCACTTTGCCTTTCCCGGCCCCCAGATTGGATTCCTCCAGGAAATGCTGCGTTGGTGGGATCATTGGCTCAAGGGCATCGATACCGGCGTGATGGACGAACCGATGCTGCGCGCGTGGATGACGGAAAGCGTGAAACCGGCGACCCACTACGAGACGCTGCCCGGCCGGTGGATTGCCGAGCTTTCGTCGCCATCGCCGGGAATAACGCCGCGACGGCTGTTCTTGACGGACACGGGACTTCAAGAGGCAAGCGCCCCTTTGACGGCTCGCGCCGTGTGCTCGCCGCAGACGGTTGGTAAGTGTGGCGGCTACTGGGTGCCATTCGGTCGTGGGCATGATCAGGCCGGCGATCAGCAAGAAGACGACGCGCGCTCGCTGGTTTTCGAGGCGACGGCGCTCGATGAGCCAATCGAGATCCTTGGCGCTCCGATCGTCACGCTCGATGTCGCGTCCGACCGGCCGATCGCGAACCTGGTCGTCCGGTTATGCGATGTGCACCCGTCCGGTGAATCGCTGCGAGTCAGCTATGGCGTGCTCAACCTCACGCATCGTGAGAGCCACGAGCAGCCCGACCTGCTGGCGCCAGGTGAACGCTACCGGGTGCGCATAAAGCTCAATGACGCGGGCTCGGTATTTCCGGCCGGCCATAAGATAAGGCTGGCGATATCGACAACCTACTGGCCGATGATATGGCCCAGTCCGGAGGCGGCGACCGTGACGATCTTTGCCGGCACGCTCGACCTGCCGCAACGCCCGCCCAACGCCGCGGACGCCAGGCTCGCGCCGTTTCCGGAGCCGGAGACGGCGCCACCCGAGACGCCGACTATTTCTCGTCGCGACGGCATGCGGATTGAACGCATCGACCGTATCGATCTGGAATCGGGCACACAGGACAAGACCCAGTATCATGTCGAGGACAATGATCCGCTCAGCGCCGTTGCCGAACTGCGCCACACGCAGACACTGTCGCGAGACGCATGGCAAGTCCGGGTCGAGACGCAGCTGCGGCTGTCATCGACGGCCGATGCGTTCCTGTTGCGGGGAAGTTTGCGCGCCTTCGAGGGCGCAAACGAAGTTTTTAGCCGCGATTGGGATCGCTCTGTTCCTCGAGATTTCGCATAATCGATCTGAATATGACAAACGGCATCAATAATGAGCTCATTCTCGCGGCGCGCCTTCTTCTCGCGACGCTATTTCTGATTTTCGGCTGGAGGAAGCTGAGGGACTTTTCGGGCACGGTCAAACAGGTGGCGCAGCTTGGCGTTCCGGTGCCGGTACTCGCCGCTGGCGTAGCGACCTTCATGGAGCTTCCCGTTGCGTTCGCGGTTGCTGTTGGCGCGTTCACGCGTCCTTCCGCTTTGCTAATGTTTTTCTACACGCTGGGAACTGCGCTTATCGGGCATAGCTACTGGACAATAACAGGTGCGGATTACGTTGACAGCATGGACAGCTTTTACAAAAATCTGAGCATTATGGGAGGCTTCTTGTTGTTGTATATTACCGGCGCGGGAAACTATTCGATCGATGTCTTGTGTGGCATCGCCGCGCCATAACTGCTGTCATCGTTCTTTGCTCTATGTCACGGAACTTTTACTGCCGGGTCCAAAATGTAAGGAGTCGTCCATGACCAAAGTCGAAGTCGAGCACAAAAGCTATGAGATGCCGCCGAAGGAAGGCATTACCGTCGCACACTTTCTCACCGTTGCCGACGTCGAACGATCGCTTCGATTTTACGAAAAGGTGTTCGGAGGTCGCATTGCTAGCAGAGGCGACAGCAAAGGCGCGCCGGGCTACCTCCAGATCGCCAACACGTGGCTCATCGTCAACCCCGGGGGCGGTCCGACGCCTGACAAACCAACGGTAACGCTTAGCGCCCCCGCCAATCCAGATCTAGTCAGCAGCTTCATGAATATCCGCGTTGCAGATATTCACGCGTGCTATGAACTGTGGCGAAGTCGAGGAGCCGAGTTCCTCACGGAGCCCAAGCCCAAGTACGGTGAGACGCGCTGCTACATTCGCGATCCAGATGGCTACATTATAGAAGTTGGGCAGAGCAATCCGGGCGTCACTTACGGCTAAATGGCACGGCGCGTGAAAGCATCTGTGGTGACCGCGTACGCTTCGGCGATGTGAGCTCCCGGAGGAGCCCATGAAGTCCGAGAAAGATGGCATCAACCCGGCGGCTAAGCCAAGTGGAACAGGTTGCGTCGAATGCTTGGCTTCGGGCGGATGGTGGTTGCATCTTCGCAGATGCGCCGACTGCGGTCACATCGGCTGTTGTGATAGTTCACCAAGTCAGCATGCGTCGAAACACGCCGCTGCGGGTCACCCGATCATCACGAGCTTCGAGCCGGGCGAGCATTGGTTCTACGACTATCGTACCCAGGAATTCTTCGACGGCCCGAACCTTCACGCTCCTCACTCGCATCCGGTGGATCAGCCGGTGCCGGGACCGGCCGGAGCGGTGCCGTCAAACTGGCAAAAGCTGCTTCACGAATAGGGGCGGCTCTTTGGTGCGGCCGCAGGCCACGCGGTCGGATCGCGGCGTCAGGGATTCTTGCTCTGCGACAACGCGGATTGTGAGAGACGACAATGAACGATGACCAGGACATTCGAGCGGCTTTGGATCGCCACTGGGCAGCCTCGGACGCGAATGAATTCGAGGCAGAGCACGAGATTTACCGCGACGATGCAGTGCTCGATTACCCGCAATCCGGGGAACGGATCCGCGGGCGGCGCAATATTCAAGCCGCTCGTTCTGCGCAGCCGAACAGGAAGCGTTTTACGGTGCGGCGCATACTCGGTGCCGGCAGCCTTTGGGTCACCGAACTCATCATTACCTACGACAGCGCACCATCTTACACGGTGAGCATCATGGAGTTCACAGACGGCAAGGTTGCCCATGAGACCCAGTACTTCGGCGATCCCTTCCAGCCGGGACCCTCGCGCGCTCAATGGGTCGAGCGGATGAGCTGAGAAGACCGCTGCGTCGAGATCGCGGGGAGGAATATCCGCGTTCTCTTGTGAGAGACACATGCAGATTAAATACAGCCGGGATCACCAATACGTCATCGTCAAGGACGGCGTCGGAACCGTCGGAATAACAAACTACGCTCAGGAAAAGCTCAACGATGTGACCACGGTCGAACTCCCGCACGTCGGCGCGCAGGTGCAGAAAGGCGGCGCCGTCGGCGTTGTCGAGTCCGTCAAGGCTGCAAGCGACTTCTATTCTCCCGTTAGCGGCGAGATTCTGGGTGTAAACGAAGCACTGTCCGGCAAGCCCGAACTTGTCAATCAAGACGCCGAGGGCGCCGGCTGGATCTACAAGATCAAGCTCACCAAGCCTTCCGAACTCGACACGCTGATGGATCGGGAAGCTTACCTGGCTTTCGTACGAGAGCAAGGTTGATGCGCCACGCCTCAAACTGAGGAGATTTTATGCGATCCGATATTGTTCCAGGAGCTATTTTTCCCGACTACGAACTTTCCGACCACACCGCGAAGCGCCAGAAGCTTTCGGAGCTGCAAGGCCAGCACCCCATGGTCCTCGTCCTCAGCCGCGGCGGTTTCTGCCCTAAGGACCGCAGACAGGCTGAAAGGCTCCTCGAACTCCACCGCGAGATTGAGGTTGGCTATTGCCGGCTTGTCACCATCAGTACCGACAACATCACCGAGACGAACGAATATCGTAGCGGTGTCGGCGCTCACTGGCCCTTCCTCTCGGACACGAGACGTATCGTCCAAAAAGATCTCGACATTGCTGAATATACGGATCCCCTCCACAATCCCATGATCCCCCATGTGATTGTCCTCGAGCCCGGCCTCGTCATCTATAAGATCTACGATGGCTACTGGTTCTTCGGCCGGCCCACTCTGGAAGAGCTCCGCCAGGACTTGCGTGCCGTTACAAAAAAATGCCGGCCGGACTGGGACATCACAACACCCGAACTCAAGGCGGCGTGGCAGCAAGGCCGCAAGGACCTCTTCTATCCCTACGGCAAAACCTACGCCCAAACTATCGGTGAACAGGACTAGTGTCCGCGTTAACGCCGGTCGTCGCGGTGAGCAAAGGCTTATAGGCTGAGTTGTTCTTTTCGTCGCAATCCCGCAATGTTAGGCAGATGGTTTAAGCAAGTGACGGTACCTCGTTTACGGGGCGCGTCATCGACGGAGTAAGACGCATTGGTCGCGCTCGGCTCAGAACCTGGCTTGCCTCCCGAGCCGCAGGCGGTGGTTCAGCCTTTGACCCGTGCCGCGATCTTCCTCGTCGGGACAGTCAACTCTGGCGGCGCCAGTCGTGAGGCAGTCCGGTCGTTTTGCGGCGACCTTCCGGCGCTGTTACGTGCAGTCGGCTTCCGCGATCTTGAGGGAAACCTCTCCTGCGTGATGGGGATTGGATCCGACGCGTGGGACAGGCTCTTTGGTCAACCACGGCCTGCGGAGCTGCACCCTTTTCGGGAAATCAAGGCGGGTCCGCGCCACGCCGTCGCGACGCCCGGCGATCTCCTCTTTCATATTCGCGCCAAGCGCATGGACCTCTGTTTCGAGTTGGCGACGCAGATCGTGGCCCGGCTCGGAGACGCCGTCTCTCTGGTCGACGAAGTGCATGGCTTCCGCTATTTCGACGACCGCGATCTCATGGGCTTTGTCGACGGCACTGAGAATCCAACGGCGCAAGCTGCGATCGAGGCCGCTTATGTGGGCGCCGAAGACGCGCTCTTCGCTGGCGGCAGCTACGTGATCGTGCAAAAATATCTGCACGATATGGCCGGTTGGAACGCGCTGTCGACCGAGGCGCAGGAGCGCATTATCGGGCGCGCCAAACTTTCGGATATCGAACTCGACGACGCGGTGAAGCCGACGTCCGCCCACAACGCACTGACGACCATCACCGAGGATGGCAAAGAAATCAAAATCGTCCGCGACAACATGCCATTCGGCCGCGTCGCCGAAAAGGAGTTCGGTACCTATTTCATCGGCTATGCGCGTTCGCCGCGAACGGCCGAGCAGATGTTGCAGAACATGTTTGTAGGTCTTCCTCCGGGCAATTACGATCGTTTGCTCGATTTCAGCGTCGCAAAGACCGGCAATCTGTTCTTCGTGCCGTCCGCGACATTTTTGGAAAACGTCGGGGATGACGCTCCGCCGGCTGGACTAGGACTTTCGGACCCACCCGCGCCGACGCCGCCACAGCCGGTCTCGAAACGCGACGGTTCGCTCGGCATCGGTTCGCTTAAAGGAGACCACGGCACATGAATAACCTTCACCGCGAGCTGGCCCCGATATCGGACGCTGCCTGGTCCCAGATCGAGGAGGAAGCGTCGCGCACCATCAAACGCTACCTCGCGGGCAGGCGCGTCGTCGACGTGCAGGGTCCGAGCGGCGTCGCGACCCCCGCGATCGGCACCGGCCATTTGCGCGATGTCGCGGCGCCGGCATCCGGGATCCGGGCGCGACAGCGCGAGGTCAAAGCGCTCGTCGAACTTCGCGTTCCCTTCGAACTCGATCGCCAACAGATCGACGACGTGGAGCGCGGCGCCAACGATTCGGATTGGCAGCCTGCCAAGGACGCAGCGCGGCTTTTGGCGTTTGCCGAAGACCGCGCGATTTTCGAAGGCTATGCCGCCGCCGGCATCGGCGGTATCCGCGAGGGCACCAGCAATCCGGTGATGCCGCTTCCGGCCGAGATACGGGCCTACCCGGACGCCATTGCCCAAGCGCTCAGTCAATTGCGGCTTGCCGGCGTCAATGGTCCTTATTCGGTGTTGCTCAGTGCCGACGCCTACACGGGCTTAAGTGAAACCAGCGACCACGGCTATCCGGTCATGGAGCACATCAAACGCCTCGTCGACGGCCAAATCATCTGGGCTCCAGCGATTTCTGGCGCGTTCGTGCTCACCACCCGCGGTGGCGATTTCGGCCGATATATCGGAGAGGATATGTCGATCGGCTTCCTGAGCCATGATGATAAGACCGTCCGGCTTTATTTGGAGGAGACCTTTACCTTCCTCTTGCTGACAACCGAGGCATCGGTTGCGCTGACTGCCCCCAAAGCCACTAAGGCCAACACTAAGGTCAAGTAGCCCTCCTTAATTGGCGATCTCCGCAAAGCGGGGACCGCTCGGAAGGGCGTGCATCTTCGCCCCTAGCGCGGTAGTTTGACGAGCTTCTATCAAACTCTTTCCTTCGAGGACCCACAATGGCTAATGAGAACATGTTAGACTGGAATATCACGCTCGATCAGGTCACGGACGTGACCAGGGCGGAAATTCGCAAGGCGGTCGATAAGAACCTCGATCTTCTTCAAAAAACTGTTTCGTCCTTTCCATTGGGTGACACTGAGTTGGGTGGAAAGGCAAAGGACTTTGCCGAAAAGAACATAACTATCGCTCGTGACTACGTGTACAAACTGATCCAAGCAAATAACGTACTGGACGTCGTGCCGATTCAGTCCGAGTTCATTCAGTCGCAATTGAGTTTATTTAGCGAGCAAATTAAAAGTCTCGGCGAAATTTACACCAAAGCAGCGACAGAAATGCTCAATACGCCTATCAAAAAGTCGTTTTAGCGGACGGTCAGTCAGGCTTGGCGCCTGATCTATTACGCCGCTTTTATCGACGGGAAAGCCGCCGCTTATTGGCACGGACGCGCTTGCTGAAAACTTTAAGCGCTTTGCCAACGACGGCGTGATCGTTACGTCCGCCAACAACCGCCACCGCTGCAGCGACTTGAGCCTCCGCGACCGTCGCCGGCTTCTCGATCACCATCCGGCTCATTTCAGCTTTCGCTCTGGCGCCGCCAGACGCAAGCCGGATCATACGAAGCGCAATCACGCTTTGAGCGTCGAGTCCGAGCTGAACCGTTTTCAGAGTCAGGTCAAACCAAGGATTGAGCACGCAGCGCCGCACTTTCTCTGCTTGCCCACCTAAAGCGGGCGATGCATCCGCCCGAGTAGCCATCCAATGCCCACGGCCACAGCCGCACTCGTATACGGCTGTGTCTCTATAGCGTTTCGGAGCCACTTGTCGAACGTGGTGGCGGTTTCGCGCGCAGCGTCTGCCGTTTGGCCGTAAAGGTCTTGGGCCGTGCCGACCGCTTGTTTGGCCATTCCCTCAGTGCGGGTCCATGCATCGCCCGTAAGCCGGCTGACGCCTTCCTCCACTCTACCGCTTGCGTTTTTCATTGTGCCTTCGATGCGATTCTCATCCATGGCTGATCCTCCTGTCGATGAGGGAACTCGCCGCTTCGGCGAAAGGTTCCGAACGGCCACAAGAGGATCGAAGTCCGGTAGCCATCAGCGACATCGTCCCGGCCTAGGTAGAGGTCGGACTGTTGAGCGGAATATCCGATCTATCGACTTTCGCGCCTTTCTTGTCCGCTTTTTTCATCGCCTTTTTAAGCTTCTTCAGCTTCTTTTTTTCCGCTTTCTTCTTGCCCATTTCGTTCCCTCTCATTGAGATATGGCTGGTCCGCAAAGTGGTGTAACCGGCGCGACGAAATCATCGCGGCTGGGCCGGTCCAATCTGCGGCGAGCGCACCGGCTTGGCCAGGCCGTAGAAAACGATGATGCCCTGGCCGCCGCAACGGGTCGAAACGCCCTCATCGGGCTTGCCGTAGCATGAGGCGGGGTCTTGCCAGTTGTTGGAGACCCAAACGTCCCCGGCGGGATCGATGGAGGCATCGACCAGCAACTGCATGCCGCCGCCCTCATAGCCACCAGGAGGCGAAATCGGATCGCCGGTCTTCATCCCAGCCGGGCATGTCTCAGTGCGGGCGCCGCAAACTTCCATCAAGCCGCCGCCGGGCGCGAAATTGGAAATCCAGGCATGGTCGTTGCCATCGATCGAGACCGCCCACGCACCCCAGATGCTGCCGGGATTGAACGGTGATCCTGGTGCGGGGCTGCCGTCGGGACGCAGCATCGACACGCTTCCCAACCCCGGGTGATTCAACAAGTCTTGAAGAGCAGCGTGATCAAGCGCCGTGAGCGGTCTCTCGGTTAGCTTGAGAGCGAGAAGACGAAGCTTCGTCTCCAGAGTTAATCCCGAACCCACCGTGTTGGTGATCCAGGCATTGCCCTTGCTGTCGATCGCCATGCCCTTGCCGCTGTGGCCGCCGGTGGGAAACACCTCGACCTTGCTCGGATCACTCGCGGGAAAGCGCGTGACCGTGTCGCCGAGGGCGTTGGTGATCCAGATGCGATCCTGCTGGTCGATTGCCAGGTGGAATTGACCTTTGAGTTTACAGGGGCTGTCCTTATTCGGCTTGCCGTCCGTGGACTGGCAATAGAACTTCGCCTTGGTCGGATCGCCCTTCGGCATGTAGACAACCTTGTCATCACCGAAATCCAACGCCCAGACATCGCCACTCGGTGTGACGATGATGCCTTGCATTGTGCTGATCTTGCCGCCGAAATTGTAGCCCTCGGGCGGCGAAAGCGGTTTGCCGGTTTTGTCGAACAGCGAAATCGTCTGGCCGCTGGTGCTGGTTGCCCACACGCGGTCGTTCGCATCGATTGCCGTGCCGAAACCTGGACCAAGCAGGCCGCCGCCGGTGAACCCGCTGGTCATCGGCGAGAGTGGCCCGCCGTTCGGAGCAAACTTCGACAAATTGCCGTCCCACAGATCGTCGTGTCCTTGCCACCCGACGAGGAAGTTGTCGCCGCTCCAGGCATTGCCTTCGCTGTCGAACATTATTTTGGCGCCGCCGGCGTTACCGCCACCAGAGAACTTGAGCGGCAGGACCCACGCACCGGGCGCGAAGCTCAGATAAGGCAAGAACGGCGTTGCGCGCAGATGCTTGCCCTCGGGCACTGGATAGAATGCGTCCAGCAACGCAAAGACGCGCTCCGGCTTGAACCTCCCGGATCGCGTGCGATTGAAAGAGCCGCCTTCAGCGTGTCAGTGGGCGTGTTGCCGTCTCGCCCAGTCGCGGCGGCGAACAAGCTGTCGCAAGCATCGGCCCTCACGCGGGTTGTGCAGCCGGCGAGCACGCTGGACAGCGTGGCGAAGTTCGCCATCGTCGGCGTTTGGGTGCTGTTGAAGCCGTCCTGGATCATGACGCCGTAGCCGCCGGTTTCAAGATCGACGAAGTTCGGCACGTTGCCGGCCGCAACGCGGAGGCCGAGCGCGTAGCCCTTCAGTGCGGTGCCGTCGAGAAACTGAGCGTTCGTCCACGCCGAAGCGACGGTGGTCATCTCGTTGATGACAACTTTGGCCGGCGGCGTGTTGCCCAGTACCGTCAATAGAGCGATGGCCAAATTGTCGCCGTTACTTTTCGCCTGCCCACCCTTGGCGACCAGATACAAGCTGACATCCGTGCCAGGAGTTTCTTGGCTGAGCAGCAGGAAGCGGCCGTCGCTGCCGGACTTCACTTGAGCCAGTTGCCTGGGTTCGCCCGCGCTCGCAGCCCACAGAGTGACGGTGGAATTTGCAGCGCCACCCGCTTGGACCTGCCCTTCAATGCGAACGTCAGCTGCAGCGGGGTTACACGCCCAGAAGAATAGGCCACACATCGCCAGAACTGCGGCTCTGCTGGCTTTTCCGATCTCGATCATAAGCTGATCTCCGCTTTGAGAAAGCAACTGGATTTAGCCGAATTTGAGGGTGGGGATTAATGTTCCCGAGGATGTCGGGCGAACATTGACGCTTTTCCGGCGGCCACTACACGCAGGACATGGAATGCGCCAGGGCGGCGCTGGCGGCGATCGGCGCCGACGCAATGTAGCTTAAAGCCCCTAAGGCCGGCACGACCCGTCCAGGCTGTGGCAGAAGTGGCCGGCATGGCAGTAATGGAAACGGCCGGTCGTGCCGATATGGCACTCGCAGGTCACCATCGTGACCGGCCCTTCCGGACAATGCGGATAGCGCTTGTATTTCATGGCGGCGGACGCGTCCTGTGCCAGCAAAGGCACAAACAGGAAAGGTAGAATCACAATGGCGATGCGCATGTTGCCCTCGTGGTTGATGCGTCGCTTTGTAGCATAGCCCGCGCTGGCCGCTAAACGCGCTACTGCCTTAAGTTTAGAGGCTGCTTTTTACCCGCAGACCGTTTCGTCGTATGCTGACGATCGAGGCACGCGGGGGCGACGTGGGCGAGCGGGGCGACGGCGTCGAACTGACACACGAACAGCGGATCCACTGGCTGCGGCTCATCCGCAGCCCGAATATCGGTCCGCGCGGTATTATGGCGCAAACTGTGGGAAAGCGGTTGAATTTCCGCACAGGTAGGGCCGCTAGGGATTCATTTCTTGTGGCGTTTGCGCCATAATACCGGGTCCGCGCACCTTCCGCGCGCTCTTGAATCATTTCGGCGGAGCGCGTGCTGCGCTCGAAGCCTTGCCGACCCTGGCGCGGCGCGGCGGCGCTTCCGGGCCGGTCGAGATTTTTTCGCGCGAGGACGCCGAGCGCGAACTTGCCGCCGCGCAAAAGCTCGGCGTCGCGCTGGTCGCGCTCGGCGAGGCGGCCTACCCTCCCCGGCTGCCCATGATCGACGACGCGCCGCGGCTTCTCGCCGTCCGCGGCAATGCCGCGACGTTGTCGCGGCCCATGGTCGCGATCGTCGGGTCGCGTAATGCCTCGGGCGCCGGTATGAAATTCACGCAAATGATCGCGCGCGAACTTGGCGAAGCCGGCTTTGTCGTCGTCTCAGGCCTGGCGCGCGGCATCGATGCGGCGGCGCATGGCGCGAGCGTCGAGAGCGGCACGGTCGCCGTGCTGGCCGGCGGCCAAGACCGCGTTTACCCACCCGAGCACGTCGAGCTTTTGGAGTCGCTGCTTGCCGCCGGCGCCGCGGTCTCCGAAATGCCGCTCGGCTGGGAGCCGCGGGCGCGCGATTTTCCCCGCCGCAGCCGTTTGATCTCCGGCCTCTCGCTCGGCGTCGTCATTGTCGAAGCGGCCAAGCGCTCGGGCTCGCTCATCACCGCGCGCTTCGCGCTCGAACAGGGCCGCGAGGTTTTTGCCGTTCCCGGTTCGCCGCTCGACCCGCGCGCCGAAGGAACCAACGGGCTCATCAAACAAGGCGCGACGCCGGTGACCGAAACCGCCGACATCATTTCGGTGCTGCGGCCGATCCTCGACGAGAAAGTGCTGCCGGCGCGCGAGCCGGCGGAAGAACGGCCGATCGAAGAGGCCGAGCCCGCGCCCGACCAACGGGGCGCGTATCGTCTCGCTCCTTCGCCCCTCGCCCGTGCAGGTCGACGATCTGGTGCGGCTGTCGCAAAGCTCGCCGGCGGTGGTGCGGATGGTGCTTTTGGAACTTGAAATCGCCGGCCGATTGGAGCGGCACGGCGGCGGATTGGTCTCTTTGATCTAGGAGTCGGCTTTTTTAGGCCTTAGCCCCAACTGGCTCGCCATCACGCGGTCGACCAGGCGCTTGGGCAGATTGCGCAGCATGAAATCCAGCACCGGCTGCGGCGACACCGCGTAGCGCACTTTCGGCTTTGCGGCGGTGAGCGCGTGAAAGACCGCTTCGCCGATCCGCTCCGGCGGCAAGCCTTTTTTCGCCTCGCCGCGCGCCAGTTCGCGCAGTTTTTCGAGCGGCACCGCATACGGCGTGTTGGCATACGGCGCGGTGTCGATCTGCTCACCTTTCCCCCAGATCTCGGTCTTGACCGCGCCCGGCCCGATGACGATGACGTCGATCCCGAACGGCAACAGCTCTCGCCGCAAACTCTCCGACAAACCTTCGACCGCGAATTTGGACGAATTGTAAGGCGCGCCGAACGGCAGCGCGGTACGGCCGCCGACCGAGCCGATGTTGATGATGCGGCCGGGCGGACCCTTAAGCCGCGGATCGGTGCCAAGGAGCGGCGCAAAGGCTTGGGTCGCGATCACCATGCCGACGAGATTGACCTCGATCTGATGGCGGAAATCCGCAATCGGCAGCCCGAGCAGCGGACCGAAAACGGCGATGCCGGCATTGTTGACCAGACCGAAGAGCTTCTCGCCGGCGAGTTGACCGCGCACTTGATCCGCTGCCGCGTTGACCGACGCCTCGTCGGTAACGTCGAAGACGAGCGGCACGAAATTATCGCCAAACTCCAGTATCAGACGCTCGGCGTCGGTGGTTTTGCGGACGCTGCCGAAAACGCGAAAGCCGTTTTCGATGAGAACTTTGGTGCTGCCCCAACCGATGCCCGTCGACGTCCCGGTAATCACCACGCTGCGCATTGACGGCTCCTGTAATAACCCCGGCCGGGCCGGGATTGACCCAGCCCGTTTGCATCTTAAAGGTATTTCCGACAGTTAAATGTACACGCTGCCCCCGGGACGGAAGATGATTGCGCGGCGAGCCGTGCTTTTGGCCGCGCTGTCGCTTGCGACAGCGGCCGCGCAAGCACAGACCGAATCCTTTGCCGCCTTTCTCGACCAAATGTGGCCTGAAGCCGCGCGACAAGGCATTTCGCGCGCCACCTTCGACGCTGCGTTCGCCGGTCTTTCGCCGGACCCCGCCGTGATCGCGGCCACGCGGCACGCGCCCGAATACGGCAAGCCGTTCGGCGCCTATGTCGCGAGCCTCGCATCGCCGTCGCGCATCGCAACGGGCATGCGCAAATCGGCGCAATGGGCGCCGACCTTGCATGCGGTGGAAGAACAATTCGGCGTCGATCGCGGCATCGTCGTCAGCATCTGGGGGATCGAATCGTCCTTCGGCGAAGGCGAACCGCATTGGGACGTGTTTCGGTCGGTTGCGACGCTGGCGCTAGCGCGCTTTCAGCACCCGCTGTTCCACGACGAATTGTTGAGCGCCCTGCAAATCCTTCAGGCCGGACGCATCCCGCGCCGGGAATTCGTCGGCTCGTGGGCGGGCGCCATGGGCCAGACCCAATTCCTGCCGTCGAGCTATTTGAAATACGCGGTCGATTTCGACGGCGACGGCAAAGCCGACATCTGGCACGACGTGCCCGACGTACTCGCCTCGATCGCCAATTATTTGCAGAAAACCGGGTGGCAACCGAATTTGCCCTGGGGCTTTGAGGTCACCGTGCCGCGCCCGTTCGACTATCGGTTAAGCCGGGGCACCTTCGCCGAATGGACGCAACGCGGCCTACGGCGCGCCGACGGTGCGGCGTTTCCGGCGAGCGGCGACGCCATTCTTTTCTTCCCAAGCGGGGCAGCGGGACCAGCCTTTCTGGTCACCGAAAATTTCGTCGTGCTCAAAAAATTCAACAATTCGGACGCGTACGCACTTGCGGTCGGTGCGCTTGCGGATCAGCTGCATGGTCTTCCGCCGTTTCGCGCGGTCTGGCCGGTGGACGATTTCCAGCCCTCGCGCGATCAGCGCATCGCGCTCCAGCGCCGGCTCGCCGCCCTTGGGTATAAAGTGCAGGATTTCGACGGCCACTTCGATTTCGACCTGCGCGACGCGGTGCGAGACCTGCAAGCCAAGTTCGACATGATCCCCGACGGCTATCCGAGCCGGGTCTTCCTCGATCGCGTCGGCGTACGCCCGCTTTAAGCCGCGCGACCCGACCTTGCTCCTAAGTGGCTTCGTCGTCGGCTTGGCCAAAACCTTTGGCGATCTGATCCGCCTCCATCCGCGCCATGTCGAGAATGTATCCGAGCGTGTCAAAGCCACGGCTCTCGGCAAGCATGGTCAATTCCTCGGTTATCGCGGCGATATAGGCGGCTACATCGTGGGGCTCCGCCGACAAGAAGCCCGGTTCCTCAGGCATCATTGCAACGGCCGCTTCCTCCGCCGCCGGTAAATTCATGGCCGGGCCGATAGGATAGTCACACTCGTTTTTATACATGTTTTTAAATGTAGCAACCATTAAGCGTGAAACTGAGGCGTCAGCAAATAATTTTCCGGGCGGAATTTGCGCCTTGTAGCCACGGTTTTAAGGCCAAGGAGGCTATTCCGGCGCGGGTTAGCGATTTGACAGGGAGGGTTGCATTACCCATGTTCCCGGCGGCTTGCGCCCCAGGGTTTTGCCCGTGGGGAGCCTAAAAAGCCGATAAGTCAACGGGTTATCATGAATCTTGTGGTAGTGGAATCGCCTGCCAAGGCGAAAACGATCAATAAGTACCTCGGACGCGGCTACGAGGTATTGGCCTCTTATGGCCACGTGCGCGACCTGCCGGCTAAGAACGGCTCGGTCGATCCCGACCACGATTTCCGCATGATCTGGGAAGTGGATGCCAAGGCGCAGAAGCGGCTGAACGATATCGCCGAAGCCGCCAAGGGTGCCGACAAAGTCATTCTAGCGACCGACCCGGACCGCGAGGGCGAAGCCATCTCCTGGCACGTCTTGGAAGTGCTCAAGCAAAAGAAGGCGCTCAACGGGCAGCCGATCGAACGGGTGGTGTTCAACGCCATTACCAAGCAGTCGATCGCCGAGGCCATGAAGCACCCGCGGACCATCGACCAGGCTTTGGTCGATGCTTACCTGGCGCGCCGGGCGCTCGATTATCTCGTCGGCTTTACGCTGTCGCCGGTGCTCTGGCGCAAGCTTCCCGGAGCGCGCTCAGCCGGTCGGGTGCAATCGGTCGCGTTGCGGCTCGTCTGCGACCGCGAACGCGAAATCGAGAAATTCGTCCGCCGGGAATATTGGTCGCTGATCGCGACACTGGCGACGCCGCGCAACGAGACCTTCGAGGCGCGGCTCGTTGGCGCCGACGGCAAGAAGCTACAGCGGCTCGACATCGGTTCCGGCGCCGAGGCGGAAGCCTTCAAGCAAGCGCTTGAAACGGCAACCTTCACCGTTGCCACGGTCGAGGCGAAGCCGGTCAAGCGGCACCCGCAGCCGCCGTTCACCACCTCGACGCTGCAGCAGGAAGCAAGCCGCAAGCTCGGCTTTGCGCCGGCGCACACCATGCGGGTGGCGCAGCGGCTCTACGAAGGCATCGACATCAGCGGCGAGACCGTCGGTCTCATTACTTATATGCGTACTGACGGCGTGCAGATTGCCGACGAAGCGGTCACCGCCGTTCGCCGTGTGATCGAAGCCGATTACGGCGCCAAATATGTCCCGTCGGCGCCGCGCCGCTACGAAACCAAGGCCAAGAACGCCCAGGAAGCGCACGAGGCCATTCGCCCGACCGACCTCGCGTGCCGGCCGAGCGAGATCAAGAGCTCCCTCGATGCCGATCAGGCCAAGCTCTATGAGCTGATCTGGTTGCGCACGGTCGCGAGCCAGATGGAATCGGCCGAGCTCGAACGCACGACCGTCGACATCCTCGCCAAGGTCGCCGCCCGGCTTCTCGAACTGCGGGCCACCGGCACAGTGGTGAAATTCGACGGCTTCCTTACGCTCTATCAGGAAAGCAGCGACGACGACGCCGACGACGAGGAATCCCGCCGTTTGCCGCCGATGAGCGCCGGCGAAAACCTGGCCAAGCGGGCGATCGCGGCCGACCAGCATTTCACCGAACCGCCGCCGCGTTATTCGGAAGCGTCACTGGTCAAGCGCCTTGAAGAGCTCGGCATCGGCCGGCCGTCGACCTATGCGTCGATCCTCCAGGTGCTCAAGGACCGCAAATATGTGCGGCTCGACAAACGCCGGCTCTATCCGGAAGATCGCGGCCGCATCGTCGTCGCCTTCCTCGAAAGCTTTTTCGCGCGCTATGTCGAATACGACTTCACCGCCGGCCTCGAAGACCAGCTCGATCTGATTTCCAACAACGAAGTGGCGTGGCGCGACGTGCTGCGCGACTTCTGGCGCGGCTTCATCGGCGCGGTCGACGAGATCAAGGATCTGAAAATCTCGGAAGTGATCGACACGCTGGACGAACTGCTGGCGCCGCATCTGTTTCCGCCGCGCGCCGACGGCGCCGATCCGCGGCAGTGTCCGACCTGCGCCAGCGGGAAGCTCACGCTGAAGCTTTCCAAATTCGGGGCCTTCATCGGCTGCAACAACTATCCCGAATGCCGCTATACCCGGCCGCTGACCAGCCCGGCCGACGGCTCCGGCGATATCGGCACCAGGAAACTCGGCGAAGACCCCGCGACCGGCCTCGAAGTCACGCTGCGCAGCGGCCGGTTCGGCCCCTATGTCCAGCTCGGCGAGGCGGTGGACAAGGAAAAGCCGAAGCGCGCCGGCCTGCCGAAAGGCACGTCGCCCGACGAGGTCGACCTCGACCGCGCGCTCAAGCTGTTGTCGCT
>Ga0181537_10001142_pt1 | contig 24735 bp, 21 predicted proteins | sample PEATcosm2014_Bin_39_FD_119765 | JGI IMG/M metagenome (GOLD analysis project Ga0181537, IMG submission 119765) | Peatland microbial communities from MTU Mesocosm Facility, Houghton, MI, USA - PEATcosm2014_Bin23_10_metaG | ecosystem: Environmental > Terrestrial > Soil > Wetlands > Peat | place...
ACCGTGGCCGCCTGCGGTGCGGAGGCAAGCGCGGCGTCCGCGACCAGCGTGCCCACGGTGGGAACTCCGAAATTGACGTTCGGCGCATTCGGCAGGACGACGAGGACGCGCGGTTGATTGTTTGGTTGCGCCTGCTCCGGTTTGGGAGCGACGGCCTGTGGCGGCAAAACCGCCGGCTGGACGACCACGGGAACTTCCTCCCGGACGGGCGGGACCGGTTTGATGGCGATGACGCCCTGCCGCGCGCCGAGAATGCCAATCAGCAGGAAGAGGATGCAAACCGAATTCACCCAGGCGAGTTTGCGTTCCGGCTCGCGGCGGGCCGTGGATAGGCACAACCGCGCCAGTTCGTCCTTCAACTCGTAGCCGGGCGCTGTTCGATTGGCATCCACGCGGATTATCGGGTAGTCGATTTTTTCAGAATGTCAAACTCAGCGAGCCGAAGAAACCGAGGCGCTCGGCGTATTGGGCTGCGTTAACACCAACGCCGGTACCATTGCGGAGCTGGTAGATGTTGTCCGTGAGATTCACGACATCAAGCCGTGCCACCAACGTCTGGTCGTGGGGGAGTTTGAAACTCTGCGCCGCGCCGAGGTTGATGGAATAATACGCCGGAACCGAGCTGTCGTTGGGCGTATTCATGCTGGTTCTCAGGCCGCTGCCATAAATCGCGTCGGCATAGATCTGCGTGCTGTAGTGCGGGCCTTCCTGCCACGTGTATGACGTGCCGAAGGAACCGGTGACACGTTGATCATGGTCGAGATAAATCCAATGATTTTGGACGTACAACAGATCATTTGGTGAAAACAGGAATTGGGCCGATTGCCAATCTTCACCATACGCTTGCGACCAGGCGAGGTTGGCGTAGGCGGAGAAACCGCCTTGATTGTAAGAGCCGGTGAATTCCACGCCATAGACTCTTCCTTTGGCATAGTTGAACGCCGAAAGAATCAGCGTCTGCCCGAACAATCCGTCATCCAATTGGTGACGGGCGGTCTTGTAATAGCCGTCCACCCCAACCTGAAGGTGTTTGGTAATTTTCTGCGAAATGCCGACGTCGAAATAATTCGCGCGTTCGGCCTGGACTGGATCGTCCTGCTGAACGGCGGATTCATTGGATGTGCCATTGAAAAGAGTCACTGAGTTCGCGGACACATTTTCGACCGGCGGCGGCGTGAAGTAACGCGCGTAACCGGCGTGCAGCGTCGTCCAGTCTGTCGGTTGATAAATCACGTTCACGCGCGGACTCGGTTGATTGGCTTTGAGGAAGGAAGAATAATATTCGTCAAAGCGCGCACCGTAATTGATGGTCACTTCTGGCAGGATTTTCCATTCATCCTGCACGTATGCTCCGGCAAACAAACCATGAAGGACATGGTTGTCCGCGAGGGGAAACGGCAGGCCGGACGGGGTTCCACCCGTCATAGCGAAGACTGTCGTCGTTGATTCGGCGTTAACGTATTCGTCCAGCAACAACACGCCGCCGCGAACCGTATGCTTCTCGCCGAGGGCGTAACTGGCGTCGGCCTGTAACCCGCCGGAGTAGAGATTACGGGCCACATCGCTGGCCACGCCGTTGAAGAACAGATCGCCGACGGGATCCGGTGTGAAATGCACGTCACTGTTCCGGCCAAAAACGGAGGCTTGAAAATTCAAATCGCCCGCCGATTTCTGGTAGGTGACCACGCCATAATAGTTTTGCTCGTTTTGATTTTCATTCAACGTGGATGAATCGAACGAGGTGGGCAAACCGCTGCCCAAAACATTCCACGGCGTGATGCCGTCCGGCGCGGTGCCAACCGACACTCCCGGTGTATTGGGCACCTGAAAATCACTGTAGGACGCGCTGCCCATCACCGTGACCCGGCTCGTGTCGCTCAGAATTCGCGAGGCATAGAGAAACGACTTGTACTGCTCCGTCTGATCGTGGATCGCATTTTTGCTCGCCGTCGGATTTTCGATGCCGAGGCTGTTCCGGTCGAAACTGCCGTCCACAAAGTAATCCCATTTTCCCTGCGAACCACCATACTCGAAGCTCGGACGGAACGTATCGTAACTGCCGCCATAAAGGTCCAGCGTGCCGCCGTTCTCGAAGGCACCACTCTTGGTATGGATGTCCACCACGCCAGCCGTGCGGAAACCGTAGGCCGCGGGCAATGCGCCGGTGATGAGCTCCATGGATTCCACGAATCGCGGGTCCAATTCCAACCCGAACCCGGTGATGCCCTCCGGCAACAGCACGTCGTTGATTCGGTATTGCAGGTTCGCGTGCTCGCCGCGCACGTGCAAATCGCCGTTTACCGCCGAATCCTGCGCCACGCCCGGCGCGCGCAGGATGACCTCGTTGAACGGCGCATTGGCGCCCTGGGACAGGGTTTGGATCTGTTCCTTGCTGAAGGTATGGGCGGTTGCCCCAAGGTCGGGAATGATCTGGTTCCGTGCCTGGTCCAGCCGGCCAATGACGGTGATGTTGCCGAGATTGGCAACATTCGTCGAATTGTCTGACACGCCGGTATTGGCCGCCGACACATTATTGGTCTGGGCCAAAGCCGTCCCGCCACCGGACAGGGCCACCATTGAGATGACCGCCCAATAAACTCTGCTCTTTCTATTCTTAAATTTTTTTCGCTCTCCAAAATTTTTCATAAATTCAATGGGTTAACGTTTTCAAAACACTTCCGCGAATCTCCACGGACCCGCGCTTTGCGAAATGCCGCACGGCACGGCGCAAAGATTTGGTTTAAGAAACATTTCAGACCCGGCGATGGCCAAAGTCTGAATCCGACGGTAATTAGGAAACGGAGCGGAGAGCGGGCGAGGCGCGGCCTGGGGGAAGATTTTCTATGGCCGGGCTGAAAGCGGAAACAATGAAGGATTGGGTGGTTTCGACCAAAATCGTCGGCGGGGGAATGACGATGTCACAGGTGGCCGAATCCATTTTCCCCGCAGCGAGCATCGTGACCGCACAATCGTGGTCCTCCTTGCCCGCGTCATGGTGGATCATTTCGTGCAACGCGGGGCACGCGGCCATCGCGTCCAACAACAGGACGATGCCCACCAGCAAGGCGGCCAGGGCCGGTTTGCCGAACGAAACAAGATGGCTCTTTACGTATTGCAAATCATTTGCAATCTAGCAGGCGACGTGCCATTGGCAAGTCATTATTGAAAACGCCGACGACGGAGCCGGCCGCTGCCTGGAACGGAGATTTCAGGGGTTTCCATTTGTCGGTTGAACGGCCTGGGGAACCGGGGATGATGCCGATTGACCCTCGGCTTCGAACTGTTTGATCAGCATGGCGATGGCCAGACCGGCCAGCAAGGCCAGCGAGAGCTTGAAGCGGTCGTGGGAGTGAAACTGCAATTCCGGCAGCAAATCACTGCTGGCGATGCACAGGAACGTGCCGGCACAGAACGCCAGCGCACAACCGAGGAAGGTCGTATCTGAACCGGCAAAATGACTTGCGCCAAAATAGAACAGGACCGCCCCCAGCGGACTGGCCAGCGCAAAAAGCCCGTTTAAGAGGTGACGCGAAAATCGCGAGCTGCCGCCCGCGGTCATCAAGGTGGAGATGGCCAGCGCATCGAACGGTTTGTGGAGAATCACCACCAGGGCCACACCGAGGCCGGCCAGCCGGACATGGTTGTGCGCGCCGGCTTCGACCGCAGCGGCCAGCGCCAGGCCGTCGAGCAGCGAGTGCAGGGTCATCCCCAGCGCCGTGCCCACCCAGGAAAGTTGCTGGGCGGATTTATCGGCCAGCGTGTGGGCGTGATGCGCATGGCCATGAACATGATCTTCGGGCTCGGCCTGTCCGTGGTCGCAATCTTCCGGATCGCCTTCCGCTGAGTCATGGTGATGAAAATGAAAGAACCTTTGCAGGAAGAACATGCTCAGGAATCCGCCGAGCATCCATGCCGCCGTCCGATCCAGCGAATGCAATTGCTCGTTGGCATCCGGCAGGAAATGCAACAAGGCGATGCCGAGCATGAGACCAGCCACGAAGCTGATGGCCATCTGGATGCGCCGGTGGGTGGGGCGGATGACCAGCAACAGCCAGCCGCCCGCCAGCGAAGCCAGCAACACCAGCAGACAATAGATGATCAGCAGACAGACGGGGGTCATGGTTTTAATTGCAAATCGTTTGCAATCTAACAAACAGGCGGTCGGTCGCAAGTCTAAATTGTACCTCGTAGCCGCGTTTACAAAACGCGGTTGCCGAATTTCCCCGCGTTCACAAACGCGGCTACCCGGTTCACTTGCCGCAGCAGTGCTTGAACTTCTTGCCGCTGCCGCAGGGACAGGGATCGTTGCGGCCCACCTTGGGACCCGTGCGGACGGGTTTGGCTTTTTCCGCCGCCGCCGCCGCTTCACTGACCACGTCGCTGGGTTTGGCCCCGGCGCCGCCGGGACTGGCGGTGGTCGTGCCGCCGCCGAAGGCGCTGGCGGATTGATGCAAGGTCTGTTGCGGAACGTTCCGCAGGAAATTTTCAAACGCCATCATGGAGGACGCGCTGCGGAAGATGTTGTGGCAGATCTCGCTTTTGACGCTGACCATCAATTCGTCAAAAATTTTATAGGCCTCGGCCTTGTACTCCACCAGCGGATCGCGCTGGCCGTAACCCCGCAGGCCAATGCTGTAGCGCAGGCTGTCCATCTCATAAAGGTGTTCCTGCCAGAGCTTGTCAATCGCGCTCAAAATCGTATAGCGCTCGACCACCGCGAGTTTCGCCGGGTCTTCGAAGCTGATTTTGACATCGTAAGCATCGCGAATTTTTTCGCTGATGAAATTGCACACGGCGAATTGCGCCGGGCTGAGCCCCTCGAACACCGAACCGGACACGGGCGTCTCCTTGCCGGAATCGGCGGCCTTGATGATTTCGGCCTCGGGCATGCCGAGCGGGAAATTCAAATTCACCCAGTCCGCGAGCTGACGCACCTTCCATTCGTTCGGCTCGTCGTCAGCGGAGGTGAATTGCTCGACCTTCAGGATGACGACCTCCTCGATGATGTCCATCAGGCGGTCGCGCACGTCCGCGGCATTGATGATTTCGTTGCGGAAGCCGTAAATGACCTCGCGCTGTTTATTCATCACGTCGTCGTATTCGAGCGTGCGTTTGCGGATCTGGAAATTGTGCTGTTCGACGCGCTTTTGCGCCTGTTGAATGGAGCGGTTCAAGAGCGGATGGGACAATTCCTGGCCTTCCTCCAGGCCCATTTTCTCCATCATTTTCACGATGCGATCGGAGCCGAACAGCCGCATCAAATCGTCCTCCAACGAGATGAAAAAATGCGATGAGCCGGGGTCGCCCTGGCGTGAGCAACGGCCGCGCAACTGGCGGTCGATGCGCCGCGACTCGTGGCGCTCGGTGCCGAGCACGTGCAGGCCACCGACCTCGGTGACGCCGGAACCCAGCTTGATGTCCGTGCCGCGGCCGGCCATGTTCGTGGCAATCGTGATGGCGCCGCGTTGGCCCGCGCGCGAGACGATTTCAGCCTCCTGTTCGTGGTATTTCGCGTTGAGGACGGAGTGAATCAACCCGTCGCGTTTCAACATCCGTGACAGCATTTCGCTGGTTTCCACGCTGACGGTACCGACCAGAATCGGACGGCCCTGGGCGTGCAGCTCCTTGATTTCCGCAACCACGGCCGTGAATTTCTCACGCCGGGTTTTATAGACCGAATCATGCGTGTCCTTGCGGATGTTCGGCTGGTTGGTCGGAATCGTCAGCACGCCGAGCTTGTAAATGTCGAGAAATTCCGTCGCCTCGGTTTCCGCCGTGCCGGTCATGCCTGCGAGTTTCTTGTAAAGGCGGAAATAATTTTGAATGGTGATGGTCGCGAGCGTCTGGGTCTCCCGCTCGATTGCGACGCCTTCCTTGGCCTCCACGGCCTGGTGCAGACCGTCGCTCCAGCGGCGGCCGGTCATGAGCCGGCCGGTGTGTTCGTCCACGATGATGACCTTGTTATCCTGCACGACGTATTCCACGTCCTTCTGGTAAATACTATACGCCTTGAGCAATTGCGAAATGGCATGGATTTTCTGGGCCTTCGTCTCAAAATCCTGCTGCAATTTGGTCTTGGCCTCCATGCGTTTGCGCGCATCGGTCTCCGGGCCCGTGTCAATTTCGTGCAGCAACGTCGTCAAATCGGGCAGAACAAAGGCTTCGGGGTCCTTGGGGCTGACCACATTGCGGCCTTTTTCAGTGAGATCGGCCTCATGGCTTTTTTCGTCAATGGCAAACAGCAGCTCCTCTTTTTCCCGGTAAAGGTCCACCTTTTTCTGGTCCCGGTGCAAATCCAGCTCGGCCTGGTTCATCAGCCGCAGGTTTTCGGGATTCTCCAAAAGCTTCAGCAGACCCTCGGATTTTGGCTGGCCCGTCTTGACCCGGAACAGCAGCCGGCCGATTTCACTTTCCAGCGCCGCGCCGTCCTGCGCGTTGGAACCGTCGGCCGGGTTTAATTTCTTCATCAACGACTCGGCTTCCGACAAAAACCGTCCGCACAGCCGTTCCTGCGCCCGGACGAGCGACTCCACGGTCGGCTTCCATTGCGCGTATTGCTCGTCAAACGTATGCAGGGACGGACCGCTGATGATGAGCGGTGTGCGGGCCTCGTCGATGAGGATCGAGTCCACTTCGTCCACGATGGCGTAATAATGTCCGCGTTGAACCTGGTCCTCCTTGCGCACCGCCATGCCGTTGTCGCGCAGATAATCGAAGCCGAACTCGGCGTTCGTACCGTAGGTGATGTCGCAGGCATATTGCTCGCGGCGGACCTGCGGCGACTGGTCATGCAGAATGCAACCGACGGTGAGGCCGAGAAATTTGTAAATCGCGCCCATCCATTCCGAGTCGCGCGCCGCCAGATAATCGTTCACCGTCACCACGTGAACGCCGCGGCTGGTGAGCGCATTGAGAAAAAGCGGCATGGTGGCCACGAGCGTTTTGCCTTCACCGGTGGCCATTTCGGCGATTTTTCCCCGGTGTAGCGCCATCCCGCCGATGAGTTGCACATCAAACGGAATCATCTCCCAAACCACAGGGCGTCCCCGCACCACCACTTCCGCCTTCCGTTCGGTCAGGCGGCGGCAGGCATTTTTGACCACGGCAAAGGCTTCGGGCAAAATTTCGTCGAGCGCCACGGCCAGCTCCTTCCGGTCCTGAATGGCCGCCAGGCGCGCCTTCCAGTCGGCGGTTTTCTGACGCAGTTCGTCGTCGGAAAGTTTTTGGAGTCCGGCCTCAATCTCGTTGATGCGGCGGACCACCGGCCAGAATTGTTTCAGTTCGCGGTCATTTCTCGACCCGAAGATCATTTTTATGAACCCAATCATGACAAATTGCGAAAATAGCAGGGGAAACGCTACGCGAGGAACCGCCCACCGTCAAAATGAATCGGCGGCGGCAAGGGGTGTCGTTTGCGGGGACGGCAGCGCGAGTGGTCACAACTTGCGAAGTTATACGCACCAATCCGCATATCATCAAATCATCAAATGAAACTTGATCCGGGACGCAGGGCTGACCACCCCGAAAAATTTGACGGCCGGCCGACCGGTGCGGAGAAGAAGGCAACCGTTGTGATTTCTGGCTTGCGTTGGAGCGGGTTACCTTACAGGCTCGGCAGCCGAAACTGACGGGGTATTTTTTAATGAGCAATTCAGCGGAACTCAAAAGGCAAATCAAACGCATGCTGGTGGAAAACCTCATGCTTCAGGGCACAGCGGATGAAATCGGGGATGACCAGCCGCTCTTTGGTCCGGGCGGTCTGGGGTTGGATTCGGTGGACGCGCTCCAGATCGTGGTCGCGGTCGATAAAAATTACGGCCTGAAAATTCCCGACCCGGAAACGGCGCGCAAGATTATTTACAGCGTCAACACCATCGCCGCCGCCATCGAAAAACACCAATCCGTCTGTTCGTGAACGGTATGGGCTTCCGCGACCCCGGGCGAAACGCCATTGGGCTGCGGAAGAGTGCGTTTACACCCACCCCATGATTTCACGCTCGGCCTGGAGCCAGTCATCCAACTCATGGCCGGACTCGGCACCGCGATCGAGGTAAATTTGGTGGGCACGGGCTTCAATTTGCTCGTGGAGGCAAGCAGCCTCAAATATGCCGATCTTTCGATTCGGTGATTTCTTTTCGTTTTTCTTGCTGGTTGTTTGCATCGTCTGCCTTTCGCTTCGGTTCAAGAGGTTAAGGTAAAAATTTCGTTACGGCGGGAACGATTTCAGCACCTTCCGTGCCGGGATGGGTGCGATTGAAAACCTGTCGGAAATCCCTGAATTTACAATGCTTTCTATAACAGTGATTGCCCCCATCTGATTTTTCAAATCGTCACCCCTGATGGTGGTTCGACATCAAATTAGGGGGAAAAACCCGTGATTTTTGGCATGAGTGGTGCTTTTTAATGGCGCAGAAGCTGGTTGCGAGTTGTTACTGCGCCGGGTCTTTCGCGGGGTGATCGAGTTGTACCGCTCGTCGCAGAGTCATAATGCGGTGAATTGCAAATGGAACCATGATAAGTGTTAAAACCATTCTCTTTGTTGAGAACGACCCGGTTTCCCAGACCATGTATCAAAAACGTCTGGAGCGCGAAGGGTTTCACCTCGAATGCGCGCAAGACGGACAGGCGGCCCTCGATATTCTTTCCGAGCGCGCGCCCGATCTGGTCCTGTTGGACCTGATGCTGCCCAAGGTCAGCGGAGCCGACGTGCTCAAATACATGAACGCCGACCCGCGCTTGACGACGGTTCCGGTCATTATTTTTTCCAACGCACCGATGACCGAGGTGCCGCCGGACAGTCCGCTGGCCCGGGGCACCAAACGTCTGCTCAAAAGCGACTGCACTTTCCCCAAACTGCTGGAAACCATTCAGGAGACCCTTGCCACCACCCCTGAATTTGTGGTGATTGAAGCGGACAAAACGTCCGCTGCCCGGTCCAACGGGGAAAGCAAGGGCGGCCGTTCCAACATCAACCTGACGGCCGATTCCGAAACCAAAACTGTGTCTGAAACCAAGGCCATGAAACAACGCGCGGAATTTCTCAAAGAAGCTTTGCCGGTCATGCCAAAGATTCGTGAACACAGCATGGGATACATCAAAGCGCCGGAGTCGGCGGCCAGCCAGACCCACCTCTCCGGACTTCACCAGCGCGTGCATTTGCTGAATACCGCCGCCACCCAGGCTGATTGCGCCCGTGTCGCCCTGTTGACGAGCACGTTCGACGCTTTGCTTTCCGCGATTATTGACAAACCCTCGACCGTGACCCCGTCAGTGCTGCAAACCATCGCCCAGGCGGTGGATGGCCTTGATGGTTTGTTGAAAAACAAAGACGGCTACTCCACCGGGCCGGCATTTCAGGCCAGGGTATTGGTGGTGGACGATGACACCGTTTGCAATCATGTCAATGTGACTTCCCTCAAGCGCGTCAATTTCGATGCCGTCGGCGTCAAGGATCCGGCCGCGGCGTTGAGCCTGCTGGAGACCACTGAATTTGACCTGGTCGTGCTCGACATCAACATGCCGGGCATGACGGGCTTCGATGTTTGCGAGAAAATGCGCAAGCTGCCGCATTGCAAGAAGACCCCGGTTATTTTTGTCACGGCTTTCAGCAACTTTGACAACCGCAAGCAAAGCGTGCTCAGCGGCGGCAATGACTTCGTTTCCAAGCCGGTTTCCCCCCTGGAATTGGCGCTGAAAGTGACGGTTAATTTGATCAAGGCACGGGTGGAAGGCGTCCACACAACACAACAACAAACCAGCTCCGCGGCAATCAATGGTTCCTCGCACACTCCCCAACCTGCAGCCAGGACCAAAGCCGACCAGCAGGCCGGCGCGGAAACCGAGCCCCCGGAACCTCCTTCCCGGCTGGCGCAAACCGCCGGGCTGGGAGCCAGAGATGCCAAAACCGCAAATCCGCTCCCCGAGAAAAGGCCCGAACAGCCCCCCCAATCGAAGACTTCGCCACCCGCCAACCCACCGGGCAATGGTCAGCCGCAAGGCGGGGAAATTTTTGAACGTCTGCGCCAAAGCACCGCGGCTCTGGAAAATGCCAAGGCCGGCCTGGAACAGGAATCGGTGGAACGATCCCGCATCGAGTCGCAATGGCGCGAACAACTGAACGCAGCCCGGGCGCTGCTCGGACAGACCGAGACCGTCATCAAGGAAAAGGAGGCCCGGTGCAGCCAGTTGGAAAAGGAGCTGGCCGAATTGCGACAGGGCCGCGACGAACTGCAGAACAAGCTCAAGATCGAGCAACAAGCCACGGCAAAATCGCAACAGGAAATCAAGGAAGTGCAGGAACGGTTGCGCCAGGGCACGGCGGAATTGGAAACCACCAAAGCCACCCTGGAAAAACAGTCCGCCGAGCGGACCCGCCTGGAATCGGAATGGCGCGAGCAATTGAATGCCGCAAAGGCGGCCGCCAGCCAGACGGAAGCCACTTTGAAGGAAAAAGTGGCCCAATCCGCCCAATTGGAAAAGGAACTGGCCGGATTACGGCAGGTCCGCGATGAACTGCAAAACAAATTTACGACCGAGCAACAGGCGGTGGCGAAGGCCCAACACGAAATCAAGGAACTCCAGACTGGTCTGGGGCAACAGGCTGCGGAACGGATGCGTCTGGAATCGGAATGGCACGAGCAATTGAATGCAACGAAGGCGGCCGTCACCAAGACGGAAACCACCCTCAAGGAAAAAGAAGCCCGGTGCGGCCAGTTGGAAAAGGAATTGGGCGGATTACAACAGGTCCGTGAGGAACTGCAGAACAAATTTACCGCCGAGCAACAGGCGGTGGCGAAGGCCCAACAGGAAATCAAGGAACTCCAGGAACGCCAGCGCCAAAGCGTGGCGGAATGGGAACGCGCCAAAGCCGCCCTGGAACAACAGTCCGCCGAGCGCACGCGTTTGGAATCGGAATGGCGCGAGCAATTAAACGCGGCGAAGGCAGCCGCGGGCCAGATGGAAAATGCCTTCAAGGAAAAGGCGTCCCACTGCGGCCAACTGGAAACGGAACTGGCCGGCCTGCAACAGGCGCGGACTGAACTACAGAACAAGTTTGCGGCCGAACAACAAGCCACGGCAAAATCCCAACAGGAGCTCAAGGAGCTGTGCGAACGTCTGCATCAAAGCGCCACGGAATTGGAGCGCACCAAGGCCGGCCTGGAACAGGAGTCCGCCAAACGCGCGCATCTGGAATCGGAGCACCAGAGTCTGGTGGAGGCCCGCGAAGCGCTGAATGTGGAGTTGCGCAGCTTGCGGGAGAACCAGGCGGCGCGGGAAGCCGAACTACGGGACCGGCAACGAAAACTGGCCGAAGGTTTGCGCGAAAACATTCAACTGCTACAATCAAGGTTGCAGGAAGCCGAGGCTTTTGGCGGCGACTCCAACGGCGCGACCCATGGCAAGTCCAACGGACGTTAGACCCGCCCCCCCGTAACCATTCCACGGATCGCAGGCCGTGATTGGGCCAAAGCAGGCGTTTATATTTCAAGTCTCCCGCCTCGTAAAGAAACTTGCCTGCGGCGCGCATTCGTGTGAAATACCTGTCCGATGAAATGTGGCGGACCAAAGCCGATGCCGGCACTGTGTTCGTTGATTACAGCCCATTCAAAATCAATAACGTCCCCGTAGCTCAAATGGATAGAGCAGCGGTTTCCTAAACCGTTGATTTCGGTTCAATTCCGGACGGGGACGCCATTGATTCTAAAGGGGATATTGAGGTTTCATCCGTTTTTATATCGTTTTTCTTCTGACAAGATTCTGACACGGCGGGACGTAACGACCAAAACTTGTCGTTCCAAGTTTTTCTAACTTCTCTCACATAGTATTTTTTACAAACCGCAACGCTGTTTCCCATATCGTACGAAACACGATTCAGGTCGTGGGTTAAATTGTAATAATACGTTCCGAACGAGTGTCGTAAAACGTCTTGTGTCCATTTCAAACCTACGCCCCTACGAACTTCCCTTTGAAGACCAATGTGATTTTTCGTTGGGTTCAGCGGTTCGCCAGCAATGTCTTTTAGGAGGTCTTGAATGTGTTTCTTCGTTACGTCACCGGGTTTTAACAAACCAAGGTTTCGAGCAATATAATTGTGGTAAGATTTGTATTCGATTCTCGTTCTGTTCCTGATTGGCTCCAAATTATTGTCGGCTTTTTCCTCATACCACTTTCGACAAAGCCCATTGATTGATGGGATGATTGATTTTTTAATCTCCTGCTCCAAATATATGTTATCGTGCAGACGACAACCAAGCCGCCCATGAAAAAAACACTTTCACTTAAATCCATTTTAGGCCCGGCCATCCTGGCGTGGACATTGAGTGGCAGCCAGTCGGTGCAAAACGCCAGTGCTCAAACAACACAAACCGCCCCCCCGCCAGGCACCGATCTCATCACCGCCGCTTCCCCGGACAATGCGACCACGCCCGGTACGCTGCCACCGGACGTTGATCCCAACAGCCCGCTCGCCCAAGTCATCCGATTGGTGCAGGCTGGCGTCGAGCAAAGTGTCATTCTCACGTACATCGGCAACTCCACGAGCCTGTTCAGCCTCAATTCGGACGAAATCATTTACCTGAACGACCTGGGTGCTCCGCCGGAGATCGCCAACGCCATGATGCAGCACGACCGGCAGGTGCAGCAAGCGGGCGCGGCGGCGAACGTTCCCCCCGCCCAACCTGAGAACACCACGGAAAGTTCGGCCGGGCCGCCGGCCGGAACGGCCGAGACCGCAACATCACAGCCGGCCGACGTCACGGTGAACTATTTTTATGACACGTTAACACCTTATGGTGGATGGGTGAATGTGACCGGTTACGGCTGGTGTTGGCGGCCAACAATCGTTGTTTACAACACCGACTGGCAACCTTATTGCGACGACGGACATTGGGTTTATACCGACTGTGGCTGGTATTGGATTTCCGGCTATTCCTGGGGCTGGACAACCTTTCACTACGGCCGCTGGTTTCACGTTCCCCGCTACGGCTGGTGTTGGTGGCCGGACACGACCTGGGCGCCGTCGTGGGTGTGTTGGCGCTACAACCGGGATTATTGCGGCTGGGCGCCATTGCCGCCCCATGCGGTTTATCAGCCCGGCGTCGGATTCGTTTACCAGGGCCGTGCAGTCAGCGCCGGCTTTAACTTTGGCTTGAGCGCCGGCGTCTTTACGTTTGTACCGACGCGGGATTTCTGCGACCCGCACCCGGGGCGTTTTCGCATCAAAGCGGATGGCGTAACGCACATTTACAACCAGACCGCGGCCATCAATAACTTCAATTTTGACAGTCACCGCCAGGGCATCGTCAATGCCGGCATCCCGCCGCAAGATATCACCGCCGTCACCCGACAGGCGATTCATCCGGTCACCATTCGTACCGGGAACGGAAGCGTGGCGTGGGGCGGGCGGGGCGAACAATTTGAGCGCAACAACAACACGCTGACCGTCAGTCGCCCGCGCTTTGTCGGCACCCCGGTCCTCTCCCTGCATCCGGGTACTCCGCCAACAACCGGCCACGGGCCAAACACTCTCCTGCACCAGGACATACAGCCAAATTTGCAACCGAATCTGTATCGGACCCCGCCGCGGGTGCCGCAGACCCAGCAGCCGGACATGACGCATGTCACCCCGTCCAATCCACAGATAAACTACAACAACCACACGGTGACCGCGCCGTCCCAAAATTACCAGACCTGGCCGATCCAAAATCAGACGCCTAATCACAATGACAACTCCGACGGGAAGGTTTTATCCCCGCGGGTGTTTGGTTCCGGACAACAACCGTCGCATGGCGCCACCTACAACTCCCCACCGCAGGGCAACACTGCCAACGGACAGCCTTTTTCCAGTCCCCCACCCGTCAATCATTACTCTCCGACGCCGACGCCAAATAATAATTATGGCACACCGGCAAATGAATCGGGCAATAACAGCCAGCGCTTCTATCATTCCGACCCGCCACCACATGTGGTTCAACCCCATGCGTCAAACCCCTCTCCTCCGCCACCGCAGCAACCCAACAATCAGGGTCAGGGGAAAGACCAATACGGACATTGAAGTTCCACTCGTTAGAGTGGTCATTGCAGGCTGGAAGCCGGTGGCTTTTTGCTTTCACAACTTTTCCGCGGCAGGCAAAATGGGCGCGTGAGCATCACCCGGCGGCAGTTTGAGCAAATACAGCAACGTCTCGGCGGCGCGACAACGCGCGCGGCAGCACCGGTGCTGGCGGCCGGCTTGCGGGCGCCGCTCTCCGCGCACGGCGTGATCCTGGGGGTTGACCCGTCACTGCGCGGCACCGGCTACGGCGTAATCCGCCTCGCCAAACCGCATCCCCTCGCGCTCTGCCACGGCACGATCTCCTGCCCGCAAAACTGGGAACGTTCGCGCTGCCTCGCCAAAATCGTGGAAACCTTGCGCGCAGTCTTGAAACAAAACCAACCGACCGTCTGTATCGTCGAGGGACTTTTCTTCGCGCAAAACCTGCAAACTGCCATCATCATGGGCGAGGCGCGCGGCGCGGCGCTGGCGGCCGTCGCCGAAGCCGGTCTGGAAATTTTCGAAATGGCGCCCCGCAAGGTGAAACAGGCCATCGTCGGCTACGGCGCGGCGCAAAAATCCGCCGTCGCCAAAATGGTTCAGCGCCTGTTGGACCTGCCCGAACCGCCCGCGCCCGACGCCGCCGACGCGCTGGCACTGGCGCTGGCGCACGCCCAGGAAAATTCGCGTTATCATCTCACGCCCTCGAAGCGAATATGACCATTCTTCACGCTGCCTTCGCATGATCACCTTTCTCCACGGCAAACTGGTCGAGGCGCTGCCCACGCAGGTGATCATTGACGTCAACGGCGTCGGTTACGAGGCGCTCATTCCTTTATCGTCGTTCGACCGGCTGCCGCCACCGGGCCAGCCGGTCAAGTTGCTCACGCAACTGGTCATCCGCGAGGATGCCCACACGCTGTACGGATTCATGACGGCGGCGGAAAGGGATTTGTTCCGGTTGCTGGTCAATTCCGTCTCCGGGATCGGCCCGAAAACCGCGCTCAACATCCTGAGCGGCATGAACCCGGTCGCCTTCCGCGGCGCGGTGGCCGGCGGCGACGTGAAATCGCTCTCGCAAATCTCCGGCGTCGGCAGGAAAACCGCCGAGCGCATCGTCGTCGAGCTGCGCGACAAAATTGGCGCGGCGGGCGCGTGGGAAGCCGCCAGCGCCCGGCACGCACTTTCGCCGGATGACCAAAAAATCAACGACGCCGTGCTTGCGCTCATGGCGCTCGGTTTCAAGCAGGCCGAAGCGCACGACGCCGGCCGCGCCGCTCAAACGATGCTCGGCGCAAAAGCAACCGTGGAAGAACTCGTGCGCGCGTGCCTGAAAAAAGGACCGTGATGGACGCTGAACCTCCGCAGTCACCTGTGCCGGCCGCCGGCCGTCAGCGCCGGAAATCCGGCGTGATTGTGCCGAATTCACCGAAATGGCATCAACGGCTTGCGGCTTGGATTATTTGGGCCGCGTTGCGATTGATTGCAGCAACCCTGCGTTATCACATCAACGATCCACACGGGTTCATGGCGGAAAAAGATCACGGGCAGGCGATTTACTGCGTCTGGCACAACCGCCTCGCGCTCTGCTTGAAAATATATTTCACCTTCGGACGCAGGCGCCACCAGGCTGCCGGGCTGGCGGGAATGGTCAGCGCCAGCAAGGACGGCGCATTTCTCGCGGCGATTCTCGAGCGTTTCGGTGTGCAACCCGTGCGCGGTTCATCGAGTCGGCGCGGCCCGCAGGCGTTGCTGGAACTGACCACCTGGGCCGAGCGCGGCTACGACCTGGCCATCACCCCGGACGGCCCGCGCGGCCCGCGCTATGTGGTGCAAGACGGCGCCATGGCGCTGGCGCAAATCACCGGGCTGCCCCTGGTTCCGGCGTCGTATCATTTGCATTGGAAAATCCAGTTGAAGAGCTGGGACCGCTTTCAAATTCCACTGCCGTTTTCGCGTTGCGATGTTTTTGCCGGCCGCATTATCCAGGTGCCGCGCGAAATCTCGGACGCCGGCCGCGAGGCATTGCGCCAACAGTTCGAAGCCGAATTGCGTGCCATTACGCTGGATTGACGCCATGATTGCCCGGGTCAGCCTCGAAATCGCGCTCCGCAAGGAGTTCGATTATTTGATTCCACCCGGATTGGCCGGACAAATTGAAGTCGGCAGCTGCGTGCAGGTGCCATTTGGTCCGCGCAAAATTCATGGCTGCGTCACCGCGCTCGCCGAGGAGTCGGCCCGCGCGAACCTCAAACCGATTCTGAAAGTCATCGGCGCGCAGACCATGGTCACGCCGAAGGTGTTGCAGTTGGCGCGCTGGATTGCCGAATATTACTGCTGTGCACCGGAAACCGCCTTGAAGTCGGTTCTGCCCGAAGCCATCCGCAAAAAAAAAGGGACGGAGGAAGGTTGGAAAAAACAATTGTTTGTCCGCGCCCTGCCGCCCAGCAGCGAATTTCCAAAACTGCCGAAACGCCAGCAGGAGGTCTGGAACCTCATCGAGGAACGCCGTGAAATGTTGCTGACGGAATTGCTCGAACTGGCCGAAACCACCGCCGCGACCGTTCGCAAGCTCGAAGACCGCGGTTTGGTGGAAATCACCTCCGAAATCTCCGAGCGCGATCCCTATGCGCGTGAACATATCCTGCCCTCCCAACCGCTGCTGCTCAATCCGGCGCAAGTCGCTGCGCTGCAAAGAGTCAAAACAGCGATGGACAAATCACCCTCAACCCTCAACCCTCAACCCTCAACGTTTCTCCTCCACGGAGTGACCGGCTCGGGAAAGACAGAAATCTATCTCCAGGCCCTGGCCCATGCGCTGGAACAAGGCAAGGGCGCCATCGTGCTCGTGCCGGAAATCTCGCTCACGCCTCAGACCGTCGAACGGTTCAAGGCGCGCTTCAGTTCCGGCAAATTGCAAACCCTGGTCGCCGTTCTGCATTCACACCTTTCCACCGGCGAACGCCACGATGAATGGCACAAGATCCGGCAGGGCCGCGCCCGCATTGTCATCGGCGCGCGCTCGGCAATTTTTGCGCCGGTCGAGCCGCTCGGCCTTATCATCGTGGACGAGGAACACGAGCACACCTACAAGCAGGAGGAAGCGCCGCGTTACCATGCGCGTGACGTGGCCATCATGCGCGGCCAGATGGAAGGCGCCGTGGTCGTGCTCGGTTCCGCCACGCCGTCGCTGGAAAGTTATTACAACTGCAAAAAGGGCAAATACGCCCTGCTGGAACTGCCCGAGCGCGTGGACAATCAGAAAATGCCGCACGTCCGCGTCGTGGATATGCGCCAGGCCGCGTACAAGGAAAAGGGCACGCCGATTTTTTCGCCGCAGCTCAAGGAGGCCATCACCCAACGTCTCGAACGCGGGGAGCAGACGATTTTGTTTTTGAACCGGCGCGGTTATTCGACGGCACTGCAATGCCCCAAGTGCGGGTTTGTTGCGAACTGCCCGAATTGCAGTCTCACGCTGACGTACCATCGCATTGAACAAAATCTCTCCTGCCACATTTGCGGTCACCACGAAAAAGTCCCCGCTGTCTGCCCAAACCCGAAGTGCAAAAATCCGGCCATCCGCTTCGCCGGCACCGGCACGCAAAAGGTCGAGGAAACGCTCGCAAAACTATTTCCCGATGCGCGAGTCCGGCGCATGGACGCCGACACGATGAAGCGCAAAGACGATTACCGGAAAACCCTGGGTGATTTCCGCGCCGGCAAGACCGACATCCTGGTCGGTACGCAAATGATTGCCAAGGGGTTGCACTTCCCGAACGTCACGCTGGTCGGCATCATTTATGCCGACCTTGCGCTGCATCAGCCGGATTTCCGTGCCGGCGAGCGTACTTTCCAATTGCTCACCCAGGTTGCCGGGCGCGCCGGGCGCGGCGACGTTGAAGGCGAGGTGTTCGTGCAGGCGTTCGCGCCGTTTCATCCGGCCATTCAATACGCGCGGCGCCATGATTTCACCGGCTTTTACGAACAGGAAATCGAGTTCCGCGAACAACTGAAATATCCGCCCGTCAGCCGCGTCGCCTTGCTTACACTCAAAAGCCGCAACGAAGACAAAGTGAAATTCTCCGCCGAGCATTTGAAACGGGAACTGGAAAGAACTCTGGTTGGTGAAAAACCACTCTCCCGTCCTCCGGACACCCTCCCCCCGCCAGGCGGGGAGAGGGATGGGGCAAGGGGCACGTTCAAAGATTTAATCATTGCCGGCCCGGCGCCGGCGCCCCTGCTGCGCGCGGAACAGTTTTATCGCTACCAAATCATGCTGCGAACACGCGCCATGAGCAAATTGAGCCAGACGCTGGCGAAAATCATTGAAACATTGGCACTGCCGGATGACGTGACGTTGGCGGTGGACATCGATCCGGTAAATTTGGGGTAAGGCAACTATGGCTTCAATTTCTTAATCCCCCTCTGCCACAGATCAAAGTGATACAGCGCGACGACGACGAGGGAATGGCCAATTTTTTCGTCGGCGACGAGTTTCGGAATTTCCGACACCGGCACAAGCCGCGTTACCAGGTCTTCGCCGTGGTCCCAATCCACCTCGTGCTGCAACCGGCAGTTTTCGATCAGCACGGTGTAAGTGGTGTTGCTCAGGATGGCCGGGTTTGACCAGATTTTGCCAAGCACACGCGCGTTTTCGCCGGCGTAACCGGTCTCCTCGCGCAGTTCGCGCATGGCCGTCACCACCGGGTCGGTCTCGCCGGAGTCCATCATGCCGCCGGGAATCTCCAGTTCCACCGTATTCGAACCGTGCCGGAATTGCTCGATCATCACAAGCTGCTGGTCGGGTGTGACGGCAATGACATTCACCCAATCGACACTGTCGAGCACGTAGAAATCGTGTTCCTGGCCCGTGCGCGGCGAGATTTTCACGTCCGAGCGCAGTTTGAAGATGCGAAAATCGCCTATGGGCGTTGAACGGACTGTTTTCCAAGGCCTAATCATTTACGATTTATGATTTACGATTGGCACGGCAAATTGCTGCGATTTCGTAAATCGTAAATCGTAAATCGTAAATTCAAAGTCCTTTTTCCTTGGCGGCCCAACCATTGCGCATCAACGTCAGCAAATGTTGCAGGGCCTCTTCGTAGGAACGGCCTTTCTGTTCGGCCAGTTGTCGCGCGCGCTTGTCCAGTTGCGCGGCCATCTCGCCGGACTTTTCGGCGGGACAGCCGAGTGCCGTCAGGACCTGGGCGAGTTCGGAAATTTCCACAAAAATTCAGCCACAGATGGCCACAGATATTTTTTGAGTTGCGCACCGCAGGTTTTTATCTGTGTGCATCTGTGTAAATCTGTGGCTAAAAATTAGTTTACGGCGTGGCAGGGACGATTTTGACGCTGACGACGCCGACCCGTTTCTGCGGCTTGCTCGGCTCGCCGGAACCGCTGGAACCAACCGGCGTGCCGGCGATTTTCGCCAGCACGTCCTCGCCCTTGATCAACCTGCCGAACGCGGTGTATTGGCGGTCAAGAAAGGAGGCGTCGCCGTCGCAGATGAAAAACTGGCTGCCGGCGGAATCGGGGTTTGCACTGCGTGCCATGGAAATGACACCGCGCTGGTGCGAACGGTCGTTGAACTCGGCCTTGATCTGGTAGCCCGGCCCGCCCGTGCCCCAGCGATTTTCGGCCGCCGGGTCCCGGGTCAGCGGATCGCCGCCCTGGATCATGAAACCCTTGATGATGCGGTGGAAACAGGTCCCGTCATAAAAACCTTTCAGGGCGAGGGTCTTGAAATTCTCGACGGTCTTGGGCGCGACGTCCGGCCAGAATTCAATGACGATTTCGCCTTCGGTGGTGGTGATTTGGGCCAGTTCATTCATAAAATTTAAGGTGGGTTTACTTCAAGGCGGTGGCGGGAACGATTTTGATGCTGATGACACCGACGCGTTTGAGCGGCGCGCTGTTCTCGCCCGACGGGCTTGGCCCGACGGGCGTATCCGCAATTTTTTGCAGCACGTCCCCGCCTTTAATCAAGTGGCCGAACGCGGTGTATTGATGGTCAAGCAATGACGCGTCGCCGTCGCAAATAAAAAACTGGCTGCCGGCGGAGTTCGGATCCGAACTGCGCGCCATGGAGAGGACACCCAGTTGATGGGAGTGGTCGTTGAACTCGGCATTGATGCTGTAGCCCGGCCCGCCGGTGCCCCAGACATTCTTCGCCGCCGGCATTTTGGTCAACGGGTCGCCGCCCTGGACCATAAAGCCCTTGATAATGCGATGGAAACAGGTGCCATCGTAGAATCCTCTTTCGGCGAGTTTTTTGAAATTGGCGACCGTATTCGGCGCGGCCTCGGGCCAGAAAGCGACGACCATCTCACCCTCCGTGGTGTCGATGACAGCGACTTCATTGGTCGGCGGCGCAGTGGACAGGGAGTTCGTGTTGGTATCGGCGGCCGAAGCCGTTGCCAGACCAGCGACCAGACTGATGGCGCAAATTAAATTCCATGCTTTCATGGCCGGAAAATCTTCCATGACCACGGCAAAAAGTCACGCCCGGAATCAATCCTTTTTCATGGAACGCGTAATAAGACTTCCCCGGCTGGTTCGACGCGAACGAACCAGCGCGAGAATTATCAACACGACCGCGGCAGCCAGCAGCCCCGCACCAACTGCCAGCGCTCCTTTGCGGCTCAGGCCGGTGTGGTCTTCGGACAGCGGCGCCGGGACGTTCGTTTGCGTTTCCGCGACTTTGGGCAGGGCGGCATTCGTCGGGATCGGATTTGTCGAATTTGGCAGCGTTTCGACGGTCGGCGGTGGGTTTGCCTTTTTTTCAACGGGCGGTGCAACCGGCGGCGAATTGGTCAGCTCCGAACTGGGCGGAACCGAAGGGATCGGATTGGTGCCGACGTTGGTGCCAATAATGATGAGTGGCGCGGCTTGAATGACCGGTGGGGGCGACGGCGTGCGGGGCGCTGGCGGTGGACTGGTTTGAACCGGTGCCACGGCTTGAAGCGGTGCCGGCAAGGGCGGAAAATTGGGTAAATTCACTCCCACAGCCGAGGAATTCACGGTATAACCAATGTACCGGCCCAGTTGTGACCGCAAAACGACGATGAATGTCTCGTTCGCCCTGCTCAACGCACTCTGGTTTTGCTTGAGAACGGTGTTGATCGCGTTGTCATATGGCGTCCCCTTGATTTCCCCGTCACCATCGCAGAAAATCAACACGGTCAGCTGCTCGGAATCCTGTACCAAACTGTTGACGTCCGGCATAACCACGTCAAAGCGTGTGCTTTTGGAGTAGCGCTGGAGTCTTACAAAGTTGGTGATATCCGACGCTATCGTCGCCGCGTTTTGCGGCAGCCAGCGCTGCAGCGGAAATCCCCCCAGGCGCAATTTGCGGTCGAAGGCCCACACCCCAATGCTGTCACCCGCCTGAAATTGCCCGTTCATCATGGAAAAAAAAAGCCGTTCCACGACGTATTGCGTCGCCGGCACGCGCGACTTCATCGCCGACGACGTGTCGAAGATGAGCAGATAACGGCTGTCCACGCTGCTCGCGGCCGGCTGCGCGGTCGCGACGGAAACCATAAAACATCCGGCGCCCAGCGCGGCGAGAACCCGCGCGCCACGGGCAAATGGATTTGAACACATCTTCATTGGCCTTTGTTTTTTTGCGGACGGCTGAAACGATTTCGCTCCGCCCGGTTGTAATTTCGCAATTCGTCCTGCAATTCCGTCAGCGCACTCTCAATCGTGCGAATAAAATTCGCGCAACTCGAGGTCATGCCGCCCATGCCCGACACCATGTCGCGTTCGGCATGATCGTCCGTCACCACCAGCACTTCGCCGTAGTCCTGAAACCGGTGCGCCGCGCGTTCAATCATCTCATCGGCGGTCTGGCCCGCGCGCGAAAATAAAACCTCCACTGCGGTGCCGGACTCATTCGCCGGGACGTGGAGTGGCGCGCCCGCGCCGTCAAAAAAAACCGTGATCGGCTCACCGGTCGCGTCGTGATAGCGGGTCAGGACGTAAATCAGTTCGTCACGCGCCCGCGCCGAATGCCTTGGTTGGCCCGGAGCCAGCCCCGGCCAGTTGTGCAACAGGCTGTAGCCGTCCACCAGGATGCGTGCCAACGCCATGTCGGGAAGCTAGTCGAAAGGACCCAAAGTCCAAAGCCCAAAGTCGCGGCTGGCTTGACTTTGGACTTTGGACTTTGGACTTTGGACTTGAATGTCTGCCGCCCAATCCATTTTTCAGGTCTCGAACCGCCGCATTGCCGTCATCGCGCTGGCGATCTTCGCCCTCGACCAGTTCACCAAATGGCTGGTGCTGCGAATGCTGCCGCCGGGTTATGAGAAAATCATCATTGATGGTTTTTTCAAATTTGTTCATTGGGGCAATACCGGCGCGGCCTGGAGCCTTTTTCGTGGCAACAATAACACGCTCGCGCTGGTGGCGTTGCTGGCGCTGGTGGCCCTGTTTCTCACGCGGCATCATTTCAGCTCGAATACCCTGCCCGGCCAGATCGCCTTCGGCCTGATTTTTGGCGGGATCGCCGGAAACCTCACCGACCGCCTCCTGCCCGGGCGCCACGAGGTCATTGATTTCATCTATTTTTACATTCAACAACGCGGCGGCGATGAAGTCGGCTTTCCGGCGTTCAACGTCGCCGACACCGCGATTTGCACCGGGGTGGCGCTGATTTTTCTCATCACCTGGAAAAGCGAACGCGAACCGAAGAAAGCGCCCGCCGAAAGTTAATGAAAAAAACTCTCGTTTTCATTCTCCTTGTCTTGCTCGCGGTTGTTTTGTCTGGTCTCTACGGTGCGCTTCATGACCAAATCAGTTACACCGTATCACCAGAATACTTTACTAAATTCAAATTCAGGCAGTTTGGATTTGTCGATCTGCAGCTGCCCGACCGTATTCGAGCTTCAATGGTCGGCTTTCTCGCTTCTTGGTGGATGGGCATTCCTATCGGCTTGTTGGTCGGTGCGGTCGGATTCATTCATTCAGGACATCGTCGCATGTTCAAAGTTTCACTTTGGTCATTTGTAGTGGTCGTTGCGTTCACACTTCTGGTCGGCTTGTGCGGCTTGATATACGGGTACTTTGAGACAAGCACGATAAATCTGGCTGACTATCAGGGTTGGTATATCCCGGACGACGTCGTAAATTTGCGTCGATTTCTTTGCGCTGGCTATATGCATAACGCGTCATATCTCGGGGGAACTTTGGCAATCTTGGTCGCGTGGATTTTCCATATCGTGGTTCGTATCAGGACCAAAGCTGCTATTGCTTGACACCCATGCGCACGGAAAGTTTCACGTTCGAAAAATCGCTCCCGTCCGAGCGGCTGGACACGTTTCTGCGACGGAGATTTCCCGCTGTCTCACGGGTCACGCTGAAACGATTGATTGAGGCAGGTCACATTCGTGTCAACGGCCGGACGGTCAAACCGACGCACGCGCCGCGTGCGGGTGAGGCAATTGAAATTCACTGGCCGGAAGCCCGGCCCGCCAGTGCCCAACCCGAGGAAATCCCGCTCGACATTATTTTTGAGGACAAGTCGTTGCTGGTGTTGAACAAGCCCGCCGGGCTGGTTGTGCATCCCGCCGCCGGGCACGAGGAACATACCCTCGTCAATGCGCTGCTGCATCACTGCGGCGGCGAACTCAGCGGCATCGGCGGCGTCGCGCGCCCGGGCATTGTCCACCGGCTCGACAAGGAAACCAGCGGCTGCTTGGTCGTCGCCAAAAACGATGAAACGCACACGGCACTTTCCGCCCAGTTTGCCAGTCGAAAAGTCAAAAAAAACTACATCGCCATCGTGTGCGGCGAACTCGCGCGTGAATCGGGCGAAATCCGTGCCGCCATCGCCCGGCACCCATCGCATCGCAAGCGCATGGCCGTCCGTGACGACCGTTCCGGTCGCGCGGCGCACACGAGCTGGCACGTGCTCGAACGGCTGAAGGCCGCCACGCTGGTGGAGGCGCAATTGCACACGGGCCGCACGCATCAAATCCGCGTGCATTTCGAGTTCCTCGGCCATCCGCTGGCGGGCGACGCCACCTACGGCGCGCGGCAGAACCGGAAGCTCACGGAACTGACCGGCTACGAACCGCCGCGCGTGATGCTGCACGCGCGAGAGCTTTCATTCATTCATCCGCGAACGGAAAAGCCAATGAGCTTTGAGACGCCGTTGCCGGAGGATTTCCGGGAGGCGCTGAAAATTCTGGCGGTCAGGTAGAGTCATCCCGCCGGTTTGCCTCCAGAAAATTTATTCGCCTGGGGCGTGAAATTTTAGCATCCTGCCGGCGATGAAATCCATGACGGGCTACGGTCGCGGCGGATGCGCGCAAAACGGCTTCAAAATCACCGTCGAGTTGAGCGCGGTGAACCGCCGGCAAACCGAGATTTCCCTGAACCTGCCGCGGGAACTGGAGATGCTCGAGGCGCCCATCCGCGACGCCATCAACGCCAAAATCGCGCGCGGCCGCGTGATGGCGCGGGTGTCGGTCCACGCGGGCGCCGGCAAATTGTCCGCGCGGATGCATATCAATCTGCCGCTCGCCCGGGCTTATACAACCGAGCTGAACCGCCTGGCCAAACAACTCAAACTCGCGGGCGAGGTGACCCTGGACCAGCTGGTGCGCGCGCCGGGCGTGCTGCAGACGGACGAGGAACTGGTGGAAGCCGAAAAAATCTGGCCGGTGGTTGAGCAGGCGTTGAGACCGGCGCTG
>Ga0181537_10001143_pt1 | contig 24688 bp, 23 predicted proteins | sample PEATcosm2014_Bin_39_FD_119765 | JGI IMG/M metagenome (GOLD analysis project Ga0181537, IMG submission 119765) | Peatland microbial communities from MTU Mesocosm Facility, Houghton, MI, USA - PEATcosm2014_Bin23_10_metaG | ecosystem: Environmental > Terrestrial > Soil > Wetlands > Peat | place...
CGAATCCCGCCGCTCATGTCACCTCATCCGCCTTCGGCCGTCCCGCTGCGCGGTGACTTAAACCGAAGGGGTCGCTTTACGTCAATGTAAGCTTCAATGTTATCGACGCACCGCTGAGCCGAGGCTTACAACAGGCGCCGACAGTGCCACATCGGTAAGGGCCAACACGATTTAGAAGTACGACGGCGTTGAACGCCGTGGAACAGAAGCCTTGGGCAGGCAGCGCATGCGATACATGCGCTAAACGAGCGAATGAGAAATAAGGGCCGAACCGGCCCAGCACTACATCGTGTGCGTCGGCTTGTCGCCGGTCAAAGCGCCAGCCAGATAATTCTCGATCTTGTGGCGCGTCTGGCCGCGATCCTGCTCGCTGAACTGCACGCCGATGCCCGCGGTGCGCTTGCCCTGTGCGCCCTTGGGGGTCACCCAGATGACGCGGCCGGCAACGGGCAGCTTCTCATCCTCGCCCATCAGGTTCAGCAGCATGAAGACTTCATCGCCGATGCGATAGTTGCTGTTGGTCGGAATAAACAACCCGCCATTGACGACAAACGGCATGTACGCGAGGTACAGCGCACTCTTGTCCTTGATCGTCAGCGTCAGCAGTCCAGGCTTGTTGGCCCCGGCGCGGACTGTGGATTCTTTAGCCATTCAGATTCCTAAACTCATTGTGCCTACACCCGACCGACTTCAGGCCCCGCCGGCGCGCGGCAGCTGCCAGAGCAACTGCTCGAGGTTCAGGGCCCTGTTGACCGAACCGGACATCAGGCGCCCGAATTCATGCAGTGCATCGGTGATCCGGAGCAGGCTGCGTATATTCAAGGCCGAACCGGCCGCTGGCAAGTAGGGGGTATTCCGCACTTCTGTAAAGTCCCCGTGCACTCCGATCTCGGCATAAGTGCGGCGTGTGACCCAGTTCTCAACGCAGGCCAGCCTGAGATCCAGATCCTCCCGCACCCAGCGCTCGGCAGTGCCCGGAATATCCAATGTGCCTGCGAGCGCCTGATCGAGGGCTGCGAAGGTCTCGCCGCGCAAGCGCTCAAGCTTGGCAGGATCTGCAGCCAGTGCCCGCAGCGGCGCGTTGCCGAGCACCTCGAGCACGATATCCCAACGGCCCGCGCCGCGCTCGGCTGTCAGCCACTCCAGTGTTGCAGCGCGCGCGGGCACCCTGACCCGCAGGCGCTGGCAGCGGCTGAGGACCGTTGCGGGCAGGCGCGAGGGCGCAACAGTCACCAGAATCAGCGTCACGCCGGGCCGCGGCTCCTCGAGCGTCTTGAGCAGCGCGTTGGCGGAGTTTGCATTCATCGCCTCAGCCGGTTCGATCAGGGCCACGCTCGCGCCCTGCCCGTGACTGGTCAGCGTCAGGCGCTCGGACAGCTCCCGGATCTGCTCGACACCGATGCGCTTGGCATCTTCGAGCAACCCGATGCGCACAAAGTCCGGATGCTCACCGGCTTCGACCTGCCGGCACGCGCGGCACACGCCGCACGGCGGCAGCTCGGCCGTGCACAACGCGGCCTGCGCGGCGCGCAATGCCAGCCACTGCCCGCCGCCCCCCCGCGCATCGTGAATCAACAGCGCGGGCGGAAAGCGCCCGCGCAGGCGCGCCTGACGCAGCGTATCGATTTGCGGTGCGAGCCAGAACAGATCCGGTGGGGCGGCCGCAGCGTTCACAGATCCGCCAGCGCCGCGAGCGCCGCCGCCAGCACCTGGTCGCGCGTAGCGCCGGCATCGATCAGGCGCATCCGGGCCGGATCGCGTGCGGCGCGCTCCCGGTAGTTCTCACGCACGCGCTCGAAGAAAGCCTGGGTCTCGGCTTCGAAGCGATCCACCGTGCCGCCGCGGCTGCGGGCGCGCTTCAGCCCCGTTTCGATCGGCAGATCGAGCAGCAGCGTGCGATCCGGCGCGAAGCCCGGATGCACGGCATCTGCGAGCGCATCAATCAGCGCCACGGAGACACCGCGGCCGCCGCCCTGGTAGGCGTAAGTGGCATCGGTGAAGCGATCGCACAGCACCCAGCAGCCGCGCTGCAATGCCGGCCGGATCAGATTCTCCAGGTGCACTGAGCGGGCGGCGAACATCAGCAGCGTCTCGGCAGCGGCGCTGATCGACTCGCTGCCGCGCTCGAGCAGCAGCGTGCGGATGCGTTCGGCCAGTGGCGTGCCGCCCGGCTCGCGTGTACACAGCACTTCGACGCCGCGCTGCTCCAGCTGCTGGCGCAGGCGCGCGCTCAGGCTGCTCTTGCCGGCCCCTTCGGTGCCTTCGAGTGTGATGAAGCGTCCCGGCGTCATGGCTTGCGCGGCCCGCTGGTCCTGGCCGTCGGGATCCCGAGCCGCTGCAGGTAGCGATTCACGGCCTCGTTGTGCTGCTCGAGGGTTGAGGAAAATTGATGATGGCCGTCACCGAGACCGGTGGCCACAAAATACAGCACGTCACTGGCCTCCGGATGCAGCACCGCATGGAGCGCCGCGGCGCCGGGCAGCGCAATGGGCGTCGGCGGCAGGCCGCTGCGGGTGTAGGTGTTGTAGGGTGTGTCGCTCAGCAGATCCACCTTGTGCACCGAGCCATCGTAGCGCTCGCCCAGGCCATAGATCACGGTCGGATCAGACTGCAGGCGCATGCCGCGGCGCAGGCGGTTGACGAACACCGCCGCGACCTTGGCCCGCTCATCATCGCTGCCCGTTTCCTTCTCGACGATCGAGGCGAGCGTCAGTGCCTCGGCAGGCGTCGCCAGCGGCAGGTTCGGCGCCCGATCGGTCCAGGCCGCATTCAGCTCAACGGCCATGCGGGCGTAGGCAAGCTCATAAATCCGCCGCTCGCTGGTGCCGGCGGCGAAGCGGTAGGTGTCCGGGAAGAAGTGCCCCTCGGGCCGCTCATCCCCGTGACCGAGCGCGGCCATCAGCTGCGCATCGTCGAGCAGATGAAACTCATGCGTCAGATTGCGATCGGCATTCACCGCCGCGCGCATCTGATCGAAGTTCCAGCCCTCGATAATCGTGAGCTGTTCAAGTTCCGGTCCGGCGCGCAACCGCTCCAGGATTGCCAGCGGCGTGGACTCGGGCGCGAACTCATAGCGACCCATCTGGACGCGCAGCGGCGCCTCATGCAGCCGCACGTACCACTCGAGCCATTGCGGCCGGTTGAGCACACCCGCGGCGGCCAGGCGCCCGAGTACCGAGCGCACGCTTGAGCCGGCCGGTACCTGCAGCGATAACGGCACCGCTGCGGCCGGTGATCGCAGGTAATGCTGCAATCCCAGCAGCGCCGTGCCCGCGGCCAGTGCCAGCAGCAGCAGCACGCCAGCGAGCCACGCCAGGCGACTACGAACAGACATCAAGCAGCTCCTGCAGGCGTGAGATGCGCGGATCCGGTGCCAGCGCCCGGCCCGCGAGCCAGTGTACACACTGTAGCCCGAGTCGCACGTTGGTCAGAAACACGCTCGCTGCCGCGGCCACGCGCGCCGTACTGACCGGCGCGATCGACACGGCCAGCCCCACCTGGGGCGCCGTATCGATGACCAGGCTGCGCATGATGCCGGCGACGCCGCAGCGCTCGAGCGGCGGGGTAAGCAGGGATCCGGCCTCGATCAGAAACAGATTGCTCATCGCGCCGCCGATCAGTTGATCCGACTGCGTGGCGAGCAGCACTTCATCGACTTCAAGCGCTTCAGCCTCGAGCGCGGCGAGCACCTGCTCAAGGCGGTTCAGATGCTTGATGCCGGCCAGCGCGGGATTTTCCCCGAGCTGCTGGGTGGCGAAGCCGACACGAAAGCCGCTGTGCCAGTGTGCCGGCCGCTGCGGCCACGGATGCCGGCTGACGATGCGCGTTGGCCGGAGGCAGTCGCGTGGCGCGTAGCCACGCGCGGCCCCGGGGCCGCGCGTGTAGATGATTTTCACCAGCACGCGCGCTTCACCGGCGGCCAGTTCGCTGACCTCGCGGGCCAGCAGCGCCTCATCGGGCTGCGGCAGGTGCAGACGCTCGCAGCCACGGCGCAGGCGGGCCACATGCCGCTCGAACCAGCGCGGCGCGCCCCGCTCGCAGCGCACGGTCTCGAACAGACCATCGCCGTACTGCACGGCCCGATCGGCCGCGGCGATCAGATCTCCGGGCTGGCCGTTGATCAGCATCGCGACCGGGGCGCTGCTCATGCCATCACCAGCGGCGCATCAAAGGCACGCAGCAGCCCGCGTGCCTTGGCACGCGTCTCCTCGAGTTCGCGCGTGAAGTTCGAATCGGCGACGATGCCGGCGCCGGCACGAAATTCGAGTGCGCCCGCGCACCAGCTCATCGTGCGGATCAGGATGTTCAGGTCCATCGAGCCATCGCGATTCAGGTAGCCCAGCGATCCGGTGTAGGCACCACGCGGCTCGCCCTCCAGGGCACCGATGATCTGCATCGAGCGGTACTTGGGGCAGCCGGTAATCGTGCCTCCCGGGAACAACGCGCGCAGCACCGCTCCGGGCGCAAGCCCGGGCCACAGCTGCCCGCGCACGCCCGAGACGATGTGATGCACATGCTCGTAGCTTTCGGTGACCATGAACTCGCTGACCTCGACGCTGCCTGGCTGGCAGATGCGACCGAGATCATTGCGCTCCAGATCGATCAGCATCACGTGCTCGGCACGCTCCTTGGGATTGGCAAGCAGGCTGGCCTGCTCGGCCCCATCGGCACCCTCGAGGCGGCTGCGCAGGCGTGTGCCGGCAATCGGGCGGGTCTCGATCCGCCCGGCCTGTACCTGCACGAGGCGCTCGGGCGAGGAACTGAACAGGGTGAGCGCGGGCAGATCGGCCCAGGCCGCAAACGGGGCCGGGTTGGCGCGCCGCAGCTGGGCATAGAGCGCCGCCGGATCGGGCGGGGATTCAAACTCGACCTGCCAGCGGCGCGAGAGGTTGGCCTGGTAGATATCACCGGCCGCGATGTGTTCGTGGGCCAGTGCCACGGCACGCTCGAAACGCTGCGGGGGATCTTCGGTTATCCGCACGCCGGCCAGCGGCATCCGCCCACCGGCATCGTTGCGGTGCACGGCGCAGTCCGCCGCGAGCGTATCGAGCAGCGCTTCGAAGCCCGGTTCGGCCAGTGCCAGCAGCCGGCCGCTCGCCTCCTCGCGCAGCAACGCTGCCGGCACACGCATCGCCACTGCGACCGGCGTGGCGGCCGCTGCGGGCGGCAACCCAAGCCCCGGCTCCAGTTCGCGCGCCAGTTCATAGGAGAGATACAGCATCCAGCCGCCGCGGAAAGGCAATGCGGCCGCGGCCGGATCCGCCGGCGTTGCCAGCTGCTGCCACCACTGATCAAGCGCCGCGGTAAACCCCGCAGCTGCGCCGGCACCCGGGCCGCTCAGTTGCCCATCACCCCACAGCACCAGCTGCTGCTGCGGGCAGGCGGCCAGGATGCTGGTGCGCCCGAGCGCGCCGGTGAGCGCTGAATCGAGCCACACGGGATAACGCTGCGGCGCGCGCGCTCGCAGCGTCGCGAACAGTGCCGCAGGGGCCAATCCGAGCTCGCGAACATTCATCGCCTTTGTAGGACTCCGGGAAAGCGGCGAAGCGGCGGCCGACCACTGGCCGCCAGCGCTCAGATGCGGCGGAAAATCACCGTGCCGTTGGTGCCGCCAAAGCCGAAGGAGTTGGACATCGCCACGTCGATGCGCATCTTGCGTGCTTCGTTCGGGACGAAATCCAGATCGCACTCCGGATCAGGCGTCGTGTAATTGATCGTCGGCGGCGCCACCTGGTCGCGCAGCGCCAGAATGCAGAAAATCGCCTCGACCACGCCGGCGGCGCCGAGCAGGTGGCCGGTCATCGATTTGGTCGAGCTCACGGCCAGCTGGTAGGCGTGCTCGCCAAAGGCGCGCTTCATCGCGATGGTTTCGGCCTTGTCGCCCAGCGGCGTCGAGGTGGCGTGCGCGTTGAGGTACTGCACATCCTGTGGATTGAGCTTGGCATCGCGCAGCGCATTGTTCATCGAGAGCCGCGCACCCTCGCCATCCTCGAGCGGTGCGGTGATGTGGTGGGCATCGCCGCTCATGCCAAAGCCGCACAGCTCGGCATAGATGCGTGCGCCGCGCGCACGGGCATGCTCGAACTCCTCGAGGATCACCGCGCCGCCGCCATCGCCGAGCACGAAGCCGTCGCGCTCCAGATCCCACGGACGGCTGGCCGTAGTGGGTGAATCGTTACGCCCGGACAGTGCCTTGGCCTGCCCAAACCCACCAAGTCCCGTCGGCGTCGTCGCCATCTCCGAGCCCCCGGCGATCAGCAGATCCGCATCCCCGTACTGGATAAGGCGCCCCGCCATGCCGAGCGCGTGCGTCGAGGTCGTGCAGGCCGTGACTATGCCCAGGTTCGGGCCGCGCAGCCCGTAACGGATCGAGAGGTGCCCGCTGATCATGTTGATGATCGTCGAGGGAATGTAGAACGGCGAGATCTTGCGCGGGCTCATCGCCGAGAGGAAGGCTTTGTACTCCTGCTCGATGGTGTGCAGGCCACCGATGCCCGAGCCCATGACCACGCCGCAGCGGTTCAGATCGAGCTTCCCGAAATCGCAGCCCGCGTCCTGCACCGCCTGCACACCGGCGGCCAGGCCGTAGTGCATGAACTCATCCATGCGCCGCGCTTCCTTGGGCTGCAGGTACTGGCTGACATCGAAGCCGCGCACGGCGCCGCCGAATCTGGTCGGGAAGGCCGAGACATCAAAGCGCGTGATCGGTCCGATGCCGCTCTCGCCGCGCAGCAGGGCCGACCAGCTGTCGGACACGGTGCTGCCGAGCGGGCACACGATGCCCAGACCGGTAACGACGACTCTGCGGTTGCTCACGGCGAGTTAGATTCGCAGCTCCCGGGGGCAGCGCCCACGCACCGCGGCGCCCCAGCCCTCGGGCCGCTCAGCTCTTGTTGCGGCGTTCGCTGATGTAGTCGATCGCCTGCTGCACCGTGGTGATCTTTTCAGCATCTTCATCAGGGATTTCGATCTCGAACTCTTCCTCGAGTGCCATCACCAGCTCGACGGTATCGAGCGAGTCGGCACCCAGATCATCGACAAAAGAGGCCGCGCTGGTCACCTGTTCTGCCTTGACGCCCAGTTGCTCGGCGACAATCGCCTTCACCTGTTGTTCCACGGTGCTCATCTTGATCTGACCTCTTTCACGGTAACTTTGTAATCCAAAATCCGGCACCCTCAGCGCAGTGACCCTCGCGGGCGACCCGGCCGGCGCCATGGGGGCGCTATTGTAGGGGATCACCCCCGCCGCCGCCACCCGGTCATTTTGCGAGTACTTGATTTTTCAGCTGATTTGTAGAACAGGACTTTCAGCCCATGTACATGCCGCCATTCACGTGCAGGGTCTGGCCCGTGATGTAGGCGGCCTGCTCGCCGGCGAGGAACAGCACGGCGGCGGCCACATCCTCGGCGCTGCCCAGGCGCCCGAGCGGAATCTGGCTCTGGTAGGCCTGACGCTGCTGCTCGCTGAGCGCACCGGTCATGTCGGTGGCGATGAAACCGGGTGCCACGGCATTGACGGTGATGTTGCGCGAAGCAAGCTCGCGCGCGAGGGACTTGGTCAGTCCGATCAGGCCGGCCTTCGAGGCCGCGTAATGCGCCTGGCCCGCGTTGCCGATCGCCCCGATCACGGAACTGATGTTGATGATGCGACCGCGCCGCTCTTTGAGCATGCGCTTCAGGCACACCTTGGTCAGGCGGAATACCGAGGAGAGATTGATGTTGAGGGTCTGGTCCCACTCCTCGGCCTTCATGCGCAGGATCAGCCCGTCACGGGCGACACCGGCATTGTTGATCAGCAGCGTCGGCAGTCCTTCCTGGCCATCGAGCGCCGCCACCACGGCCTCGGCGGCCCCGCTCTCCTCGGCGCGGTAGACAATGCCGCGCCCCTTGAGCCCCTGAGCCGCAAGCCAGGCACTGATCGCCTCGGCCCCGGCCGGCGTGGTCGCCGTGCCGATGACCCTCGCGCCGGCGCGCCCCAGTGTCAGGGCAATGGCCTGACCAATGCCCCGTGACGCTCCTGTTATCAGCGCTACATCTTGATCGAACATACTGTTATCAGCTCCCGGTAGCTTGCGGGCCCGCGATCGCGGCCCGAATCGATGCCCCATCCACCAGCGCCGCGCAGGCGACCGTATCGCGGGGCACGATGCGCTTGTTCAGGGCCGTCAGGACCTTGCCCGGCCCACACTCATACAGGGCCTGGGCACCGCCGGAACACAGCGCCTGTACAGTCTGCGACCAGCGCACCGGGCTTGCCAGCTGGCGCACCAGCAACGATCGGATGTCGGCCGCCTCAGCATGGGCCTGCCCATCGACCGCGCTCAGGTAGGTGCAGTTCGGCCTCCTGAAGCTCAGCTTATCCAGACAGCCCGAGAGCTGCGCCGCGGCGGCGCGCATCAGGCTCGAATGCGCCGGTACGCTGACCGGCAAGGTCACGGCGCGTTTGGCGCCGGCCGCCTTGGCCAGCGCCACGGCGCGCTCGACCGCCGCGCGCTGCCCGGCGATCACGATCTGCCCCGGGGCGTTGTAGTTCACCGCCTCAACCACCTCCCCGGCCGCTGCCGCGGCGCAGGCTGCTTCGACAGCCGCATCATCAAGCCCGAGAATCGCCGCCATCGCCCCGCTGCCGGATGGCACCGCGGCCTGCATCAGCGCGCCACGCTGGCGTACCAGGGCCACGGCCTCGGCATAGGCCAGCACCCCGGCACACACCAGCGCCGTGAATTCGCCCAGGCTGTGGCCGCTGACCATGGCCGGTGCCGCGCCGCCGAGCGCCAGCCACAGGCGGTAGGTGGCGACGCCGGCCACCAGCATCGCCGGCTGCGTGCACTCGGTGGCATTGAGCAAGGCTTCGGGCCCGCTGGCCATACGCTCCCACAGGTCATAACCCAGCACCGCGCTCGCCTCATCGACGGTGGCGCGTACCACCGGATGCTCGCCCGTCACAGAATTCAACATCCCAGCGATTGCGAGCCCTGTCCGGGGAACACCAGCGCCACTGTCATTGTCATATCGGTCCTGGAGGTGGGTGCAATGCGGCGCGGATTATAGCCGCCTCGGCACCAGCGCCAAGATCAACGCGGCCAGTGCGCCGCCGGCAGCACCGTAGATATGCGCAATGCTCACGACTGGCAGCCCCGCGGTGAGCGGGCTCGGACCCAGGAAGTGCTCGTAGGCGAGCTTGCCCACGAGCGCGGCTGCCAGCAGGATTCCGAAGCGTTCACGCCGCCAGAGGCTGGCGCACACGCCCGCGGCCCACACCCCATGCAGCAGGCCGGAGGCACCGGCGTACCAGTACACATGGCGCGAGAGCCACCACAGGCCCGCATCGATCAGGCTCACCGCACAGAGCACGATCAGGAGCCATTCGCGCCAGCTGAACTCGCGCGCGAACAGCATCCACAACAGCAGCAGGCCGGCAACATTCAGCAGCAGGTGGTGCGCATCCAGATGCACCAGGTGCGCGCTGAGCAGTCGCCAGTACTGTCCTTGCAGCAGGCCGGTACGCTCATAGCGCAAGGCGCGCAGCCAGCTCTCTGCGCCAAGGCTCGGCAGCGCGCACAGCACCAGGCACAGCAGCAGTGCCATGCCGTAGCCGCCGTCGCAGTTAAGCGACTTGAGCAGCCGCGCGGAACGCGTATTCATCGGCTAAGGGGCCGGCCGACGCGGGCGCCGGCGGATGCATTTGTTATCATTGGAAGATTGCCCGGTAACGTCGCATGACAGCTGTTCAAGGATCTTAAGAGAGAATCGCCATGATCCGATATACAACTCTTCTTAATCCCGCGGCACGCCGCGAGCGCGGTTTCACGCTGATCGAAATCATGGTCGTCGTGATCATCATCGGGCTGCTGGCCGCGCTGGTCGTGCCGCAGCTGCTCAGTCGCGTCGATGACGCGCGCATTACCAAGGCGCGCACCGATATCCAGGCGCTCTCGACCGCGCTCACGATGTACAAGCTCGACAACTACAGCTACCCGACCACGGAACAGGGCCTGCGCGCGCTGGTGCAGAAGCCGGACAGCGATCAGATCAAGAACTGGCGCGCCGGTGGCTATGTGAGCGGTGGCGCCGTGACCAAGGATCCCTGGGGCAATGACTACCAGTACGCCTTCCCGAGCACGCACGGCGGGGAGTTCGATCTGTATTCGCTCGGCGCCGATGGGCAACCCGGCGGTGAAGGCGTGAATGCCGATATCGGCAACTGGGCGAACGGTCAGTAGCAGCGGCCCGTGAACCGCACCTTGCGCGGTCAGGCAGCATCACAACGGCGGCGCTGGCGCGGCTTCACGCTGATCGAAATGCTGGTGGTCGTCGTGATCATCGGCGTGCTGGCAACCGCGATGGTGCTCTCGCTCGGCGACACCGGGCGCGATCGGGCCATGGAGCAGGAACGCGACCGGCTTACGGCACTGATGGCCTACGTGCGCGAGCAAGGCGCGCTGCAGACACTCGAGTACGGGCTGCACCTGACGCCCGCTGGCTATCGCTTCACGGTCTACGACAATCGCAACAATGCCTGGATGCAGGAGGATCTGGATGACATCCTGCGACCGCGCACGCTGCCCGACGGGCTTAGCTTCACGCTGGTGCTCGAGGGCCGGCCGGTGGTGCTCGATCCGCCCGACAGCCGCCAGCTCGGCGCCACAACCCCGGATGTGAGCCCGCAGATCATGCTGTTCTCCAACGGCGATCTGAACTCCTTCGAGCTCACGATCCGGCGCGCCACCGCCAATCGCAGCGTCACGCTGCGCAGCACCGAGACCGGCAAGATCGAAGTCGGCGACATCGTGGAGAGCACCTCGTGAGCGGCGCGCGGCCCGTGCGCGGCTTCACGCTGATCGAGGTGCTGGTGGCGCTCGCGATCGTCGTGCTCGGCATGAGCGCGCTGATGACGACGATCAGCTCGAGTGCCGACACGACCACGCGCCTGCGCGAGAAATCCTTTGCCGAGTGGGTCGGCTTCAACCAGGTCTCCACGACGCGGCTGACGCTGAACGCCCCGACAGCCGGCACGATGGAAGGCGATGTCGATTTCGCCAACAACAGCTGGCACTGGCTGCAGACGATCGATCAGATCGAACTGCCCGGCGTGCTGCGCATCACCGTACAGGTGCGCCGCAACGTCCAGGGCGCTGCCGCCGTGAGCCTCTCGAACAGCAACTGGCTGGCCACGGTGGTGGGCTTCTATGGCACCTCGCAGGGCGCCGCCAACGGCACGGTACCGAGCTGGAATGCGGCCACGTTCGGCACCGGCGGCGGCCAGCGCGGGCCCGGCACGGGCGGCCTGGGCGGCGGCCTCGGGGGCTTCAATACCGGTAGCGGCAGCGGCAGCACCGGCAATGGCATCACCAACCAGCCAACCAACACCGGCGGCACGCCATGAGCCGCGCGCTTTACGCTCGCGCGCGCGGCTTTACGCTGATTGAACTGCTGGTGGCACTGTTCATCACCGCGATCATGGCGGCATTGGGCTACGCAGTGCTGCAGCAGGGCCTCAAGAGCCGGGTCGAGGTGGATCAGCAGGCCGCGCGCCTGCTGGCCGTGCAGCAGACGCTGCGCATCCTCGAGCAGGACTTCGAGCTGCTGCAACCGCGTCCGGTGCGCGACCTGCTGGGCAACGGCTATGACGCGGCGCTCTATATACCGCAAGGAAGCCTGGGAACTTCCCTTTCACAGCAGCTGGCCAGCAGCAGCATCAACAGCAGCAGCAGCATCAGCGCCGATGCGAGCACGCTGCCCATCACCACCACCGCACTCTCGCAGGCCGGCGCGGCGCTGATCACGCTCACGCGCGGGGGCTGGAGCAATCCGGTCGGGCTGAAGCGTACCGAACTGCAGCGCGTCAGCTACCAGCTGCGCGCCGGTCACCTGTTCCGCCAGAATCTTCCGGTGCTCGATGGCACCGGCACCACCAATGTCATCGAGCGTGACCTGCTCGATCAGGTCGATGCCTTAAGCTTCCGCTACCTCGATGCCGGCTACAACTGGGATACCACCTGGCCGCCGCCGACGCTCGGCAACGCAGCCGTGACGATCACGCAGATGCGCTGGCGCCCGATCGCCGTCGAGATCACGCTGCAGCTGCATGACTGGGGCACGCTCGTGTGCATCGTGGAGATTCCCGGATGAGGCCGCGCCGAGGACAGGGCGGCATGGCGCTACTGATCGCGATCATCCTGGTGGCGATCGCGACCACCCTTGCGGTCGCGATCGGTTATGGCGGCGTGCTCTTTGCCAAGCGCTCGACCAGCGTCTTCACGTGGATGCAGGCCGAGCGTTTCGCACAAGGTGCCGAGGGACTGGCCGCCTACGCCCTGCAGCAGTCACTCCAGAGCAGCGCGGTGGTTTCCCCCGATGAGATCTGGGCGCAGCCTTACGGTCCGGCCGAACTGGACACCGGCGTGACGCTCGAGGCCTCGCTCGAGGATCTGCAGGGACGCTTCAACATCAACAGCCTGATCAACGCCCAGGGCGTCGTTGATACACAGCAGTTTGCGCAGTTCCAGGCGCTGCTGACGCTGCTGGGCATCGATCCGGGGATCGCCTCGCAGGTGCTCGACTGGATCGATGCCGACAGCGAGGTCACGCAGCCCGAAGGCGCCGAGGACAGTCTCTACCTGTCGCTCACGCCAGCGTATCGTACGGCGAACATTCCGGTCACCAGTGTCTCGGAGCTGCTGGCACTGCCAGCTGTGACGCGTGCGATCTACGATCGGCTCACGCCCTACATCACCGCGCTCCCGCCCGGTTCAAGCACGACCCTGAACATCTGCACCGCCTCGGGGGTGCTGCTCGATTCACTGGCACCGGGCCAGCAGTCCTTCAGCCTCAATCCCGATCAGCTCACCGCCAAACGCAGCAGCGGCTGCTTTCCGAACGTGACGACACTGCAGGCTTCGATGAGCGCGGCGCAGTGGGCGCTGGTCGCGAACCGCGTCGGCACCAGCTCGCGCTTTTTCCGCCTCCGCACCTGGATCACTATTGGCACCACCCGGTTCACCTTGTACAGTCTGCTCGCCCGCAGTGCCGGGGGAACCTTCCGACCGATCCTGCGTACCTATGGCACGGAATAATCATGGCTGAGTGGCTCTATCTGCGACTGGCTGATGCCCCCTCAGGAGCGGTGAGCTGGCTTGAAGCCGGAGCTGTCGATGCCGGCGCCGTCCACACGGGCACGCTGGCGCAGGCCGGCGCTGCCGCCAGCGCTCATCGCGTGTGCGTGCTGGTGCCGGCGGCCGACGTGTTGTGTACCGAGGTCGACGTGCCGGTCCGCGGCAGCAGCAGCCGGCTGCTGCAGGTCGTGCCCTACGCGCTCGAGGAGCAGCTGGTCGGGGATCTCGAACTGCAGCATTTTGCCATCGGGCGTCGCGCCGCTGATTCCACGCGCACACCGGTGGCCGTGGTCGGTCGCGATCGGCTCGAGTCCTGGCTCGCCGCGCTGCGCGAGCACGGCATCGTGCCCGAGCAGCTCTACGCTGATGCGAGCCTGCTGCCACCGGCCCAGGGGCATGCGGTGGCGCTGCTCGAGGCTAACGTGCTGACAGTTCGCGGCAGCAGCGGTGGCGCGCCGCTAGCGGCTCCTGCCGATGATCTGGCCAGCGCGCTCAAGATTGCCCTGGGGAGCGATGAGCTGATCGCCACTGATCTGAGCCTGTTCCTGACCCAGGGGGAGTGGGCTGCGCGCCAGAAACAGATCGAGGCCGTGCGGCCGCTGCTGGCATCGCTGCGGGTACAGCTGCTCGCGGCCGGTCCGCTGCCGTGGCTGATCGCGCAGCTGCCCGATGCCAGTCCGATCAACCTGCTGCAGGGCCCCTATCTGCCGGCCGGCAGCCAGCCGCAGCGCTGGCAACGCTGGCGCCTGGTCGCCGGCCTCGCCGCTGGCCTGCTGCTGCTGCATGTCGGTGCGCAGCTGATCCAGATCATCCGCTACCACCGCGCCAGCGCGAGTCTCGAGCAGCAGATGCAGCAGCTGGCGGGCCCAGCCTTCGCCGGCGGCAGCGGCCCGCTGCGCACCCGCATCCAGCAGCGCCTCGATGGTCTGCAGTCAGCCTCCGATCCGGCCTCGCTCCTGCCTGCGATGCAGGCGCTGGCGCAGGCCATGGGCACGGTGCCCGATGCGCGCCTTAAGTCGCTGAGCTATCGCAACGGCGCGCTCGAGCTCAAGATCCATGCCGGCGATGCCCAGGCGCTCGAGCACATCAATCAGGCGCTGCAGTCGGTTGGCTACCAGGCCAGTCTGATCAATGGCAACTCTGCCGGTGGCGCCTACGAGGGCAATCTGCAGGTGCGCGCGCGGAGCAGCTCATGAACGCCAGGCTGCAGGCCTGGTACCAGGAGCTTGAACCACGCGAGCGCCAGATGGTGCTCGGCGGCGCGATTGTCATCGCGCTGATCCTGATCTACGCGCTGCTGCTGCCGCTGCAGCGCCAGGTGAACGCGGCCCAGCTGCGCTTTGGCGAGCGCCAGCGCGACCTGCTCTGGCTGCAGTCGGTGGCCCCGCAGCTGGCCGCGCTCAAGAGCGCCAGCGCGAGCCATGGCAGCGAATCACTGGTGGTGCTGACCGATCGGGTCGCGCGCGGCGCCGGCCTTGCCAGCGCAATCAAGGGCAACCAGCAGAGCGAGGATGGCTCCCTCAGCGTGCATCTGGAGCAGGCGCCCTTTGATGCCTTCATCGCCTGGGCTGGCGAGCTGGTGCAGCAGCACGGTGTGCTGCTGGTCAGCGCCAGCATCGAAGCGACCAGTACCCCAGGCCTCATCAACGCCAGCATCACGCTGCGCCAGCGCTGATGCGCACCCGCACGCTGATCCTGCTGGCGGTGCTCGCGTTCGCACTGACCGTGGCAGTGCGCGCCCCGGCGCGCTGGCTGCTCGCAACCTTCCCGCCAAGCGTGCAGTGCGTGCCTGATGGAACGCTCTGGTCCGGGCGCTGCACGCCGCTGACGCTCTCGGGGATCACACTCAGTGAAGTGCACTGGCAGCTCAGGCCGCTGCAGCTGCTGCGCGGGCGCTTCGTCGCCCAGCTGCACAGCGCCGATCCGCGCGCTCTGGTCGATCTGCAGGCGGCGATGCGGCGCGATGGCAGTGGCGAGCTCACCGAGCTGAGCGCGCACGTGGATATCGGCGCCGGACTGCTGCCGCTGTTTCCGGAAGGCTGGGGTGGGCAGCTGGAGGCGAACCTGCCGCATGTGAGCCTGAGCAGCGGCCAGTTGAGCGCCGTGACCGGCACCATCACGCTCACGCGGCTGCGCCAGCAGAACCCGGCACTCGAGCTTGGCAGCTACGAGCTCAAGTTCGTGGACCCTGGCAGCGGCAAGGATCAGAGCATCAGCGCGGTACTGCGTGATCTGGGCGGTCCGCTCTCGGTCAGCGGGCGGCTGCGACTGCAGAGCAGCGGCGAATACGAGTTAAGTGGCGTCGCCGCGGCGCGCGCCGGGGCCGATGATCAGCTCAGCAGTGCCCTGCAGTTTCTCGGTGCGCCCGACGGACGCGGCCGCAGGCCCTTCACGCTCAGCGGCAGATTCTAGAGCCTGGGCCAGCACCGGCGGCGCTAGCGCGTGAGTTCGCGAAATTCCCCCAGCAGCGGAAAATACAGCGCCGTGCGTACCGGCTCGCTCCCGAGGCGCGCCGCCAGCAGCGCGTAGCGCTCCAGCTGCGGGCGGTAGCGCTCCATTTCCTGATCGAGGAATTGCCCGATCGCCCCACCCTCGTGCGTGCTGGTCTTGTAGTCGATGACCCAGCGCACGCCCTGCTGATCAATCAGCATCCGATCGAAGATCAGGTTGACGACGCGCCCCTCGAGCAGGCCACTTAAGCGAAACTCACTGACGGCCAGGCGGTGCCCGGCGCCGAGCAGCCAGCGACCGCGTGGATCAGCCAGGGTGCGCTCAAGGGCCTCGCCGATGCGCGCCCGTGCCGCCGCCCGCTCGGCCTGCGCGACACCGAGCTCTGCCAGCCACCCGCCATAGGCGCGCTCGCCCAGCGCGAGCTGCGCTTGCTCGCCGGCGTGCTCGGCCAGGCGCTGCAGTTCGGCGTGCACGATCGTGCCCACGGCACGCGCGCTCTGACCGACCCAGCGGTACTCCGGCTCCGCTGGCGCCTCGCGCAGGGACACGCCGAGCCGCTCGACTGGCGGCGTCGCCCCAGCACTCGCCCGTGGGTTCGGCGGCGGCAGGAACAGCCGGTAAGCGCGCGCCGCGCCGGGCGCAGCCAGCGGCGCATGGACAGCTGCCGCGACCTGCGCCGGAAAACGGGCGCGGACCGCAGGCCAGAGCAGCGCCAGCAGCGAGCCGCTGCGCGGCGTCGGTGTGCCATCGGCCGCCGGTGGCGCATAACCGAGCCAGTGCAACTGGCGCCGGGCGCGCGTGGCCGCGACGTACAGCAGCCGCACGCGCTCGATGCGCTGGCGCTCGCGACGCAACCAGCGGATGTAGTCGGCGAGCGCATGGGGCACCTCGGCCACGCCACTGATGGGTGCCAGCAGCAGATCGCTGCCTGCGTCCGGGCGCGCCAGCTCGAGCCAGTGCAGCAGCGGCTCAGCATCGCGTGCCGTCGCGCGCCCGAGTCCCGGCACGATGACCACGTCCCACTCCAGTCCCTTGGCGCCATGGAGCGTCAGTACTTCGATCGCTCCGGCACCGCTTCCCGATTGCGCATAGAGCCCATCGGCCAGGCGCTGCAGGGCCTCGCCGGCCAACTGCTCGGCATCGCTCGCTGCCGCGAGCGCCCGCAGCAGCGCGCGCGCGTCGGCCAGATCCCGCGGCTGCGGCGCGAGCGCCGGGCCCCCTAAGCGCAGCCAGCTGCGCTCGGTCCGGATCCACAGCGGCTCGAAGCGCTCGGCGCCCTCGAGCGCTGGCTGCAGTGCCTTGCACAGGTGCGCCAGCGGCGCGTGCTGCGGGTGCGCTTCCTGCGCGGCGGCCGCCCGGATCGCCGCCCATACCGGCTCGCCCTCGGGACCGGCCAGTTCGGCCAGCGCCGCGATCGGCAGCGCACTCCACGGCGCACGCAGCAGGCCCAGCCACGCGGTGCGATCGAGCGGATGGGCCAGGGCCCGCGCCAGCGCCACCAGATCACGCACCAGCGGCCGCCGTTCGAGCGGTTCCAGATCCACGCCGCGTACGCTGAAGCCGCCGGCAGCGAGCGCGGCGCAGATCGGCACTGCATGGGCACGCGCGGCCACCAGGACCGCGACGCTGCAGCCAGGTTCGCGCTGGCGTGCGCTGCGCACGATGCCCAGCACGTGCTCGGCTTCGGCCGCGGCATCCGCGCTCGCCTCGGCGTGCACCTGTACGGCGCCGCTCTGCCCGCTGGGTGCGGCCACCGACTCAAGGTAGCGCACCGCGGCCAGGCGCGAGTCATCCGCAGCCGGAAACAATGCCGCGAAGCTCGCGTTGACCCAATCCACCAGCTCGGGGGCCGAGCGGAAATTGCGCCGCAGCGCCAGCGGTTGGAGCGCGAGCGCGCCGAGGCCGCGCTCGCGCGCCTGCAGGAACAGTCCGACCTCGGCTTCGCGAAACTGGTAGATCGATTGCATCGGATCGCCAACGGCGAACAGCGTGCGGCCATCGCCGGCCTGCCAGCCGAGTGTCAGCGCCTCGAGCAGCGCGAACTGCTCGACCGAGGTGTCCTGGAATTCATCCACCAGCACATGAGTGATGGCTTCGCCAAAGCGCAGCGCCAGGTCGGTGGGTTCCCCATCGCTCACCAGCGCCTGGCGCGCACACGCGGCGACATAGGTGTAGTCGACGCGGCCGCTCTCGCCAAACACCAGCTGCAGCTGCGCGGCCGCCCGCCGCAGCAGCACCGAGAGGGCGCCGAGCGTGTCAGCTTCCTCGACCCCGAGTTGCGCATCGGGCAGTTCACGCAGCGCCGCGAGCTGCTCGCCCAGGCCGGCGATGGCCCGCAGGGCCTGATTCCAGGCCAGCACACGGGCCTTCATCGCCGGTGCATCGCTCGCAAACCCCTGCCGCTTGGTGTACTGCTGCCGCCAGCTGTTCTCCTGCGTCAGCGCCAGCTCGCACAGCAGCCGCCAGCCTGGCAGCTCGGCCGCGCTGCTGCCCAGTGCCGAGGCGGGCACCGCCGCGGCGCCATAGGCATGCCTCATCAGCTGCAGCGCCTCAGCCAGCAGCGGCGCTGGCAGCGCGGCGCGCACGCGCGCGAGTTGCGCCTCGATGATCGAGCGCACGCTCGCGGCGACGCGCTCGAGCAGCTGCGGATCGGAACTGCCAAGCACATGTGGCAGCCAGTGGGAGCGGCGCGCGAGCATTTCGCCCAGCAGCGCCTCAAGCCGCTGCCAGCGATTGTCCAGCCGCGCGAACAGCCGCTCAGTGGCCGCGGCGCTGTCCGGCTCGGCCAGTGCTGCGCGCAGCGTCTGGCGCGCAGCGCGCTGGTAGAGTGGCGTGGCCGGCAGCGCGATCTCGAGCGCCGCCCCGCCGCGCGCGGTCACCGGCAGCGCCCGCGCCAGCAGATGATTGAGGGCATCGATGGTCTGGATGCGAAGCCGGATAGGACTCTCGAGCAGTGCCCAGCCGCGCCGCGCGCTCTGTGCCAGTGCCGCGAGCGCATGCGGCGTCTCGTGCGCCGGCGCGCCGCCCGCGGCGGCGGCGCGCAGGGCCCTGAGCACGCGCTCGCGCATCTCGGCGGCCGCCTTGCGCGTGAAGGTGATGGCCAGAATCTGCTCGGGCTCATCGACCACCGCCAGCAAGGCCAGGTAGCGGCAGGTCAGGACCGTGGTCTTGCCAGATCCGGCCGGGGCCTGCAGCAGCAGCGAGCGGCGTGGATCGAGCGCCTCGAGGCGCGCCGCGGCGTCGGCGGCCAGTGCCTGCGCGGTGCGCTCGGCGCTCACAGCTGTGCTCCAGCGCCCGGGATCTCGGAGGTTTCGGCATCCTCACCCAGGTTCAGTGCATCGATCCGGCACAGCAGCGGCAGATGACAGTAGCGGCACGCGCCCTCGGAGGGCTGCACCAGGGCGTTGCCGGCCAGAAATTCGCTGGCCAGTTCGGTCAGCCGCTGCTGCCAGTGCATACGCTGCTCACTGAGCGGCGCCGCGCCGGGCTTGGGGCCCGACAGTGTGGGCACGCGCCCGGCCCGATCGGCCGCACCACGCCAGCGGATGCCGCTGCCTTGCACGTGCACGCTGGCGATCGCAGCGAGCGCGGGTCCGGCCGCGATCGCGTAGGCCAGCAGCTGCGGGTGCTGCGGGCGCGCGGCGTCGGCTTCGAAGCGCTGCGCGTTACCGCTCTTGTAGTCGATGACCGCGATGCCACCGTCGGCGAAGCGATCGCGCCGATCGAGGCGCAGCCGCAGCTGCGCCTCGCCGAGGCTCAGCGCCACGGACTGCTCCAGCGCCTCGACGATGAACTCCTCGCGCGCACGCTCCTGCTCCAGCAGCTGTGCGATCAGGCCGGCGGTGCGCGCCAGTTCCTGGCGCCACAGGCCGACATCGGCCGGGATTGCGCCCGCGCTGCGCAGCGCCTCCCCGGCCTGCGCCACGCACTCGTGAATCATCTCCTGGAGCGCTGCCGGGGGCTGGCTTTGCAGGCTGGCGCGACTGCGCAACAGCTGCCAGATGCGCTCGAGCGCAGCGTGCAGCAGCTGGCCACGGCTGCGGGCATCGAGACCCGGAGTCGGTTCGGCCAGGGCGAGCGCTCCGAGCCGCTGCTCGGCAAAGGCACGGAACGGACATTGGGATTGCAGCTCCAGTGCCCGCGTACCGCCGGGCAGCGGGCGGATGGCCGGCCAGATCGGTGTGGCCGGTTCCGGCAGGCGGCGCGCTGGCTCCTGGGCGTGCCAGAACGCGCTCAGAGGATCGAGCCGCGCATAGGCTGCCGGCGCCTGCGTCGCGCTGAACCCGAGCAGCAGCGGACTGGGCGCCAGCTCCAGATCCTGATCGTGGCGCGGCCAGCTGAGCAGCAGCTCGCCCGCGCACGCCTGCCAGCGTGCCAGCTGCCATTGCGCCAACGCCCGCTGGCCCGCCACGCTCGCGCGCGGCAGCCCCGCCTGGCGCTGCAGCGCGGTCGGAATGAACGGATCGGGCGCTGGCGGTGGCGGCCAGCGCTCGGCGCTCAGGCCCGCGACCCAGATGCCGGCATAGTGCACCAGCGGATCACCCAGCACTGCACTCACCGTCACCGGCACATCTTCGCGGGCCGGTTCAAAGCCGGTGTGCAGGGCGCGCTCGGCGAGCAACGCGAGGGCGGCGGCGGCGCTCAAGGTGCCGCTGACCGGTGCCAGGTCGGCAAGCTCACCCAGCAGCTCCACGAAGCGCGCGCGCGCCTGCTCGGCATCGCTGCTCAGCGGCGGCGGCCCGGGCCAGCCGCAGCGCTCCAGCAGTTGCGCGAACTGGCGCGCCCAACTGCCGCTCGACTCGCGCGCGCGCAGCGGCAGCGCCAGCGCGCGCTGCCAGTGGCGCACCAGCGCCTGCTCGGCACCGGCCGGCAGCGCCTCGGCCAGCAGGCCCAGCTCATCGATGCCGAACGGGGCGATCGGCCGCTCGCGCAGCCACAGCTCCAGGCGTGCGCGGGTGATGCGATCGGCTGCGGCCAGAAACGGCGAGCGCAGCAGCGCGGCAAACTCCTCGAAATCAAGCGCGCCACTCGCCAGCCGCAGTACGCTCAGCGCACAGCGGATCAGTGGCAGCTGCGCGAGCGGCGTGCCCCCTTCAAAGGCGTACAGCGGCTCGGCATTCTCGGCGCGCAGCAGCGTGTCGGGAGCCAGACAGCGCGCGAGCGCGCTGTGCAGAGCGGCGCCACGCTGATCCAGATCCGGCAGCAGGATCAGTACGCGCGCGGCCGGATCCCGCTCCAGCTGCGCGCGCGCCCACAGTGCCGCGCCGAGCAGTTCATCCTCGCTATCCTCGGCGGCCCATTGTTCGGTCGGCGCCGGCACGAGCGGCGCCGGTAGATGAAACTGGGCGCCGCGCGCCGCAAGCGCGCTGCGGCGTGCCGGGCCGAGCGCATCGAACCCCGCCAGCGTCAGCGCAGGCCCGGCGGAGGGCGGCGGCAGTGCCGCCAGTCCCGGCGAGACCGCCCCCAGCGCCGCACAGCGCGCCGCAAACAACGCCCGCGCCTGCAGCAGCACCTCGGCCTCTTCGCTCGGGGCGCTGCGCAGTGCCATGCCCCACTCCTCGAGCAGCGCGGCCGCGTTGCGCACCGGAGCGGCCAGGGATTCGGGCCGCAGCAGCGTGCTGCCCGCGCACGCCTCACGCACGGCCTCACGCCACAGCCACCACTCCTCGGCCGGATTCAGGTACCAGGCGCGGGTGGCGCGCTCCGCTCCGCGCGCCGCTTCGCGCTGCAGCCAGGCGTTCCACGGCAGCACATCGGGTGTCTCCCAGATGCGCAACCCGCGCCCGAGCGCGGCGCGCGCGTGCGCAAAGCGCACCGCGGCAGCACGCTGGCTGCTCGGCACGACGAGCGTTCCGCGGTTCGCGAGAGCGGCTAGTAGATCCTTATTATCTATTTGCAACTCAATAAGTTACAAACTATTCTTCAAGTCTTTGCGAATCGATCCCGGGCGCTCACGACGTTGCCAGTGGCAAGACTGGCCGGATGCGCTGCGTAGCTCAGGAGCAGTTCCTCGACGCGGGCGAATACGAGTTTGAGCTGCGCCGCATCGGGCAGCGTCGTCACCCGAAAGTGCGTCCGGTAGGGCACGTTGAAGCTCACCCCTGGCGCCACCAGCACGTGCTTCTGCTCCAGCAGATCAAGGGCGAATTGCTGATCATCGAATTCCGGCAGATCGCTGCGATCGACACCGATGAAGGCGTACATCGCCCCGCTCGGCGGCGCGAGCTTGAGGAAGCGGCTGCGCCCCACCGCATCGAGGATCGCGCGGCGTGACTCATACAAGCGTCCACCCGGCGTTACCAGTTCCCGGATGCTCTGATAGCCACCGAGCGCGGTCTGCACGGCCCACTGTGCCGGCACGTTGCTGCACAGGCGCAGCGAACTTAGCAGCTCGAGGGCCTGGAAATAGTCGGCGGCCCCATCCTTGCGGCCCGCGAATGAAACCCAGCCGACGCGATAGCCGCAGGCGCGATACACCTTGGACAGTCCCGAGAGCGTCGCGCACAGCGTCTCGTGCACCAGGCTCGCCATCGGCACGAACTCAGCCCCGTCATAGAGCATCTGGTCGTAGATCTCATCGGAGAACACGACCAGCTGGTGCTGCTCGGCCAGGCGCGCGAGCGATTCAAGCACCGCGCGCGGCCAGACCGCGCCGGTGGGATTGTTCGGATTGATGACCACCAGCGCGCGCGTGCGCGGCGTGATCAGGGCGGCGATCTCGGCCGGATCGGGCAGGAAGCCATTCTCGGCCCGGCAGGGATAATGCACGGCGCGGCCGCGATTGAGGTTCACCGTTGCGGTCCACAGCGGATAGTCGGGACTCGGCACCAGGACTTCATCGCCCTCATTGAGCAGCGCGCGCAGCGTCAGGTCGATCAGCTCGCTGACCCCGTTGCCGATGAAGACTTCCTCGGCACTGACGCCCTGGATGCCTCGAGCCTGCTGCTGCATGACCACGGCTTCGCGCGCCGGGAAGATGCCCTTCTGGTGACAGTACCCCTCCGACTCGGGCATGTTCTCGATCATCGCCAGGCGCATCGTCTCGGGGGTCCGGAACCCGAACAGCCCCGGGTTGCCGATGTTGAGCGAGATGATCTCGTAGCCCTGACGCTCCAGTTCGTGGGCGCGCCGCGCCAGTCGTCCGCGGATCTCGTAGCGCACGCCCTTGAGGGAATCACTGGGCCGGATGGTGGATTCGGTCGTCATCGTAAGCGCAAGGATAGCAGTCCAGCCGCTGCCGGAGCAGCGGCATGGATCACGCTCGGGCGATCAGGGTCGCCTAGAGCTGCCCGAGCACGTGCTCGGCGGCCGAGACCTTGAACTGGCCCGGGGCCTCAATATCGACGTGGGTGACGATGCCATTCTTGACGATGAGCGCGAAGCGCTGACCGCGCAGTCCCATGCCAAAGCCCTTGGCATCGAGTTCCAGTCCGAGCGCACGGGCGTAGTCACCGTTGCCATCGGCCAGCATCAGCACCTTGTCGCTCGCGCCCGAGTGCTTGCCCCAGGCATTCATCACGAACACATCGTTCACGGCCATGCAGGCAATCGTGTCGACGCCCTTGGCTTTGATCTGATCGGCCAGTTCGAGGTAGCCCGGAAGGTGCTTGGCATCGCAGGTCGGCGTGAAGGCACCGGGTACCGAGAACAGTACCACGCGCTTGCCATCGAAGAGTTCGGCCGTGCTCAGATCCTTCGGACCCTCTTTGGTCATGACCTTGAACTTGCCGGCCGGAACGTGCTCGCCAACCTGGATCGACATGCTGTGTACTCCTGAATGTGGGCTGTGAACGGGCGCAAGCCGCTGCGTGCGCGATGAATGCGGGAGGCCCGATCCGCTCCCGTTGCTCCAATAAACACCCGGGTGCGCCATCGCCCCCCGGGATCTGCGCCGATGAAAAGGCCAGCAGCGCCGGGTGGGCCCTTCAGCCGGTGTGGGTCGCCAGCTGCCAGAGCTTCGCGAGCCGCACGTACTTGGGATCGCCGCTGACCTTGCCAAAGGCGCGGGCCGCCTCGGCATTGTTCTTCATGCGCGCCTCGGCAATGCCCAGCAGCAGGTAATCCTCGTTCGGACGCTTGAGGTTGCCCTTGGCGATGCCGGCGCTGATCGCAGCCACGGCCTTGTCGTTCATGCCAAAGCCCATGTAGGTCGCACCGATGTTGACGAGCACGTCGCCAGTGGGCGCGCTGGCCGCGTCGGCCTCATCCTTCGGCAGCGTCGCGCGGTCGGTTGCCGCCTGCTTCTTGGCCAGATCGAGCAGCCGCTGCGCGCGATCCTGATCGCGCGGGTCGGTGAATATCTTCTTGCCGATCGCGGTCTCCATCGCCGACTGGGCCAGGCCCGGGTTGGCCTGGTCCAGGGCAATCTGGGCCATCTCGGAGTACTCATCGCCAACCGTGAGTACCCCGACTTCACTCTTCAGGCGGTAGATGTTCAGCAACAGCCGATCATCGTGTATGTCGGCGGTCTTCAGCGAGACCATCGCGTTCTGCCAGTACTCGGGCTTCGGATAGTAGGCCACGAGCTTCTCGATCACCTTGCCCTGCGTGCCATCGTCTTTCAGCTGCAGGCTGGTCTGCCAGATGAGCTTGAGCGTCTTTTCATCCGGCTTCTTGCCGGCCGCCTCGGCCTTGCTGACGATGTCCTGCCAGACCGCAAGTGCTTCCTTATACCTGTTGCTGAGGTAGTAGGAGCTCGCAAGCATCTGCGTCATGTCTTCACTGCTATTGCCGAGGGCGATAGCCTTGTTCGTGAACTCGATTGCCTTGTCGTAATTCTTGCTCTGGAAATTCAGCGAAGCGAGTGACTGGTAGATCGCCGGCTTCTGCGCCGCCGGCTCGTAATCAGAGGCCGCCAGCACTTCCAGGGGCTGCTCAAGATTGCCCTGATCACCCAATCCGAGGTAGGCCTGCATCAGGAATGCGTTGGCCACGTAGTTGTCATAGGCCGACTTGGGTTCAGGATTGGCTTGGATTGCCTTTACCTTGGCAATGACGTCAGGCCATTTCTTGGCGTTCTTCGCATCCTGAGCATCCGAAAAGTCCTTCGCCAGCTTGGGACTGACAGTGGGCGCGTCGGCCGCCGTGGCGTGGCCAGACAACATCAGCAGCGCGGCAACCGA
>Ga0181537_10001144_pt1 | contig 24687 bp, 29 predicted proteins | sample PEATcosm2014_Bin_39_FD_119765 | JGI IMG/M metagenome (GOLD analysis project Ga0181537, IMG submission 119765) | Peatland microbial communities from MTU Mesocosm Facility, Houghton, MI, USA - PEATcosm2014_Bin23_10_metaG | ecosystem: Environmental > Terrestrial > Soil > Wetlands > Peat | place...
ATGGCCGAAATCGGTCCCGGTCCACATCGTTCCGGTGACATCGCCGAAAAACTCGGTCGCGAGGTTACTTCCCTTGGTCCGACCCGAAATCAGTTGATCGCCAAAGGCATGATTTGGAGTCCAAGCCACGGAGACACGGCGTTCACTGTACCCATGTTTGACGAGTTCATGCGCCGAATCATGCCAGGTGACGACTGGAAGACATAGGCAGGCGCCGCGCCGCGTGCTCGCGTCACGCCGCCTGCTTTTTCGGAGGAAGTGCGTGCCGCGTCTTGATCCCGCCCCCAGAAGGAAGAGGGGGGCGGGATTCAAAACGCGGGGGGAGAGGCTCCCGGTGGTCGCTCGCTGCGCTTGTGTTCTCGTTGTGAGTGTGTCGGTAGGTTTCTCGTATAACTGAACGCCCGGCTGGCGACTCAGCGACACAAGGCAGGTTTTAGTTTGATCCGAGAGTTTGTAAACAAACTCGCAACCCGCCCGCCAAGCCATCATGGCAGTTCAACAATATGCTTTGTGACGGAGTAAGTAGGTGATGTACAAAATCACTAACACAGGGAAAAGCTACGTCGCACGTTACGTTGGAAATTGGCTGGAATTAAGCGGTGAAGGACCGACTGAGGCGGAAGCCATCTATCGACTCGGGGCAGCGCGCGCTCGCTTGACTCATTTGCTCCGATCCCAGGCCCAAGAACATCCGAAAAAGGGTAGCGACAGCTCGGGTCGTTGACGAGATCGGAGTAGAGGCAATTCGCATACCATCCACCTCGCACAGGCATAACAGACCGTTACTTTTTTCTACCGAATCGTACAAAAATCGACTTGCCCTATAAGTAGGAAGTTGCTATGCTATAAAAACTTAGGAAAGGAGATGGCGGCTATCGATCCCTTGTCGAAGGATCTCTCACCGAATCGAGATTGAAATCCTTGGGAGGCGATGGAGATGAGTCCGTTTGTTGTGCGTGGCAAATATCGGTCAATACGCCGATATCGAGCCGATCCTTTTCGCGCGCCGAACCGCGCTTGGTTTCAATCAGGCCTTCGGCTTTTAAGAAGGGAATGCGCGTGCCGGTTTTTAAAGCATGATAAGCGATCCACGGAGTCAGGTCGGCCAACGACTTGCCGTTCATCCGAACAAAAATATCAAGATCAAAACTCTCCTGGATACGGATCGCGCCCGGCTCGTCGGTCAAATCGTCCGTGGACAGTTTCGCTCCATGGCCTTCGCCAAAATCAGCCAGGCATCGCGTCAATCGTTCGATGTTATCGGGAGAATTATCGATCAATATATCAACGTCATCCGTCGTGCGAACGAATCCGTTGAGGCAAACCGCCAGACCACCCGCCAGGACAAACTTAACCTGTTCTTTGGCGAGGCGATCCAATAACTCTTCGTACGAGGTGATCATCCTTGGGCTGCCGGATACCGAGACGATCCAGTTCCGCATTCAATCGGCGAACGCGTTCAAAGACGCTCAAATCGCGCGGCTTCCCGAGCGTTTTGCGGATCATTTCGGAAGGCATATTCCCAAGCTAGACCATCTATCGGCCTAAGTTAAGCCAAACTTTGTCCTCCCCTATCCCTGCGGTATCGCCGATGGATTCTTGATGTAGATGACCCCGGTGCCCGGCGCAACCATGAAATAGACGGCACGGTCGTCCGACGATTCCTGCCCCCCAAACGTTGCGCCCCCAAACGTTGCCTTAATGGTCACCCATTTGCCGGGCTTGAGCGGAGCCGTTTGCTGAAAATAATTCGGCAGGTAACGGATCATGAAGTCGGCAATGGGCATCCCGGCGAAATCCTCCGTCTGATAGTCTTCGGCTCGCTTGCTCCGCTTGAAATCGAGGGAGGCATAGACGTCCACGGAGAAGTGCACTTTGCCGGGCGCGTCCTGCGGTTGGAATTCCTGATAAATTGAGCGGGTCTGGCTTTCGGAAAGCGCGACGCGGAGAACTGGAATGGCCCCGGGATCGCCATCCGATCCCTCCGTGCCGTCGGGCTTCAGGAAAGCCGCCTGCCCGTCGCCGTGCCACATTTGCGAGCCCTCCTTGAAATCGGCATTTTTGAGGTAATTGTCGCTCAGGGCGAGGGAAGCTGTTCCCACCAGCAGGCCGACAGTTACAAGGCAGGCGAATAAATAACGCATATAAGAAATTGTATCTGCCTGCCAAGAAAGAATCAATAGCGCAAAAGATGACGAACGCATCCTCTTGCCTTAGAGTGTCCGGATGCGCGTGGAAATCATCAATACCGGGACGGAGCTGCTGCTGGGCCGGGTCACCAATACCCATCTCGGTTTTCTCGCGCAGAGCCTCCTCGGGCTGGGCCTGCGGGTGGAGCGACAGGTGACGGTGCCCGACGGCGCGCCAATTGCCGAGGCGCTCAACGAAGCGATGCTCCGCGCCGACTTGATCATCGTCACAGCGGGGCTCGGACCGACCTCCGACGACATCACGCGCGATGCGGCGGCGGCGGCATTCGGTCGGAAGCTGATTTTTCACCCCGAAATTCTCGAGGGCATCGCGGCGAAGTTCGCCAAGCGCAAGATCCCCATGAACGATCTCCAGCGCCCGCAGGCCATGGTGCCGGAAGGCGGCGTGGTGATGGAGAATCCAAACGGAACTGCGCCCGGCCTGATCATCGCCAACGACAAGACGGTCGCCGTCCTTCTGCCGGGACCGCCCCGCGAGTTGCGCCCGATGTGGGAAAACGAGGCGCTGCCGTGGTTGCGGAAAAAATTCGCCGATCGGCTGACTCCGGTGCATGAGGTGACCCTGCGCATTCTCGGCCTGGGCGAGACGCGGGTGCAAATCCTGGTCGAAGACGAAGTGAAGGCGCTCGGGCCGGTCGAGGTCGGCTATTGCGCGCGCTCCGGCGAAGTCGACCTGCGGCTGATCGCCTCGGATGAAACTTTGGTGCAAAAGGCCGCCGGGCTGGCGCGCGGAAAATTAGGCGATGCGATCTATGCCGAGGGCAGCGAGACCATGGAGCAAGCCGTGGTGCGGCTCGCCCGGGCGGCGCGCAAAACCGTGGCCACGGCCGAATCATGCACCGGCGGACTGGTCGCCAATCGGATCACCAACGTGCCGGGCAGTTCGGAAATGTTCCGCTATGGCTGGGTGACCTATGCCAACGAGGCAAAGATCGCCGAGCTGGGCGTGCCGTCCGCCCTCCTTGAAAAGCATGGCGCGGTCAGCGCGGAAGTGGCGCAGGCGATGGCGGCGGGCGCGTTGCGCGGCAGCAGTGCCGATGTCGCCGTCGCGGTGACGGGCATCGCCGGCCCGACCGGAGGGACGCCCACAAAACCGGTGGGCCTGGTCTTTTTCGCCCTCGCGGGCGCAGACGGCCGGATGCAGGTGGTGGAGCGCACGCTGTCGCCGATACGCGAGACGTTCAAATACACCGCCTCCCAAATCGCGCTCGATCTGGTGCGGCGGATGTTGGTTTGATGCCTTGGAGTAAATCGTGATGAGTGAAGCTCGACGCACGCATCAACCCCGTGTAGGTCTAACTTATGTCCTTGCTCGCAGAACTGGATCGTCATGTGCAAAACGCTGTTTCCTTCTACTGGAAAACTAGAAGCAGCCAAGTAGATAGGCAAAAGGCCAAAAAAACTTTGGATCAGGGACTTCGTTCAGCAGTTACCGGCGGCAAGCAGATGGATGGTTTTATCGCCCTGCTCACCAAACTCATTACGGAAGCGGGAATTCCTGAAAACTGTATTCACCATGAACGGGCTCTGCAATTGCCGGGTTACTTTCGACCGACAAAAGAATGGGACTTGCTTGTAATAAAAGACGAGCAACTGGTCGTGGCGATTGAATGCAAGAGCCAAGTCGGCCCCTCATTTGGAAACAATTTTAACAACCGAACCGAAGAAGCCATGGGTAGCGCGCTTGATCTCTGGACTGCCTTCCGCGAAGGAAAATTTAACACTACGATTAAGCCTTGGCTCGGATACACCTTTCTTCTTGAAAGCTGTCCTCGATCTGAAAGCCCCGTTAAGGTCGATGAACCTCATTTCGAAGTCTTTCCTGAATTCAAAAACGCATCCTATGCCAAACGATACGAGCTTTTCTGTCGCAGACTCGTCTTGGAAAGACATTATACTTCTGCCGCATTTATGTTATCCAAAAGTGGCGCAATTAAGGGCAAGTATTTTGAACCTGCTGCGGATCTAAAATATGCTCAATTTGCGCGTTCGCTTGTAGGTCATGTTGCCGCTGTAACTGGAAAGATCACACGGTTATGAAAACCGAATCTCTACTCGAAAAAAGTGTAACAAAACATATCCTTCGGTTGGGAAACGCGAAGGATTTGGCGTTCATCAAGGATGAGAGCATTCACTTGGTAATTACATCACCGCCTTACTGGAATCTTAAGCGTTACAACGAACATCCTGACCAGTATGGACACATCAGTGATTACGAAAATTTTTTGTCCCGAATTGAAGAAGTATGGCGCGAGGTATATCGCATCCTGACTCCCGGTGGCCGGTTGGTCTGCGTTGTTGGTGATGTCTGCCTATCGAGAAAAGAAAATGGGCGACATGTTGTGGTGCCCTTGCATGCAGATATCTGCGTGCAATGTCGTAAAATAGGTTTTGATAATCTGAATCCGATTATATGGCACAAAATTTCCAACGCCTCGTATGAGGTGTCAAACGGATCAAAATTTCTGGGCAAACCCTATGAACCTAATGCCATTATCAAGAACGATATCGAATTTATACTCATGCAGCGCAAACCTGGCGGCTATCGCAAACCGACCGAAGCGATGCGCGATGCCAGCAGGATAAACAAGACCGATTTTAGCAAATGGTTCCAACAGTTTTGGACATTAACCGGAGCATCTACTCGAGAGCATCCCGCGCCGTTTCCACTCGAACTGGCGAATCGTTTGGTCCGCATGTTTTCATTCGTTGGCGATACAGTTTTGGACCCATTTGCAGGTACAGGAACGACTCTCGTCGCAGCTCTAAAGGCAGAAAGAAACAGTATTGGCGTAGAAATCGATCCCACTTATTTCGAAATGGCCAAAGCGCGGCTGGAAAACGAAAACATTAGTCTTTTTGGCCAAGCATTGATCGAATTCGACAATTCAAAGCCTAGGTTAATGGAAGCGTCTCCCGCCTATTTAAAAAAACGTTCTAGACCGCGAAGGAAAAGCTGATACCAAGAAGCATTGAAGCCATTTAAGAAAAAAAACATTTTTAAAAATAATGCTTGTACGTTTGTATAAATAGCGTAAATCAGGTTCCACCATGGCTGCTAAAACCGAGACTAAATCCGAGATCAAGTCACCCGAATTGAAGACTGAACCGAAGGCCGACAGCAAGGCCCACGCGGCGCGGGACAAGAACCTCGAATTGGCGCTGCAGGCCATTGCGAAGGAGTATGGCGAGGGATCGATCATGCGGCTCGGCGATGCGCACTCGAAGCTGACCGTGGAGGTGATCCCCACCGGCTCGATCGCCATCGACACGGCGCTCGGCGTGGGCGGTTTTCCGCGCGGACGCATCATCGAGATTTTCGGCCCGGAATCGTCCGGCAAAACGACGCTGACCCTGACCGTGATCGCGCAGGCGCAGCGGGCGGGCGGCGTGGCGGCGTTTATCGACGTGGAACACGCGCTCGATCCCGCCTACGCGCGCAAGCTCGGCGTGAACATGAACGAACTGCTCGTCTCGCAACCCGACTCGGGCGAAGAGGCGCTGACGATTGCCGAGACGCTGATCAAGTCGAACGCGGTCGATGTCGTCGTGCTCGATTCGGTCGCGGCGCTGATCACCAAGGCGGAACTCGAAGGCCAGATGGGCGACGTGACCATGGGCGCCCAGGCGCGTTTGATGAGCCAGGCGATGCGCAAACTGACCTCCTTCATCAGCAAGTCAAAAACCTGCGCGATCTTCACCAACCAGATCCGCGAGAAAATCGGCGTGATGTTCGGCAATCCCGAAACCACGCCGGGCGGCAAGGCGCTCAAGTTTTATTCCTCGGTCCGCATCGACATCCGGCGCATCGCGGCGATCAAGACCCCGGACGGCACCGTGCTCGGCAACCGGACGCGCGTGAAGATCGTGAAAAACAAGGTCGCGCCTCCCTTCCGCGAGGCCGAGTTCGACATCATGTACAACGAGGGCATTTCGCGGGAAGGCTCGTTGCTCGACCTGGCGATTGAATTGAGCGTGATCGACAAAAAGGGCGCCTGGCTCTACTTCGAGGGCGCTCAGGTGGCCCAGGGCCGCGACGCCGCGAAGGATGAACTCAAGCGGAACAGGGAACTCTACGCCAAGATCGAGAAAGCCACGCTGGCCAAGCTCAAGGGCGGCGAAGCTCCGGAAAGCATCGGCACCACGGTCGCCCCGTAAATTCCCGCCGATTCATTCGAGACTAATCCTTGCTCTCCTCGCAATGGACGGCCCGTTGCGCGGCGATTTGCAGCATGTCGCTTTTGACCTCGAACATCACGCGCTCGGCGTTCCAGGTCCCGGCGGGCTGAACCTGGACCCGAATCGAATCCCTATCGACGGAAGCCTCGAGGCTCACAATCTTGGCCGTATGGGTCCGGTCGAGCGCATCGGCGATGCGCAGGATGCCGCCGAGGATCATGACCAACTTCTGCGCGGACGGCTTCAGGTCGTGAAACTCGGCGTGGTCGGGCTGCGGAGGAGCTTTGCGATGATAACGCGCCATTTGGGCGACGAGAGACATCTCGTCCGGCGTGAGGGTTTTCCATGGATGTTCCTGGATGAGCCGAGCGGACCATTTGTGATGGCTCTTGCCGTCGGGCGTTTGCGACCAGCCGATGTCGTGCAAAAGCGCCGCGCTATGGAGAAGCTCCCGCGGTCGCGCGCCCAAATTGTGCCACGGCTTGAGGCCGTCGAAGATTTGCAGGGCGAGCGCCGCGACATGGTCGGAGTGGCTCGGCTCCTCGTCGTAACGGGCGCGCAAGGCCAGCGATTCTTCAATCAACGGTTGCATAAAAACTTCTTCTCCCTCAGGTGTGGAGGACCGTTTTCCCCGGCTGGAGCCGCCGCGCGCGCGAACCCGATTCCTCTTCGGCCATTGCCGCCGTCAGCACGCCGTAGCGCAGCCCGCGAACGCTGACATGGAGCCGCTTGACCCCGAAGTGCTCCATCGTGGCCAGCACCACCGCCGTGCCGGGAATGATCAGGTCGGCGCGCTTGGCGTGCAGGCCATGAATGGCGCGAAGCTGGTCGATCGTCCGGCCGGTGAACCGCCCCAGGAGAGTGCGAATTTGCTCGATGGTGAGCGAAGTATGATCGATTTTGCGCGGATCGAATTCGACCAGGCTTTTCTCGATGGCGATCAGGCTGGTGATGGTGCCTCCGGTGCCGACCAGCCGCCGCGCCCCGACGTGATAATGAGCCAGCGGATGGGCGATCTGCGCGCGCACGGTCTCGACCAGCAGCCCCGCCGTGTCGGGCGCGACCGGATATTCGTGCAGGAAGCGCTCGCGCAAACGCACCGCGCCAAGGGGCAGGCTGATCCGCTTTTCCATCTTGCCGTGGCGGCCCTGCACCCATTCGGCGCTGCCGCCGCCGATGTCGAGTATGAAGATGTCCTTGCCGCGCCAGTGGGGATCGGCGGTCACACCCGAAAAGATGGTCTCGGCCTCCTCCGCGCCGGAAAGCAGCCGCACCGGGAAGCCGAGAATCTCGCGGGCGGCCTTCAGAAAAGCGCGTCGGTTGCGGCTGTCCCGCACGGCGCTGGTGGCCACGGCGCGAAAATGCTCGACGCCCAGCTCGGCGGCCGTGGCGCGGAGTTCGCTCAACACGGCGAGCGTCCGTTCCATCGCCTCAGGTCTCAATTCACAGGTGTCGATCAGGTGCTCGGCCAGCCGCGTGGTGACGCTTCTTTCGTAAACGACGTGGACGCGCGCGCCGCGGGTCTCCGCCACCACGAACTTGATGGAATTGCTGCCGAGATCAAAAACGGCGTAACGCATGGCAAAAAATCACTTAAACGAACGCGGTTCTACCATCTTTCGACCAGGGACTGAAGCTCGCCGATGAGCGCGTCGATTTTCTTCAGGTCTTTGCGCCGGCCCCGCTCGGGATTGATCTGCAAAAGCGCGATTTTTTTCAGCATCCCGTGCAGGTCCTTCAATTCCCGGCGCGACAAGCCCGGTTGCACCTGCTTCTTTTCCAGGGCGCGGATCAACTCGGTGATTTCGCGATGAAGCCGGGCGAGGTAATTGCGGGCCACTTCATCCAGCAGGCCGTTGACCAGCAAAAGCTGCTGGCGGGCCACGGCGCTTAATGCCTTCGGCGTCTGGGATTTTGTCGCGGAAAGCTTTTTGACGACGGCCATGGCATAAACGATGAGGCCAGAACGCAGGACGGGTGGCGATTCAAATCTCGTGACAACGGCGAGATTGATAAGTCATGCTATAGTCCGCCAGAGGCTGTCCGAAAAATAGGCGTGGGTCACGTGACGAGTCGAATTTGGGCCGAATCGAGGCGCGAACGACGAGCATAGCCAAAGTGCTACGTGAGGAGTGAGCAACGAAGAGCTCGGCCCAAATTCGCCGTCACCCTCTGGGCCGAAGTCCTTTTGCCTTCTGGCTTCGTCGCTCGCTCGTCACGTAGCTGCAGCTATGCTCCTCACTCGACTTCTCGCCAGAAGGCAAAATCTCTTTCGGCGTGACCCGCGCCCATTTTTCGGACAGCCTCCATGGATATGGATACGCCGGAGCTGCAAACCGCCAAGGGACGCCAGGAAGAGGAAGTGAGGCAGTTTTCCGTCTTTATGGAGAACAAAGTGGGGCGGCTGCTCGACATCGTGAAGATGTTTTCCCAGGCGCAGGTCCATGTGGTCGCGCTGAGCATTCTCGACACGGCGGACGCCGCCATCGTGCGGCTGGTCTCGGACGACCCCGACAAGGCGCGCACGCTTTTTCAGGAGCACGGGCTGGCTTTCACGGAGGTTCCGCTGATTGTGGTGGAGCTTTCCAGCAGCGCGGCCGATTTGAAAGCGGTGCTGACGGCGCTCCTGCAGGCGGAATGCAACATCCACTCCGCCTACTCGCTGTTGACGCGTCCGCGTGGCAAGGCGGCCCTGGCCCTGCATGTCGAGGACCGCGAGTGCGCCTGCTCCGTGCTCCAGGCCAATCAGTTCAAGCTCCTTTCCCAGCGCGATATCAGCCGCTAATGTCAAAAGCCCTGAAGTGGCTTAAACCTATTTTCACTCGTCTTCATTTGTGTAAGATCGCGCCATGTACAAACACGTCGTCGTCACCGGCGGAGCCGGATTTATCGGGTCCAATCTGGTCCATGAAGTGGCCAGGCGCTTTCCCGGGGCCGACTTGACCGTGGTGGATGATTTCCGCTCCGGCTATTTCAAGAACCTCGAAGGCTTCAAGGGCGACGTGATTGCGGGCGACGTGGCGCAGCTCGACCTGAAGCATTATTTCGGCGGGCGCAAGGTCGACCTCGTTTTCCATCTCGCCTCGATCACCGACACGACCGACCACCATCAGCTCCGGCAGGTGCGCGACAACGTCGAGTCGTGGCGCAATCTCCTCAACTACTTCGAGGGACGCAAAACCCGGCTGGTTTACGCCTCGTCCGCCGCCACCTATGGCATCGCCGCGGGCGTGAACAAGGTCGACCAACCGCCGAAACCGGCCAACGTCTACGCCTTTTCCAAAGTGCAGCTCGACAACCTCGCCCGGCGCTGGGCGCGCGAAAATCCGACCCAGGTCGTGGTCGGGCTCCGCTACTTCAACGTCTACGGCCCGCGCGAGGCGCACAAGGGCGCGGCCTCCAGCATGATCCTCCAGTTGGCGCAGCAAATCCGGCGCAACCAGCCGCCACGCATCTTCAGGAACGGCGAGCAAATCCGCGATTTCGTCTACGTGAAGGACATCGTCAACTGCACGATCCTCGCCGCGAAGGCGCGCGGCTCGGGCATCTACAACGCGGGCAGCGGCGTGCCCCGCTCCTTCAACGACATCGTGGCGAATCTGAACCGCGTGCTCAACACCCAGTGGCAGCCGGAGTACATCGATAATCCCCACGCCCACTATCAGCCCCACACCGAAGCCGACCTGACCGAGACGACGCGCGCACTCCGTTACACCCCGAAGTTCACGCTCGAAAAAGGCATCGACGATTACGCCGCGAGCGGGTTTTTGGTGTAGGCGTCGATCTAAATCATCTCCACCGCAGGCAACGCCAACTGCGGCGGGTGCTCCTTCGACCAGGGATTGAGCGTTTCGCCCGAATCGATGACGGCCTGACGATGCTGCCGGCAGATTTCGCGGATGACTTCGAGATCGACCCCCTCATGACGCGTCGGATAGGGCTCGAAGTTCGCCAGCGCGAGGGCGAACAGCCGCGCGGCGGGGCCAAGCCGTTGCTTCTGGAGATGGACGAAGCCACCGGCCATTTGAATGAGTCCCTGATAAAATTTCGCCCGCGCCTGCCCGCGAATCGGCAGCCAGACTTCCTCCAGCACGTCGTGCGCCTCGTAGTAGAGCTGCGCGTTGAAGCAGTGAAAAAAGCCGGCGTAATGGCGGTTGAATCCCGGCAGCTCCGCATAGCCCGCGAGCAGCGTGTCGATCTTGGGCGACTTGTGCGTGGCCATAAGGATTCACAGGAACCGCCTCCGGGGCCAGCGGCGGCTACTTGACCACGTTTTTTTCGCGCAGGAACTGGTCGAGTTCCTCGACGCCGAAGTCGGCGAGAATTTCCCCGTCCCAGCGCATGGTGGGGGCCTTGGTCTGGCCGGAGAGCCGCTTCATTTCCTCGAAGGCGGCGGGGTCGGCGTGGACATCGGCCTTGCCATAGGCGATGCCGTGCTCTTTGAGGTAATCCTCGGCTTCGTCGCACCAGGGACAGCCGGATTTAAGGTAAAGAAAGGGGCGTGGAGTTGACATTGTGGGAACGCAAAGTTACGCCGCGAAAGCGTTTTGTCGCGTGAAAAATCATGGCCCAAAAAGTCGCTATTGCCCGGCAAGCTTCATACAGTGTAGGCACATCCATGCCGAAAGATCGCAAAAGACCGGTGATTTCTGACGAGCCTCCGCTTCGCGTCCTGATCGCGCCGGACAAGTTCAAGGGCACCCTCACCTCCGAGGCGGCGGCGAAGGCCATCGAGCGGGGCCTGCGCCGGGCGTGGCCGAAGGTGAAAACAACTCGTTTTGCCCTGACCGATGGCGGCGAAGGTTTTCTGGAACTGATGGTGCGGCAGACTGGCGGAAGGCTGCGCACGGCGCGGACGGTCGATGCGGCGGGACGGCCCTGCCGGGCGCAGTGGGGCGTGTTTGGGAACGGACGCACAGCGGTGATTGGGCTGACGAGCGCTTCGGGCCTCGCGCAGTTGCCCACGGGTCTGCGTAATCCAGAACAGACCACCAACCTCGGCACGGGCGAGTTGATCAACCGGGCGCTGCAGGCGGGTTGCCGTGAGATTCTTATCGGCTTGGGCGGCAGCGCAACGACGGAAGGAGGCATATCGCTAGCGGCAGCAATTGGATATAAGTTTATCGATAAAGATGGCGTTGAAATCCCATTAAATGGCGCTGGATTGGCTTATTTGAACCAAATTATCCATCCAAGGCAAATGCCGAAAGCTCGCTTTGTTGTAGCCACCGACGTCGATAATCCGCTCTTCGGTCCGCGTGGAGCGGCGTATCAATTCGCACCACAGAAGGGAGCCGATGCGGAGATGGTCGCGCGGCTCGATGCGAACCTGCGACGACTGGCGCGAATCGTTAAGCGCGATCTTGGGAAAGACTTGGCGAACGAACCGGGCGCGGGAGCGGCGGGAGGTTGCGGCTACGGGCTGATGGCTTTCTTCAACGCGAAACGGGAGAACGGCTTTCAGTTGGTACGGCGACTGACCAAGCTCGACGCGTTGATCCGGCGGCACGATCTGGTCATCACCGGTGAAGGCTGTTTTGATCGCACCTCGCTTCTGGGCAAAGCGCCGGCGCAACTCGGCGAACTGGCGCGGAAGTTGAAACGGCCCGTCTGGGCGCTCTGCGGACGCGTCGATTTGCCGTTGTGGCGCTCGCCCTTCGACCGGATCGCCGCGCTCAGCACGAAGGAAAATCCCGGCCCGCCACCCGATTCACTCACTCCCGCGCAACACGCCAAGCGGCTGGAACAGTTGGCCTATATGGAGGCCCGCGCCTTGCCATTTAAGACAAAATAGGTACCCTGATTTTATGAGCGTTCTCGAATTGGAACAAGCCATCGCGCAATTACCCGCCGAGGAACTTTCTCAGTTTGCCAAATGGTTCGAGGAATACATGGCCGACGAATGGGACAAGCAAATCGAGCGGGATGTTGCGGCGGGAAAATTTGATCGCATTATTGCCAAAGTTGATGCGGACATCGATGCGGGGCGTTCGACGCCTTTGTGAAGCATCACGCTTTGCCCGAGTTTTGGGCACATTATCGCAGCCTTCCGGAGCATATCCAAAAGCTGGCTGACAAGAATTTCCAGCTTTTGCAATCCAACAGCGCCCATCCCTCGCTAAAGTTTAAAAAAGCGGGTGTTTTGTGGTCCGTGCGCGTAGGAATTCACTATCGCGCCTTGGCCAAGGATCGACCTGATGGCGCTCACTGGTTTTGGATTGGCCCTCACTCGGAGTATGATAGGTTTTTATCGTGAAGACCAGCAACATGCTCCCTGATTACGACTTTTCAGTAGGTATTCGCGGCAAGTATGCCAAGCGTTATGCCAGGGGATCAAACGTCATTGTCCTCGATCCCGATGTGGCAAAGCTGTTTTCTAACAGCAAGATAGTGAATCGTTCCCTGCGGGGATTGGCAAAAACTTTGAAAGTTGGAAAAACATTGGCCACCCAATGAACGCGATCATACGCCACGTGGGCGGGCACCGGTGGAACGGCGTGCCGGTGCTCAATTACAAGGAGGAGGGAAGCCACTTCAAGGCGATCTCGCGGCAGGTGCTTTTCGAGGGCGGGCCGAAGCTTGGCGCCGAGTTGCGCTATTTCGAGATCGAGCCGGGCGGGCACTCGACGCTCGAACGGCACGACCACATCCATTCGGTGATGATCATTCGCGGGCGCGGGCATTGCCTCGTCGGCGATGCGATTTACGAGGTCACCGGCAACGACCTGGTCTACATTCCGTCGATGACGTGGCACCAGTTTCGCGCCACAACCAGCGAACCGCTCGGCTTCCTTTGCCTGGTGAACGTCGAACGCGACAAGCCGCAGCGGCCCGACGAGGCGAGCGCGGCGGCGTTGAAGGCACTGCCCCAAGTGGGGGAGTTTATCCGGCTTTAGGACTCATATGACTTATGGGACGAATAGGTCCTATGAGTCGTATGAGTCCAATCAAAGCCTACCGCTTCTGCGCCTTGAATTTCTCCACCAGCGCCTTGGCATTCGGGAACAAGGCCGGACAACAGCCGATGGTGGTGCAGAACGCCTTGCTGAAATGGCTCAGCGACGAGTAGCCGACTTCCATCGCCGCCTCGGTGACGTTATGGCGTCCGCTCAGGAGCAACTCCGCAGCGCGTTCCATCCGGATTTGCCGCACGTACTGCGGAATGGTCATGCCCATCTCCTTGGAAAAGAGGCGGCTGAGATAAAACGAACTGCATCCGACTTGCGCACCGAGCGCCTCGATGTCGGGCGGATCGGACAGATGACTGCGCAGGATCGCGGTCGTGCGTTCGACCCGCTCCTGGGCGACCCGTTTCTGGCGCTGACAGAAGAATTCCTCCGGCGGCGCGGGTTGGAAGAGAACCTGGGAAAGAAGTTCCAGCGTCTTGGCCTGATACCAAAGTTTGTGCGCGCCCACGGGCACGGGCGGCTGGCGCAGCGCCTGGAAAGTGACCTCCTGCCCCGGCGACATCGCGCCGACGGCGGCGGCGGAACCACCCCGGTTGATCAGCCAGCGACGGAGCGCGGGATGCAGATCGTCCTCCATCGAATGGACCTGCGTCTCCACATATTCGCGGGAAAGCTCCACCGTGATGAAAGAATGCGTTTCGCCCGAATTCCGGGAGGCTTGAAGATCAGCGTTGGCATTGCAGTAAAAGCCGACGGTGTGGGGCTGGTAACGCGCCTCCGTCCGGCCATCGTCGACGGTGCCGGTGCCGCGCAGATTGAGGCAAAGCTCGACACTGTTGCGGTGGAAGCTGCGGCCCCAATTGACCGGCGCAATGGCCTCGAACTCATGGTTTTCCACGCTGACGCCCTCGCGCGCAAAGGAACCATAGAGCTGTCGCCAGCCTTCCTTCACCTGCGCCCAGGCGCTGCTTTCATACGCGGTAGCCATAAATCGTTCATCATCAGCGTATGGTAAATGAGGGGAAAGTCAACGCAGCGGACGGTAGTGTCCTAATTTGAATTTAGGGAGCCGTTTGCAAGGTGAAGTTGTTTTCCTCGCCTGGATGGCAAATTCTCAGCGGAGGATCGCCGAGCTTGGCATTAAGGCACACCAAATCGTCATCATCGTAACTATGGAGAGCGTCGGCCTTAGCGAACAGCGCACTTGCGACGTGGATCGCGTCCTTGGGCTTTAGGTGCGAATGGTCGTAGCAAAGCTTTCTAGCCTCTTCACCAATGCTGCGGTCACAGGCAATTGGTCGGATAAATTTATGCTCAAAGAACGCCTTGATTACCATCTCGTTCTGAATACTCAATTTGGAACTCCCCTTTCTCCAGATGCACTCAGTGTAGGTGATCGCAGAGGTGTAAATCTGGACAACGTCATTTTGCGCAGCCTTAATAACGTTTTCGCACTTATCCACCCTCCCCGCTTCATTGCCAAAGAAGGCGTGGAAAACGCTCGCGTCCCAGTAAATTCGTTGAATGGCCATATTATTGATAAGCGGCTTGCGCCTGCTCTACGCTTGGCAATTGAGACTCCTCGGCGAAGACGCGAATATCGTCCACCGCGATGTTTACGGGGATGCCCTTTCGGTCGTACCTGACTATTCCTCGGGCGAGAGCACGCTTCTTGAAGGCACGATATGCCTTATCTTCGACTTCGGTATTATCGAAGTGGCAAACTATAGACCGATCATACAAAGGATCGAAAATCGAGCATTTGAAGCCCTTCCTGTCGGAAATGATTTCAATCTTTCCCTCTACAGAACCCATTTCCTCGTGTTTAGAACCGAGCAAATCGTCGGCAGTCGCGCTAATCTGGGATGTGATTTCCACAGGAGCAGAACCGTTTCTCAAGTAAACGGAACTCACATATTCCCCCTCCACGTCAATAAGCCGCCCAAGGTCTCTCGCGGCGGAAATAGCCTCGTGGTTGAAAAACTGGGGATATTCGCGGCTACCGCTTTGCAGAGATTCTATCCCCTTGCCGATAGCGGCAGTTATTTCATCTCCAAACTCGGCATGTGCACGAATTATGGCGCTTCCATGATCGACCTCAACAAGCCACTCCATTTTTGGTTTTCCCAATTCGGCGGAAACGTTCTCGATGAGGTCGAAGAATGCACCGACGGCAGAACGAAACTTTTCTGCGGTTAGCTTGCGCCCTTCGATCTTAATTTCGATCTGGTTGCTCATTTTGAGGCCATTTCCAGTATGGCGGGTCCGGCACTCAGGTAGCTCGAAACCAGTGAGTCCACCAACCACGAAGGTTTTTTGCGCCAGAGCTTGAGGGCACTATTCCAGTTACCTTGATCGACGGAAACACAAATTTTTGCCTTGTTCTTTCCCCATGGATGCCCGGCCCCTTTTCGCGCTCCGCCCCATTGATTTTTCTTTGTTTTTTCCTTTGACATAACTTGAATATAGTATTACTTTATTCAAGAAGCAAGGAAAAATATGGCAAATCAACTCAGCAACGAAAAGAAGACGATGGCGGTTTCTATGCTCTGCGAGGGCAGCAGCATCCGAAGCATCGAACGCATTACCGGAGTTCATCGCGACACCATCATGCGCCTAGGCGTTCGCATGGGTGAAGGTTGCCAAAAGATCATGGACGAAAAGCTGCGGAACCTTTCCAGCAAGCTGATTCAGGTCGATGAGGTCTGGGGCTTCATAAACATGAAGCAAAAAAACGCTAACGCGAAGCGCGTCAATGACGACAAGCGAGTCGCTGGCGATGTTTGGACTTGGATCGCTCTGGATTCTGAGACCAAGCTCGTGCCTACGTTCGCCGTAGGTGATCGCTCTCAGTATATGGCGAATTGCTTCATCGAAGACCTTGCCTCTCGCCTTTCCAATCGTGTCCAGCTTTCCAGCGATGCACTTCGCGCCTACGAAGGTGCGGTTGAACGTGCGTTCGGTTCTCAAGTGGACTACGGCTCAATTTTCAAGACCTTTAGCCACTCCGAACTCGCGGAGCAGCGTAGGTATTCCCCTCCCGATGTAATGCACGTGAAGCGCACGCCCGTTACAGGAAGCCCTATCGTTGATCTGATCTCCACGAGTCACGTTGAGAAACAAAATCATACATTGAGAATGCACTGCCGCCGCTTGAGCCGTCTCACGAACGCTTTCAGTAAGAAGTTTGAAAACTTCAAGGCTGCGGTTGCGCTCCACTACGGTTATTACAATTTCGTCAAAACGAATGCGGCTATCCGTTGCACGCCAGCAATGGAGGCGGGCGTTACAAATTCCCCTTGGACTGTTGGCAATCTTGTTGAGATGATCGAAGGATGAGTCCGCGAATCACCCAGCTTAAAGAGGCTGTCGAGACGATGCACAAATGCACAGCCTGGCACGTCGAGTCTAAGCCTGTCATTGAGCTTTTCCGTGGCAAGGTGGCGTGGGATGGCGTTGTCGAGGCCTTCGCGCTCACGGGCCATCCTCACGCGAAGCGGTGCTATGCTTGGTCGTACATGGACAAGGGGGAACCGCAGTATGTCACGGTTTTGGAGATTCCGCCCGTGGACTCTGCGGAAACAGCCGTTAAAATCGCCATAGTGGCGCAGGGGAAATGAAGAGCGTTGGCCGAGTTTTGTTCGTGGTCGCCGTAGTGGCTTTCTATGGCGCTCTCTTGTTCCTCGCGACACTCGGCTACCGCACGCCCAGTTGGATCGATTGCATAGTCCAAAGCTTGCTGCTGGCATTATTGATCTATCCCTTGGTTTTTCTGAAAACCGAGCCCACCTTATCGCGGGTAGCTATCATACTTTTCCTCGTGACCGTAATCGGTGGTTATGTTTGGGCAATCTTGTCGATAAGCGATTGATTTCAAATTAGGACACTACCCAGCGGACGGTAGTGTAGTGGTACAGTTTGAATCTACTTCTTTGCCTTTTCTCTTTCTTTTTTCTCTAGGCCATAAATGATCCACGCCAAATTAGCGAAGACTAGAACACCAAATAAAAAGTAAAGCCAGGTGTCGAAAAAAGGAGGCAGAAAGTGATATTGTCTCTGCAAGAGCATGAGAATTATAACCAAAGGCGGGACAACGCCAAAGGGAATGGCTTTCATTCCTACTACCCTAACCGCGCAATCACTTCTTCCAAGCTCCAAACGAGATTGGAAGAGAGCAAATTTTGACATGAAAACATCAAGGCATGAAATACATGAAAAAGGCAGGGACCATCCGAAAAAGGCATCGCAAATGTCTCCCTCATGTATTTCCTGATTTCATGTTTTCCTGTTAAAAAATTTCGTCATTCCGGCTGCCTTTAAAAATTTGGTCATTTGGCTTAATTTGGAAATTTGGTCCTGCTTCCCTGCCTTCCTCATGCCCTGCATCTCTTCCTGTTAAAACCGGGCTGCTTCGTCTAGGCTGGGAGATTATGGCGTCGTCATGGTTTCATAGCTCCGCGCAAGCCGGGGTGATCTGTGTGCTGATCGCGGCGAACGCCTTCTTCGTCGCGACCGAGTTCGCCTTTGTCAAAATCCGCGAATCGCAGCTCAAGTCGATGCGGGTCAAGGGCAAGAAGGATTGGCGCCTCGGCCTGGCCCTGCGCGTCACCAAGCATCTCGACCGCTATCTCTCGGCCACGCAGCTCGGCATCACGCTGACCAGCCTCGGCCTCGGCTGGGTGGGCGAACCGGTCGTGGCCGGCTGGATCGCAGGCCCCCTGGCCAGTTTGGGCATCGTCAGCACGCGAGCGGTCACCTCCATCGCCTACGGACTTGCCTTTGCCGGCATCACCTTCATCGACATCGTGTTCGGCGAGCTGGTGCCCAAATATTTCGCCATTCGGCGTCCGCGCCTGGTGGTCATGTGGTTCTCCGCGCCGCTCATCCTCTTTTACAACGCGGCCTATCCGTTCATCTGGCTGCTCAACCGCACCGCGAACCGGTTGCTCATGTGGATGGGCATTCCGCCGACGAAGGAATTCGACCACGGCTTCAACCAGGAGGAGCTGCAATACGTGCTGATGAATTCGCGCCACGTCCATCCTTCGGACGACCTGGTGAACAAAATCATGCTCAAGGCGCTCCGGTTGAAAGAGACGACGGCGGAGCAGGTCATGCTGCCGCGCGAACAGGTCGTGGTGCTGTGGCGCGACAGGTCTCTCGCGGACAACCTGGTGGTCGCGCAGAAATCGGGCTACAGCCGACTGCCCTATTGCGGCGACACGCAGGACCAGGTGCTCGGCGTGATCCACGTCAAGGAACTGCTCTGGCAATACCAGGCGCTGGGTCCGCAGACGAAGTTGTCCGACATCGTGCGGCCGATCCTGACCTTCCTCGCCAAGACGCGCCTGCCGGCGATGCTCGAGCTTTTTCGCAAGTCGCGCAATCACCTCGCCCTCGTGCTCGATGCCGATGAAAAAATGCTCGGCCTGGTCAGCTTCGAGGATGTGCTCGAGGAACTGGTCGGCGACATCCGCGACGAGTTCGACATCGAAAAGGGGCCGTTCTTCGAGCGGAGCAAAGAGGCCGTCCTCATCGACGCCGACCTGCCCCTGCGCGATCTCGCGAGCGAGACAGGCTGGCCGCTCGCCACGCAGACGACCGAGACGGTGGAGAAATGGGCGCTGCGCCATTGGGGCCGCGTTCCCCATACCGGGGAAAAGATGGAGATCGACGGCTTTCAACTCATCGCCACCGAAGTGACCCTGCGCCGCATCCGCCGCCTGCGCGTGATCCGCAAGCCCGAACCGAAGCCGGCCGACCCGGATGCCGAGCCGACGGAAGAGCAGGCTTCCTCCTAGGATTAGCGGCTCGATAAGCGCTGGATGTCGCATCATAGAGCAAGACTTTGTCTTCACTTCTGCGCTCATCGTTCTAAGCTCTAAGTTGTCATGATCCCCCGTTATTCCCGGCCCGAGATGGCCGCGCTCTGGAGCGAAGAGGCGAAGCTCAATCACTGGCTCGAAATCGAAGTGCTCGCCTGCGAAGGCATGGCCGCCATCGGCGTCATCCCCGCCGAGGACGCGCAGATCATCCGCGCCAAGGCCAAATTCGACATCGAAAAGGTGCGGGAAAATGAGAAGCGAACGAACCATGACGTGATCGCCTTCCTGGAAGAAGTCGCGGCGCACGTCGGCGTACCGGGCCGTTTCATCCATCGAGGGCTGACTTCGTCCGACCTGCTCGACACGACGCTGGCGCTGCAATGTGTCGCGAGCGCCGACCTGCTCCTGCTCGATCTGCAAAAAGTGCGCGATGCCATCGCCGTCCGCGCGAAGGAGCACAAGTTCACGCCCATGATGGGCCGCTCGCACGGCATCCATGCCGAACCGATCACATACGGCCTCAAGCTTGCGCTGATGTACGATGAATTTGGCCGGGCCGAAAAGCGGCTGATCGAGGCGCGCGACCAAATCGCCGTGGGCAAGCTTTCCGGCGCGGTCGGCACGCACGCGCATCTCGATCCGCGCGTCGAGGAATACGTCTGCGCGAAGCTCGGCCTCGCGCCCGCCGTGCTCTCGACGCAGATCATCCAGCGCGACCGGCACGCGCACTTCATGAGCACGCTCGCGCTCATCGCCAGCAGCATCGACAAATGGGCGACCGAGTTCCGGCATCTCCAGCGCACCGAGGTGCTCGAGGTCGAGGAATTTTTCGCCGAGGGCCAGAAGGGGAGCAGCGCCATGCCGCACAAGCGCAACCCGATCACGGGCGAAAAGCTGAGCGGCCTCGCGCGCGTCATTCGCGGCCACGCGGTCGCGGCGCTGGAAAACGTGGCGCTCTGGCACGAGCGCGACATCTCGCACTCGTCGGTCGAGCGGATCATCTTTCCCGATAGCTGCGAGCTGCTCAGCTACATGCTCAAGCTCACCGCCGATCTCGTCGCGCGGCAGATCGTCTACCCCGAAAACATGGCGGCGAACCTGGCCAAGTCGAAGGGCCTCATCTTTTCGCAAAGCGTGCTGCTGGCGCTGGCCGACAAGGGTCTGCCCCGCCAAGTCGCTTACGAAGCGGTGCAGGCTGCCTCGATGGCCTGCTGGCGCGGAACGGAGCCGCTGCAGGTTCACCTGAAAAAATCGAATGAGATCCGCTCGGTGCTGAGCGACAAGGAGATTGATGAGCTTTGCTCGCCCGAGCGCCATTTCCAGCACATCGACGCGACGTTTCAGAAGTTGGGGTTGTGACTACTCAGCGGCCCACAAATAGGTAGTGACTAGCCGCCACCCCTTGGCGTCTTTCTCCAAGGCGTAGAAGAAGCCGGCATACGTTGGATTATGTAGCTCGATGTCAGCAATGGCCTTAGTCGCGGAAATCCAACGGATTGAGTTGATCTTAGCACTAGAGTCGTACCCTAGAATAGCCTGTTTGATCTCACGCAAATCTTGTTCTGTCCCAGGATTCTTCGTCGATGCATGATCATAAAGATGGAAGATCTTTGAGTCGGCAGAGTTGTGTCCGGTCACCGTCGCATCCCCAGGCCAATTCGAGGCTGCACAGCCAGCCAAAAGCAAAACAACGCCAGCGAGTGCAAAAGGGAAACGCGTCATCTGATTCCCAATCTTCGGCCACTCGCCTTTGACGCTGCCGTAATGCGGGTACAGGAGGCATCAAAGACACTTCCCCTAAGGCATAACTCATGGGCCAGCTTCCAGCCCTTATGCCCACCTTCCAACTTTAAACCCTCAATGAGCAGGGGAAGGTTTTCCTCAGTGACGACAAAATCTTTTGGCATATACCAAAAACATTGCAGGCGATACTCCCGATAGGCCTCCTGAGCACGGCGCAGCCGTTCTTCCATGGTCATGGTTGAAGTTGGCGGCGTTGCGGCTTGCATAGTGAGTAACCTATCCTACCCGATCTTTGGCCCTGCGCCAAGCTCGCGCGCATCAGATCGCCTCCTGCCGCCCCGCCGAGGCGGGACGACCCGGACAACGAAGTAGTCCCCGCCAAGCCTAAGCCGAATTCAGTTGTGCGAGCCTGGGAGGTGGCGTATGCTCGGTTAAGGTAATATCTATGGAACATCCCATCTTCGCCCTCGGCCTTCCCCACGGTTCGGAATGGCTGATCATCCTGGTGCTCGCCGTCCTCTTTTTCGGCGCGGATAAATTGCCCAAGCTGGCCAAGGGTCTCGGCAAAAGCCTCGGTGAGTTCAAGAAAGCCAAGGAAGATTTCGAGAAGGAAGTCCACTCCGCCGCCAATGAGCCCGATGCGAAAGCGGGCGACAAAGCCCCTCACATCAGCGGCAATTTGCCCCAGTCGGTGGAACCGGCAGCGCCCGTTGGCACGGTTATTTCGCCCGACGAGTTGACCAAAAAGAGCTGAGCGTCGAGGCATTCGCCAGCGCCAGCACCGCCGCGATCACGATAGCGATTATCCCGATATAGCCGATCAGGTTCGAGGGTCCCACCATCGTCAGGAGACTTCCGCTCAAATTGACGGCCAGCCCCAGCAGAAAGCTCGTCGTGGTGCAGAGATTGCGCAAAGCAAAGAGCCGTCCCCGCCGCGCATCGTCGACATCGTTTTGCAGGCGAGCCTCGATGGGAATCAGGATGAACGCGGAGAGCACGCCCATGAAAGCCGCCCCAGCCACGGCGGGCCAATATTCGTGGAGCCGCGCAAATCCGAGCAGCGCCACGCCAAGCAGCGCCAGCGCGAGGTAGGGCAGCGCCTTGCTGCGGCTGTTCCGTTTGGAAGCGCCGCAGATCGCGACGCCCACGCCCAGGCCCAATCCGATCGCGGCCATGAGCAACCCAAAGGCGAGCGTCCTGATTTCGAAGACCGGCGGTTTGGGGGCGACCATGCTGATGAATTTGGTCAGCGTGTTGACGAGCAGATGGACCGACGTCAGGTCGACCTTCACCACGACCTGTTGCAGGATGGTGATGAGCACCATGGCGCTGATGAACGAAAAAGCCGAGTTGACCAGGACCAGCGCACCAAGTTCCGGCTGCTCGCGCAACACACGCCATCCGGCCAGTGCGCCGCGCCAGGTGCCGACCTTGTCCTTCTCCGGGGAATCGGCGCGATCCCGGTCGGGCGCAAGATCGGCCCGGATATGATAGATGCACCAGGCCGAGGCGAGGAACCCGAGCGAATTGAAGAGAAAACTGCTCCGCGCGCCGAAGATCGAAACGATGAAGCTGGCGATGGGTATCCCGATGAAATTGGCGATGACGCCGATGAGCGAAATCAGCGAATTGGCCGTGATGAGCTGCCGGGACGCGACGATCTGCGGAAGGGCCGCCTGCCGCGCGGGAATGAAAAGGCCGTTGCACGCGCCCATCAGAAAGACGATGAAAAAAACCGCGACCAGATTGTGCGAGTGGAACCAGAGATCGAGGATGGTGAGCGTCAGCGCGGCCCGGGCGAGATCGGCGTAAAACATCACCCAGCGGCGCGAGTATCGGTCGACGATCCAGCCATACAGCGGCGCCAGCAGCAGGCCGGGCAGCATGGCGCAAAAGGTCACGCGCGCGCTGTCCTTGCCCGCATCGAGTCCCTGCTTGATGCCGAGAATCACGTAAAGCAGCGCGAACTGGTAAAACCGGTCGCCCATGCTGCTGATGATCTGGCCATACCAGAGCAGGGCGAAATTCCTTTCGCCCAGGATGCTCCGGAAGGATGTGGGCGCATTGACGGACATGGCGAGTTGCTAATCAAGCATAACCCGCGCAGGAAAGCGTGAGGAATTTTAGGCCAGCGACCCGCGCCTATTTCCGGCGCGCGCTGATGAGAAGAATCTGCTGCGTGGGCGGGCCATCGCCCGGACCGGCCAATGCCTCCATCTTGTCGAGCACGTCGAGCCCCTTGGTGATCTTGCCGAAAACGGCGTAGCCATCGGGGCTGAATCCGCCCGGATCGAGTTTGCCGGTGCTGTTATCGACGAAGTTGAGAAAGAATTGCGAGGTCGCGCTGTTGGGATCGTCCGTGCGCGCCATCGAAATCGTGCCGCGGACGTTATGCAGCCCGTTGGCCGCCTCGTTTTTGATCGGCGGATTGGTCTCCTTTTGCTGACCGTCAGCCGTGAAGCCACCGCCCTGCGCCACAAAGCCGCGAACGACCCGGTGGAAGATTGTGCCGTCGTAGAACTTCTTGTCGACGTAGGCCAGAAAATTGGCCGTGGTCACCGGCGCGTTCTTCGGGTCGAGCTGGATTTCGATGGTGCCCAGATTCGTCTTCATCACCACGACGGGGTCCGCCGCCTTGACCGGCTGGGCCCAGGCAAAGGATGAAGCGGTGATAATGGCGACAACGATGCGGAGAAAAGTAGATCGGCTCATGTTACCCATTTTGGTTCCGGTCGAGCGGTTGTCACGCGGAAACCGCAGCCTAACTTTTTTGTCATTCAGCGGCAGCCATGCGCGGTGGGCTTTACCCATCTGTGAGTGCAACCGGCAGAGTCACTTTTCTCTGCGGCATCCAGTCGATCTTGCGGCGGAGGAAAGCCACCCAGCCGAAGACCGCGCCGAGTTGCCGCATGATTTGGAAGACAAATGGCTCGGAAAGGGTCGCGCCAAGAGATTGCAGCCACATCTTGCGCGAGAACGGAATGCCGAGCCAACGCTGATACAGGACGATGGAATAGGCATGGAGCGTAAGATCAAAAATCAGCTTGGCGACGATAAGTATAACGATAAAGGTGGCTATAAAATGACGAACCGACAGAATTACAATCAAAACAACCGCTGCGGCCAAGGCATAAATCGGCAATAGCAAATCGAGCGTTTTGAGGCAAAGCATGTAGCGGCCAACCGCCCCATAACGTCCGTTTCCAACCATGTCGTGATATTTAAAATGAGTCGCGATGAAGCCGGCGAACCAGCGGCGCCTTTGGTTGAGGAAGGTATCGATGGCGGCGGGCGCATCGGTCGTTCCACGGGCTCCGGACAACGTCTTTATCGTTATAGGCAGGCCGGAATCGAACGCATTTTGATAAACACGGTGAGTTAACTCGTAATCCTCGACCCAACTGGTTGTATCGAAACCGCCCGCCGATTCGAGCACGCTACGCCGGTAGGCGGCAAACGCCCCGGAAATCAGCAGGAGCATGTTGTATTGCATGAAGGTCAGCCGCCAAAGAAAGCCGCGCGCGTATTCAAAAGTCTGGAAGAACTGGAAGAACCCAGCCCACGCCGTCCGCTGGCAGACTGGTACGAGAACGCCCCCGGCAATGCCCATGGCGGGGTCATCGATAAAGCCATCGCGGATCGCCGCCAGGGCGCCCGGCTCGACGTAAGTGTCAGCATCGAGCGTGACCACGATCTCGCCCCGCGCCATCTTCCAGCCGACGTTGAGCGAGTCGGCCTTGCCCGAGTTCGGCTTGCTCCAGACGCGCAGGCTGGGGAAACGCGAGGATTGCCCCAGGGCGCTGGCACCCATCGGCTCGAAAG
>Ga0181537_10001145_pt1 | contig 24655 bp, 27 predicted proteins | sample PEATcosm2014_Bin_39_FD_119765 | JGI IMG/M metagenome (GOLD analysis project Ga0181537, IMG submission 119765) | Peatland microbial communities from MTU Mesocosm Facility, Houghton, MI, USA - PEATcosm2014_Bin23_10_metaG | ecosystem: Environmental > Terrestrial > Soil > Wetlands > Peat | place...
ATCGGAGATGTCGGCCGGGGTGATCTTGTTCATCACGTCGGCGGCGGCATAGCCGAGCATGCGCTCGGCGCCGACGTTGAAGATCTGGATCACGCCCTTGGCGTCGGTGGCGATGCTGGAGAAGTTGGCACTGTTGAAGATCGCGCTCTGCAGCGCGCCGGTCTTCAGCAGCGCATCGGCCTTCCCGGCATCGACTTGGCTGTCGGCGGGGTCAGCAGGTTGCCCCGCGAGTATCAGGATCGAGTCGGCGGCAGCTGCTTCCGCCAGCGCCCTGTTGGAAAGTTTGCTCATTCGGCACCTTCGTCGGCGACGCTGAGGGTGTCTGTACGGTGGCGTACGGTGGCTTCGCGCGCCGCACCAAACTGTGACCTGAGGTCCTGCTGTGGCGAGCTGATTTTACATAAGGGCCGCCGACTGCCTGCCAGTGATTGCCTGCCAGCGCCAGCTGCGCAGCAGCGCGTCGAGCACCTTGACGTCGGCGGCATAACGCTCGGGCAGCGTCTGCAGATTCAGGCGGTAGATCTCCCGGTTGCGCACGACGATCACATCGTCATGGATATACACCTGCGGATCGCCGCTGCACCGCACCCGCGTCAGGTAACGCCCGCCAGCGGCATGCGCCAGCGAGTAGCTCGCCGGCTGGTCGTCCACCACCTGGTCGTGCAGCCGGATGGCATTGAGGTCGCGCCGGTGCACCCCGTCTGCCGTGATGTCGTAAAAGGCGTCATAGGCGGCGTCCACGCCGAGGTACGCGCGCGGCGACCATGAAAGCACGATGCCGAAGCCACGCTGCGGCGTGCCTGCCGGTGTGTAGGCGCTGAGCCTCTGCGGTATCGTGACGGCGTAGCCATAGAGCTGATTCAGATACTGACCGGCGTGCGCAGTATTCGGCGGCTGATCGAATCCCGCCGCCGGCACGGTGCCGCAGAACTCGCCCCGCGCCCGGGCAGTTCCGGGCGCTGCCAGCGCACAGACAGCGATACACAGCCAGGTGCAGGGTTCGCGCAGCATCATTGGAATGCCATGATATTTTATTTGCCCGCGCGCGCATCGTTCGCGGCGCGATCGCGGCCGCGCGCGATCGCGCCTGCCCGCCGCTGTCGCGCCTAGGCGACAATCATTTAAGCTGCTGCCCATCCGGCACCGGAGGTAGGATGATCCCCACACAGCGGCGCGCTTCGGCGCAGTTATCCCTGTTGCAGGACAACGTTATCCTCTGAATACATGTCCGTGCCCGCAGAAGTGAATGATGCCGGCGTCGCCGACGCCGATGACGGGTTGCGCGCGCTGCTGAGTTCGATGCTCAGCGGCCGCTACAGCGAGGAGCTGTACTTGCGGCGCGTGTCGCGGCTGTGCCGGGAGCAGCCTGACACGGCGCCGCAGCTGCTGGGGCTGATCGACCGTTACTATCGCCTCGGACGCATGCCGGCCGACCAGTTCCAGAAGGTCAAGGCCAGGATCGAGCAGGAGATGGGTATACGGCCCGACGCCCATGAAGGCCTTGATGTGAGTCCTGCTCAGGACGACATTGAAGAGGAATCGGTGACGCGCGAGCTGGCTCCGGTGCGCGAGAAACCGGCGCCAGCATCCGCTGCCCGGATGAGCGCGGCGCCCGCGGCGCGTCCCGCCACGCAGCCGGCCCACCAGTCCGCCGCAGCGCGTGCGCACCGGCCTGCCGCTGCACCTGGCACCGAGCCTGGCACCCTGGCCGCGCAGGCGCCGGCGGCATCCGCGCCCGATGCAGGCGATCTGCCCCAGATTGTGATCGGCATTGGCACCGTGCTGCGTGAGCGTTACGAGCTGCTGCAGCTGGTTGGGCGCGGCGGCATGGCATCGGTCTACAAGGCACGTGATCGCTACCGTGCCAGCCTCGGTGTCGCCGACTGCTTTGTCGCCCTCAAGATCGTGCAGCCGCACCCGTCGCGGCCTGGCAGCGTCGATGCGCTCGGGCGCGAATTTCATAACGCCCAGCGTCTCTCGCACCCGAACGTAATCAACGTCTATGACATCGATCGCGAGGCCGATGCCTCGTTCTATTCAATGGAGTTCCTGGACGGCGAACGGCTCAGCCAGCTGGTCAAGCGCGCCGGCGGCCGGCTGCCACGCCCCTATGCGCTCGCGATCGTGCGCGACATCGGTGCCGCAATTGCGCATGCGCATTCGCGCGGCGTGGTGCATTCGGATCTCAAGCCGCACAACATCATGATCACCGGCGACGGTCACGTGCGAGTGCTCGACTTCGGCAGCGGCATCGTGCGCCCGGGCGAGCCGTGGATTTCCGAGCTATCCCAGGGCGGGGATTACCGCCAGGCCACACCCGCCTACGCCAGCTGCGAGCAGCTGCAGGGCTGGTGCGCCGACCCGCGCGACGATATCTATGCGCTGGCGTGCCTCGCCTACCAGTTATTGGCCGGCCGCCATCCATTTGATCAGCGCTCATCGCTGGTGGCACGCGGACGGCGCATGCGGGCGCGACGGCCGCCGGGCATGCGCGGCGACAACTGGCGCGCATTGCGGCGCGGACTCGCCTGGAGTCGCGAGCAGCGCAACATGACGATGGAAAAGTGGCTCGAGCAGCTTGGCGTGGCCGATAGCGCCGTGACCCTGCCGCCGCTGGCGCGGCTCGCTGCCACGCCGGCCCCGCGCCTGTGGCCGCAGCGCGCAGCGGCCGCTGCGGCGCTGCTGTTGGCCGTCGGGCTGGGCGCGTTCGCGATCGACCGCCAGGCCGGCGTTGATTGGCCGCAGACGCTCGCCGCCATGCAGCGCAGCTGGGACAGCGCCTGGCGCTGGCTGCATCCACTGGCGCCGGCGCCGCCGCCGGCCGCCGTCGCCCCGGTACAGGACTCGGCATACTCAGAGCGCTTGCCGCCGCCCGCCGCGTCGGGCGCCGCGGCTGACGTCGCTGCACCGGCAGCGCCGCTGGCGCAGCGGACACGCGCCTCGCGCCTGTCCGCTGTCGCGGCCGCAGCGGCCGCGGCCAGCCCTGGCATCGATGAGGCGACACCAATCGCCGCCGCCGCGCCATCCCCGACGGTCGCGTTCGCCAATGCCAGTTACGTTGTCGCCGCGGGCGAACCGGCCGCGCGCGTCGTAGTACGACGCCTGGGCAGCACCGATCGCGACATCAGCTTCACCTGGTGGACCGAAGGCGCCTCGGCGCAACCGGACGTGGACTACGCCCCGCTGGGACGGCGGGTCGAGACGATTCCGAGCGGCAGCGACAAAATCACGGTGTTCGTGCCAATCATCTCCAATCAGCAGCGCACCCGGCCGAGCCAGTTCTACGTCGCGCTGGGCAGTGGCAGCTCGTCGGGCGCGGAGCCGCCGAGCGAACGCGCGACGGTCACGATCGACCCGCTGCAGGATCGATAGCCTGCACCCCTGCGTCACTATCGACTGGCGCGGCGGTATGCGAGCTACAGGCCATTGAAAATCAAGTGCCCGCCGATGGCGGCGCTCGGGGGCGCCTGAGCGCCATGGCGATGCCGCAGGGCGCCCGATATAATTCGCGCCGGTCAGCATTCCCCTGGATCTGACTGCAAGGAGTGCTGTCATTGCCAAGAACGTAGTCGTCCGTGAGATTTCGCGCCCCGGGCCGGCCGACCTGAAGCTGTTGGGCGAGTATGGCGTCGCCACCGTGCACGAGGCGCAGGGCCGCACCGGCCTGATGGCCTCCTACATGCGGCCGATCTACCGGCCGGCGAACCTGTTCGGCAGCGCGGTCACGGTACTGGTGCCACCGGGTGACAACTGGATGCTGCATGTCGCGATCGAGGTCTGCCGCCCGGGCGATGTGCTGGTGGTGGCCACCAGCTCGCCGTGCGAGGACGGCTATTTCGGCGACCTGCTCGCCACCTCGTGCGTCGCCCGCGGCATCAAGGGACTGATCATCGACGCCGGCGTGCGCGATGTGGCGATCCTGACGCAAATGCGCTTTCCGGTCTGGTCCAAGGCGATCTGTGCCCAGGGCACTGTGAAGGCGACGCTCGGTGCGGTCAACGTGCCGGTCATCTGCGCCGGCACGCGCGTGCGCCCCGGCGATGCGATCGTCGCCGACGATGACGGCGTGGTGGTGGTACGCGGTGCTCAGGCCGACGAGGTGGCCAACGCGGCTGGCCTGCGCATGGCGAATGAGGAGCAGAAGCGCAAGCGGCTGATGGCGGGCGAACTGGGACTCGACATCTACAACATGCGCGAGAAGCTCAAGGCACTGGGGCTCGAATATCGCTGACGAACGACAGACTGCCATCGCATGCACGCTGATGCGCGGCGGCACCTCCAAGGGTCCGTTTTTCCTGGCCTCGGACCTGCCGGCGCAGGCGGCGGCGCGCGACCGGGTGCTGCTGGCGGTCATGGGCTCCCCGGACCCGCGCCAGATTGACGGCCTCGGCGGCGCCGAGCCGCTGACCAGCAAGGTCGCCATCGTCGCAAAGTCGCAGCGCCCCGGCATCGATGTCGACTTCCTGTTCGCGCAGGTGCTGATCGATCAGCCACAGGTCGACGTCAGCCCGAACTGCGGCAATATGCTGGCGGGTGTCGGACCATTTGCGATCGAACGCGGCCTGGTCGCGGCGGGCGATCCGCTGACACGGGTGTCGATCTACATGGTCAATACCGGCAATCTCGCCGTTGCCAGCGTGCAGACGCCGGGCGGCGAGGTACGCTATGACGGCGCCACTGCCATCGCCGGCGTGCCGGGCACCGCCGCGCCGATCACCATCGACTTCCTCGACACCGCCGGCTCGGTGTGCGAATCGCTGCTGCCCACCGGTCACGCCCGCGATCGCATCGACGGCATCGACATCACCTGTATCGACAACGGCATGCCAGTAGTCGTGGTCGCCGCCCATGCGCTCGGCAAGAGCGGCTATGAGCCGCCGCGCGAGCTCGACGCCGATCGCGACTTCAAGGCGCGGCTGGAAAAACTGCGACTGGCCGCCGGCGCGCTGATGGGCCTGGGCGACGTCAGTCACAAGGTCGTGCCCAAGATGGCGCTGATCGCCCCGCCTCAGGCCGGCGGCCACGTCAGCACGCGCAGCTTCATCCCGCATCGCTGCCACAGTGCGATCGGGGTACTCGGTGCGGTCAGTGTCGCCACCGCCTGCGTGCTGCCTGGATCGGTGGCCGAAGGCATTGCCACCATCCCGGCCGGCTCGCCGCGCGTGCTGTCGGTCGAGCATCCCAGCGGCGAATTCACCGTCACGCTGGAGGTATCGGGCGCGGGCGAGACCTTCGCCGTCGGCCGCTCGGGTATCCTGCGCACCGCCCGCGCGCTGATGCGCGGCGAGGTGCTGGTGCCGCAGTCGGTCTGGGACGGGCACTAGCGGCGCTGGAACAGCGCCGGTCAGCGCTCAGCGCCCCATTTTCTTCAGCAGCGCATCGAGCCGCGGGAATACCCGGCGCGCGTTGCCCGAATAGACGCGCTGGCGATCCGCATCGCTCAGCTGCAGCGCATCGACGTAGCGCCTGGTGTCGTCATAGTACTGGCCGGTGCGCGGGTCGATACCGCGCACCGCGCCCACCATCTCCGACCCGAACAGAATATTCTCGTGCGGCACCACCTTGAACAGCAGCTCGATGCCCGGCAGGTGGTAAACGCAGGTGTCGAACCAGACGTTCTGCAGCAGCTGCTCGAGCGGTGGACGCTTCAGGTCCTGCGCCAGCCCACGAAACCGGCCCCAGTGATACGGCACCGCGCCGCCGCCGTGCGGGATGATGAAACGCAACGTGGGGAAATCCCTGAACAGATCCGAGGTCAGGAACTGCATGAAGGCCGTGGTATCGGCATTCAGGTAGTGTGCGCCGGTGGCATGAAAATTGGGGTTGCAGGAAGCGCTCACGTGCACCATCGCCGGCACGTCGAGCTCGACCATCTTCTGGTACAGCGGATACCAGTGCCGATCGGTCAGCGGCGGGGAATTCCAGTGGCCGCCGGAAGGATCCGGATTCAGGTTGCAGCCGATGAAGCCCAGTTCGCGCACGCAGCGCTCCAGTTCCGCGGCGCTGTTGGCCGGCGGCGCGCCGGTAGATTGCGGCAACTGGCACACACCGACGAAATTGTCCGGATACAGCTGGCACACGCGATGAATCAGATCGTTGCAGACGCGCGCCCAGGAAAGGCTGGTGGCCTCGTTCCCCAGGTGATGGCCCATCGCCGAGGCGCGCGGCGAGAATACCGTCAGGTCGCTGCCGCGCTCGCGCTGCAGCTTCAGCTGCGCCTGCTCCAGGCTGGCGCGGATCTGGTCATCGCTGATGCGCGGCGGCTCGGGCGCGGCCGCACCCGGGCTCTTCAGTGCCGCCAGCTGCGCATCACGAAAGCCGGTCAGCTCCCCCGGGGCGGTGGTGTAGTGGCCGTGGCAATCGATGATCATCTGGCCGCCTGTTGCTGGCGAGTCTTCAGGTCCTGGTCCAGCCTGGCAAGCGTCTGCATCGCCGTCAGGCACTGCGCGACGCTGGCATTGGGCTCGCGCTGCTGGCGGATGGCGGCGAAGAACTCGCGATCCTGCAGTTCGATGCCATTCATCGACACGTCCACCTTGGACACATCGATCGGGCTGCTGTTGCCGTAAAACAGGTCGTCGTAGCGGCAGATATAGGTACCCTGGTCGCAGATGTAGCGGAAGAAGGTGCCGAACGGGCCGTCATTGTTGAACGACAGCGACAGCGTGCAGAGCGCGCCGGACGGTACCGCCAGTCCGATGCTCATGTCCATCGCGATGCCGAGCGTCGGATTCATCGGCCCCTGCAGCGCGTAGCACTGCGAGGCCTGCTGGCCGGTCTGGTACTGGAACAGGTCCACCGTGTGGCAGGCATGGTGCCACAGCAGATGGTCGGTCCAGCTGCGCGGCTGGCCGAGCGCATTCATGTTGGTGCGGCGGAAAAAGTAGGTCTGCACATCCATCTGCAGCACCTTGAGCTCGCCAGCCTGGATGCGACGGTGGATCCACTGGTGGCTCGGATTGAAGCGGCGCGTGTGCCCGCCCATCGCCACCAGCCCGGTGCGCTGCTGCGCCCCAACCACCGCTTGCGCGTCTGCGAGCGAATCGGCGATCGGGATCTCGATCATCACATGCTTGCCGGCCGCCAGGCACTGCAGCGCTTGCTGCGCATGCAGCTGCGTCGGCGAGCACAGCACTGCGGCCTCAACCCCGGGCTGCGCCAGCGCCGCCGCCAGGTCGGTCGTGCAATGCGGGATCTTCCATTTCTTGGCCACTTCGGCGGTGGAGGCCGGGTCGCGGCTGACCACCGACACGACTTCGACTCCGTCGATCTTCGCCATCGCCTCGAGGTGCTTGACGCCAAACGCCCCGGCGCCGACCAGGATGACCTTCATGCGTTCCCCGACTGCGCGCTCGCCGACTGCGGCGGCGCTGCCGCGTTCTCGAGGATCAGGTGTCCGACCGCGGTATTGGACGCCGGCACGTGATAGAAACGGCGCACGGTGCGCACCTTGTCGTCGAGCGCACCGCGCATGATCAGCCACATCACCAGCTCGATACCCTCGGATCCCGCCTCGCGCAGGTATTCCAGATGCGCGATGCGCACCAGCGCCTGCGGATCCGGGCCGATCTTGTCCAGGAAGCGGTTGTCCCACGACTGGTTGATCAGGCCGGCGCGCGGACCCTGCAGCTGGTGCGACATGCCGCCCGTGCCCCAGACCATCACGCGCAGGTCCTGCGGATAGGACTCGACCGCCCGGCGGATCGCCCGCCCCAGATTGAAACAGCGGTGGCCAGTAGGGGGCGGGTACTGCACCACGTTCACCGCCAGCGGAATCACGCGGCAAGGCCAGGCCGCGGGCGCACCAAACACCAGCGACAACGGCACCGTCAGGCCGTGGTCGACCTCCATCTTGTTGACGATCGTCAGGTCGAATTCATCCAGGATCAGGGACTGCGCCATGTGCGCCGCGAAGCGCGAATCGCCCTTGACCACCGGTACCGGGCGCGGGCCCCAGCCCTCGTCGGCCGGCGCGAACTCGTCCGCACAGCCGAGCGCGAAGGTCGGGATGATCTCGGGCGTGAACGCGGTGGCATGGTCGTTGTAGACCAGGATCACTACATCGGGCGGATTGTCGCGGATCCATTGGCGGGCGAATTCGTACCCCTGGAACAGCGGCTGCCAGTACGGGTCCTGCGCCTTGCCGTTGTCCAGCGCGGCGCCGATCGCCGGCACGTGCGAAGTAGTCAGACCCGCATAGATTCTAGCCATCACCGTCCCGCTGTCGCGGCAACTGCTGTCGCCTCGGGACTATTTTCACACAGACCGCTACGGGATAAATACCCAATCGCGATCGATCACGCCGGCAATGCGCAGCCGGCCGATGACCAGCTCGGCTGCCTGCTCGGCGCTCACGCGGCCGGTGTCGATATGAATTTCGGGATTCTCCGGCGGCTCGTACGGCGAATCGATGCCGGTGAAGTTGCGGATCTTGCCGGCCCGCGCCTTCTGGTAGAGCCCCTTGGGATCGCGCGCTTCGGCCACCGCCAGCGGCGGATGCTCTCGGCCTCGAGCCGCGACAGATGCGATAGCCTGGACATCGTGACGGCAGTGCCCCCCGCGAAAAGCACGCCATTCTATGGTGGCGGGTTGCGCTACGCCGTTATCTGCTTATTCTGCTTCTGGCTCTGCGTCTGGAACGGCACGATCGGGCCGATGTCGTCCAGCGGCGCGCTGTGTCCGATGAAATAGATGCGCGCCAGCTCGTCATTGGTGCGCGCCAGCGACACCTGCAGCCGGTCGATGAACTCGTGCAGCTCGCCCTGCTCGAGCGATTCGAAGCGCGTATGGTGGATCGCGCGCCGCATGCGCGACACGCGCCGCAGCAACGGCTCGCTGTTCGGCAGCCGGTGCAGCACTTCCTCGGCGCGACGCAGGCAGCATACGCAGGCGCGCGGAAACTGCTCGTCGGCCAGCAGGAAGCGCACCACGCCGGCGCCGTAGACGCGCTCGCGCGTCTTCAGGCGATACATCTGGTAGCCCGACAGCGAGCGCAGCACGCCCATCCACAGCACGGTCTCGAACGGTCCCAGCTCCGCCGCGCTCGGCCCGATCATCATCGCCGCGGCGCGCACATCGACGATGCGGCTGGTCATGTCGGCACGTTCGATGTTGCGCCCGAGGGTCAGGAACGACAGTGCATCGCCCTCATTGAAGATGCCCTCGAACATGCCGGTGAGTGCGTGGGTCGAGGTGGTGACGTGGTCCAGAAAGCCGTAACGGGTGCGCCGCGCCGAGGCTTCGGCGGCATGCTCGCCGACATACAGGTACAGCTCGTTGATCTGCTCCCAGACCTCGCGCGGCAGGATATCGCGCACGGTGCGGGCGATCTCTCTCGCGCGCGCGATCGAGGTCATCATCGAGCCGGGATTCTTCTGGTCGGCGACGATGAACTTGACCGCGGACTTCTCGCTGTAGTCGCCGACGTGTTCGGCGTACAGGCTGTCGTTGCCGGTGATCTTGACCAGCGGCTGCCAGCCCGGCCGCAGGCGCTGCGGCAGGTCGAGCATCAGCCCGGCGCTGACGTCCACCAGGCGCGCCAGGTTCTCGGTGCGCTCCAAGTAGCGCGCCATCCAGTACAGGTTGTCAGCTACGCGCGAGAGCATGTTCAGCCGAGGTGTCGACGATCCAGGTGTCCTTGCTGCCGCCGCCCTGCGATGAATTCACCACCAGCGAGCCCTTGCGCATCGCGACGCGCGTCAGCCCGCCGGTGGTGACCTGCACCTGGCGGCCGGAGAGGATGAATGGCCGCAGATCCAGGTGCCGCGGCTCGATACCGCCCTCCACCAGCGTCGGCGTGGTGGACAGGCTGATCACCGGCTGGGCGATGTAGTTGCGCGGATTCGACTGGATCAGGTCGGTGAACTGCTTGCGCTCCGCGGCGCTGGACTTCGGGCCCATCAGCATGCCGTAGCCGCCCGATTCATTCGCCGGCTTGACCACCAGCGTCGCCAGATTCGCCAGCACGTGCTGGCACTGCACCGCTTCGGCGCACAGGAACGAGGGCACATTCGGCAGGATGGCATCCTGGTCGAGGTAGTACTTGATCATTGCCGGCACGAATGTATAGACCAGCTTGTCGTCGGCGACGCCGGCACCCGGGGCATTCGCCAGCGCCACGTTGCCGGCGCGCCAGGCACGCATCAGGCCGCGCACGCCGAGGGTGGAGTCGGCGCGAAACACATCCGGGTCGAGGAACAGATCATCGACGCGCCGGTAGATCACATCGACGCGCTGCCAGCCGTCGATGGTGCGCATGTAGACGATGTCGTCGTCGCCCACCACCAGGTCACGGCCTTCCACCAGCTCGCAGCCCATCTGGTGCGCCAGGTACGAGTGCTCGAAATAGGCCGAGTTATAGATCCCAGGCGTCAGCACCACCACCTCGGGCTGGTCGACACCGGGCGGCGCCAGCGCGCGCAGCATATCGAACAGCTGCGACGGATAGTCGTCGACCGGCAGGATGCCGGCGGCCTCGAACACTTCCGGGAACACGCGCTTGACCACCTGGCGGTTCTCCAGCATGTACGACACGCCGGAGGGCACGCGCAGGTTGTCTTCCAGCACGTAGACGGTGCCGTCGGCGCCGCGCACCAGGTCCGAGCCGCAGACATGCGCCCAGATGTGCTGCGGCGGGTGGATACCGACGCATTGCGAGCGGAAATTGGCCGAATCGGCCAGGTAGCTGCGCGGGAACACGCCGTCGCCCACGATGCGCTGCTCGTGATAGATGTCGTCGATGAACATGTTCAGCGCCTGGGCGCGCTGCTGCAGTCCGGCCTCGATGCGCCGCCATTCATCCAGTGCGATCACCCGCGGGATGATGTCGAGCGGCCAGGCGCGGTCGATCGAGCCGCCCTCCTCGTGGTAGACCGTGAAGGTGATGCCCATGCTGCGGATCGCGACATCGGCGGCCTTTTGCCGCGTGGCGAGCTCTTCTGGACCCAGCGCCGAGAGAAATCCGATCAGTGCGGTGGCGGCGGGCCGCGGCGCACCGCCGGGCCCGATCAGCTCGTCGAAGCTCGCCGATGCCGGATAATCTTCCCAGGCAATCCGCATGTGATTTGCCAGGCCCTGTTTGACTGTCTTGGAGCTACAGTAGCAGGGCGCGGGTGTCGAATGAACAGGCCCGGCGGTGGCGTGAAAAATGTACCGATTCGCTAAACTGACGCCCGTTCCTGGTGCACCAGGGCTAAACGCGATGGATCCGCCATGACCTACTGCCTCGCACTGAAACTCCGCACCGGCCTGGTATTCGCCTCCGACTCGCGCACCACCGCCGGTGTGGACTACATCAGCACCTATCGGAAAATGCATGTATTTCAGCCCTCCGCCGACCGGTTGCTGGTGGTGCTGACCTCCGGCAACCTGGCCACGACCCAGGAGGTGCTGGACAACCTGCGGCGCGACCTGGCCAGCGCCGAGGCGAGCGACAGCCTTGCCACGGCGTCCTACGTTTTCGAGGCGGCGCGCTATGTTGGCAAGGTGCTCTGCACCGTTGTGCAGCATTACGGCGCCACGCTCGGGGGCAGCGTGGCCGATCTGCGCGCCACGTTGATCGTTGGCGGCCAGATTGCCGGCCAGCCTCCGGAGATCTACCTGGTGTACCCGGAGGGCAACTATGTCGCCGCGACCTGGGAGACCCCCTACCTGCAGCTCGGGGAGTTCAAATACGGCAAGCCGATCCTGTCGCGGCTGGCCGGCGCCGACCTGTCGCTCGATGACGCCGCGCGCCTGGCGCTGATCTCGTTCGATGCCGCGATGAAATCGAACCTGTCGGTCGGCCCGCCGCTCGAGCTTGCGATCTACCCGGACGGTGCGCTGAAATTCTCCCAGTACCTGTCGCTCGATGCCGAGTCGGCGCTGCTGCGCAGCGTCTGCCGGCGCTGGAATGAGAAGCTCACCCAGGCCTTCCACGCGCTGCCCAAGTTCGATTGGGAACGCCCCGGGCGGCCGCCATGACCGAGCCGCTCGAGCGGCGCGTCATCGCGATCGCCGAGGCGCGCGAACTGGACGTGTTTGCCGCGCTGCTCGAGCGCCGCGGCGCGCAGGTATTGCGCTATCCACTGGTCAGGATCATCGATGCGCCCGATGCGCAACCGGTGCTCGGCTGGATTCGGCGCGCCGCCGAGGGCGGCCTGGACGACCTGATCCTGCTGACCGGCGAAGGCTTGCGTCGCATCATGAGCTGCATCGATCGGCACCAGCCGGGCCTGCGCGCATCGTTCCTGGCAGCGCTCAAGCAGATGCGCAAGATCACCCGTGGTCCCAAGCCGGCGCGCGCGCTGCGCGAACTCGGCCTCGCCAGCGACCTGCCCGCTGCGGTGCCCACCACGGCCGGTGTCATCGACGCGCTGCAGAGCGTGGATCTGCAGCGCCGACGCGTCGGCGTGCAGCTCTACGGAGCTGAACCGAACCTAGCGTTGATTGAATTTCTGCAAGCCGCCGGGGCGCAGGTCCACACGGTCGCCCCCTATCTGTATGCCGATGGCAGCAGCGACGCGGAGGTGCGGCAGCTGATCGAGCGCATGTGCGGCGGCGCGGTCGATGCGATTGCCTTCACCAGCAAGGCGCAGGTCGAACGGCTGTTTCGCGCCGCGCCGGCCGAGCGGGTACGCGCGGCGCTGGCCGCGACCAACGTCGCCGCGGTCGGGCCGGTGGTCAGCGAAACGCTTGCGTCCTACGGGGTGGCGGTGGATGCGATGCCCGAGAGCGCCTGGTTCATGAAGCCTCTCACAGCGTCTTTATCCGAGCTGCTGGCCGGCAGCACCAGCCGACCCATGGGAGATATTGAGCTATAGGGTTTGTTTTTCATAACGAAAAACAAACCCTATAACTCAATATCTCCGAAGTATTGGATGTTGCTGTCAGCGCTCAGGTCGAATACATGCGCTGCAGGTAGCCCAGGAACTGGTCGAGCTCGGCCTTGCTGAAACGGCTGGCCATGTGCCGCTCGAGCTGGCGCACCTGGGTCATCAGCGCTTCGAGTTCCCCGCTCCCCGATTCGGTCAGCGTGATCCCCTGGCGGCGCCGGTCGCGCGTCGAGCGGCGCCGTTCGATCAGCCCGGCGCGCTCGAGTCGGTCCAGCAGCGCCACGATACTGGCCTTGTCGACCCCGAGATGCGTGCCAAGCTCGATCTGCGCGATCCCCGGATTGGCGCGCACCAGGCACAGCAGGCTGAACAGTCCGGGACGGATCTTATTCTCGCCGATGAAGCTGACATAGGTGCGCCACGAGGCCTGGTTGGCGCGCCGCAGGTTGTAGCCCAGCAGCTTCGGCAGCGGGCCCAGGTCCACCTTGGCGCCGGCCGCGCGCTCGCGTCTGAGCGCGGCGGGTCGCTTATCGCGCGCGCGTGCGCCGTTACTGCCGGTCTGTTCCACTAAATACCCCCAAAACTAGAGAACCGAGGATGCTGGGTCGGCGCAACGCGGCGCAGTATATTTTCATTACTGTTCGTACCGCAAATGGATCGCATGGCCACGAATCGCCGCAGTCAGTCACCACTGTAACTGCCCAGCGGTCCGTACAGGTCCGGGCGGCGGTCGCGAAATACGAACCAGTTGTCGCGTGCCTGGCGCATCTGCTCCAGGTCGAACTTTGCGGTGATTACACCCTCCGCGTCCTCGGCCGCCTCAGCCACCAGCGCGCCGCTGGCATCGGCTATGAACGAGGAGCCATAGAAGCGGATATACAGGCGCTGCGGGTCCTGCTTCGAATACTCGGTACCGATGCGATTGCTGGCGATCAGCGGCATCAGATTGGCCGCGGCATGACCCTGCTGCGTGCGCTGCCAGTGCAACCGCGAATCCAGCGGCGGTGCCGGCGGCGGCTCACTGCCGATCGCGGTCGGATACAGCAGCAACTCCGCGCCCATCAGCGCCATGACGCGCGCGCTCTCCGGGAACCACTGATCCCAGCAGATGGCGGCGCCAATGCGGCCATAGCGCGTATCGAACACCCGAAAGCCGGTATCGCCCGGCGTGAAATAGAATTTCTCCTGGTAGCCGGGGCCATTCGGGATGTGCGACTTGCGGTAGATGCCGAGCCGCCGCCCATCGGCATCGAACATCGCGAGCGAATTGAAATAGACGTTGCCGGCACGCTCAAAGAAGCTGATTGGCAGCACTACCTGGAGCTGCGCGGCCAGCGCGCCGAAGCGCCGCAGCAACGGACTGTCGTCCGCACTCTCGGCCAGCCGCAGGTAGCCGGCATCCTGTTCAATGCAGAAATACGGCGTCGCAAACAATTCCTGCAGCAGTATCACCTGCGCTCCGCGCCCATGAGCTTCCCGCACCAGCCGTTCGGCGCGATCGAGATTTGAGGACAGCTCCCAGCCGCAGGCGAACTGGGTCGCGGCAACCGTCACCTGGCGGCCAGGATCACTCATGCCGGTCAGTCGCAGGCGCGCCCCGCAGGCCGCGCACGCGCTCGGTGATGGCGATCGCCGTGCGCAGCGCGCGCAACCCGTCCTCGCCGCTGACCAGTACGCGCTGCTCGCCGCGGATGGCGGCGGCGAATGAGCGGATCTCGGCCAGCAGCGCATCGCCCTGGTCGAACGACTGTTCCTCGATCTGCGCCGGCAATTGCCCCTCGCTCACCGGGCCCGAGCGCTTGCGGATCACGGTCAATATCTTCTGCTGCAGGTCGATCGACAGGTACGCATCCTCGACGAACACACGCAGTTTGCGCTCGGTCTTGAAGCTCACGCGGCTGGCGGTCACGTTGGCCACGCAGCCGCTGTCGAAGCGCAGCCGCGCATTGGCGATATCGATTTCCGGGGAAAACACTGCCGTGCCGATCGCCTCCAGGCTCGCGACCGGGCTGCCGACGATCATCTGCACCAGGTCGATATCGTGGATCATCAGGTCGAGCACAACATTGACGTCGGTACCGCGCTCCTTGAACGGCGCCAGGCGATGGCACTCGATGAAAAGTGGCCGCGTCAGCAGCGGCTCGGCGGCCAGGATGGCCGGATTGAAGCGCTCCAGATGCCCGACCTGCAGCACCCGGCCATGCTGGCGCGCCACGCCGACCAGCCGCTCCGCCTGCTCGGTGGACTCGCTGATCGGCTTCTCCACCAGCACGTGTGCCCCGGCCTCGAGAAAGGCACGCGCGATGCCGTAATGCGTCGGCGTCGGCGTCACGACACTGACCGCATCGACCTTACCCAGTAACTGGCGGAAGTCGCCGAAGGCCGGGGCCTGCACCTCGCTGGCTACGCGCGCAGCCGCCTCGGGATCGCTATCCACTACGCCAACCAGGCGGCAGTCCTCCAGCAGGGCGTATTTCTGGGCGTGAAAGCGCCCCAGGTAGCCCACCCCGATCACTGCCGCTCTGATTTTCTCCATCTGCCGGCTATTATGCCTAAAGGTCGCAGGCACAATGCAGCGCCCGTTGCAGCGCCGCAACGGGTGCCAGGTCTGCCCGCCGGACCACTTTTTTAAGGACTGGACGTGAACGATCATCTGCGCCGCTTGTGGGCCTTCTGTCGCGGCGCCAACGGACTGCTGCGCGAACTGTTGCTGTTGGCGGCCTGCATCGGCATCGGCGTGCTGGTGATGCCGTGCCTGATCTTTGCCGTCGGCCGACTGGCACTGGGTCCGTATGCGCACGGCAGCGTGTTTGCGCTGTGGCGGGACTTCATGATTGGACTGGTTTCCGGCTCGCAGGCCGTGTGGTTCATCGCGCTCGGGCCCTATGCGCTCATCTGGCTGCTGCGCGGCGGGCGCCGTCTGTTACATAACTAAGAGCAGTGGTTTTGGCCGAGTGATTGCCGTCACAGATCGAACGGCACTTCATCACGGACATTCGACCAGGGTGTATTCCTGTGATTCGCGGAATTACCGGGCGCAGCAGGCGTCCAATGGGATGCAACTCATGGGCAACGCAACTGACAACCACTGGCGCATTCCCGGCGCAGAGAAGCGCTCGGAAGCCTATCGCGGCCAGGTGTTGAACCAGATCAAGCGCGCCCTGGTCACTACCCAGGGCAGCGATTCAAGACAACGCGGCGGTTTCGACCCCTATGACTGCCGCCTGGGCGCCAGCACGAGCGATGTCTGGGGCCAGCGGCGCCGTGCCTGAGGGTCAGTATCACGGCCAGTAAATGAACCCGAGCACGACCAGCATGGCCGCCAGCGCCAACTCGGTGGCGTAGCGCCAGCGCAAGTGCTTCAATTCGCCGATGAAGCTCGCGCCGCCCACGGCCGCAAGGCTCCATGACCAAAGCAGTCCCTTGAGCAGCGGCAGACGCTCTGGTGCCAGCCGGACCGCATACTCCGGCAGCAGAAAAAATACAATCGCGCTCATGCTCAGCGACACCGACATGGCGACCGCCGAACCCATGATGATGCCGATCAGGACCGCCATCGGCCGCATGCCGTTTCTCCGATTTTCAGCCGCCTGCCGCTTGAAATGCGGCGCGACTGCCATATGGTCAGTAAAGATGTCAGACTTGGGCGCAGTTTAGCCACCTTGCAAGGCACCGCACGCAGCATGTCGCACACGCCCCGTCCTCGGCGCAGGTTCCTGGCGCCATTTGCGCTTTCGACCCTGGGGCTGCTGGCGCTAAGCGCCGCTGGCTCCACTGGCGCGCCGCCCGTGACTGGACTGCTGCCGGAGGGCGCGCTCGCCCCCACGCCGCAGGAGCGGCTGATGGCACCGCGCATCGCCAATATCCTGGAACAGAACCACTACCGCCATATCACGATCGACGACAAGATCTCGCCGCAGGTATTCGATCGCTTCCTGAGCGCGCTCGACGGGCAGCACAGCTATTTTCTCGCCAGCGACGTGGCCGGGTTCGAGCGCTGGAAATCGCGCTTCGGCGAGATGATCCACACCGGCGACGTCGAGCCGGCGTACCTGATCTTCAATACCTTCCAGCAGCGCAACCGCGAACGCATCAACTACGCGCTCAAGCTGCTGGACACCGAGCCGGACTTCAGCGTCGACGAAAGCTTCAGCTTCGATCGCGACAAGGCGCCGTGGCCGGCTGCGCAGGCGGAGATGGATGAGCTCTGGCGCCTGCGTGTCAAGAATGACGCCATCTCGCTGATGCTGACCGGCAAGAGCTGGAGCGATACCGCCGACCTGCTGCGCAAGCGCTACCAGCGCGTGCTGTCGCGGCTCGACAAGATCTCGCCGGAGGACGTGTTCGAGTCGCTGATGAACGCCTACTGCGCAGTCTACGACCCGCACAGCAATTATTTCTCGCCTCGCAGCTCCGAGGAATACCGGATCCAGATGAGCCTGAGCTACGAGGGCATCGGCGCCTCGCTGCAGCTCACCGATGATTACATTACTGTGACCAACATCCTGCCCGGCGGTCCGGCGGCGGCCGATGGCAGCCTCAAGCCGAACGACCGCATCACCGGGGTCGGCCAGGGCCATGACGGTCCGATCACCGACGTGATCGGCTGGCGACTGGACGACGTGGTGCAGCAGATCCGCGGCAAGGTCGCCACCGTGGTACGGCTGCAGATTCTGCCCGCCGGCGCCACTCCCGGCACCGCCGAGCGCACGCTCGAGCTGACCCGCAACAAGGTGACGCTGGAAGCCCAGGCGGCCAAGAAGGAAGTGCGCCAGATCACGCGCAACGGCCACACCTACAAGATCGGCATCATCACCGTGCCGAGCTTCTACAACGACATGGACGCAGCCAGCGGCGGCGACGCCGACAATCGCAGCACTACCCACGACGTGCGCCGGCTGCTTCAGCAGCTGGCAGCCGCCGGCGGCGTTGACGCACTGGTGCTCGACCTGCGTGGCGACGGCGGCGGCTACCTGCCCGAGGCCATCGGGTTGACGCACCTGTTCATCGGTCATGGCCCGGTGGTGCAGTTGAAGGACACCGCAGGCCAGCTGGAAGTGCTCGATGAGCCCGATCCGGGACAGGTGTACTCCGGCCCGCTGGCCGTGCTGGTGGATCGAACCAGCGCATCGGCATCCGAGATCTTTTCTGGCGCGATCCAGGATTTTCACCGCGGCCTGATCCTCGGTCAGACCACTTTCGGCAAGGGCACCGTACAGAGCGTGATTCCGCTCGATCGCTGGTCGCCGCGGCCCACCGAAGGACAGGTCACGGTGACCATCGGCAAGTTCTATCGCGTAACCGGCGAGAGCACGCAGCTGCGCGGGGTGTCACCGGACATCGTGCTGCCATCGCCTATCAGCACTGACGATGTTGGCGAGAGCGTCCTCGAGCACGCCCTGCCCTGGGACCGGATCGCCTCGGTGCCGTTTCGTGCCCAGGTTCCGGTGCCGACCATGATGCAGGCGCTGGCGGGCGAAGAGAGCGATCGCGCCCTGCACAACCCCGACTACCAGTGGCTGCTCGCGAGCCTGAATTCGCTCGACAGCGCGCGCAAGGAGAAGACGCTGTCGCTCAACTTGAAGAAACGCCAGCAGCAGCGCGTGGCGCAGGATCTCGCGCGCCTGACGCAGGAAAACGCGCGCCGCGGTGCCGACGGGCTGCCGCCATGGAAGGCGGTCGATGACATCAACATGAGCGATGAGCCGGACGTGATCCTTGCGCAGGCGAGCGATATCATGGCCGATGCGGTGGCGAGCGATGCTAGTCGCGGTGCACCGGCTCTGGCCCAGCAGGCTCCGGTCGCGACCACCGCAGCGCACTAGCGCAGGCGCATGCTCAACGCAGCAGCACCCGGAAGATCTCCCACAGATCGTCCGACAACACCTTGGATCCGTCGATCGCGGCCGCAAGACTCTCGGCGGTGGGCACGGTATCGCCGCCGCTGCGATACTTGGACAGTTCGCGCACGCGCTCGGAGCGCAGCTTGATCTCCTGCTGCAGCGTGCCGCGCTGCTGCAGCAGCGAGCGGCCCTGCAGGATCGCCGCCATCGTAGCCTCGCAGCGGGCGCGATCCCCGTACTCCTCGCGCGGTGGCTCGCGTCGTCCAGATGCCGCGCGCGCCAGTTCCATCAGCGGCGTGCGCGCCAGACGCTCCACCAGCACCTGGGCGTAGGCGATCGCCGCCTGGTTGATCGCCCGGCGCGCATCAATCGACAGGCCGCCGAATTCCGGTGTCGGCTCGGCGTCGAGCGCATCGCGCCCGGCGCGCGCCGCCTCCAGGTCCTGCATGCACAACATCGACTGCAGGCTGGCGCTCTGCAGCCGCTGGCGAATGGTGCGACGTTTGAAGAAATGCCAGAACTGGCGCAGCCGCAGCAGTTGCTGCTCGAGTTGCGCAACCGTGTCGCGTGCCGCGACCGCCTTGTTCTCGGCCTCGCGCAGCTTTGCCTCAATGCCCTGGCGGCGCTCGAACTGCTCGCGGTTGTGCTCGGCGAAGAATGCGCGGCGCTCGCGCTCCTCCTGCTGCGCGGCAAGTTCAGCGACGAACTGCGTGAGCAGCGTGCGGCCGAGATTCCAAAGCTCGCGCAGCTGATAGAAAACCAGGGTCGGATAGGCGGACTCGGGCTGGGCCAGGCGGCCTTCCAGTCCCTGCAGCATTTCCTGCACCCGCGCAGTGGCCCCTTCCTGCTGCTTGACCCGATCCTTGAGCCGCTGGACTTCGTCCTGCAGCGAGATATGGCTCTTCTTCAGCTCGGCGCGATTGCGAAACAGATGCAGCACGCGGTCGTCGTCGACCTCGAGCTTGTTAGAATCCGCGCCGAGCCGCAGGAAACCCAGTTGTGAGATCAGTTTCATTAGTGGCGCCATGATGCGCACGGGCCACCATCCACGAGCCGTTGGTGAAGGCCCTAGATCGTGAACCTGTGGCCCCGCTCTACGCAGTATTCCAGCCACTTATTTAGCATCATGTTGCGAGTCCAACGCTGATGCAGTTCACGTTCCCCCTTCAGGGGGTCCCGGCGTCGAGTGTTATGTTCCTTCGGCTGATGCTGCCGGAACTGATCCGCCTCGAGTAACCGCGCGTCGTGATAGGCGCGCAGCTTCAGGTCCGGCAGCCGCTCGAAGCAGCCGCCGTCACCCGACGGTAATAGGTAGGTAAGCGACAGCAAGCTGGTATAGGGCATGTGCTCGAGCACCGCGAGACGCAGTTCGCAGTCGCCATCGACCCGCGAGATCAGCGTTCCGGCCAGGCGCGTCGGATCGCCCGCCAGGTGCAGGAAGCGCAGGTAATTGCTCTCGTACAGGCTCATCAGCGCCACGAACCCCCGGGGGCGCGCCCGCCAAGACACCTTGATGTCAGCTTCGCAGAGCATGCATCGACTATAGCATGTGAGGGTTTAGCAAAGCCCCAGCCTTCGGATGAATAAGTGTCGTGGTTCTCGAACCGGCAGCCTGTACCGGGTGCGCGCCATCGGGCCTTCAGGCCTTGACGAACATGTGTTCGCGATAGTAGCGCAGCTCACTGATCGATTCGTAGATGTCGGCGCGCGCAAGGTGCGCCGACTGCTTGTTGTAGCCGCTGGCCATCGAGGGCATCCAGCGCCGTGCCAGCTCCTTCAGGGTGCTGACGTCGAGATTGCGGTAGTGGAAAAATTTCTCCAGCTCTGGCATCAATCGTGCAAGAAAGCGCCGGTCCTGACAGATGCTATTGCCGCACATCGGCGACACACCCGGATTCATGTGAGTGCTCAGGAACAGCAGCGTCTGGCGCTCTGCCTCGGCGACGGTCATGCGGCTCGAGCGCACCCGGGCCAGCAGGCCGGAGCCGCCATGCTGGCGCTGGTTCCACTCATCCATGCGCCCCAGCACCTGCTCCGGCTGCTGGATCACCAGGTCCGGGCCCTCGGCGACCACATTGAGATCGTTGTCGGTGAGCACGGTGGCGATCTCGATGATCTGGTCGGTGTCCGGCATCAGACCGGTCATCTCCAGGTCGATCCAGATCAGATACTGGGGATTCTCCATCTCGCCTTGTATCCGCGACAGTTAGGGCATCATAGCAAGGAATGCCGCTCGCCCGAGTCACAGTCACCCATCGCCGCCTGCTGCACGTGCGCACCGAAGACGGCCGCGAAGCCGTGGCGCGCCCTGCCCGCCGTGAGCTGTCGATCGTCTGCGGTGACTTCGTGCGCTGCGAACTCGACGCCCGTCACGACGAGCTGAACGTGGTCGCAGTCGAAGCGCGCAGCAGCGCCCTGTACCGCACCAACACCCGCGGCGGCAGCGAGCTGCTGGCCGCCAATCTGTCGCTGCTGCTGGTGGTCGTCGCTCCGCTGCCACAGCCGGATTTCTTCGTGGTCGACCGGTACCTGTGCGCCGCGCAATGCGCCGGGCTGGGCGCGGCGGTGGTATTGAACAAATCCGAGCTGGCGATCGAAGCCGAGATCGAGCGCGAGCTGGCCGGCTACGGTGCCGCCGGTTATCGCTGCCTGCGGGTCTCGGCCCTGCAGCCGGGAGCGCTGACTGGATTATCGGCGCTGTTGCCGCGCCAGACGGCCATGCTGGTGGGCCAATCGGGCGTGGGGAAATCGTCGCTGCTGCGCCAGCTGGTGCCCGGCAGCGAGGCACCGATCGGTGACCTGATTCGTGACGACGAAGGCCGCCATACCACCACGGCGACGCGTTTGTATGAAGTGCCGGGCGGCGGCGAGATCATCGACTCCCCGGGGGTGCGGGATTTCGCGCCGGCCATCGAACGCCTGAATGATTCCGATCTGGGCTTCCTCGAGATCGAGGCGCTGGCGCCGGGCTGCCGCTTTACCGACTGCCGTCACCTGCGTGAGCCGAACTGCGCGGTACGCGCGGCCGTCGGCGGCGGCATCAGCGAGCGGCGTTACGAGAGTTATCGGCGGCTGCGCCGGCTGTACGAGCGGCTGAGCGCCGAGCGCCTCGCAGCCGGTGAACGACGGCGGCGCTGAGGTACGCGGCGCTGCGCTGCCGCCACGCAAGCCTAGGTCAGCGCGTGCCGCCCAGCCATCGCATGCGCCAGCGTGCCGCCATCGACATACTCGAGCTCACCGCCCACCGGCACCCCGTGCGCAATGCGGCTTGCAGCCACGCCTCGTGCCCGCACCAGCTCAGAGAAGAAGTGCGCCGTAGCCTCACCCTCGACCGTCGGATTGGTCGCGAGTATCACTTCGCTCACGCCGCCGCGGTCGAGCAGCGCCTCGAATTCACGCGCCCCGAGTTCCTCCGGGCCGATGCCATCGAGCGGCGAGAGATGTCCCATCAGCACGAAATAATGACCGCGATAGCCGCCAGACTGCTCAATCGCCACGACATCAGCCGGCGATTCGACCAGGCACACCAGCGACGGATCGCGCTGCGGGTTGGCGCAGGTCGAGCACAGCACCCCTTCGGTCAGCATGCGGCAACGGCCGCAGCGGACCACCGAATCGAGCGCTGCATTGAGTGCATTGGCCAGCACGCGTGCCGCCGGCCGTCCGGACTGCAGCAGGTGAAACGCCATGCGCTGCGCACTCTTGGGCCCGACCCCGGGCAAGGTGCGCAACGCCTCGATCAGCGCTGCCAGTGCGGGCGAATGCTTCATCTTCGGCGCGCGGGTCGCGTCAGAACGGCAGCTTCACGCCCGGCGGCAATGACAGACCCCCCATCGCCGCCGCCATCTTGGCCTGCGAGGCGGTCTCCAACCGATGCACCGCATCGTTGATCGCCGCAGCCACCAGATCCTCGAGCATCTCGCGATCCTCGCCGATGATCGAGGGTTCGATCTGCACGCGCTTGACCTCGTGCCGCCCGGTCATCTGCACCTTCACCATGCCGCCGCCGGACTCGCCGGTGACCTCGAGGCTGGCAATCTCGGCCTGCGCCTTCTGCATATTGGCCTGCAGCGCCTGCGCCTGCTTGACGAACTGGTTCATGTTAGCCACGGGTTACCTCACTCGATCGGTTTAGCGGGCCGCACCGATTCCGCCAGCACGCTCGCGCCGAAGCGCTCCTTGAACGTTCCCACCAGCGGCTCGGCCTCAAACGCCGTCTGCGCCTGCGCCCGCTGCTGCAGCTCGAGCCTCTCGGCCGCCCGCGCCGGAGTTTCCTGTGCATCATCGTGCAGCTCGAACTGCAGGCGCACCGGATCGCCGAAGTAACGCGACAGCGCCTGCGCAAGCTTATCCTCGAGGGCGCGGGTGCGCATCGAGGCGCTGCGCGGATCGAGCGCCAGGCGCACCATGGCGCCGTCGCGACCCAGCAGCGCACAATTTCTGGCCAGCTCGCGCGGCGCGCCCTGCAAGTCCAGCGCCGCGATGATTGCCGCCCAATCGGGCGCCACCGAGCCGCCCGGCGCCGCGGCTGCAATCGGTGCCGCAGGCGCGAGCGGCCCCCTGGGGGAAATCAGTGCCGGCGTGTCCACGGCGCGGCCCGCGCTGGCCGCGCCGGCCGCGCCGGCCGCGCCGGCCGCCTCCGGGGCGACCACGGCAGCAGCAGCGCCGACGCCGCGCGGCGGCGCCGCGCCGGCCGTGGGTGACCCGACGCTGGGTGCCGCCGCGGGCCGGAATGCCAGCATGCGGATCAGCGTCATGCGAAAACCGGTGCTGGCATCAGGGGCCAGCGGCAGATCGCGCCTACCTAAGATTGCCGTCTGATAGTAGAGCTGCAGGTCCTCGGGGCCGATCAGCGCTGCCAGCCGGGCGAGCAGCTCGGGCGCATGCAGCTCGTCGCCCTCAAAGCCAGGTACCAGCTGTTTCAGGGCTACGCGCTGCAGCAGCGCCGCGAGTTGATCGAGCAGCTGTGCGTAATCGGGCGCAAGCTCATCGAACGAGCGCGCATAGTCGAGCAGCGCGGCGGCATCGCCCGCCGCCAGCAACTCGACCACGCGCAGCACCTGGTCACGGTGCACCGTGCCGAGCATAGCGCGCGCGTCGGCTTCCAGCGCCATGCCATTGCCGAACGCCAGCAGCTGATCGAGCAGCGACAGTGCGTCGCGCAGGCTGCCGTCGCCGGCCTGTGCCAGCAGCTGCACGGCCGCCGGTTCGAACGCGATCGCCTCGGCCTGCAGGATATGCGACAGCCGCGCGCTGATCAGCGCCACCGACAGGCGCTTGAGATTGAACTGCAGGCAGCGCGACAGCACGGTGACCGGCAGCTTCTGCGGGTCGGTGGTCGCGAGCAGGAACTTCACGTGCGGCGGTGGTTCTTCCAGTGTCTTGAGCAGCGCATTGAACGAATGCGCCGACAGCATGTGGACTTCGTCGATCAGGTAGATCTTGTAGCGGCTGCGGGTCGGGACGTACTGCACGTTGTCGAGCAGTTCGCGCGTATCGTCCACCTTGGTACGCGACGCGGCGTCGACCTCGATCAGATCGACGCTGCGGCCGGCATCGATCTCACGACAGCTGGCGCACTGATCGCACGGCGTCGGCGTGACGCCGCTTTCGCAGTTGAGGCATTTCGCCAGGATGCGTGCCACCGTGGTCTTGCCCACACCGCGAGTGCCGGCAAACAGAAACGCGTGATGCAGCCGGCCGCTCGCCAGCGCGTTGACGAGCGCGCGCAGCACATGCTCCTGGCCGGTCATCTCGGCAAAGCTGTGCGGCCGCCATTTGCGAGCCAATGCGGTGTAAGCGGTCATTCAATCCCAGAGCATCTCGAGGGTGAACGGGAGGTGATCCGCACCAGTTTGAACTTCGGCACCCGACCGATCCGTTACCGCTGCTCCCTTCCGGGCCTGACGGGGTTCACGGTAAGTCGTCGCGAAGGAACCGGCGCGGATCACCGTGGACCAATGGCGGAGAGGGTGGGATTCGAACCCACGAACACCCGTG
>Ga0181537_10001147_pt1 | contig 24640 bp, 25 predicted proteins | sample PEATcosm2014_Bin_39_FD_119765 | JGI IMG/M metagenome (GOLD analysis project Ga0181537, IMG submission 119765) | Peatland microbial communities from MTU Mesocosm Facility, Houghton, MI, USA - PEATcosm2014_Bin23_10_metaG | ecosystem: Environmental > Terrestrial > Soil > Wetlands > Peat | place...
GGCCGACGACGGTCTTGACAAGCGGAAGGTGCTGTTCAACCAGGCTGTTTTCCAGGGCGCTGCCATGGCCGGACTTGACGTATCTGCGCCATACCTCGCGGGGTATGGGGCGGCGTTCGCCGGTGGACGGAGGGGTTTCGAGACTGGGGGCGCTCATGATTTGGTGGTCTTGTGGGTGGGCGCGAACCGGGCCGCGGCGAGTTGTGCGCGGCGCTCGATGGTCGCGTCGCTGAGGCCCTTGATCCAGGCGCGGCCCCACCAGCGCATCAAAAGTCCGGTGAGATATGCGCTAAGGCAGGCGTGCCAGAGGATGGAAGGCCAGGCGTTCTCCTTCATCCAACTAAAAGCGAACCCGATCCCGAACCCCAACAAGCCGCCAATCAGGAGCAATGATTTCATATGAAAACCGGTCTAGCGGTATGGTTGAGCAGTTGCATTGCCAGCTTTTGGGATGGATTGGTGTTGAGCAAGATATGGCTTATTTTCGGGCAAATTGACGGGCAAAAACGACCTCCGGGGAGGCTTCCACGAAGTCGCCGGGAATATTTTGCCCAGTGCTCAAGTAGCGGATGGAGTAATTTGTGCCCAAGACCAGATTCCAGACCTTCCCCCAGCGCGTTTCTTCGTCCAAATGTGAGATGGCGATGTCCTCCACGGGCAGCACGGAGAAAGCCCGGGTTTGTTCGAGCAGAACGGACATTTCGTACGCGCCATTCAGGACCAAATGAACATGAGCAGCACCCAACTGTTTGATCTGGCCGCCAAGCTCCTTGACGGCGACCGGATTGCGCCAGTCAATTCCCGGCAGGTCCACAAAACCGATATCCTCGGAGAGAGTGTTGCCGCCGGCCCGCCAAGCGCGTTCGCTCTCGACGCCGAGGATTTCGCAGTAAACGCTGAGCGCCTCGGCCATGTTGGCGGTGGCACCGTCAAGACGCCAGACACGGGCCACGCGGCTCTCGACGAGCGCCGCCTGCGTCAGCCATTTGCAAAGGCAGGTGGTCTTGCCCGAACCGGCCGGGCCGACCAGCACATGAAGCGAGTGGGGTGCGAGTGGACGTGGCTTGCGCCACAACGCCGCCAGTTGGGTTCGAGCGAGATTGATTTCTTCGCCGAACGAATGCGGCGGAACTTCCCCGTGCTGCGCGCGCAGGCGATCCATGACAAACTGCGCGTGCAGGGGCAAGAGACCCGTTCGCTGCAAAAAAGTACCCACGCGCCAGCGTCCGCAATTCAATTCTTCGCCGTCCTCGACCGACGTGGACTCCGTACGCACAATCTCATGCGGGGCCGGCCGGGTGCCGACCTGTTGTTTGATCTCCTCGAGCTGTTGACGGAACTCGGCGAGCGCGTCGGAAACCGGGGCAACCGGCGGAGGCACTTCGGGCCGATGCGCCAGGACTTCAATCATCGGCTTCTGCCAGAGCCGGGCGAGACCATTGGCGGGAAGCGGACGTACGTTCAGAACCACGGCGTCCGGGCCCAGTTTCTCGCGAATCTGGATGACAGCTTCCTCAGCGGAGGCGGCAATAAACGAGAGGGGTTGCATGATTGGCTTGGGGGGTTGGTTCGGGTTGGGTTTCAGTTGGAAATGCCGACTTTAGTCCATGGCCGGGATGGTGCCGGCATTTTGTATTTCGACGCGCGCAGGCACCTCCGCGTAAGAGAGCACGGTCAAATCGGCGAAGGTATTTTCGAAGAAACGACGGAACGCCAGCCGGATCTGGGGCGCGCACATGATGATCGGTTGCTGCCCGCCGGCCAGCAGTTGCTGGATGCGCTGCGACATGCCATCCACCACGTGACGCGCGAGCTTGGGCTCGATCATCAGGTTGATTTCGGTGGCCGACTGGCGCACGCCCTGGGCAATCTGCTGTTCGAGGCGGGGATCCAAAGTGATGGCCTGCAACTTCCCGGAGTCGCCCTGGTAAGGCTTGATGATCTGCAATCCAAGCGCGCGACGGGCGTGTTCGGACAGTTCGTCGGGGTTCTTTGTGACGGCGGTGTAATCGCTCACTTTTTCCAGAATGCCGGCGAGGTTGCGGATGGCGATGCCCTCGGCAAGGAGATTTTGCAAAATACGTTGCACCTGGCCGACGTTGAGCTGGGAGGGGATCAATTCGGTGACCACGGTCGGGTTGGTCTGCTTCAGGTTGTCGAGCAGGTTCTGGACATCCTGGCGGCTGAGGATTTCGTGACAGTTCCGTTTGATGGTTTCCGACAGGTGCGTAACCATCACCGAAGCGGCGTCCACAACGGTGTAACCGCTGAGTTCCGCGTTCTTGCGCTCGGTCTCGGTAACCCACGTGGCCGGCAGTTTGAAGACCGGTTCGACCGTGGGAACACCCTTGAGGACGGTTTTGCTGTTGGCCGCGTTCATGGCCAGCCAATGGCCCGGCATCAACTCGCCCTGCGCGATGGCGTTTCCCTTCAGCACAAAGCGATACTGGTTCGGTTCCAATTGCAAATTGTCGCGCAGGCGGATGGGCGGGATGATGACGCCCATTTCCTGCGCAAATGTTTTCCGCACGCCGGTGACGCGCTCGAGGACGTCGCCGCCCTTTCGCGTGTCCGCCAGGCTCACGAGCCCGTACCCGAGCTCGATCTGCATCACATCGACCGACAAAAGAGATTCCAACTTGTCGCTTGCGGCCCCTGCTCCGTTCTTGGCGCCTGCGGCCGCACCACCGGTCGACGCCGCGCCCGGCTCGACCGCGGAGAATTTGAGGGACTTTTCCTGGGTGCTGAGGCTGTAGGCCAGATAACCCGTCACACACGCCAGGGAGATGAACGGAATCATCGGCAGGCCCGGCACCAGGCTGAACACCACCAACATGCAGGTCAAAATCACGAGCACCCGGGGATAGGCCAGCAGTTGTTTGGTCAGTTCCTTGCCCAATTCCTCCTTGGCGGCGGCGCGTGTAACCAATATGCCAGCCGCGGTGGAAGTGATGAGCGCGGGGATTTGCGAGACCAGGCCGTCACCGATGGACAACAGTGTGAAGCGTTGGAGGGCTTCGCTGACGGTCATGCCTTTTTGCATGATGCCGATGGCGAAACCGCCGAGAACGTTGATGAGCGTGATGAGGATCGCGGCGATGGCGTCACCGCGGACGAATTTGCTGGCACCGTCCATCGCGCCGTAGAAATCCGCCTCCTGCTCCACCTTCCTGCGGCGGTTGCGCGCCTCCGTCTCATTGATGATGCCCGCGTTCAGTTCGGCGTCGATGGCCATCTGTTTGCCGGGCATGGCATCCAAGGTGAACCGCGCCGCAACTTCCGCGATGCGTCCCGCACCCTTGGTGATGACGATGAAATTGATGAGCACCAGGATCAGGAAGATGACCAGTCCGACGACGTAATTGCCGCGGACGACGAAATTGCCAAACGCCTCGATGATATGTCCGGCGTAGCCGTCCAGCAGAATCAGCCGGGTCGAGGCGATGTTCAGCGACAATCGGAAAAGCGTGATGAACAACAGCAACGTGGGAAAACCGGTGAACTCGGCGGGCTCCTTGACATAAAGAATGGCCAGGAGCGTGAGCAGCGCCAGCGCGATGCTCATCGCCAAAAACCCGTCCAGGAAAAACGGCCGGATCGGCAGGATCATCAACAGGACGGTCCCGAACAGTCCCATGACCAGGAACACGTCGCCATTGCTCAGGAGACGCGACAGGCTGGATTTGTTGGGAGTGTTAGGTGCCATTTTTGCCACGCCCGGTTACAGGCTTTGTTCGCGGTAATACCGGTAGGCGTTGACGCGGTAGACCCAGGCCAATATTTCAGCGACAGCGGCATACAGTTGAGCAGGAATCTCGCCACCCACCCGGCCGTATTTGAACATCAACCGCGCCAGGGGTTTGTTCTCGATGATGGGCACCTGGTGTTCCTTGGCGATTTCCCGGATTCGCAGGGCATTGAGGCGGCTCCCCTTGGCCACAATCTTGGGGGCCTTCATGGTCTTACGGTCATAGCGCAAGGCAATCGCCAGATGCGTCGGATTCACCACAATTACATCAGCCTTAGGCACTTCCATCAACATCTTGCGTTTGGTATTGGCTCGGTGCTTGCGACGTTGCTGAGCCTTGATTTGGGGGTTGCCTTCCGTGCTTTTGGACTCTTCCTTGACCTCCTGCTTGCTCATCATCAGGTCGCGGTTGGTGGTGTAAAATTGGTAACCGTAGTCCACCGCGGCCAGGACCAGGAGGGCGATCGCCACGCGAAGGACGATTTTGAAGGAAGATTCTGCCATGAACGCGGCAATTCTTGCCACGCCCACGGAAGAATGGAAAATAGGGTCCGCCATGATGTCTTTGATGACCCCATAGGACAGGGCGATGACGACGGAAAGTTTCGCAACACCAATCAGGGTCGGAACGGCGGACTTCATCGAAAATACCCGCTTCAATCCGGCCAGCGGATTGATCCGTTCCCAGTTGAGGTCCAAGGCCTCGGACGCGGTCCGGAATCGCGTCTGGATGCCCCCCGCAAGCATTCCGGAGAGCATCGTCGCCGCCAGCACCGGCCAGACGCAATGGCCGAACAGCAGGAGTCCGCTGATGGCGTAACTCTGCATCACATTCAAGGTGAGCGGCGTGTCATGCAAGTGACTCAGTATCCCGGCCAGCGTATCCGCCAAACGCTGCCAGATTTCGCCCCCGGAAAACTTCAACGCCATCATCGCCGCCATCAAAACGAACACCGTCTGGACTTCGCGGCTTTTCGCGAACTGTCCCTTCTTATGGGCCTCCTCCAGCTTCTTTGGTGTGGCCTGTTCTGTCTTCTCTCCGGCGAATTCGCTCATGGCATTTCCGGGCTCAGCCCGCCCCCAATAGTTGCGCCACGCGAAGCATGTCTTCGGGCAGCCGCCACAGGTAGTTCATGATGTGCTGGGCCATCAATTGCATGGTCAGCCCAAACACCGCCAGACCGACGAGGATGCGGATGGTGAAACTTTCGGCAAAAACATTCATTTGCGGCACGGCACGGCCAAGGACTGAAAAGACCAGTGAAATAATGAAGGAAACGGCCATCACCGGCGCAGCAAGTTGGAGTGCGATGAAGAAGGTCCCGCTTGTGCGCGCCAAAAGGTCGTTCACCAACGAGCCGGAAAGATGCGCCCCTCCGATAGGCAGGTAGGTGTAACTCTTTGCAAACCCGGCCAGCATCCAGTGGTGCATGTCCAGGCTGAAAAAAAGCATTGCCGCCAAATAGTACAGAATCAAACCGGGCACGACCGATTGCGTATCACTCATGGGATTGATGCCCCCCGGCAGAGCCAGGCCGATTTCCGTCGAAATGACGGCCCCGGCCGTGTCGAGGGCGAAAAAAATCATGCGCCCGGCAAAACCCAGCATCAGCCCCACGCCCACCTCCATCGCCATGATGCCAACCAACCCTATGAAATCACCGCTGCCGAGCGATGCCGGTGGCAAGGCCGGACTGATCAACGCCGCCATCAACGCGCCCAGGGCGAGCCGCAATTGCACGGGAAAGTTGCTGGCCGAAAAGATCGGAAACACCGCGAGCATGGCGCTCACCCGCAGGAAGACCATCATCCAGTTGGTCAATTCATCCATGTTAACCTTGTAAGCGGTCCCGGTGCGGACGCCAGACCGGTCATTGCGCCATTTGCGGCATCTTCTGAATCACGGCGGTCGTGAATTCCATGATGGTGCGCAGCATCCAGGGCATGAGCAGAACCAGCAACCCAACGATGCCCAGCGCTTTCGGCACAAACGTGAGCGTTTGCTCCTGGATGGAGGTCACCGATTGAAACAGACTGATCATCAGGCCGATGGTCATTCCCGTCAGAAGTATGGGCGAGGCAATGCTCACAGCCTGGAACATGAGATTCTTCAATATTTCAGCGGCGAATTCAGGGTTCATAAATCAGCTTCCAAAACTCTGTACAATGGAACTCACGACGAGGTGCCATCCGTCCACCAGGACAAACAGCAGGATTTTCAGCGGCAGGGAAATGCTCATGGGCGGCATCATCATCATTCCCATGCTCATCAGCACGGTGGCGACAATGAGATCAATCAGGATGAACGGAACAAACAGCAGAAAGCCCATTTGAAAGGCCGTGCGCAGTTCGCTGATGATGAAACTCGGTATCACCACGCGCAGCGGAAGCTGCTCCACCGGCGTGGGGCCGAGCTTGGCCATCCCGACAAAGAGCTCGACGTCCTTGGGCCGCGTCTGTTTCAACATGAACGTGCGCAGCGGAACTGAAGCCTTGTCCAGCGCCTCCGCGCTCGTGATTTGCTTGGCGCGATACGGTTCCAACGCCTCCGAGTCGATCCGCTCCCAGACGGGTGACATGATGAAAAAAGTCAGGAACAGCGACAGCCCGATGATGATCTGGTTGGAGGGCGCGCCTTGCAGCGAAAGGGCCGAGCGCACGAAGGACAGGACGATGACAATCCGCGTGAAACAGGTCATCAGCAATATGATGGACGGCGCAAGCGTCAACAGGGTCATGATGGCCAGCACCTTGATGGCGCTGTCCACGTCCGTCGAGGGGTTCAACCCGTTCAGGCCGATATTCAGGTTGAACGCATTCGCGTTGGTCTGCGCGTGCAAGCCGGTTGCTCCACAAAGCATAACGAGGAGAAGCACGATGCCTGGAAGCATTGCGAACCGCGGACGAAGAGCCTGCGTGCGCCGGGTGCTGGGAGGTTCCGGGTTCATGCCTTCCGCTGAATAATTTGTTGGAACGCCTCGGCGAAGCTGGTCTGTGGCACGGTGGCCGCGGCTTCACCCTCCTCCGCTGCCGGTAAATGGCTCACGAGAGTGACGCCTGCCGGGGACGACGCCAGCAGCATCCGGTGTTGGTCATAACCGACGACATAAAGAGCCTGGCGCTGTCCGAGCGACCTGACCTCAATAACATTCAACCTGGGCGCCCCGCCCTTCCGCAACGCGAAACGCTGCCAGTTCCGAAACAGCCAGACGCCGCCGAGAAAAATTGCCGTCACGAGGATCAACGCACCAAACACGCGCAGAACCGAAGTGCCGGCGTCAGGCAACGCACCCGGCAGGGCCGTATAGGTGACCGGAGGTTGGGCGTCCGCAAACGCATTGATGCCGCCGAGAAGCAGCAGCCCGCAAATAACGAGTCCGCGCCGTAGGTGTCGGTCGGCCAATCTGCGCCGCGACGGTGAAGTCAGGCGGTTCACGTTGTCGCTCCGAAAAGTTCCGTGATTTTGATGCCGTACGAATCATCGACGACGACGATTTCGCCGCGCGCGATGCGTTTGTGATTGGCGTAAATGTCCACCGGTGCCTGGGCCGGGCTGTCCAGCTTGACGACGGCGCCGGAATTCAGTTGCAGCACCTCGCGCATCGGCATCTGGCATGCGCCGAGCTCGACGGTGAGCTTGACCTTCACGTCGAGCAGAAGTTCAAGGTTGGTGGGGGTCTTGGCGGTGGCTTCCATAAATTGCTGGTAGGGTTGGATATGTTGTCTAGTTCTTCAGTGGCCGGTCCAATTCCACGGCCCATTTGCCGGCCACGACGCCGGGGCGCGCGGTGAATCTGGGCAGGTTGGCCACGGTTACCTCCATGCCGCCGCCGGACTCGGGATCCACCTGCAGCACGTCGCCGACTTTCAATGACAGCAGGTCGCGGGCGCTCAATTCCGACCAGTGCCAGTGCGCGACGATGGGGACGCGGACGTCGTCAAAGCACGTGTTCCATTTCGGCGCGGGTTTCGGCGCGGGAGAAAGGGTGGATTCCGCCGGCGAATGCGAGCCCAGGCCGAGCTGGCGGATTAGTCCGTCCAGCGCCGAATAGGGAAAAGCGATGTGAATCTTCTCCACGTTTCCGCCGAGACGCAGCTCGAGCGCGACCAGGAGCATCACCGTTTCCGGCGACGCGACTTGAACATAGCGTCCGTTGCTTTCATGCCCCAAAATGGTGGATTTAAATTCCTTCGATGCGCGCCAGTGGCCGCACCATTCACCGATGACAACCTGCGCGGCCTGCTCCAGGATGGCCTGCTCGATCTCGCTGAATTCGTGGTTCGACTCGGAAGCCATTCCAGGACCGCCCATGAGCCGGTCGACAATCGTCGAGCCCAACCGGGGCGCGATTTCCAAAATGCCGACGCCGCTGAGCGGTTCGGCCTTGAAGAGCGTGAGCCAGGTGGGTTCGGCCCAGGTGAGGGCCAGCTTCCGGTAGAGCACGGTCTGGAGCCCGGCCAGCTTCATCGAAAAATCCAACCGCAGAAACATGGAGAGCCGGGACGCCAGGGCGTTCACAAAGTCCGTCTGATGCAGGCGCAGCTTCTGCAAATCCCGCGCGGACAGCACCCGCGGATTTCGAAAGTCATGCGCTTGAACCACCGGCTTGGTTTCACCAACAATCGCGGTGATCGCGCCCTCGCTCGATACCACCCCCGGCACAAGCAGATTCTCCACCTCATCGGTGGAGCTGCGCGGGGAAGCTTCAAGGGTCTGGCTATATGCGGTCATGGGCGGTTTCGGTTCATTGAATCGCGAGTTCGGTAATGTAAATTTCCTGGATCACGGGACCGCCGAGCGCATTGTTCAAAACCGTCATCAGCTCGGAACGGATGACGTTGCGGGCGCCTGGCTTTTCGAGATCAGCAATGGTCTTGCTGCAAAGCGCCCCCGTGGCCAGATCCATGAGCTGGTCCTTGTTGCCCTCGATCTTGTCCTTGAAATCGGCTGTGTTGCCGACCAGCGTGACGCTGGTCATCAAATAGCGCGTGCCCATCGTGCCTGCCACGTTCACGAGCAGTTTGTTCATCGGCACCATCACCTTCGTGCCGCCGGCCGCGCCGGTCTTGCCGGCCTCGGGCGCCGAAGCGCTGCTGGACGTGGCCGGAGCGGAGGAGTCCGGAGCCGCGCTTGAAGAGGAAGCTGCGAGCGCGCGGGTCATTCTTGGCAAAAGCACAAACCGCGTCGTGACAAAGGCCAGCAACGGCATCGTCACGATCGCAATCAGCAGCGGAAGCCACGGCTTCAAATCACCCGTGGATTTTGGCGCCGCTGGCGCGGCTTCGGCCGATTCAGCTGCTCCGGCGCCGGCGTCCTTTGCGCCTTTCGCTTCCTTCGCGTCCGCGCGCGCTGTTTCGGGGTTGGTTGCCATTGTCAGGGGAGTTTATCGTTTCATGTTCACCAGCGTTTGCAGCACTTCATCGCTGGTCGTGATGATTTTCGAGTTCGCCTCGAAAGCGCGCTGGGCGGTGATCAAATTGGCCATCTCGCCGGACAGGTCCACGTTGGAAGACTCCAGCGCGCCCGCCTGGACATTCCCCAGCCCGCTGCTGCCGGGCGCGGTCAAGGCGGCCAGAGGGCCCGCCGCCGCGGTGTTGGAATAAAGATTGTTGCCTTCGTTCGTCAACTCGTCGGGATCCTGAAAATTCTGGAGCAGAATCTGCCCGCGAACAAAGGACGTCCCGTCCGACAGATTTACGGTCACCTGGCCCTGGCCGTTGATGGCGTAGCTTTGAACGGTCGCCGTCGGGCTGGACGTGGCCGGCATGCCGGTCGTGTCAATCTTGATGTCGCCCAGGGTGGTCAGGCCCGCGTCGGAATATCCCTGCACCCGTTCTCCGGTGTCGGTGACGAGGTACCCGTTCGCATCCACGCTGAAGGCGCCGTCGCGGGTGGCGTATTGGGCGCTGGTCACCGTGTCGCGAACCATGAAGAAACCGTTCCCGGATATTGCGAGATCGCTCACGACGCCGGTGGTGTTGAGCGCACCTTGGTTCCAGTTGTTATTGATGCCGGTGATGGTGACGCCCGTGCCGATTTCAACGGAGGCCGAGCCGCTCGTGGTGGAAGAGGCGCCGCCGGGCGCGCGCAAAGTTTCGCTGAACGCGTCGGCGAAGTCCACGTTGGCGGCCTTGAAGCCGGTCGTGTTGACGTTGGCAATGTCGTTGCCGATGACATCCATGTCTTCTTGAAAACTGTCCAGTCCGCTGACGGCCGAGGATAATGAGGTGAGCATGCTGTTTTTATCTAGTTAGGGGTTAATTGCCGCTGGTCGAGGTGGTCGAAGTTGGCGCGATGGCCAATATCTGGTTCAAGGCGTAAGTCACGCCATTGACCACCACTGAAGGCGTCCCTGCCTGGATTTGCACGGCGCTGACCACGCCGCTGGTCTGCGCGCCGCTGGTTGCTGTGACTGCCACCGTGCGTCCTAAGAGTGTGTTCGCTTGCAAAATCTTCATGTCGCCGTCCGTGGCCTGCGCCGTCTGCAACGCGCTGAACTGTGCCATTTGCGCGGCCATGTCCGTGTCGCTGACGGGCGACAGCGGGTCCTGCGAGGTCATCTGGGTGACCAGCAGTTGCAGGAAATTGGCCTGCGTCAGCGTGGAGCTGGGATTGGTGCTCTGCGAGGAAGGCGAAGGGGTCAAACCCAGGGTCGAGTTGATGGTGCTGATGTTTGACATATTTCAGGCCCAGGATTCCCAGCCTTTGCGGCCGGAACTCATCCTTTTCGCTTTGACGGAAGCGGCGGGAGCGACCGGTTGGTTCGACGCCGCGGACTCCATGCGCGAATTCCCGTTCGGCTGCCGCTCATTTTGCGCTGACTGGTCGAAATTCTTGGACCCGGCAGAATCGGAATAAGTCCCCGCCTGGTCGCGGAAAGAAGTGCGGTCCGCCGGCGCCACGAGTTGAACATTCTGGCGGGCGAGCGATTCCTGCAATTGCCCCCAATGACCGTCCAGACCGGCGAGATTGCCGCGTTCACAGCGCAGCGAAGCCTGTATCTGGCCGTTTTGGTTGGTGAGCTGGACAAACAATTCCGTGTGCTGATCCAGTTTGACGGAGACCGCCAGGTTGGTGGCCCCGGACTGTCGGATCATCAAAGCTTCCTGCGTGACCAGATTCGCGACGCGCTCGACTTGCGTGGCCGCGCTGTCTGCGCTCGGGCCGGCAACCCGGGTTGCGCCGTCGTGAAATTCGGCGGCGGCTGCAGGAGAAATCAGATCGGTCATCCCGGCGAAACTGCCCAAGTCCGACTTCCGGCCGGAGCCAGCGGTCGCGGTTTGGCCGGTGGACGGGCTGTTTGAATCTGCCGAGGGGCTGCCGATGGAGGCCGCGTGCGGCAATTTTTGCACGATACGCCCGGCAGTTTCTGTCTTTTGCCCGGTAGATTTCATTCGTAGGCTATCCAAAGCAGCGCTTGTGCCAGTATCCAGTACGGCTGGGTTCGCGCCCGAACCGATTGACGCAACTGTTTGCATTATAGTTGCTTGCGTTGATGCCTTTGCCGAGTCCGAAGGATTTTGGACGGGCACTGAAGGCGTTGGGCCGGCCTGGGGGGAATCTTTTGCCGTCAGAGCTGCGCCATTCACCGGTTTCAAGGCCGCCGTCAGATTTCCGGTGCCAACGGGAACTCCTTTGCCACTCGCACCGGCGGCGTGAGCCGCGGTTTCTGTCGAAGAGTTTTGCGCGATCACCGCCGAAGCCTCTGTCTTGATACCCGGGACTGGCGTCGCGTCACTGCCCTGGCTGAGATTGGCGGATTTGCCGAGGGTCGGCGCTGGAACCTGATGATCCGGTTTCGCCGGCGGGACCAGCGCGCCCGCGAGCATAGCCGCGAGATTATTCTGCGCCGAGGAATCCACGGTGTCAGACCCATTCTTTGGATCGCCGGAGCTTTTTTCGGCGTCATCCGGAGAACCCGCCGGTCTTGTCACTTTGTTCACGCCTGCGCCGTAGCATTGGATCGAGCCCGAGAATGAACCGTCCGCGGGCGAAGAGTTTGGCTCGTCCGTTTCCGCCGGCGGCAGCGGCGGCGGCTGGTCGTGGTTCCCCAGGCCGCCTGTCCTCGCCGGCGCCGAATTCAAAGCTTGCGAAATGAAGCTGGAGAAATCTTCGCCGTTGTCCGGCGCGGGCGCCGGGTAATCTGACAACCCCGGAGGCGTGGCCGGCTCGGCAGCGGCATTTTCGGGGGCGAAAACTAATTGCGACGGGATCATTGGGCCGGGTTGCTCCGGAAGGCGGCGACCCGCAGGCGTTCGGACAAACTTGCCGCGCGCTTGGCCTCCGCGTCGCCTTTTTTCGAGAATGACTCGAGAATGGCGGCCACGTCGCCCTCCTTCATGAAGACCATGATCTTCGCCACCTGGGTGTCGTCCAAATCGGCGAGGATGATGGCGGCCCCGTCGGGGGTCATCGCGGAATAAACCTTGGCCAGTTTTTTCAAATTGGCCGTCTCCTCTTCCTTGATGCGGAGAACATTTTTGTCGAAATCCGCCTGCAGTTGCTGCACTGATTGCGTTGCGTTGCTGATCTCGCCGCGTTCGGTGTCCAGTCGGGCGGCCAGTTCGTTGAGTTGCTGTTCGCGGTCATCCAGATCTTTTTTTTCCGTCTTCAACTCCGCCACCAACTGGTCGGCCTCGGGGCTCTGGAATTGGCCGAGACTGTTCCGCGCGGTCGCCGAAGTCGCTGCGGGCGGCCGCGGCGGGGCGACCGGCGTCTTCCAGAAAAGAAACGATGAAACAACGAAAACGACGACGCTCACGGGAAGCGTGGTCCAGGGTGAAGTAAGCAGCTTGGTCATATCAGGCTCCGGCTGAGTTCCAGGCAAGGACGGAGGGCGCGCGCCGGCCGGCCAGGTCATCCAGGAATTTTTGTTCCACTCTCACCCGTTCGCGCTGGTGATGGGCCTTTTGTTTGACAAAAAATTTATCCACAATCTCCCGGTCGCGGCGGGCGGCCAGCATGGCCTGGAAGGCGACGTTTACGCGCCGCTCGGCCACTCCGAGGGCGAGCACACATTCATCACGCCGCCTCTCCAGCGAACGATGATACTCGTGCATGCGCGCCGCATTCGAGGCCTCGCAGCCGCGCGCCAACAACTGTCGCAATTCCTGCCAGCCGGCGCTCAACTGTTGTTGAACGGATTCCAGCCGGTCCAGGGCCTGGCGCTTCGCGAGCAACGTCCGCGCGTATTGCTCCATGGCCTCCTGCTCATGGCGTTGGCGCACCGTGCGGACCGATTCGAGTGTGAAATGAAATGGTTTCATCTTGTCTTACGGAGTTGGCTTGATCGCGGGGCGGGCGGGCGCCGGGGCGGGAGCGGCCATGGTTTGCCCCAATTTTGCCCAGCTTTTTTCAAGTGTGGAACCTTCGTCCGCGCCCTGGCGCAGGAATCCTCGCAGCGGATCGTTGAGCTGGATGCTCAAATCGATCGCCGGATTGGTTCCGGCGGGATAGGCGCCGATATTGATCAAATCCTGGTTTTTGCGGTAGATGGCCATCGATTCGCGCGCTCGGGACACCAGTTCCTGTTGTGGCGCGGTGGTCAAGTCCCGTGTCAACCGGCTGACGCTTTCCAGCACGTCAATCGCCGGATAATGGTTCTGAGTCGCGAGCTCGCGCGTCAGCACAATGTGCCCGTCCAGAATGGAACGCACCGCGTCCGCCACGGGGTCGTTCATGTCGTCGGCTTCCACCAGAACGGTGAACAAACCGGTGATGGAACCCCGCTCACCCGCCCCCGCGCGTTCGAGCAATTGCGGCAGCAGCGAGAAAACGGAGGGAGTGTAACCGCGCGTCGCGGGCGGTTCGCCGACGGCCAGGCCGATCTCGCGCTGGGCCATCGCCAGCCGGGTTACGGAATCCATCATCAACAAAACGTTCTGGCCGGCGTCGCGAAAATGTTCGGCGATGGACATGGCGACGAACGCGCCCTTGAGCCGCGCGATGGCTGGCTGGTTTGAAGTCACCACGACGACCACCGAGCGTTTGCGCCCGGCGTCATTGAGGTCCTTCTCCAGGAATTCGCGTACCTCGCGCCCTCGCTCGCCCACGAGTGCAATAACGTTCACGTCCGCCTCCGCCTGGCTGGCGATCATGCCCAGCAGCGTGGACTTGCCGACGCCGCTTCCTGCGAAAATGCCCAGCCTCTGGCCGCGGCCGCACGGAATGAAAGTATCAACCGCTTTGATGCCGGTTCGGAACGGCTGGGTAATCCGGTGCCGCTTTAAGGGGTGCGGCGGAGGCATGGTCAGACTCACCGAGTCCTCGGCTTCAATTGGGCCCAACTCGTCCAAGGGATGGCCCAAGCCATCAATGACTCGGCCCTTGAGCCCTTCACCCACCGGAACCCGCAGGGCCGTTCCCAGCGCAATCACCTCGCTGCCCGGATGAATGCCCTGGATTTCGCCCAGCGGCATCAGCAACACATGATGGTCGCGAAAGCCGACTACTTCGGCGAGCGTGAAGCCGTCGCGGCGGGCCGATTCAATGCGGCAAATTTCCCCGACCGCAGCAAGCGGTCCTTCCGATTCGATTACGAGGCCGATCAGTTGCACCACGCGGCCGTGGTTGCGGATGACCTGCGTGTCCTGGACACGGCGCAGCAGCCCCTCCAGGCGGTTCACTGGCAATGGTTCAGCCGGGTTCAACATGCGATGAGGGTCCTTTTCAGGAGGTCAAATTTGGTTTCGCGCCGGGCGTCCACGGTGCCGAAGCGCGTTTGGACGAGGCAACCGCCGCGGGCCACGTCCGCCGAACCGAGGAATCGGCAATCGCCGGAACCATCCGAGCCGGTCAGCAAAGGAGAACCAGCTTTCTGAAGCAACTCGAGGTCCGCTGGATGCAGCCGCACGGTGAACTTCGCCGTGCCTTCCACCTGCGCGAGCGCGTCGCGAACGGAGGCTTCCACCATCGGGACGGAAATCGGCATTTCGGAGACCAGCTTCTGCGCGACCTCCAAGGCCAGCGAGACGACCATGTTCTCCGCGTCGTGAATCACCTGCGGCACCGCCTGCCGCAAAGAGTTAATCGTCCCCTGTATCAGTTCGTGCATCTCCGCGCGTTGCTTGACCAATTGCTCGCCCAAGGCGCGTTCGCCCTCGATGCGCCCGGCCTCAAAGCCCTGTTGCCAGGCGTCCGGCGTCGACGATGCTGAGGCGTCACCGGACGATCTGCCCGCCAGCGTGGCGTCACGCAATGGCCCCGATAACATGATGTTTTCAGACCAGGAGTTCATCGCGGGTAAAAGTGGTTGGGGTGCCAAGATCAATCTCTTCCGCGGCTTCAAGCTGGCGCGCGGTTTCGAGGATTCGCTGCCGGGCGGCCGCGATGTCCCGCTGCCTTTGCGGCCCCAGCAGGCTGATTTCCTCGGCGACGGCCTCCCCGGCGCGCCTGGAAATGGAGGCGAGCAAGGCTTGCCGGAGGGATTCGGACGCGGTCTGAAGTGAAATGGCCAGGTCCCGCAAGTCCGCTTCGCGCATGATTTTCTGAAGCGAGCGGCTGTCCAGCCGCGCCAAGTCTTCGAACGTGAACATTCTTTCGCGGATTGCCTGCCCAAGCTCCGGGTTCCGCTTCTCCAGCTCTACCAGCACGGATTGGCTCAGGTTCCGGCCGATGTACTTCAACACGTCCGCCGCGTTCTTCAATCCGCCCGTCTGGTTCATGGCGCGCGCGGGTTTGCCGACTGCCTTCTGGCGGAGCACCGCCACGATGCGCTCGACGACCTCGACCGGCGTCGGCGCCAGGGTGGCCAGGCGCTCGACCACCTGGTTCCGCAAGTAGCCCGGCAACAACATCAGCAACCGTGAACATTTTTCAAAAGGAAGATAACTGGCGACTAACGCCACGGTTTGCGGCCGTTCCTGGCTCAGCAGGTGGCAAAGCTCGCGGTGATCCAGATCGCTGATTTGCTGCATCGCGGCCGGCACGGCGGGCGCCGGGGCGACCCGGTTCATGATGTCGGAAGCGCGGAACGCGCCGACGGTCTTTTCCAGCGCTTTCTTCGCGTACGCAACGCCTCCGGGGACGCCCGAGCCAGCGTCCAGGGCCAGATCGCTGAATTCACCGAGCACTTCATCCTGCATTTCCGGGCTGATGACCGCCAGCTTGGACATTTCCGCGGTAATGACCTCCAACTCGGGCTCGTCAAAACCCTTGAGCAACTGCGAGGCGCTTTCGGGCCCCAAAATGATGAGCAACGCCGCCAGCTTTTGGAGCCGGGTCATGTTCGCGGCCTCTACGGGTGCGATTTCGGCTGGCATGGCGCGCATCAGTTGTTGGGTTTATTGCCGCGGTTCATCCAGGAACGCACCGCCTGCGACATGTTCGCCGGATTCTCGCGTATCAACTGGTTGAGCACCTCAACGGTGACCATGCCCGACCCGGGACCACCGCCCTTGCCGTACTGGCCGTTCCCATTTCCGTTGCCGAGCGGAACGCCGACCGGGATGTCATCCACCTTCACGCGTTTGAGCGCGCGCCAAAACATGAAGACGATGCCCAGCGCCAGGGCCGGATACACCAGCTTCAAGCCCAGTTCCGTCCAATACTGCCGCTTTTCCTGCTGATCAAACTGCTGCGTCACGTCGCTGGCGAACTGATCGTTGAAGGGCATTTCCTCCAAGGTGATTTGGGTCGGATCACCATTGTCTTGGATCCCGAGGGCGCTTTGCACGATGCGGTGCAATTTCTGCATTTCCTCGGGCGTGCGCGGCACCGCCTTCCGGTCCGCGCCCTTGCCCTGAAACTGCTGCGCGACGAACACTGCGGCGGAGAGCCGTTTGATACCGCCGGCGGCCTGCAAAATATTGCTCGTGCTCTTGTTGATCTCGTAGCTGTTGCTCGTGACCTTCTTCTTGGTGGTCGTGCTGTTAAGGGGCGCGGCGGGCGGCGCGTTGGTGGCGCCATTGGCGTCAACCGTGCCGGCCGTCATGCCGGCGATCCCTCCGGTGGACGCCGTTGACGAAATGCTGTCTTCATCGTTAATGGTGGTCGAACGCGCCACCTGGCCGTCCGGGTCATATTTTTCCTCGGTGCGCGTGATGGTGTCCCAGTTGATGTCCGCGGAAACGCGGACGACGGCCTGCCCCGGTCCGAGGACGGTTTCGAGCATGCCCTGCGCCTTCTTGGAAAGATACTGCTCGAAATTGCGCCGCGCTGAAAGCTGGTTGCCGGAGAGCCCCGCCACGGAATCGTTGTCCTGATTCTCGGAGAGCACGTTGCCCTGGTTGTCCACCACGGAGACGTTGTTCGCCTGCAGGCCCTCGACACTGTTGGCGACGAGGAAACGGATGGAGTTGACCGCGGAAGGCGGGAGTTGGGCGTTGCCCTTCACGCGAACGAAGACCGAGGCGGTGGGCTTGCGCAGGCTGTCGCTCAACAGCCGGTTTTCCGGCATGACGATCATCACGCGGGCGGACTCGACCTCGTCGAGCTGGCTGATCGTGCGCGCGAGTTCGCCCTGCACGGCGCGCGTGTAGTTGGCGCGCTGGACAAAATCAGAGATGCCGAAGTTGGCCTTGTCAAAAATCTCGAAACCCACGCCCTCGCCCTGCGGGATGCCTTTGCCGGCCATTTGCATGCGGACCTGGTAGACCTTGTCGGCCGGGACAAGAATTGAACTGCCGCCGGCTCCAATCTTGTAGGGCACCTTCTCGTCATCAAGGGCGGCGATCACCTTGGCGGCCTCGCCGTCGTCGAGCTTGCCGTAGAGGAGCGAATAATCCATCCGGCTGGACCAATACGCCAGCCCACCGAGGCCGAGCACCACGAGGACCGTGGCCATGACGACGCTGATGCGCTGGTTGATGCCGAGCTGTTTCCAGATTCCGGCGAGCTGCGCGCCCACTTGTGAAATGTTCTTGTTCATGAAATCAAATCGCCGGCGTTGAATTGCCGGCCACGGTTCTTATTTGGAAAACTCCGGTCATACCTGCATCCGCATCAGTTCCTGGTACGAATCCAGAAGCTTGTTGCGGACTTCGACCATCATTTGAAACGAAACACTGGCCTCCTCCATCGAAATCACCGCCTGATGGAGCGAGACATTCTTGCCGCTGAGCAATCCGTTCACGGCATCCCCGGCCGCCGCCTGCTTCTCCGACACTTCGTTGACGAAATTGCCGAGCAGGTTTTGAAACGAGAAAGCAGGCTGGGCGGAAGCCGCCGGCTGGGACGCCGCGGCGGGCTCGAGGCTCTGCATTTCCGCCGGAGAAATCGACTTCGCGAGGCTCGCATCCTGCAGGGGATTGTCCAGCCCGGCCGTCATCTGCGGCATCGTCATCAATTTCAGTGAGGAAAGAGCGTCCATTGGCTTTGGCGGAAATCGTCAGTTTATGAGTGTTTGCCGATGGCCAGAGTCTGCATCGCCATGGCCCGCGCGTTCTTTACGACGGCGAGATTGGCCTCGAACGCCCTTGACGCCGCAATCATGTCCACCATTTCCGAGGAAACACTGATGTCCGGCATCGCGACCATGCCCTGGGCGTTGGCGTCGGGATGCGAGGGGTTGTAAACCATGATGGGCGGGCGCGGATCCTTTTCGATGCGGGCAATCTGGACGGTTTGCGCCGCGGAACCGGGGGCGTCCGAGTTCTGCTGCGCCTGGAGGACGGATTCGAAGACGACCTGCTGCCGCTGGTACGGCTTCCCGTCCAGTCCGCGGGTCGTGTCCACGTTGGCGATGTTTTCGGAAACCACATCCATGCGGATGCGTTCGGCGTTGAGCGCCGCCGATGTGCTGTTGATGCCGGGTAAAATGTCGATCATAAGTCAAATCAAACCTGGCCGGTGATGGCCGTGCGTAGTTTCTGAAGCGAATTGCTGACCAATTGCGTTTCCAGGGTGTGTTCGATCATGTTCTGGTTGAGCTTCATCATTTCCGTCTCCAGCAATACGGTGTTGCCGTCGCTGCGGCCCGAGGTCGCTTGTGTGTCGAGGGCCAGTTCGGGTTGCGCGGCCGCGATTTGCTGGGGATCCTGGGTGGCGATGGCCTGGCTCAACTGACTTTCAAACGTCGGGGCGACGTCGATACGCTTGTAGTTCGGGGTTTCGAGGTTCGCCAGATTGCTCGCAATGGCCTCGTGGCGAAGGACGGTGGCGTCCAACATTTTCTTGGCCGCCAGATAGTTCGGCTGGCTGAATAGCGCATCAATCATAGCTATAATCCAGAAAAACCTTGAGCAGCCGGGATGCCACCGCAGAAAGGCCTTGAAAACAAAGGGTTTCCGCAAGGCTGCCGGGCGGAACAGGAAATTATTACCGCGGACAAACGGGAGACTAGGCAAGAATAGCCGCCACTCGGATGGCGCAATCCGACTCAAATTGAGCTTCGCGAAGGGTCGTTAACAGTAAACGAGAAGCGATTGGGAAATGGGATTGATACGGTTGTGATTCAGAAGTTTGTCGATGTATGTCGAAGTTAATCTCTGCCCGTCCGGAATCAGCAAAATTCCGGTGGCCGTGTAAATGCCCTGGGCCAGGACCATGCCCGGCCGCAGATCGGAGAGCAGCACTTCCCGTTGCTTGCCGGGCACAACGGTTTTGGGCAGCGAATGCAAAAATGCGCGCACGGCCTCCGGATCGAAAACAGTTCCGCTGCCCTGGCTGATCATGTCGGCCGCCGCCTGCGAATGCAGGTCGCTCTCCGCGTAGGCGACCGCCGGCGCCAGCAGCCGGGCCAGCCAGGGAATGTTTTCACCCTGCAAACGGTCCGGGTAGCCGCTGCCGTCAAATTGCTCGTGGTGCGCGCGAATGGTGGGGCCAACTTCCTTGAGTTCGTGGGCGAAAGCGGCGAGTTCCGCGCCCAGGATCGGATGATGATGAACCAGCGCCAGTTCCGCCTCGGAGAGGCTGAGGGGATTCTGCTCCCAGCGTTTGATCAACTGCCTCGGGACACCCACCAGGCCGATGTCGTGGACCCACGCGCTGATTTCCAGCGTCTGCTGCTGTTCCGCGGGCAGCTCCAAGCTCCGGCCCACCACCCGGCACAGCTCATACACCCGCCGCGCCTGGCTCCCGAGCGTGGGATAAAAAGTTTGCATGGTTTGCACGCACAATTCCACCGACCGCTTCAAATTCTCCTCCAGCGCCCAGGCCTGCTCCGCGAGCCGCTCGTTTTGCTCGGCCACCTTCGCCATCTGCGCCTCAAGCGTCAGGTTGAGGGCGCTCAACTTCTCGTTCATCGCCTTGGTCTCGGCGTGCAACCGCGCATTGCTGCCGATCAACTCGTAGCGCTGCACCGCGTTCTTGACCGTCGCCAGCAGTTCCTCCCGCAACCAAGGTTTGACGACGAACCGGAAAATCTCCCCCTTATTGATGGAATCAATGACGGTGCCGAGGTTCAGCACGGCGGTGATCAGAATGCGCGTGGCGTCCGGCTGGATTTGCTTCACCTGCGCCAGGAATTCCAACCCGGTGACCATCGGCATCTGCTGGTCGGTGATGACGACCGAAAACTGCGTCTCCTTCACCGCGCTCAAGGCATGAACCGCGTGGGGCGACGCCACGACCTCGTAGCCGGCGTGAACCAGCGTGTCGCGCAACGCCACCAGCACGATTTCCTCGTCATCGACGATCAGGATGGGCCGCGGCGGCACTTTGAAAAGGCTGGGGTCCGTTGACATCGGTTTTGCGCGCTTTATTTCAAAAACGTTTCAAGTTTCAGCAGTATATCGGTTTCCGGCAAATCGGAGTTAAGCAGCAAATCGGCCCCGTCCAGCAACTCCCGCCCCAGCTCGTCCTGGCTGCACCCGGACAGTTTGAGGACCGTCTTCAAGCCCCGGCCCTGTTGGCGGACCTCCTGCAGGAACGCCCCGGCCATCGCGTCCCTGGGTTCGGCCAGTACCAGCACCCCCGCAAACTGGTAATCCCCGGATTGCAGCAGTTCGGATACGCTTTCGGGAGTGGTGGCCAGAACAACGTAATAATTATGCGACCGGAGCAATTCCGCCGTCTTGTCCAGCACTTCGCCCGACTGCCCCAGCAGCAACAGGGTCCGGCGCATCTGGCCACTCCAGCCCGGCTCCGCGGGCTTGGGCGTGGGTTCCGAAAGATCCGCCTGCGGCAGCCAAAGATGGAAACTCGTGCCTGCGCCCTCCTTGGACTCGACCGATATCGCCCCGGAATGCTTTTCCACCGCAACCCGGGCGTTATACAGACCCAGACCCGACCCCTTCGCTTTAGTCGTAAAAAACGGATCAAAAATGGCCGCGAGATGGCGTTCCTTGATGCCTGTGCCGGTATCTTGAATCGTGAGACAAACGCTTGGCAACCTGGGAGCCATGCCTTTCATGTGCTCCATCTTCGGTAGCTCAAGGTGGCGCGAGGTCTTCAGAGTGAGATGACCACCCTGCGGCATGGCGTCGGCGGCGTTAAGCAGAAGATTGATGACCGCTTGGCGCAATTCCACCAGATCCGCGTAAATCGGCAAGGTCTCCCCCGCGAGCTCGTTTTCCACGCGGATGCGGCGCGGGAGGATTTTCGCCACCAGGTCGATAATGTCGCGGACGACCTCGTTCAAATCATGGTAGCTGCGCTCGCCAATTTGGCCGAGATGCAGATTGATCATCCGCTGCACGAGCTGGTTCGCCTGCGCGGAATTCTTTTGGATCAAGGTCAGCCCTTCCTTGAATGGGTGCTCGCCTTCCATCTGGAGCAGGTACGATTCGCTCAAGGAATGTATCCCCGCCATGATGTTGCGGAAATCATGCGCCATGCCGAGCGTGAGAATTGCCAGCGTCTCCTTCCATGCGGCCGTGGAAAGTCGTTTCTCGGCCACCGTTTGCCGGGTGATGTCGAGCCACACGACCTCGTAGCCGAGCAACAATCTGTTCTGGCTGATGACCGGCTCCCGCTGCTCCAGGATGTGCGCCACACGGCCCGTCAACGCGTGCCGGATGCGGTAGGTGTTGGTCACGTTCGTTCGGGTTTCCACGGCGCGTTTATACTGCTGGCGCAATTCCACCGCGTCCTGCTCATGCACCAGCTCCCAGAAGCGGCGGGGCTGGGACGACCAGTCGGCCACGGAAACCCCCGTCAACTCCTGGATGTTCGGGCTGGCGAATTGCAGGCTGAAATCCGGGCGCTGGCTGAACACCACGCATGGCCAGCGCCGCAGGAGGCGGTCCAAGCCCGCCTCGGCGCGCAGCAGCCGCATGAACATCTCGCGCCGGGCGGAGTCGCTGCGCAAATGCTCGTCCCAGACCCCCTCCTCCAGCTCCGTCAGCGGCGGCAGCGTGGAGTTCATCCGCACAAAACTCCTGCCGCCGCTTCGTGCGGTCTCTAATACATACCAGGCAGACCGCTGGGACGACGGGGCGGTTGATTTCAGTGTAAAGCGACCAAATGAGGCGGCACCCTGGCCGGCTTTCGCGACCGATTCCCCGCAATCGGACAACGCCTTTCCCAGCACGTCCCAGAAATGAGATCCTGCCAGCCCGGCGGGGGATTGCTCGAGCCAATTCGCCAGAGCGTCGTTGACTTCCGTCACACGGCCGTCCGCGTCGAGCACCGCCATCCCGCCTTCAAGCCAGTTTTGGGGGGGCGACCCCGTGGTTGAAGCGTCGGAAATCACGGCTTCGCGGATCGATTGCGGCGTTTGAAGATCAGTTCTCACCGAATAAATGACTCAATACCTTTAAAATGGGCGAGGAAACCTCCAAACACAATCGCAAAAATCTGCACCGCCCGCATCGCCCGCGCCATTGAAAGTTCATTTTAAACGTGCCGGAGCCGGGGCAACCCGCTCAGTTGCCATGCTTCAACGCGTGATTTGCAACCGTAAAAATTCGTTGGCTTCGCTCGCCCTGACATTTGTTGACGTCGTCGCGGTGACGTTGACGTACTGCAGCGGCGGCAACCCGTTGGTTGCGGACTCGGAAATCGAAGCCCCGGGCGCGTTGGTCACCCAGCCACTCGCGGCGGTGAACGTCAACAGATTGCTCCAACCGTCCAGGTCAGCCGAGCTTTGCACGTTATAGGTGATGTCGCTGGCCGCAATGTTCCGCGGGAAAGTCAATTGGAACTGGTTTCCGAGGAGTCCTCCGTGGAAAGGATTGGCGTGGGTGAGCAGCGGATTGAACGCATACGCGTAAGCCATCAGATTGACGATGCCGTCGTGCTGCGGATCGGCGGAATCGCCGGCCACGGCGGGGTTGTTCGCATTCGTTCCAAAATATGAAAGCTTCCAGAAGTCAATCGCCGGTTCGACAATCGTCAGCGCGGCGGCGGATTGCACGCCCAGTGCGGAGCCGCTGGACGGGTTGCTCAACGCCAGGCTCACCGTCACATTGGATTGCACGACGGGGTTGTTGAGAATTGGCACGGTGAAGGTTTTCGCCGCCGCGTCGCCGTTGGTCCAATTCAAGGAGCCGGAGACGCCGGTGAAATCCGAGCCGTTGACGGCTGTTCCGCCCGCGACGGTCGCATAGGACACCTGGACCGCGCCGCTCGTTCCGCCCAGCCGGTTTACGGTGATGGTGGCCGTGCCGCCGGCGGCTGGCACACTATACCCTGCCGAGCTCAGGCCCAACGTGCCCGCCAGGAGGCCGAACACCGAGACCGAGTTTGAGCCGCCCACAAAGACCTCGCCGTCCGCCACCACCGGCGTGGCAAATTTGGTTCCGTTGGCAAGCTGGTCACGGTTTCCCGCTGCCTGGGCGCTGTTGTATAGTTCGGTGGCGACGTTGGTGGCGTCGCAGGCCACGAGAACCGCCGGCGTGCCCATTTCCGTCGCCCACACAATGCCGTTGCTCGTGCCGGAGGCCGAGACGCTCGGTGTGGCCCCCGGAAAAGGAAAGCTCCGGGCACTGTCCGTCGAAACTGGACTCCCCGACAACACGCCGCTGGTCACCGAAAACGCCTTCAAATTATCGCCGCTCCCCGCGTAATAAACCCGGCCGTTGAAATACGCGGGTGTGTCAAACGCGGGGCCAATCTGGCCGCTGACGGTTTGCGCAACGTAATCAACTGTGTTCGTCGCGTCATAATGAACGTTATTGGTCGTGAACTGGTCGCGGTTCAGGACGTAAATGACCTTTCCTTTGCCGGCTCCCAAAATTAAATGCGGGAAGGGTCCCAATTGATCCGGGAGCATCACTGGACCGCCGGACCCCAGATCGGTGTCGTTTTGTGCCAGATTGGCCTGGTTGTACGGGGTGAAATAGTCGGCAACCGCCAGACCGTTCGTGGTCGACAGCTTCATGAAGCTGTCCCCGTATTCCGTATTGCCCGAATTATCCGTTACGTTAAAGATGCCGTTGGCAACCTCGAAATACAGGTTCGTGTAGGCGTCCACCACCATCCCCCCGCCACCCATCCAGATGCCGCCCTCCCCGGCATTCGTGCCGTAACCGGCGACCGAGCTGTTCGGAGTCGTGTTGAAAACGTAATTCGTCAACTGCACCAGGTTCGAGGCGTTGTAGCCGATGACCCAGCCGTGGTACGGGTCCGTGTCGGCGTAACCGGCAAAAACGACATACAAAACCCCGCCCGCGAGTGTGAGCGCCGACCGTTGATTTTCCTGTTTGGGATTGAACGTGACCCGGCCCCCAACGCTGTCCACGCCCGTGCCCGGAACGGAGGCGGCGATGGTTACCGGACTGAAACTGCGTTCCGTGCCGTCGGCGATGTTCAGCGCGTGCAGTTGGTGGGAATAATTTGTCGCACCCCCGGAAATCTGGGCAATGAACGTGTCCACGTAGAGGGTCCCTGAATTCGTGTCAATCACCGGCGTGCCCGTGATGCCGACCACGGGTTCAATGTCGGTGTAAGCGTCCCCATTATAGCGCGTGCCAAAGTTTCTGTTCGTAAGCAACCCCGGTATGGTCGTGATCGCAGCCGCACCCAGAATGGTGTTCCACAACTGCCCACCTCCCGCGCCCGGATTGTTCGCA
>Ga0181537_10001148_pt1 | contig 24629 bp, 22 predicted proteins | sample PEATcosm2014_Bin_39_FD_119765 | JGI IMG/M metagenome (GOLD analysis project Ga0181537, IMG submission 119765) | Peatland microbial communities from MTU Mesocosm Facility, Houghton, MI, USA - PEATcosm2014_Bin23_10_metaG | ecosystem: Environmental > Terrestrial > Soil > Wetlands > Peat | place...
TGCCTTTAACCTTCGCAACCTGTGTAACCTTCGCAACCTGCGCAACCTTTCTCTCCTGCCTTCACCCTTCGCAACCAGCGCAACCTTCTGCTACTCACTCCCCATGTCCGCCCGCCCCAAACTCGCTCTCGTCACCGGAGCTTCACGCGGTCTCGGTCTTGCCATTGCCACAGCGCTCTCCGAGCGCGGATTTCATCTCATCCTCACCGCTCGAAGCCAGTCCGCGCTCGACCGCATTGCCGCGCGCCTGCCTAACTCCACCGCCCTGGCCTGTGACATTCGTGATCCGCAATCCGTCGCCCGGCTCGCAGCCCTTGTCCGCAAGCGCCGACACCTTGACGTGCTCATCAACAACGCTGGCATCGCCGGACCCTCCGCGCCCATCGCCTCGCTTTCCTTCGATGACTGGCGCGAGGTCATTGACACCAACCTCCACGGAACCTTTCTCGTCACCCAGGCCATGCTGCCGTTTCTCGTCAAGGGCGGAACCATCGTCAACAATCTCAGCGTCGCCGCCCGCGTCACGTTTCCCGGTATGGCTGCGTACAGCGCTTCCAAGCGCGGACTCCTCGCCTTCACCGAAACCCTCCGCGACGAACTCCGCCCACGCTCCATCCGTGTCGTCGCCCTCCTTCCCGGAGCCGCAGACACCGACATCTGGAAGCAGTTCTGGCCCGCCGCCCCGCGCCGCCGCATGATCGCCCCCGCCACCATCGGAGAGCTGGTCGCCGCCGCCGTCACCCTACCGCCCGCCGCCAACATCGACGAACTCATCGTCACCCCCTCTGCCGGCTCGCTCTAGCCCGCGCAACAAAAAGGCTCCGCATCCTTCAGGATGCGGAGCCTTCTGCTCAATCTCGGCCCGGCTATTATTCTTCCTCTTCTTCGTCTTCCTCGGTCAAAAAGCTCTCGTCGTCGCCGTCGATCAGGTACGGATCAAACTTCTCTCGTTCGCGGTCATACTCATCGTCCGGCTCGGCTCGGGCGTACACAGGGGACAGCTCGTTCGCTTCATGCATGGCCTGGCACCTCTCAGGATTTTCTGTCTTCTGTTAGGACTCCCAACCTGGCCTCAAGCGATGCCTGTTTCTTCGCGATTTGCGGATTTACTTCAGCTCTGCCGGGTGCCTTTGCTTCGCGCCGATGCCATGCGCCGGGTGCCCCAGCTTCGCGCCGAAGCTTTTCTCGGCGTTGACCTGGGAAGCAACGACCTGCCCCTCAGCACGTCCTCGCTCTTGTTCTTGCTTTTCAGCAGGAACAAACCAGAAAAGCAACCCATCAGTACCCGTAGCGGTAGCGCCTTGTCCGGGAAGGGAAGAGCCGCACCAGCAGCAACCCCGCCACAAAGCCTCCAACATGTGCCCAGAACGCCACACCGCCGGAGCCTCTCTCAACCGTCACCAGCGCCGTGCCCACTCCGCTCAGGATCTGCAGCACAAACCAATATCCCAGCACCACCCACGCCGGCAGCCACAGGAAGAACACGAACAGGAAGGGAACCAGCATCAGCACCTTCGCCCGCGGGTACAAGACGAAATATCCGCCCATCACCCCCGCAATCGCCCCGCTTGCCCCCACCGTCGGCACCAGCGACCCGAGGTCCGAAAACGCCTGTACCAGCGCGGCGGCAATGCCGCAAGTGAAATAAAAAACCAGGTACGGGAAGTGTCCCAGCGCATCCTCAAGATTTCTCCCGAAGATCCACAAAAACCACATGTTCATGATCAGGTGCCACCATCCGCCATGCAGAAACATGCTGGTGATGATAGGAACGAAGGCCAGTATTGGAGATGCCGCTTGGCTGTGGACGTGCGCGTGCGGCAATGCCAGGTTCAGGCTCAGCGCCAGTCGTGCCGGAACCATCCCGAACGCCTCCACAAACCCCGCCTGTGCTCTCCGGTCCAGCGAAGTCTCAAACAGAAACACTGCCACGTTCGCGGCAATCAGAAAATAATTGATCAGTGGCGTGGAGTAGCGTGGCGTGTCGTCTTTCAGCGGAATCATGGTTCTCGGAGCCTGTCTTTGTGTTCACATCATACGGCATTTCCCTCGCCGCACTGCAACTTCCTGAAAACATGGGTTGACCGCCAGCCGCCTTTCCTTGACCATGGAAGGGAATGATTAACGCCGTCCTCGTCCTCGATAAGCCTGCTGCCTTCACCTCCCACGATGTCGTCAATCGCGTCCGCCGCATCACCGGCGAGCGCAGCGTCGGCCATCTCGGAACCCTCGACCCCATGGCCACCGGAGTCCTGCCGCTCGTCCTCGGACGCTTCACAAGGCTCGCCCAATTCTTTAACGATTCCTCTAAAGTCTATGAAGGAGAAATACGTTTCGGATTCGCGACAGACACTTACGACGCCGAAGGAGAGCCCCTTGGCCCTATCTCCGCCGCCCAGCCAACCCTCGCCGACATCCAGCGCCTCCTGCCGCCCCTCACCGGGCGCATCCTCCAAACTCCGCCCGCCTACTCGGCCAAGAAGGTCAATGGCGTCGCGTCTTACAAACTGGCTCGCCAGGACAAAGCTATCGAACTCAAGGCCGTCGAAGTCGAAGTTCTTCGCTTTGAAATCCAAAGCGTCTTCGGGGATCGCGCCCGTTTCATCGCAGAAGTTTCCGCCGGAACATACGTCCGCTCGCTCGCGCATGATCTCGGCCAATCTCTCGGCTGCGGAGCACATCTCTCGGAATTGCGCCGCACCCGCGCCGGGGAATTCACCCTCGCCGGCGCTGTAACCTTGGAAGAACTGGAGAGTTTTCACTACACCCGGGCCGCAAAATCCCCCAAAGCCCCTAATTTATCGGCTGCCACAACGTCCGATTCTTAGCACTTATGGCCGGTGTTGTGTGAGTGAGTGCCGCATATTCAGCTGGTCTGAGGAATATTCAGTGAGAACCGGCGTTGCGCTGTCGATTCCGGTCCTTTTGATGCCGACCTTCCAGCCACTCCGCACAACATTATCATCATGGCCGCCTGCACTCCCGACAAAGCTGATCAACAACTGTTTGTAAATGTTTGTTATGAGCCGATCATGTATGAATCGCTTATGAGCAATGCTGCTGGTTCAGTGCCAGGGTGTGCACTCTTGTACCTGTTGGCGTGAAATAATCGCACTAAACACCTGTTTGCGGTATTACAATTCCCCCAGTAAGCATGTTTGCGTGAAATTATCACGAGGTTTGTATGATTGTCTCGTTTTCTGTTGCGAATTATCGATCATTCTCCACGGAGGAAACCTTTAACCTCATCGCCAGCGGTCGTCTTGGGCATCGCCATGTGGACCATGAAGTTGCCATTCCTGGTTCGGACAAAAAGGTGTTGCGGGTGGCTGTGATCTACGGAGCGAACGGCGCTGGTAAATCTAATTTGTTCAAGGCTCTTTCATACGTGGAGCGGATGGCCCTTACCGCTCGCCCAAAGGGGAGTGGCACAGGTAGAGAGGCGTTCCAGTTGGGACTTTGCGGACAAGGGACCTCTAACTTCGACTTGCAATTTATCGCAGGTTCGAGCTTGTATCGCTTCGGGTTCAAGGCCGACGACAACCAAATTCGCGAAGAATGGTTGGCGAGGGTTGAGGGGGAGAAAGAGACGATCCTCTACGAGCGTGTAACGAACGACTTGGGTGAGGTGCAAGTCGAGGTTCCCGGACTCAAAGATGCGAAGAAATTGCTACCCTTGGCGCAGGTGGGCGGGCCGCAGAACCAGACCTTTCTCGCAACGATTCATGTGACGTTGGAAATGGAGGATCTAGATCAGGAACTTCGTGAGGTTCTAACGTGGTTCAGAACCTCATTGAATATGATTACGCCGGATTCGTCAACCGGCCCGGTAGGGACTCTTATAGCCAACAGCAACCAGTTCAAGCAATTTGCCGATGACTTCCTAAAAGCAGCTTCCACGGGCGTGGATCACCTAAAGGTGGTGAAGAAGGAGATCAGCGAAGACGAACTGAGCAGGCTGCTCCCTAAATCTATCGTGTCGAGAATCTTGAAAGAGATCGCGGAGGATCCGGAAGGGACGGTTATTCAACTTGGGGAAGACTCTGAGCTGCTAATTGAGCCGGCAGCAGTAAACCGATTCTACACAATCACGCTTCAGTCGATTCACCTTCATCAACAAGGGCAGGAAGTCGCTTTGCAATTGTTGGATGAATCGGACGGAACGCGAAGACTTTTGAGCTTGGCCCCCGCGCTATACCATCCCGCAGGCAAGGGTGATGATAGCGTCTATTTCATCGATGAGATTGATCGGAGCATGCATCCGAAGCTGGTATACGATTTCTTAAAACTTTTCATAGAATTGTGCACTGGGACGCAGCGCCAGCTAATTGTGACGACACATGAGTCGAACCTGCTGGATCAGGACCTGCTCCGTAGGGACGAGATTTGGTTTGCAGAGAAGGACTCTACTTCGGCAACGCGGTTGTATTCGTTGTCGGAATTTAAGCTGCGGAGCGATTTGGAGATTCGCAAACACTACTTGCAAGGGCGGTTCGGAGCTATTCCTTTCTTGGGAAATCTGGAGCGCTTACAGAAAGACCGGGAGGCTGCGGAATGAGCCTGATTAAGCTTCAGCCGCGTCCGCTGATGCGAGAAGAGCGAACCTTTCGAGATGATCGACTGTTCATCATAGGATGTGACGATAGATATGCACCGAAACAATACTTCGACTTCTTTCGGAAACCGCGTGTTCATGTGTACGTAGTGGCAACAGAGGATGGCACCTCGACTGCCCAAGCGGTACTGAACCGGATTCTCGAAGTTGCGGAGGAATATGAAATTGAAGAGGGAGACCAGCTCTGGATGGTTGTGGACACAGACCACTGTATCGAGAGCAATCATCTTCCAGGGTTCACATCCGCGCTAAATGAGGCAAAGCAGAAGGGCGTGAACCTTGCATTGAGTCGACCTTGCTTTGAGCTTTGGCTTTTGCTGCATCATGTCGAGGGAGCCGAGGTGAGCACTCTGCGAAATGCAGATGAAGTGGAGACGTTGCTACGTAACACAATTGGCGAGTATAACAAGTCGAATGTTAAACAAGAGTACTTCACCCCAGAGAAGGTTGCCCACGCATGCATTCAAGCCCAACTGCTTGATGCTGCGGTTGGCGGGGGTGACATCCCGGCAGGAAACAGTTCTCGGGTTTACCTTCTTATGAAGGCAATTTGTGGGTCGATAGCGGGGGAATCGGCCATTTGCTCCGCTTCGGGGCCTTACTTGTATCCCTGCAAGTAAGAATGAGAATTAGTTGTCGAAGACGAACCAGCATCACCCATAAATTCCGGCCACTGAATGCTACTCAGCGGCCGGAATTTGTCTCTGAATCAGGTTTCTTCGTACAAATTAATGGGTAGTCTGGACGGAGCTTCGGGCCTGCCAAATGTCACCCAATGACCACCTTGGGCCGGAAGAGCGTCCCGGCGATTCGCTGCACAATGGCGAATAGATTGGTCTGGCTCGAAAAGACCTTAACCAAAGGAGCGTCGGAGAACTCCGGTAGATTCACAGTCCGACCGTTCCCCAGATAAGAGATCACCTCGGAAGAACCCGTCACGCACGGCAATTCTCGGAGGATCGAACGGGGGTGGACCCACACTGAGCTTCCACTAGAGATTTCAATGGGCGGAAGGTATGCAAACTTATCGAGCGTTATGGCTTGGGAAAGTTCAAACTCTCCGGCGCGAGTGCGACGCAGTTCCGAGAGGTGGGCACCGCAGCCAAGGGACTGACCGAGGTCGTGGGCAAGCGAACGGATGTAGGTTCCGGCAGAGACTTCGGCGACAAAGCGAGCGCGATCACCAAAGATGCTTTGGATTTCAAAGCGATGAACCTCAACCTCGACGGCTTTCATCTCTACTGGTTTGTCTTGGCGGGCGAGTTTGTAGGCAGCGACACCGTTGATCTTTTTAGCTGAGTAGGCGGGCGGGGTTTGCAGGATGCGTCCTGCCGGAAGTTGGCACCGAACCTCCTCTAAGGTCGGCTGAATGCTCACGACAGCCCCCACAGGTTCTCCCTCAGCGTCGTATGTGTCTGTGGCAAATCCGAAACGGATTTCTCCTTCGTAGACCTTGGACGAGTCTTTAAAGAACTGAGCGAGCCTGGTGAAGCGCCCAAGAACGAGCGGAAGGACGCCAGTGGCCATGGGGTCTAAAGTGCCGAGATGACCAACGCTCTTTTCACCTGTAATGCGGCGGATGCGGTTGACGACATCATGAGAAGTAAAACCTGCGGGCTTGTCGATTACTAAAACTGCATTGATCATTCGTACTCTATGGTCTTGGAAAGCTGGCAGTAGGTCAAGCAGCTTAGACTTTTAAAGTCCGCTTAGGAATTGAGACAGGCTCATTCTGAAGCCGTCGGCAATGGTCTTTAGCACTCTCAAGCTCGGATCCTTCTTGCCAGTTTCGATCTCCGACAAGTAGCTGCGGTCCACGCCGAGTATGTCGGCCATTTCGACCTGCGTCCAGCCGTTCTTACGCCGCAGGGAGCGGATTCGATTGCCGAGGAGAACACGAATGTCAGTGGACACACACTCATGTTCGCGTGTAGGCTGTAATTCATGTGTTGGCAATTGCCAACATTGAAAAGGGAGGTGCTCGAATGATGGAAGAAGTAGGGAACGGCCCCGAGACGCTTGACGTCCCGGCATCTCTCCAACGGAAATCCAAAGAGCCGAAGAAGCAGATCCAGTTTAACGTGCCAATGTCTTGGTGGACGGAACTGAGTGACCTATACCGAGAGTTCGATCAGGATGTATCCATTTTCCTGCGCGAGGCGACCGAGGACTGGCTGCGTAAGGCGCGTAAGGTGCGTCAGCAGTCTGCGGCGGCGGATGAACGCTAATCAGCGGCCTTCATTGCCTTTGCTGCCTCGAACGCTTTGACCTCGCCCGTTCGCAGCAAACCAAGCCGCTGTAACTCGCCCCTGAACTCGCGATACCCCTCATAGAGCTTCAGGAGCTTACTCGTGCCGCCAAGTTCGCCAACAGAGCGCATCATGGCGATGTGGGAAACGCGCAGGATATCTACTTGCCGTTCGAGCTCCGCAATCCTGGAGTCCTTCTGGGCCAGTTGCGCGGCGAGCTGCTCACGCGAGCGTTTCGGCGCCTTGGCGCTCCATGTACGTAACCGCCTCTGCTCGTCTTGGAACTTCGCGAGGAGGCGTGATCTGGAGTCGCTCCTGGTGATGGACGATGCCTGCTTCAGCCGCGGATGATTCCTGGCTACCGCCCGCGCTGTGATCGTCTCATCGTTCTCCAGCATCGTTTCCAGGACGTGGAGCATGTCAGCATCGACGGCGGCTTCCTGGACCAGTACATCGTCAAAGGATGTCATCAAGCACTCTCCCTATCGCTTTGTTGGAAGGAACGGACAGATCCGGGCCGGCAGGGAAGACCTGCTCACCCGGCGGCGTCGCCAGGAGCTTCCGTACAGCGTCTAGTCGCACCTTGGCATGGCTCAGTTGGTTGTTGACACCGATCCCGCTCGTAAGGCGTTTCTCAATGGCGCGCGTCGCCGCCGGTTCGATCGCTCCGTCCTTCGCGCTCGAACCGGCACCAAGAGCCGGCGGACCTCCTGGGACCCGCTGCCTCCGCTGTTCGAGGACATTGACCGCCGTGTTGAGATTGGCTTCGAGCTGGACGAGGTTCTTGCGAGTTTCAGTTAGATCGGTTGCGGAAAGATGCCGGCACCCGGTGAAACACTCCAGGTGCTTCGAGCAGGGATCGACGAGGAAGCTGTTGACGCAATGGCCATACGGGGTGGAATGAAAACCGTCGGCCTCCGCGGCCAGGTACTCGATGGCAGCCGCCTCGCCCTGGTCTTGCTGTATCTTCTTGAACGCCTCGATGACTGGTCCGCGTGCCTTGCCAGCCTTGATAAGTCGAGCCACAGTTGCGGAGCTCTCGCGCAATTGCAGTTCAACCTCAGGCTCGAGATCAATCTGCTCCAGCTCTTCGGCGAGGCTCCGGTGATCGTACTCGTAGCTCTGAGCCACGCTTCGGCGATTGAAACGCCTTGTGATGATCGTGTCGGCTACGCCCAGACGGAACAGTTCCGTGTTTTGCAGGTGGCGGAGACTGTGCGGCCGGAGTGTGAGCTGGCGGTCTTCTTCGGTCTGGCCGTAGGACGCAAACAGTGTCTGCTTGTTCCTACTCGACAAAGCATTCGTGATCATCTGCCGGTCCATGCGACCAATCGCGCAATACCTGGTAATGTCGCAGAGGCCATCTTCCCTAACATCGCCCAATGCCCGCTTTGGCATCAGGAACAGCAGCTCCCAAGCTCCTAGTTCTCCTTCAGCCAACTTGAGGGGCCTCGTGTCCGAACGCTTGGTGGGAAGTTCGGCAGCCAGGAAATCTTCCACCTCACCAACCCGCAAATAGATATCAGACCAGCTTTTTCTTCCGTCCCAAGCAATTCCCCTTGCGTCGCGGTATGGTGCTCCCTTGAACCTGTTCAGAAATAGGTATGTCGTCTGATCAAGCTTGCTGGCGAACCGGAGGACTTCGAGTTGATCACGGCGAAGCTCGTCGAACAGAGAGGAGTCATATTCTCGCTGGTACCTCGACACATATCGCCGGCGGTCGTCGTCTGCCATAGGCGTAAAGAAAGGGTTGCCAGTCAGGTACGTGTACAGTTCGATGGCGCGAACCAGTTCGGAGCGTTCAAACTGAGGGAGAGCACAACCAGTCTTCACCTGATCACGAAGCGTGTTGCGGAGCGGCTCGGTCATCGTGGCAACCTGGTCCAGTGTCGTCGTGAGGGTCTCCTCGAACATGATTGGAACAAACTGTACCGTCTCGAACAGAGCCGTGCTGTCTTCGTACGCGACCCTTTGTTTTTCTGCGAAGTGGCGCAGCATTAACGAACGGGAGACGCCGCCAGCTTCGCCTGCCGGCCTCTGTTTCGAATCGAAGTACTCCCTGTAACGCTTCCAGTCGGCTGGAAGCATAGCGCACTCACCATCTCGTAGTCCGGTTAAGATCAGCGTGCGGGCCTGCGCGAACCGCAGGACGTCAAGGAACGATCTAGGCGTCTCTGTAAAAGCGATCCGCGTAAGTTCCCAGAACGCACGACGCTCCGGTAGCTTCTCGGCGTGTTTTCGCTCTTCGAGTTGCGAACGCAAGTTGCCTTTGGATTTCGCGAACCTGGCCGTCCTTTCGTGCCCTTTATTGTCGCGCTCCAAAGCCGGGGATAGTGGCCCCGCATCCGTCAGATGGTTCGGATCAAGAATGCTGCGGATCACGCCGAAGATGAGATCTGCAAGTTTGCCAGACGGCTGGATTTGCCGAGCAGTTTTGATCGCGAACTTCACGTCATCGACATTAATTAACCACGGCTCGCTGTTTGCCGCACAGCAGGTAGCGAGCACACGAAGCGGACGTACCACGTTGCAGGCGACGTGCCCAGGTGTGGTCCGTCGAATAAGCAGTTGGTCGATCGCACAAGCTTTGACCAGATCCTCCCAATTCTGTCCTAGCGCCTGCTTCTTGTATTCACGAACGGGGCCTGGGGGCGGGGAAGAATTCAGAAAGTCGACGCTCTTTCGGTCAGTACCGAAGTCGTTGAACCAGGTTAGCGGAGGGGGCGAAGCACCGACGATCATAGTTAGATTCCAACCGTGGCCGTGCTCTGCGACGCCCTCATCGTCGAGCGGTACGTTCCACTCAATCTTGTGTTGAGCCGCGATCACTTTCGCATTGCGGATAAAAGCCTCAAGGTAGGAGTTCAATGCTCTCGGCTCCAAGTTCGGTTATTATGACCTGCACCTTCGCAATCGTTTCTCCGAGCTGGAACGCTGGAGATCCGCGTTCTGCCCGCGAAGAGGTATAGAAGAACTTGAGAATGCCTCTCAGATCCTCCAGCACCTCCGTGTGGATTTGAATATCAGACAACGGCATAAAACGGGAGCAGCCATAACAGGAAAGCACTGGGTTGTAAGGGCAGGTCGGCTGTCCGCTGGAACAGCCTCCAATGCCTGAGATTGGAATACCATGCGGCACGCCCGCGATCTGTTGGTCGCCTTTCAATTCCACGAGTTCTTCTCGCGAGACGAACCGGTCATGTGCGATCTTCGCCACGCGATGATAAACGTCAGAGATTCCGAATGCGCGATTGACCCGTTCTCCCTGCGATGGTGAAGCTGTGAAGTAGGGAAGACCTGTATTGAGATCGGTGTGTCCCATGAAAGCGGCAAGCTCCTCTTCGCTTGCGCCCGAGTCAACGAGCCGCTGGGCGGCCGTATGACGAAGCTCCGTCCCGGTCCGGCGACTACCGAGAATGTTCTCAAGATGATCGGCAAGAGTTGCAACAACCTCTCTCGGAGTGCGACAAAAGAGTTTGTCATCCCCGGAACGTCTGCGATTGCTGGCACGACTTGCAAGCTCCGTAAATATGGCGCTCCAATCGCGTTTGATCCTGCGCACCATCTGAAACACTCGTTTGGCAGAACGCTGCTTGATCATGGTGAACGTTAGGTGGACTGCTGGGCGGTGGTCCAGACCATCGTTCCAGATTCGCAGATTGCGCACCTCCAGCATCGCGATCTGTTTAGGACGAAAGCCGAATTGGTATCCGCAAACGAGAATGCCAGTTGTTTCTAGCAGATCGTCATTGATAGACGAGCGATTCGTTTCGAGTCGGTTACACACGTCGTCTATGCTTCGAACAATTGCCGCTTCCTCATCCGTACGAAGGAAGACATCGCCCTTTCGCACCGAGGCATATTTGTCCACCTTCGGCAGCGGCAACTGCGAAACCAAATCGCTCCAATCCTGCGCCCATGAGTTGACGTGCATGTGGCAGCAGAATGAAAGCAGGTTTTGCAATGCTTGGAGCGAGTCACATCCGATGTCTTGACTATGTAGCTGCTTCCACAATGACCGAATTCCTTGGGGTGCAGACATGAGCGCGGTACAAACATCATCGGCGGCCAGCTTACGGATTCCGTAGTAGTAGTACTGGACAGTCCTTGGCGAGAGCGAGCCTAACCTGTGGGCGCACCAACTCTTTACTACCGGCCTAATCTCCGCGTTGAACTTGGTGAAGTCCAGAGTGGCGGAGATCCCGTCGTAAGCGATGATCCATTTATCGTGTTGGTCAGCATCGTGTACTTGGGCATAGGAGTCGGTGAAGTCGTCATAGTACCTGACGACGGCCGGAACCGGCGGAATCCCGGTGAGCTGATGGCTAGAGGAAGCAGCGGTAGAAGGTTGAATCATTTCAAGCTCGACGGTATGTTTCTGAGTACTTCCACTCGATCGTCAAACTTGATATTCCACACTGCTGCAAGGCGATCCTCGAACACTGCTCGCGCATATCTCAGTGGCTCCTCCGAGGTGCGAGACCAACCGAAAAAGACCCTCATCCGTTCAAGAGCGTCGCGCATTTCGATCCCATCCGATAGCATCTGGTTGAGTCTGAAGACGGCGCAGGTGTGCCTGAGGTGATGCGGTGTCACGACTGAGGAGCCGGTGTGGTCGCAAAGTGACTCACGGAGCGTCTTGGGGAGGGAGCTCGTGATCTTGCCGAACAACCAGGTCAACCCTTCATGAGAAAGGGGAGTTTTCTTCTGAGAGTTGATGAGAAAGGAGTGATCTGCCTTTCCCCTATAACTCGTCGCGTACTCGTCAACAAGCAGCGCGATGGTTCTGCTGACCGGTATCTGGCGAATTGAAGAAGCGGTCTTGATGCTTGGTGCGTTGTAACGGGGATCGCTCTCCTCGTCCTCGTATTCGTTATACCGGACCGTCATCCAGTATCTTGGCTCCCGCATATTGCGGTCTAAGCCGGACTTTATCACGTCGATCGGGAAACTGAGGAGCTCTCCGCGCCGAAGTCCCTGATGAAGAAGAAGGATGAAAATGACCCAGACGCGCCAACGCGAATTGCTGCCGCGGAATGGATTGTGAGCGGCTTCGGGGTCCAGCATCTCGTATAAGGCTTTAACGACGTCACTTGGAAGAGATCGCACGCGCTCCGGACGACGCTGCTTGGATATGTGAAGGTGCATATTGAGCAGTTCGAAGTGCGCAAGGCGGCTGCTCAGCAGCTCCCAACGATTTGAACTGCGGTCCAGCCGACTACAACTGCCAAGCACAAATTGAAGTGCTGACTGCCACCGGTACTCCGAAGTAGCAGTGATGGGCGGCTTATTCTTTATGGTGAGAAAGAAGCCTTCGAGTGTGCTAGACAGAGACTCGGTATCGATGGTGGCGATTGCGTCGTCGAGAGCGCCCAGGCCAAAACACTCGTCCGAATACCGGTAGAGCGCCTCGATCCCAGCCAGTTTCTTGTCCAAAGTGGAGGAGGCCAGCCCGCTGGGCTGATAAGCCAGCCATACAGACGCCCAATATCGTGGGACGCCGAGCTGATCTATCAGCAAAGGCCCGCGGAGAGCTAGCAATTCCGGGAGATGAAGATTGGCAAGCATCACAACCCATCCATTATCTGTATAGTAACTATCTCGTTGAGTACACAGCGCAATCGAGAGCAACTCTGAACGAAAAGTGAACAGTTGTCAAGATATTGTCTAATCAGTAACTTGCGCTGACTCTGGTAAGGCATTGCTCGATGGCAACATGTTAGCTACTAACCAAACTAACTGTTAGTTCGTCCGCAGGCGCAGAAATTGCTGGCGCGTTTGGGCTGTGGAAAAGCCGCTCTATGGAAAAGTCCAAAAGCAGGACTTTCCCACAGAGCTTGGAAATCCGCACAAACCGCGGGATTTCCACTTTCCCACAGCCACGACGGCTGCTAGTTAATGTTGTGTTCTGAATGGTAGTTCTTGAGGACGAAAAGCAACACCAAAGAAACTACGGGAAGGTCCGATAATGCGTATTCTGACAACTCCGAAAACCGGGCCACCCCGCCACTATCTCCAGCAACCCCCTACCTGCATCCCCGCCAGATCCTCTCCCGGTTCCCCACCGTCACCGCTACCCCGGAGATCGTCGCTGCCATTCGCAACGGCCGCTCCGTCAATCTGCCGGACTTCTCCGACGCCCCCTTGGTCAAGGTCTTTGCCAACCAGCAACTCCTCATCGCCGTCATGCAGCGTGTGGCCGGGACTCTCTTCCAGTCCAAAGTCGTCCTCTATGGCAACAACGAGTCCCTCCCGCTCTGAACCCCGCCGCATCACGCCCGCGGAGACATCAGCGCCTCCAACTCCTCCCGGAAGTTCTCCAACTCCGCCAATCGCTCCGCCGTAGCCTCCACCAGCTCGCTCTTCGCCTGGAAGACCTTCTTGCCGCTCCGCTCCACCAGAACCCCCAGCACTTTTCCCATCTGCCACCCCGGTTGCCCAACCAACTTCAATCCGTCCACCGTCGGTTGCAGCAGCGCAATGCAGCTCCCCTTCTTCACCCCCACGGTGTTCGGGAACAACTCGAAGGTTTCTATCTCAAAGCCAGCTAAATAAATGGCTTGCAGTTGCCTTGCGGGATCAGCCATCGTGTATCCTTTCCACCTCAGGCGGCAGGCGTGATCGTATCGGCCTTCGCCGACCACATCGCCAGCTCTCCCGCCGTCGCCGCCACCCGGAAGAGCGGAACCATCGCCGTAGCCAGCCGATTCTTGTAAGGATACTCCCCGGTCATAAAATCCACGTCCAACCCCTCCATCAGCGTCTCCCGCGTTACGTCAAAGATCATTACCTGCCCCGGAGAAAACTTCCCCCACCTCACGTCGTGATGAATCGTATAGAAGTGCCGTTTCTTCCCGTGATCAAAGGTCACCAGCGCCGCAGCCATCTCCGCATCTCGTGTCTCATAACTCCATACCGTACAATGTACTAAATAACCATTGACGATGTGCAACATGAAGTCCTGCCGGCTCTCCTCCGTAAACAGGTTCACGCTCTCTCCGCTCCACTCCGCCTTGCGCCGGTAGACCCACTCTGCCAGCTGTCCCAGCTCTTTCACCCGCCGCACCAGCCGCAGCCCCTCCCGCGCCAGCCTTCGGCTCGCCTTGGCGGCCTTCCTGTGCGCCTTCACAAACTCCTCTGCGGAGATATCGCACCGGCGCGTCGTTGGCGCATTGCAGAACTCCGTCGGCACCAGGCCTTGCCAGCGCCTGCAGGCGTCTTTGCCGCGCAGCGCCGTCACCTCCAGGCCAAGTCCTAGCCTTGCCAACTCGCGCCACGCCGCCTCCAGAGCCTGCGGCGCACCCGCGCTCAAAACGTCCCGGTAGTCAAACAGCGCCTCGCCGATCAGTCCCAGTTCCCTCTCGCGCCGCACCGCCGGAATGATCGCCATCCCGTTGCCGTTCTCCGCCACAATCACATGAGGACTTTCGCTCCGCCCAAACCACTCGGCCGCCCGCCGGTTCAGCTCGTAGCCCTGGAAGAGCGTGTACTCTCCCTGGCTCGCCAGCCACTCCCACCGAGCCTTCAGCCGGTCCAGTTCATGTGCGCTTCGCAGGCACTCCACTTTCAGCACGGCGCTTCCCCACGGTCAGGATTCTGCAACTCTGACTCCTTGGAGGCTCTTGCGCTCTCGGGGGTTCGCCGCCGATCTTACGAACTTACGAAACTTCCGCCGTCTCCGGCTCTGCCAGTCCCGCCTTCCGGTAGGTCCGCAGAATATCCTCCACGCTCACCACTCCCATCAGCAGGTCCAGGTTGCCGCGATGCACCACCGGCAGCAGTGGCCGGTCCTTCATAAACCGCAGCGCCACATCCAGAGACTGGTCCTGGTACAGCCGCGGCACCCTGGCCCGGATCAGCGAGCGCACCTGTTCTCCGTCGTCGTGTCCCGGATCCAGCAGCGTCTCCCGGCTCAGCACGCTCCAGCGCCCCTCGCCCAGTGACACCAGGAAGTTCGTCTCCTGCGTGCTGGCGGCGATTCCCCGCGCCGCGCCGATCGCCTCGTCTCCCAGCAGAGCCCGTCCCATCGTCGGATGCATGGCATCCTCCACCCGCAAAATCGCCTGTTCGTTCTCTTCTTCAAGCGATGGCAGATCCAGCCCATCCTGCCTTGAGAGCAGATCGAAGAGCGGCACCTCCTGGAATCCCCTGGAGATCAGGTAGGAGATCGAGTTGCAGATCATCACCGGAAGGATGATCGAGTAATTCCCGCTCACCTCCAGAATCATGAAGACCGAGGTCATTGGCGCCCTCAGGATTCCCGCAAATAGTGCTCCCATCCCCACCAGCGCATAGGCCCCCACCGGAACCGCAATTGCCGGAAACAGTTGTTGCTCCACCGTGGCTACAAAACCGCCGAGCATCGCTCCCATGAACAGTACCGGAGCGAACAGTCCTCCCGGCGTGCCCGTGGCGAAGCTCAAGGCCGTCGCCAGCAGCTTCAGTCCCGCTAGAATGCCCAGCACCTCCCACGGAAAGCGGTTGTGCATCGCCAGGTTCATCCACTCGTATCCCGCCCCCATCACCTGCGGATACCAGATCGCGATGAATCCGATCAGCATTCCGGCCACGGCCGGTTGCAGATATTGCGACCATTGCGGCTGCCGTCGCAACCACGGCCGCAGGTACTTGATGATCTTCACAAAGACCACCGACGCCGCGCCGCCCACCACTCCAAGCACCGCGTAGGCCAGCAGCTCGCCCGCGTGGTCCAGCCTGTACAGCGGAACCCGGAACAGCGGCTCGTCTCCCAGGAACCAGCGCTCCACCACCACGCTTGATACCGCCGACAGCACCACCGCGCCCAGGATTCCCGCCGTCCAGCGTCCAATCACCTCTTCAATCACAAACAGCACTGCCGTAATCGGAGCGTTGAATGCAGCCGCCACTCCTGCCGCTGCCCCCACCGGGGCCAGCATCCGCAGCCGCTCCTTAGAGAGTCTCAGCCACCGTCCCAGCGCCGACGCCACGCCCGCGCCAATCTGCAGCGCCGGATCCTCCGGCCCCAGCGACTGTCCGCTGCCGATCGCCAGGGCGCTCAGCACGAACTTTCCCACCGCCGTCCCGCCGCCGATGTAGCCGTCGTAGATATACAGCGCGCCCTTCGTCTGGTTCACCCCGCTGCCTCTCACCCGCGGGAAGTACCGCACCGCCACCACCGCGATCAGAAGCCCCGTCACCGCCGGAACCAGCACCACCCTCGGCCACGCCGGATGCATCGAGCTGCCCAGCAGCCAGATTCGCGCCGCCCCGATTGCCACCCGGAACAGCACCACGCAGAAGCCCGCCAGAATTCCAATTGCAATCGCCAGCACCAGGAAGAACTGCTCTTCCCGGATCGAGATCAATCCTTCCGGCCCCAGCATCCTCCGCAGCGTCTCAAAGTACTTCCGCCGCACCGGAGTAGCCATCACCTTCGCCAGCAGTTCGCGGCTGCGCTCGCTGTGCAGCTTCATTGCCCTGCCCCCAGCCGCTCGCGAGCCAGCATCAGCAGCGCCTCGTCGTCCAGTGTCGGCTTGCCGCAATCCTTCTGCGCCGCCATCTCCGCCTGGAAGGCGAATCGCATCGTGCTTTCAATCACGTCGTCCTTGCCCCGCAGCTTCGCCTCGCTCATCAGCGGAGCCAGTTGCTCCGCCCACCTCGCAAAGCCGCCCCACTGTGCCGCATCGCCCGCCGCCACGGATTTCCCCTTGCCGGTCATCTTCTGTGCGAACGGCACACCGCATCCCGCCAGCCTGTCCATCGCCAGGTGGAACGCCCGGATCGTGCGCCCCGTGCGCACCCCTCCCATCGCGCCCTTCGCAAAGGGATCCAGCGCCTCCATCCGCTCCAGCTTCGCTCGCAGGGCCGCTGACTCCACACTCTCCGGCTTTATTTCCTCCAGGTAGCGCCGTGCCGTCGCGTAGCTTCCCGCCGCAAAACTCGCATTGGCCGCGCCCATCAGCGCCGCCGCGTCGTTCTTGTTCCGTTCCAGTTGCGCCTGGTAAATGCTCAGCGCCCGCATCCCGTCGCCATTCGCCAGGAACAGCGCTGCCAGCCTTCCCTGCTCGGGAGAGTTCGCTGGCAACGCCGCCGCCACGTCCAGCAGCACCCCTTCGGCTTCATCCTTCCGCCCTAGGCTGCTCAGATATTGCGCCGCTTCCATGCGCGCCGCCGTCTTCTGCGGCGCCGGGTCGGAGTGATCCGGCCACACTCCCTCGATGGCATCTTTGTAGTAGCGCAGAGCGGAGTCCACATCTTGTTGCTTTGCCTTCAGCCTTGCCAGCTTCAGGTTCACCTGCGCGTCCTCCGGCCTCTGCTCCCGGAAGTCGTGAAGTTGAGCCAGTGCCTCGCTCGTCGCTCCAGAGTCCGCCAGCGCATCCGTCAGCTTCATCCTGAATTCCGCATTGCCGTGCGATGAAATCACCGCGCTCTCATAGTCCTCGGCCGCTTGCCCATAGCGCCCTTCGTCCATCGCGCGGTTCCCTGCCGCGTAGAACTCCCACGAGAGCGCGCTCTGCCTCCGGTCGAAGCTGCTCACCACCAGCCGCGTAAATGAGAACCCCAGCGCGATCATCAGCGCCAGCGTCAGCAGCGGACGCCAATCCTCGATGGTCCAGACATGGCTGTCTTCGTCGCAGTGCTGGCAACGGCCATTCGCCCCCAGGGGCTGCCTGCATATCGTGCAATTGGCCGTCTCTTCGCTCATTCCCATTCCCTGGTGGCCGGGTGGCCCACTCAACGCTCTATTCGTTGAGTGGGGCTGTTGCCCTTGCCTGGTGCCCCATTTCTACCTTCCTTTGGCAGAAGTGGGTCTGTTGACCTTGCCCTTGCCTTTGCTCTTGTTCCTACCCGTATTCAACGTCAGCTCTTCTACTTACTTCATACCACGCAAGCGCCACCTTGAATCGTTCCCCAAAAGAAAAAGAGAGAGGCGCGTCGCCTCTCTCTCCTTGCCGTACCGCCCTTCACCCTCAGTACAGATGAAAATTCACTTCCACGTTGATCTGTACCGCAACCGGAGTCCCGTCCTTCATCGCCGGCACGAACTTCCACAGGCTCACCGCCTCGATGGCCTTCTCGTCCAGTCCCATCCCCAGGCTGCGCGCCACCTTCACGTTGCGTGGCTTTCCGTTCGAGTCCACAATCAGCCACAGCACCACCGTTCCCTGGTACTTGGCCTTGCGCGCCTCTTCGCTGTAATCCGGATCCAGTTTCTCCAGCACGCGCGGTGCGGAAACTCCTCCACCCACGCGGAACGCGCCTCCGCCAATCCCTCCGCCGTGGCCCGGTCCAACCCCCGGCCCATTCCCGCTGCCGATCCCGCCGCCGCTTCCTGAGCCAATTCCGCCGCCAACCCCGGTGCCGTTCGAGGGAGCTCCCGAAGCCAGCGCCGACTTCGGATCGCCCAGGTTCAGCGTCGCCATCGGTGTCAGTTTGATCTCCGGCGGCACCACCACCGTCGGCTCCACCGCCAGCTTCGGATGCTCGTTGCGGATCACCATGGCCGGGGGCGTAATCTGCTGCATCGCAAACTTCGGCAGCTTGCCCTTCGGAGCCACCAGCTTGTCGTGATCTCCGCCGCCTCCGCCACCGCCTGTCGTGTCGTGCGCCTTCGAGGAGAGCGGCACGTAGTCGCTGATCTCCGGCCCCACCAGGCTGATCTGCTGCGTCGGGGCGTTCACCACCCGCGCGCCAGCAATCGACAGCGCAATCAGTCCGCCCAGTGCCAGCGCATGAACCGCCAGGGATACGCCCGCGCTCTGCCTCTTGTAGTTGTACGCGCCCCAGAGCTCCTCCACCTTCACCGGCTGCGAAGTCAGCTCCAGCGGCGGAAGTTTCTTCGGAAACAGCTTCTCCCTGACACTCTCCACCAGCGAGCGCCACAGCGGAGGATTCAGCTCCTCCCGCAGCAGCAGATGCAACTCCGGCTCATCCGCCGAACCCCGTATTTCTTGATTTTGCTCTTCGTTCTGCATCCTGCAAACCGCGGCGCTTCCGGCCATCCTCGGGTCGCGCCGTGCCTCATTGCCTGTTGAGATATGCGCTTCAGCCTCAAAGTTGTCTTACGCGGGGTGCTCAAGCGTATTCCTCCCTCAGATGCCAGCGCGCACCCCCGCGCCGCGGATTGCGGTAATCCAAATAAGTCGCCGCTTCCCCACTTTGCTTGCCTCGCTCCCTGTCTCCGTCCCTCTCTCGGCTTATAATCAGAGATTCAAGAATATCGATCGGAGACTTAGACCCGAGTGGACCTCAAGGCAACCGTAAATCTGCCCACAACTGATTTCCCCATGAAAGCGAACCTGCCCCAGAACGAGCCCAAAATGCTCGAGCACTGGCAGAAGATTCGCATCTACGATCTCGTTCGCGCCTCCCGTCAGGGATCGCCCACATGGGTATTGCATGACGGCCCGCCCTATGCCAACGGAGCCATCCACCTCGGCCACGCCCTCAATAAGTGCCTCAAGGATTTCATCGTCAAGTCCCGCACTATGTCCGGCTTTGACTCGCCCTACGTCCCCGGCTGGGACTGTCACGGCCTGCCCATCGAGCTCAAGGTTCAAAAAGATATCGGCGCCAAAAAGCTTGAGACCATGGACACCCTGGAGGTCCGCAACACCTGCCGCCAGTCCGCCCAGAAGTACCTCCAGATCCAGAGCGACCAGTTCCAGCGCATCGGCGTCTTCGGCGACTTCGACCACCCCTACTCCACCATGAACCGCGACTACGAAGCCAAGGTCATCGAGAACTTCTATGCCTTCTTCGAGAAGGGACTCGTCTACAAGGGGCTCAAGCCGGTTTACTGGTGCATCCATGACCGCACCGCACTTGCCGAGGCCGAAGTCGAGTACGCCAATCACACCAGCCCCAGCGTCTACGTAAAGTACGCGCTCAAGAGCGATGCCTCTGCCATCTCCCCGGCCCTGGCCGCCTATGCCGGCCGCGTCAGCACCGTCATCTGGACCACCACTCCCTGGACTCTGCCTGCCTCGCTCGCCGTCGCCTTCCATCCCCGCGCCGAGTACCAGGCCATCCTCGACAACGCTACCGGTCAGGTCTATCTCCTCGCCGCCGAACTCGCCCCCACCGTCCTGCCCAAGCTCGGCATCGGCGATCACACCGTTCTCGCTACCTTCCCCGGCTCGCAGTTGGAGCGCGTCATCTTCGCCCATCCTTTCCTGGATCGCGATGTCCTCGGAGTCCTCGCCGAATACGTCACCATGGATCAGGGCACCGGAGCCGTTCACACCGCACCCGCCCACGGCGCCGATGACTTCTACACCGGAGTCAGGTACGGCCTCGATCCCACCACCCACGTCGATGCCGGAGGCCACATCCGCGACGGTCTTCCCGAGTACGACGGCATCACTGTATTCAAGGCCAACGAGCCTATCGTCGAACTTCTCAAGTCCCGCGGCGTTCTCCTCGGGCGCGAAGACATCGAGCACTCGTATCCCCATTGTTGGCGCTGCCACAAGCCCGTCATCTTCCGCGCCACCGAGCAGTGGTTCATCGCCATGGAAGGCGCCATCGGCGAAGGCACTCTCCGCACCGAAGCCCTCAAGGCCATTGCCGGAGTCAAATGGGATCCCGCCTGGGGTGAGGAGCGCATCGCCAACATGGTCGCCACCCGTCCCGACTGGTGCATCTCCCGCCAGCGCATCTGGGGAGTTCCCATCGCCGTCTTCTTCTGCGAAATTTGCGGCAAGCTCCACGAGTCACCGGCCACCAATCGCGCCGTCACCGCGCTCTTCGCCCGCGAGGGTGCCGATGCCTGGTACGCCCGTCCCGCCGCTGAAATCATCCCCGCCGGAACCGCATGCGCCCATTGCGGCGCAACCACTTTCCGCAAGGAGATGGACATCATCGACGTATGGTTTGAGTCCGGCTCGTCGCAGGCATCCGTGCTGCCCAACATCTTCGGTCGGTGGCAGCCCGCTGACATGTATCTCGAAGGCGGAGATCAGTACCGCGGCTGGTTCCACTCTTCCCTGCTCTGTTCCATCGGACTCAACGGAGTCTCGCCCTACAAGGCCGTCGCCACCAATGGCTGGACCCTCGATGAGAACGGCCGCGCCATGTCCAAGTCGCTCGGCAACACCGTCGATCCCGTTGATATCGCCAAGCGCATGGGCGGAGACATCGTCCGCTTCTGGGTCGCCTCCGTCGATTTCCGCGAAGACGTGCGCGCCAGCGAAAATCTCATGGCCCGCGTCGCTGAGAACTACCGCAAAATCCGCAACACCTTCCGTTACATCCTCGGCAACCTGCACCTCTTCGCCCCCGCGCAGGACGCAGTCCCCTTTGAGTTGCTGGAGCCGCTCGATCAGTACATGCTCCTCCGCACCGCCGATGTCGCCGCCGAGTGCCGCGCCTGGTATGACCAGATGCTCTTCCACCGCATCTACCAGCGCCTCAACGAATTCTTCGCCGTCGATCTCAGCGCCCAGTACTTTGACATTCTCAAGGACCGCCTCTACACCTTCCCGCGCTCCTCGCGTGAGCGTAAGTCCGCGCAAACCGCGCTCTGGCGCATCGGAGAGGCTCTCCTCCGTCTCGTCGCTCCCATCCTCAGCTTCTCCGCCGATGAGGCCTGGCAGTTCATGCCGCAGCTTCTCTCCCGCCCGGAGAGCGTCCACCTTTCGCTCTTCCCCTCTGCTGTCGATATCACCGGAGAAATCCGCGACCGCGAGCAGGCCCTTCAGGTTCGCGCCGACTGGGACTACCTCTTCACCGTCCGCGAACTGGCCCTGCGCCAGCTCGAAGAGCTGCGCAACAACAAAACCATCAAGGCCAATCTCGAAGCCCGCGTCCTCATCCACGCCTCAGGTGAGGATTACAAGCGCCTCGCGCTGTACGCCAATAAGCTGGCCGCTTTCTTCGTCGTCTCGCAGGTCGAGGTTCGGGCTTCGGCCCCTGCGTCGCCCGATGCGCCTATTGCCTTTGAGGTCTTCAAGGCCGAAGGCGTCAAGTGCGAGCGCTGCTGGAACTTCTCCACCCACGTCGGAGAGGACGCAACTTACCCCACGGTCTGCGAGCGTTGCAGCGTCAACGTTCCTCTTGTGCTCGCCGAGCGCGCCGCGGCAGACTCCGGGAGCGCCAGCGCATAATGTCGTGTCCAGCTCTTCGCGCTTTCTATTTCATGCTGTCGGCGGTCGTTATCCTTTGCGACCGCCTCAGCAAAATCATCGTCGCCCGCCGCGTTGAGCTCAACTTCGGCTCCGTCACGGTCATCCCCAATTTCTTCACCATCACCCACGTCGAAAACACCGGAGCCGCCTTCAGCCTCTTTGCCGACTGGTCGCCCCGTGTGCGCGTCCCGCTCCTCATCGGCTTCTCCACCCTCGCCATGGTCGTCGTCTGCTACCTGCTCTGGAACTCCGCCAAACGCTTCACCCTCACCGGACTCGCTCTCTCTCTCATCCTTGGCGGAGCCATCGGCAACCTCTACGACCGCATCCTCTACGGCCGCGTCACCGACTTCCTCCACTTCTACGTAGGATTCCACCAGTGGCCTGACTTCAACCTCGCCGACAGCGCCATCGTCTGCGGAGCCACCCTTCTCTTCCTCGATCTCTTCTTCGCCCCCAAAACAAAACCGGATCGCCCTTAAGCGATCCGGTCTCCAATCCCACTCGCGCGCGCCCTACCGCTCGATCATCTTCATCTTATCCGCGTCGCTCGCGTTGAATCGCGCATTGTCTCCCTCATGCGCCGGAGTAATCGCCAGCAGCTGTTCCTTGCGGTATATCAGATTCGTTGCGTTATACGTCGCCAGCTCAAAGCCATGACCATGCGTAATGGCGTCCGTCGGGCAGGCTTCCACGCAGTAGCCGCAGAAGATGCACCGGTTGTAGTCGATGTTGTAAACCTTCGCGAAGCGCTCCGCGCTGGAAATCCGCTGCTCCGCCGTATTCTCCGCTGCCTCAATGTAAATGCAGTTCGACGGGCACGCCGCCGCGCACAGGAAGCACGCCACGCACTTCTCCAGACCGTCCGTATCGCGCTGCAAAACATGCAGCCCGCGGAAGCGCTCCTGGAACACGGCTCCTCGCATCGGACCTTTTCCGTCCGGATAGTTCTCCACCGTGGTTGGCTGGAACATCTCCATAAAGGTGATGCTCATGCCCTTCGCGATTGCCGCAATATTCTGAAAGAGTCGCATGTGCCCCCACACCGTACCGGACAGTATAAATGCTCAACCGCTTTTCATCTACCCAGTCCTGCTTGGTGCCCCATATCTGCCCGTTTTTGGCAGATGTGGGTCTGTTGACCTCGTTTTTGTTCTTCCTTACCCCTTCTTCTGCTTCGCTCCTCTGTGTTGTTCCACCGTGCTCCAAGTCTTGTCCGCCGCAAAGCACTGCGTCTCCAGAGGGCACTCCGCGCACTTCGGCCCCCTTGCCACGCACAGCGCCCTTCCGTGATGAATAATCTGGTGCGAAAAGTCGATCCACTTCCCCGCCGGAATCACCTTCATCAAGTCCATTTCAATGCGCTTCGGATCGTCCGACTTCGTCAGTTCCAGCCGCCGCGAGATGCGGTGTACGTGCGTATCCACCACAATCCCCTCACTCCGCCCGAACCACGATCCCAGCACCACGTTCGCCGTCTTCCGCGCCACTCCCGGCAGCGTCAGCAGTTCATCCATCTTCTCGGGAACCGCCCCGCCGAACCCTTCCATCACCCGCCGCGCCGCTCCAACAATATTTTTCGCCTTGTTGCGGAAGAATCCCGTCGAGCGAATCAGCGCCTCCACCTCCTCCGCTTCGGCCTTCGCCAGCTTCGCCGCCGTCGGATACCGCTTGAACAGCGCCGGAGTCACCATATTCACCCGCACGTCCGTACACTGTGCCGAGAGAATCGTCGCCACCAGCAACTGCCACGCGCTCTCATGATGCAGCGCGCAGCGCACCTCCGGGTAGGCCCGCTCCAGCGTCTCCAGAATCGCCTCAACGCGCTTCGCCGCCACCGGATTGAACCTCGCCGCCTTCGCCCTCCCCGCCTCCGTCACTGCCTCGTCTGCCTTTCCATCTCTTCGGTCTGGTGCAGCGGCCACCCCGGCCCCGCCGCCTGCCGCACCCGCCCCACCAGCTTCCCAAAGACGCGCATCCGCACCCTTTCTTCCGTCCCAATGCGAAATACCGCCGTGTCGATAAAGCCAAACAGAACCTTCCCCGTCTCCACCTCAATCTCCGTCCACGGAATCAGCAGCGCAGGATGAAAGAGCCGGAAAGGAATAATCACCGAGAGATACAGGCTCTCCGGGTTTGCTCCCACCGTCAGGCAGTTGTTGTAGTTGCACCACCCCCGCAGTTGCGCACTCTGCCAATTCCAGCTCTCTCCCGCAAACTCACCCGCCGCCCGGAAGCGCCTCGCCATCAGCGCCCAGCCCCCCAGCTCGCTCACCAGGAAAAAGACGGCGCACAGCACTGCGAGCACAAACGCCGGGGCCAGAATCCCCAGCACCCACCCATTGGCGTCAATCCACCGTTGTAAGTTCATGCCCCACATCCTACGCGAAACTCCGCAATTCCGGCGCCCCCAATCTCCACTCCTGAAATTCTTGTGCCCCATATCTGCCATCCCTTGGCAGATGTGGGAGGCTGTCTTGGTGCCCCATATCTGCCTTCCTTTGGCAGATGTGGGAGGCCGTCTTGGTGCCCCATATCTGCCTTCCTTTGGCAGATGTGGGTCCTTTGACCTTGCCTTTGACCCTGCCTTTGCTCTTGCCCTTAACCTGTGAAACCTGCGAAACCTTGAAACCTGTGAAACCTGCATTTGCTAAA
>Ga0181537_10001149_pt1 | contig 24614 bp, 28 predicted proteins | sample PEATcosm2014_Bin_39_FD_119765 | JGI IMG/M metagenome (GOLD analysis project Ga0181537, IMG submission 119765) | Peatland microbial communities from MTU Mesocosm Facility, Houghton, MI, USA - PEATcosm2014_Bin23_10_metaG | ecosystem: Environmental > Terrestrial > Soil > Wetlands > Peat | place...
AGCAGCGCCGCCCCCACCGTAAATCCCGCGCCCACCGCGGCCAGCAGCACCAGGTCGCCCTTCTTCAGTTTTCGCTGCTCAATCGCCGTTTCCATCGCCAGCGGTATCGTTCCGCTCGATGTATTCCCATACTTCTCAATATTGATAATCACCCGCTCCGGGTCCATCCCCAGCCGGTCTGCCGTCGCTGTAATGATCCGCTTGTTCGCCTGGTGCGGAATAAAACATCCCAGGTCAGCGCCGGTAATCCCATTCCGTTCCAGCAGCTTCGTCGTCGTCTCAGCCATCTTCCGCACCGCGAACTTATACACCGCCTGCCCATCCTGATAGATAAAGTGCATGCCCGCGACCAGCGTCGCAAGGGAAGTAGGATGCAGGCTCCCGCCGCCCTTCAGGTTCAGGCTCACGCCGCCCGACCCGTCCACCTCGTGCACAAAATCGATCAGCCCAATCTCGCCTTCTTCCGCGGGCTCCAGCAGCACCGCCCCGGCGCCATCGCCAAACAGGATGCACGTCGCCCTGTCGGAATAATTCGTCATCCGCGTGTTCGCATCGGCTCCAATCACCAGGACCTTGCTGTGCGCGCCGCTCTCCACCAACTTCGCGCCCGCCTGCAGCGCAAACACAAATCCCGAGCAGCCGGCCGACACATCGAAGCCCCACGCGCCCTTCGCGCCAATCTTGTCCTGCACCAGGCATGCGGTCGACGGAAACATCATGTCCGGCGTAACCGTTCCCACCACGATGCACTCCAACCCAAACTCGCCAATCTTTTCCGGCTCAACGCCCCGCGCCTTCAGGCAATTCTTCGCCGCCTCCACGCACATATCGCTCGTGCCCAGTCCCTTGGCCAGCTTATGCCGCTCGCGTATGCCGGTGCGGTCCACGATCCACTGATCGTTGGTATCCACCAGCTTTTCAAGATCCTTGTTGGTGATCACTTCGGGGGGGACGTAGGTGCCAAGCGCCGAAATCTTTGCGCGCCGGCCTACCACAGGACGAACGGTAAGGCTCAATGAATTTCTCCTGAAACAGGGCAAGTCAGCGAGCCTCGGATTTTGGTTGCCGATCGCCGTGCACTGTTCACTTTTTCACTTCTTCACTTCTTCACTGCATCACCGCAAAAAAGTACCGGGTGACCTACTGCGCCCGTACTAGCCCGTTACCGTTGCTTCCTTCCGGACCTGGCGGGGTTGGCGGGATTACGTCGCGTAGGACCCGGCACTGATCGATTTTATCACCATTGAACCATCGGAACTGGGGCCAGGTTCTAGCCCTCCCAGGAGCGCTACGCCGTGCAGGCCCGAACCTCATAATGCGTAGCAAACCGCTCAATTCGACAAAGGAACTCCTTCGCCTCCGGCTCGAAGACGGCAATGCTATAGTCCGCCCCGGCAAACTTCTTCACCGTCTCCAGCGAATCAAACAGGTTCACCACCACGAACTCGGTTTCCACTAAATCATCCTTACGCAAAACATAGCCACCACAGTAGCCCTCGATACCGAGCAATCCAGGCAGCACTGTAGTCTTCAGGAAACTCTCGTACCCGTCCGCATTCTCGACCTTCGTCCAACCGCGCCAGTGACGAGCAATCATGCCTTCTCCATTCCCGATCATGGGATATGAGGCTTCAATCTGATAACAATGACCCCGCGTCCAAACCGCTCAAAACCTATCGCTCACGCCCCCACCAGCGCCGCCCCCAGCCGCCTGAAGATGTTCCCCAGCACATCGCTCTCCGCCGGTTGCAACACGCCGCCCACCCGCATCTGCGCCACCCTCCGCGCCGCGTCCTCTTTCCCAACCCGCAAAAGCACCGCCGGATCAGACGGAAACTCCGGATAGATCGCCCCGAAATCCTTCTCCAGCCGGTCCAGCGCATTCAGCCGTATCCGCGGCTCCTTCACATCGCCGGCCAGCAGGTCGTCGCGCACATCGGCCTTGATCTCCGCCCACGCCCCATCCCTCATCGCCGGAATCTCGGCGTGCATCTTCCGCTCGCCATTCCCACCCGTGCCATCGTCCCACAGCAGCCCGCCCCGCGGCTTCCTCCGCGCCGAGTCGCGCTTTCCCTTAAACGCCAAAATGTCGCGCGCGTACACCCGCCTGTGCGTCCCCACCATGTGGAAAGGTATCTCGTTCTGCTCCAGAAGCTGCACCAGGAACTGCCGGGAAACCCCCAGCGTGCTCGCTGCCTCCACCGTCGTCAGCGCCACATCGTCCTTCAGAATCGTCACCGGCCTGCCCGCCGTCAGGTCGCCCGCGACATGGCTCAAAAACGAATACAGACTCTCAGGAAGCTCTTGCGCCTTCCCGCCGCCTCCGGCAATCCTGGCGTCCATCTCCACGATCCTGCCGTACAGCTTCAGAATCTCGCGCGGATCTTCTTCCACGCTCAACGTGCCCACCGCTTCTCTTTTCCTGGTTACCATGTGTCACCTACCATTAAAAATCAGCAGTTACACCCACATTAACCAACATATACGTCATAACCGCTATATCTGTACATAACTCGATTAGTTACTAACTGGGTACTGGCCCCCCTGTCCGCGCCCCGCAATCTTCCCTGCACCCAATTCCAACCGCCAACTCAGATTCCCGCTACAATAGATATGTGACCAAGACCTCCACTCCCACGGCCCCTTCCGTGGGCTTTATTTCGTTAGGCTGTCCCAAAAACCTCGTTGACTCCGAGGTCATGATGGGTCTCCTCGACCGCGCCGGCGCGCGCCTCACCGCCCATCCCGAAGAAGCCGAAATCCTCGTCGTCAACACCTGCTCCTTCATCGACACCGCCAAGCAGGAGTCCGTCGACACCATCCTCGAAATGGCCCGCTTCAAAACCGCCGGCTCGGCAAAAAAGCTCATCGTCGCCGGCTGCCTCGTCGAGCGTTACCGCGACGAAATCCGCAAAAGCATCCCTGAAGTCGACGCCGTAGTAGGCACCGGCGAACTCGAGTCCATCCTCGAAGCCGCCGGCCTGAACATGCCCACCGCGCCCGCACCCATCTCGCCCTTCACCATCCTCACCAGCGTCCAGGCCGCCGTCACCCACCCCGGCAAAGAGTCTCAATCCGGCACTCACAAACGGGCGGAAACCCTTGCCCAAACAGGAAATTCTCAAGGCTCTGTATCAGGGCACAACTTCAGTCGTGCCGATAACGCCGTTGATTTGACAGGGGCTGGTAGGGATGGGTTTCAACCCATCCATTCATCCCCTGCAATCGCCTACCGCCCCGAAGGCGACCTCCGCGAACAACAAGGCCGCTTCAACCGCGATGCCTGGCAAGGCGCAGCTCACCTCCTGCCCACCTATCTCTACGACGAATCCACGCCGCGCTACTTAACCACCCCGCGCTCCTCCGCCTACATCAAAATTGCCGAGGGTTGCGACCATCCCTGCACCTTCTGCGTCATCCCCAACCTCCGCGGCAAATTCCGGTCTCGAAGATTTGAATCGGTAGTCGCTGAAGCCCAACAACTCGTAGCCCGCGGAGTCCAGGAGATCACCCTCATCGGTCAGGACACCACCTGCTACGGCGAAGACCTCGGCCTCAAAGACGGTCTCGCCACCCTCCTCGAAGCTCTTGCAAAAATCGACGGCCTCCGCTGGCTCCGCTTCCTCTACGCCTATCCCAACCGCATCACCGGAAAGCTGCTGGACACCATCGCGCGCCACGACAACATCTGCAAATATCTCGACGTCCCCCTCCAGCACGCCTCGCCCGCGGTCCTCAAGACCATGAAGCGCGGCGCCGGCGCCGACATCTTTTTGAAGACCCTGGAAAAAGTCCGCGCCGCCGTCCCCGGCATCGCCCTCCGCACCAGCTTCATCGTAGGTTTCCCCGGCGAGTCGCCCTCCGACTTTGAGCTATTGCAGCAGTTCATCACCGAAGCCAAATTCGACTGGCTGGGCGTCTTCAGTTACTCGCACGAAGAAGGCTCGGCAGCCTATGCGCTCGAAGCCCAGGTCCCCAAGCGCACCATCGAGTCCCGCAAACGCCGGCTAATGAAGTTACAACAATCCATCAGCCGCCAAGCCAAGCAGCAATGGATCGGCCGCGAGTTAGTCGTGTTAGCCGAAGGCGAGAGCGAAGAAACCCCGCTCCTCTGGGAAGCAAGAACCCAATTCCACGCCCCAGAAATCGACGGCAAAGTCTACATCAACGACACAGGCGACTTAGCGGAGTTAGAACCAGGCCAATTCTACAAAGCCCAGATCACCGAATCCCACGACTACGACCTGGTCGCCCGCGTCACCTCCGGCCCGCTGTAAACCAGAATCGCGCTATCATTGAGATCATGGCGACTATTCACATTCCGGAGACCGAAGCAGCTCGCAATTTCGCCGCCGTCATGGCCCATGTCCGCGCTGGCGCGGATGTAGCAATTGAGGACCACGGCGAAACCGTCGCCCTCGTTTGCCGGCCCGTGAAGCGTCCCGGCCTGCTGCTTTCCGAAATTATTGCGCGCCTTGAGGCACGAGGCTCGACTGCTACTGTAGACGAAGAATTTGCGCGCGATGTCGAGGCCGCCATCGCAGCGCACCCCGAACCGTTGAATCCCCCAATATGGGATTGATCCTCGATTCGAGCGTTATCGTCGCTGCCGAGCGACGAAGAGATACTCCGAATCAACTGCTTCGTCACATCAAATCCGTCGCTGGGGACCAGGAGGTGACGATTTCAGCCATCGGCCTGACCGAGGTTGTTCACGCCATCCATCGCGCGCCGTCGATCCCCTTGCGATCGCGACACGAGGCTTTTGTTCACGATCTTCTCGCTTACTTGGAAGTTTTGCCTTACTCCAGATCGACCGCATGGCTCGCAGGCAGAATCGACGGTGAACTGCGATCCATTGGGATTACCGTTCCTTCGATGGACCTCCTCATCGGCGCCACCGCCCTTGAGATCGACTATGCGATCGTCACCGCCAACGTACGCCACTTCCAACTGATCCCCGGCCTAAAAATCGTTACGCTCTGATCGGAACGGTCCCGGTTCCTGGCAAACCTGGCTCCATCAACTCGCCCAACTTATCCACCATCTCAACTAAGACCCCGCCAGACCTCGAAGTCGCTTAAATTCCCTCTTCCCATCCGCAAACTTCGCTCCTACGATGTATCAATGCCCCTACACCGCCGCTCCTTCCTCAAGGCCATCGCCTCCATTGCGCCCGCCGCCGCATTGCACAATTTGGAAGCTCAGGCTCCCGCACCTACCTCTCCCGCCGAGGTCCATCTTCTAGGTGCCGGCCAGGACCGCTCCGGACATCTCCACTCGCTAGGCTTCAGCTCGCTCGCCTTCAAAGTCTCCACCTCTGACACTGCCGGCAACCTCTTCATCATCGAGCACCGCAACCTCACCCCCGCCAGCGGCCCGGCGTTGCACATGCACCTCTCACAGGAAGAGTGGTTCTACGTCATGGAGGGCGAAGTGCTCTTCCAGGTCGGCGGCCAGCGCCTGCATCTCCGCGCAGGCGAGTCCGTCCTTGCCCCGCGTCTCGTCCCACACACCTTCTCCGCAACCGGTTCGCCCGCGCACCTGCTCATCGCCTTTACCCCGGCCGCCAAAATGGAACAATACTTCATCGATGCCGCTGCCACCCCCGCGCTCGCCGCAACCGAGGCCTTCATGAACCGCTATGAAATGCAATGGATCGGCCCATCCCCATTCTGGAAGTCCTGAGTTTTGTGCCCCATCCATTCCGTCCGCCGTGGCGGATGCGGAATGGGTGGGCGGCGAGATGTCTGCAGTCCCCGAAGCCCCCAATAGACCGAACCCGCAGTAAAATTGAACCAGTCCCATGCCCACCAAGAAAAAATCCGCCAAACTCCTCCGCTGTCCAACCTGCCGCGAGTTAGTCCGCTTCAACGACGAAGACTTCCCCTTCTGCTCCGACCGCTGCCGAAAAATCGATCTCGGCAAGTGGGCCTCCGGCGTCTACAAAATCAGTTCCCCCATCCTAGACCCTGAAGTCCTCGAAGACCTCGGCGGCCTCGGCCCGCACCGCAACAACGACAACTATGACGACTAGGAAGAAATGGGCTTGCTGGAGCTCCGTACTTATCGCAGGGCTGCTCAGCTCAATGCTTTCGTTTTTCGGCCTCTTCGGTCTCGCCTGGGGAGGCTTTCTACAAGACGGCCAGCCCGCATGGATGGCGGCAGCGTTCTTTCCGTTCGCGCTCGCACTTCCTCTGTTCGTTGTCGCGGCGGCCGTCACAAGGCGCGCACTCTATGCCCTCTGGGCTGCGGTTCCGTTTCCCTGGTTGGCAATGATCGCAACATCGAGCCCCGATTTCAAGCCAGGGCCAACCGGCTTTCTTGAGGTTGTCGTGCTCTGCTCCTGTTTGTCTGTTCCCCTCGCGGTCCTCGCTGCCCTGGTTCAATACGGCACCCACTTCTACGAGATCACCTACGATAGCCAATGGATCCGCTGGAAGGTCCCCGCGCATGAATCCGCAAGCTAGTTCAACCCGCAGAACCCTCTGGGCCTGGGCCGCCGCCACCTTCTTCGGCGCCGGCTTCGGCAAGCCCGGTCCCGGCACCTACGCCTCCGTCTCCACCGTCCTCCTCTGGGCTCTCTTCGCCGGTCTAGCCCACCCCAGCCCGCTAACCCTTCTCTACAGCCTCATTCTCTTCATCGCCTTCGCCCTAACGCTAGGCATCCCCGCCTCCACCATCGTCGCCCGCGAATCCCACCGCAAAGACCCTCAATTCGTAGTCATCGACGAAGTCGTCGGCCAAGCCATCACCCTCCTCTTCACCCCCTTCGACCTCCGCCACGCCCTCATCGCTCTCGTCCTCTTCCGACTCTTCGACATCACCAAGCCCTTCCCCATCCGCCGGCTTGAGAAGTTCCCTGAAGGTTGGGGAATCGTATTCGATGATGTGGCCGCCGGGCTGTATGCTTTGGGTGTAGCATCTCTTTTACGTATCTGGTTCTAGCGCCAGTGCATCTGGTGATCAAGTCACCAGCGCACTGGTCTTTAGGTCCAGCATCGAAAAAGGTCAGGTATCGAAAAATGGCACGCGTTCGCCCTCATTCCGCTGCTGACACCCTGCCCGACCCGCGCATCGATGGGGTCTATCCTCCCGCCGCGCTCCCCAACGGCGAAATCGAACTAGTCGGCGCCAATCTCGGCCCCCTCAGCTTCGGACCGCCCGCCGCGCTCGTCGACGGCCAATCCGCCCACGTCCTCATGTCCCGTCCCACCCGCCTCACCCTCCGCGTTCCTGAGAAAGCCGGCACCGGCTTTGTCGAAGTGCGCAACCCCGCCGGCGGCAGCAGCGTAGCGCCCCTCCGCGTCGCTCATCTGCTCTCCGAGGGTCTCCATCCCGTCACCAGCCCAGCCGTCAGCCGCTCCGGCATGATCTACGCCACCATCTCCGGCCCCCGCGGCAAGCAGACTCCCGTGTCCATCGTTCGAGTCAGCCCCGACGGCCGCGGAACCCCCTTCGTCACCGGCATCCTCAACGCCACCGGCCTGGCCTTCAATCTCGATGGCGACCTCTTCGTCTCCTCCCGCGCCGAGGGAAACGTCTACCGCATCGATCCCGCCGGCGAGTCCACCGTCTACGCCGAGGGAATGGGCGTCGCTACCGGCTGCGCTTTTGATCGCGACGGCAATCTCTTCGTCGGAGACCGCAGCGGCACCATCTTCAAAATCGATCCCCAACGCCGCATCTTCGTCTACGCCACCCTCGAGCCCAGCCCCGCCGCCTATCACCTCGCCGTCAACACCGAAGGCACACTCTTCGTCACCGGCCCCTCCCTCACCTCAAACGACTCCATCTGGGCCATCGACACCCACGGTGAAACCCGCGTCTGGTACCGCGGCCTCGGTCGTCCCCAAGGACTCGCCCTCGCCAAAAATGGCGACATCTACCTTGCCGCCTGTCTCCACGGCCGCCGCGGCCTCGTCCGTGTCACCCCCAGCGGAAACGCATCCCTGGTCGTCGCCGGATCCAACCTCGTCGGCGTAGCATTTTCCCCTCTCGGCACCACCATCCTCGCCGCCAACTTCCAAACCTCCACCGAACTAAACGGCGCAGTCTACGACGTAGACCTAGGCGTAGAAGGCCTGACGCTGTTCTAGAAGCAGATGACAGGTTACAGATGACAGATGACAGTTCAAACCCGCGCCCATCCCAGCTCCCGCACCTTTTCACAACCATCGGTAATTTGTAGTCTGCTCACTCTCTGACTTTTTCTCTTCTTCACTTCTTCACTTTTTCACTTCTTCACTAGCTCGCATCGTAACTGTCATCTGTAACCTGTAATCTGTAACCTGCCCTTGTCATGAAATCCGAAATCATCGCCGTCGGCTCCGAGATGCTCACCCCGTTCCGCCAGGACACCAACTCCCTCTATCTCACTGAAAAACTCAATGAAATCGGCGTCTCCGTCAACTTCAAAACCATTGTCGGCGACCGCCGCAAAGATCTCGTCTCCGCCATCCGCACCGCCCTCGCCCGCACTGACATCGTGGCCATCATGGGCGGTCTCGGCCCCACTGAAGACGATCTAACGCGAGAAGCCGTCGCCGAAGCTCTCTCCCTCACCCTCCGTCGCGACGCCTCGCTCGTCGCCGCCCTACACGCCCGCGCCGCCTCCATGCGCTTCTCCATGCCCTCCAACAACCTCAAGCAGGCCGACGTCATCGACACCGCAACCGTCCTGCCCAACGCCAACGGCAGCGCCCCCGGCCAGTTCCTCGACGTCGAATTCTCCGGCTATCGCAAGCTCATCTTTCTCGTACCCGGCCCACCCAGCGAGTGCCGTCCTCTCTTCGACGAGCAATGCCTGCCCCGCCTGCGCCAGGTCGTCCCCCCGCGCTTCATCGCCAAGCGCACCCTCCGCGCCGCCATGATCCCCGAGTCCCAGGCCGACAAGCTCCTCGCCCCCATCTACACCCGCTACACCGACATTGAAACCACCATCCTCGCCCACGCCGGCGACATCCAACTCACCCTCCTCTGCAGCAAATCCAACGCCGCGGTTGCGCAGCAGCGCGTAGACGAGCTAGCCAGCGCCATGGAAGAAGCTCTCGAAGACTGGCTCTATTCCTCCGGCGGCGAATCGGCCGATAATTTGGAGCAGATCGTCCTTTACTATCTAGGCCTGCGCCAGTCCACGCTGGCCGTCGCGGAAAGCTGCACAGGCGGCATGATCGCCCAGCGCATCACCAGCGTCTCCGGCTCATCCCGCTCCTTCCTCGGCGGCGCAGTCGTCTACTCCGACGAGCTCAAGTCCCTCTTCGCCAACGTCCCACCGCAGCTAATCGCCCAGCACGGCGCAGTCTCGCAGCAAGTGGCTGAGGCACTAGCCGAAGGCATCCGCACCCTCACCGGCGCAGACATAGGTTTAGGAGTAACCGGCATAGCCGGCCCCACCGGCGCAACAGAAACAAAGCCCACAGGCCTCGTCTACATAGCCCTAAGCGACGCCACCCTCACCGAGTGCATAGAAAGAAACTTCCGTGGCCCCCGCGAAAGAGTAAGAGAATTCGCCACCCAGCAAGCCCTCGACCTGATCCGCAAACGACTGATGTAAGCAAGACCCACCGCAAAATGCTTGTCATCCTCGGCGCCCCATAAAGCTGTCATCCTGAGCATCACGACTTGCTTCGGCAAGTTAAGTCTGGGATGAACCCGCGCCGGACCAACCATAGAGGCTCCGTGCCCCGTTCTTGCGCCTTCTTGCTGGCGCAAGGGCGGGAAACCACAACCCTCTACAAGCCTGTTCATCAGGAGCAAAGAGTTAGAAGCTGTCATCCTGAGCGAGCGTAGCGAGTCGAAGGATCTGCGGTTGTTGTTGCATTTGCGTTTGCGTGGCGCGAACGGGAACGACCCCAAGCCTGCTGCAATACTCCGCCAGGAAGGCGCTTTGTATCAGGGCGCGACTTCAGTCGTGCCGCAAACGCCCAAAAAATGAGCGTGGGCTTTTAGCCCCTGCGGGACGTAGATGTGCGAAAGGGCACGATTTCAATCGTGCCAATCACCGCCAAAAAAGACCGTGGGCTTCAGCCCCAGCGACAAGTCTTTCCGGAAGGAGCCGGGGGGTTCCAACACCCGGAATAGCCAACAAAATCGACGCGGGCTTCAGCCCCGGAATTCCGCTCCCCGCACAACTGCGGCTCTTTACAAATGCCTGTCATCCCAAGCGAGCAAAGAGAGTCGCGGAATTTGCGGCGGTCTTTGCATTGCCGAGAGCTGTAGCCCCTGAGGTGGGCAGCCTAGGGGAGGGATGCCCATTTGCACTTTCGCCGTTTCTTTGCTATCGTGTTCATTATCTCTCGGAGTATTTCACCATTGTGAAGGGACAAAGCATGGCATCATATCAAATCCTCAAGGAGATCGTAGGCAGCGGATGCGACTTGACTCTTAACAAGGCGATTGCGTATGAGACTCTCGAAGAGCTTGCCGCACTCGCCCATCGCACAGGCTCCCGCCTTACGGTCACCACTTCGTTAAGCCACGAAATGATCCGAACACTAACCACGCGGTACGGTAAGAACGTGGCCTTCATCGATGGCTTAGAGCAATTTAAGAAGGATTGAAGGAATACACGGCACATAATCGGACTTTGGATTTTCCGAAGAACGGACTAGATAAGGATGAGCGGTTTATTTTCAAAACGCTTCAAAGAATTGCTCGATCAGGCGAGCGCAATCGAAAAAGCGAAAACACGATGGTACGACCCATACGACGGCAAAAACAAGGACCAAGTTGACGAGAATGATCTACTCAGCTGGAAGACCAAAGCGAGACATCTGCTTGTTGTTGCTTGCGGCGACTCATCAGAACATTTCAGGGCCTTTCAATTGGCCGAGCCTCATTCGTATGGAACGAACCTAGACGTCCTTCATCGCACGCGGGCCGTCATGTTAGCCGCCCAGGAAGACTACGATGGCGGATTTTTTGCAAAGGTTCAGACCCTGGTCCAGGCCGACCTGTTCGACTCGGAGCTAGAACAAGCGTCCGAGCTACTGAGAAGCGGATTCACTTTGGCAGCTGCAGTAATCGCCGGAGTGGTGCTCGAGACAACAGTTCGCGAGCTATGCTCAAGGAACAATGTTCCCTACGGAAAACTCGACAAGATGAACGCGGACTTGGCCAAAGCAGGCGTATATAACGGAATCGTTCAGAAGCGCATAACCCATCTCGCCGCAGTACGAAATAGTGCTGCGCACGGTAATGATGCGGAGTTCAGGAACTACGATGTGAAGGCAATGATTGACGAAGTTGAACAATTCCTGGCCACTCATCTTTCGTAAGCTTTAGGTCCATCTAAACCAGCAACTGGAGGGTTCAATGACGATTCTGCCTCCCGCAATTTTGACAACTGCACAGCTTGTTGGCGGCCTTGTTGCGTCTGCAAAGAACGCCCATGAACTGGTGAAATCATCGTCTGACCATGCGCTGAAGGGCGCCGTCAGTGAGCTTTACGATTCATTGCTCGACGTTAAGGCGCGTGTTCTGGATCTGGACCAAGAGAATCGAGATTTAAAGGCAGCCCTCGCAAGGAAAGATGAGGTCATTGGACCCGAAGGTCCAAATGGCTACTTCTTCATCGAAGGGAAACGGGACACTCCCCTTTGCCCAAAATGCCTGCAGTCAAATGACAAGAACCGCGTGTTCCTAAGGCCCGTCGACTTCTACGGGGCCCCAAGTTTTCATTGCGTCGTTTGCAACAATTACGTGGACCGATAGCCGGGTGCCCCCGGTCTCGCTTCTGAGACCGGGGATTCCACAACACCCCGCCACCACCTCAAGCCGCCCACCCAACCCGCCGCACCCGAATCAGCTTCTCCCGCTTCCGCGTCCGCGCAATCTCATAAGCCAACCACATCCGCATCAGCGTATCCATCTTCACGCCAAACGCCTTCTCAATCCGCAGCGCCATCCCTCCCGGAGGGAGGGAACGAAAATAGCCCCGGATGAAATCCGGGGAACCCGGCCACCAAAAGACGTTGCCGCCCCGAAGGGCCGGCGTGAAAACTCCGTCGCAAAACCCCCGTTTGCCTCGCCGCCGTCCTTGGCCTATCCTAAATGGGCATGGACTATTCAAAGATCATCACGATTGACCCTGGTAAGCGCAGCGGCAAGCCCTGCATTCGCGACCTGCGCATCACCGTCTACGACGTGCTTGATTACCTTGCCGGTGGCATGACTCAAGCCCAGATACTGGAAGACTTCCCCGACCTGCAAGAGTCGGACATCCACGCCTGCCTGGCCTATGCCACCGACCATGGCATCGAACACGAAGACTATCGCCAAAGCCTCGATCACCTGGCCAAAGTCTGGTAGAAACCCCCAGCGCCGCCGCTGCCGCCGTCACCGACAAACCACACGCCTCTACAATCTCAGTCTTAATAGAATCGCTGGGATGCGGAGGATTCTTCATGACCATGCTGTCTTCGCTTCGTTTCTGATTGAACCACACCGCAAGCGGCCTGGAATCTCCCGCCGGGCGTTTGCATAGTATTACCCTCCGTTGTCGCATACTTATCCATAGAAGTTCAGCAAGGAAACGCCCAGGCACGCTTCACGAAACCCCGAAGGTCTCTGAATACCCGTAACTCCTTTGCTGTCTATATTCTGCAAATAACTTCTTTGTTACCAATATTTTGCAGCGGATAACGCTCCGTAACCCCCGAAGAACAATGGGTTTATTCACAGAGATGGGGGGGAGGGGGTAGATAGCCGGATGCACCAAGCGCTGAAACCCCGCACCCTGGCAAATGCTGAACACCCCGCTTGGCAATTCCCGGCAAAGGCATCAGGGCAGCAATCCAAAAACCGCCACGCCGGTCGGCGTTCCAACATAAACCTTCCCGTTCACAATCAGCGGAGCAATGTACTTGTTTCCATTTCCAAAACTATCCCGCCCGTTGGCAGCCTGCCCGCTGTTGTATAACTCATGCGCCAGGTTCGTCGCGTCGTAAGCGTGCAACACAGCGGCGGCGTTAGTAGCTGACTCCAAAGCCCATACGATTCCGTTCTGAGTCCCATTCGCGGAGACACTCGGAGTCGCCCCAGGGTACGCAAACGTGGCCGCCGATTGGCTGGACGAAGTCGTAGCAAGCTTCGCGTTTGTCATCGGGAAAGCCTTCAGACTATCTCCAACCGCCCCATAGTAAAGCACCCCGTTGAAAAACGCGGGCGTGGAAAACACCGAGCCCGACAACGCCCCACTAACTATCTGATAGATATTATTGTCGATAGGTGGAGCGCCGCTGAACTTACCCATGTTATCCCGGTCCGCCAGATAAATGTTACTGTCCTTACCCGCGCCCACAATCAGATGATGGACCACGCCGCTCCCATCCGTCTGGTCCGGCAACAGAACCTCGCCGCCCGATCCCAGGTCTTCATCTTCGTCCGATTCCGTTACCGTGTTATAAGTCTGGAAGTAATCCGCCACCGCCAGCTTCGGGCTGGTGGAGAGTTTGATCATCGCATTGCCGAAATCGCTTTTCGTGGGGAAACCGTCAACATCTTCGGTTGTGTCATACGTGCCGTTCGCGTCCAGAAAGTAGAGATTTCCGCTGCTGTCCGCGGCAATCCCGTCGCCGCTCATCCAAATGGAACCTTCGCTGCCATTCGGTGTCACGTTCAGCACCTGCGTCTGCAGCAGCGTCGACTCGCTGTACCCCATCACCCAGCCCGTATAAGGCGTGATGTCGCAGTGTGAAGAGAAACCAATATAGATCGTGCCGCTCAATAAAAGCAGAGCAGCCCGCTCCTTGTATTGCCCCGGATCGAAGATAACATTGCCATTCGAAGAGTTATCTCCCGTCCCCGGATAACTCGCCGCAATCTCCGTCGGACTGCCATTGATCTCTGCGCCAGTCGTAATGTCGAGCGCATGAAGCCGCTGATGATAATTGCCGTTCGCATCCTTTGTCATGCCGATCGCGAAGAGCTCGCCGTTTGTTCCTTGCTTGCGGTCAATCGCCGGCGTCGAGGTGATTCCTATCTCCGGCAAAACCTGTCCGCAGTTGCGGTCATCGCTCGTTGTTTCACCGCTGCCAATCACCGAGGTTTTCCATATCTGGGCGCCGCTGTCGGCATCGAAGGCATAAACACTGTCGTGCTCAGTAGCCACATACAGAACATTGCGCAGTTTTCCGCCGGCAGTTACGTTGGCCAGATAAAGCGGCTCAGCATCCACCAAACCGTCCACCGTGTCGAATCCAATCTTGCCAAACTGGGCGGAGCTCACATTGCTCAGCGTCAGAATAGTCTCTTGCGCATTGAGCCCGTCCCGCGCGATGTCGTCGTGATATGTCGTCACGTCCGGCGCTACGGTCGCGACGGCAGACAGCACGGTTAGAGCCAGCGTCGCGGAATGCGTGAGAGTTCCGGAGGTGCCTGTGAAGGTGATGGCCGGCGTAGAAGCCGCTGCGCTGGATGCCGCCGTAAGCGTCACACTCTGCGCCGTGCCCGCGGTCAACGTAAGCGTCGCCGGACTCGCGGTCACTCCGGAAGGAAGCCCGGTGATCGCAACCGCGACAGCGCCGCTGAAGGAATTCACCGCCGTCGCCAGCACACTGATCTGGCCGCCTGTTGCCCCGGCCGTGATCGTAAGCGATGTCGGCGACACCGTCAGTGTGAAATCCGGCGGCGGCGGGGCAGCCGAGACGGTCAATGCAACGGTGACCGAATGACTGAGGCTTCCAGAAGTTCCGGTAAAGGTTACCGTGGCACTGCCAGCCACCGCTGATGAAGCTGCGGTAAGCGTCACGCTCTGCGCTGTATCCGAGGTCAACGATAACGTCGCCGGGTTCGCAGTCACTCCGGAAGGAAGCCCAGTGATCGCAACCGTTACCGTGCCCGTAAAACCATTCTCCGGATCTGCTTGAACACTGATCTGTTGCTGTGCGCCGCCGGCCATAAGCGCAACTGTCGCGGGCGCCGTCGTGAGCGAAAAGTCCGCCGGTGGGGGAGCAGGAGCGGAACCTCCACCACAAGACGCGAGAGCCACGCACACCGAGAACCAAGCCGCAGAGAAGACCTTCGCAAATGTGTACTTTAGCGGCCATTGCGCAGAGGAACGGATCGCTTCCGCTGCGGGGGAACTGACGGATCGCTGCGAGCCTGAATTCGTATTTCGCAATCGAGGACCTCATGTGAGCCAGAAACATCGATCCAACAATCGGCGTGAGCTGAAATTGCAAAGAGCGACTGCTCATAACGAAGAGAAGCTCCTACCGTGACAACATAGACGTTTTCATCGCGGATGTCGACGATACTGCTCAGTTTTGATCACTTTGGGACTCTGCGGCTCGGTGCCTGGCGGGCGCCAAGGTTCAGATTCTCGTCCGCCGCGGTATTCCGTAATCTGCAATCTGCAAACCGCCAACTGTCATCTGTAACCTGTCATCTGTAATCTGCAATCATGGTCTTCACCAAGCGCCTCCGCGAGGGAGTCATCAGCGGCCAGATCACCTGCTCCATCCGCATCTGGACCAGCCCCCACGTCATAGCCGGCAACCGCTACAGTATGGGTGAGGGCCACATCGAAATCGACTCCATCACCCCCATCGGATTCCCTGACATCACGCCCGGGCTAGCCCGCGAATCCGGTTTCACCGGCGTCCTCGATCTACTCAAAGTCGCCCAACACGGCAAAGGCAGCAACATCTATCTAATCCGCTTCCACTACCTGCCCCCAACCCGCGTCAAAAAGCCAACCGCCCGCAAAAGCCCGAGTCCCTAGTCCCTCAGTCCCTAGCCGTTCCCCGCCAGCCAAAGCGCCTGCCCGCCCTCGCCGTCCGTCTGCGTCACATCCTGGTCGATCCCGATCCCGTTCACCAGCTCCGGCACAAGGGTCTGTGTCATTTGATATCCCCGCGCAGGCAGCGCCGGCACGTCGCTAAGCGACTTCCAGTAATGCTGAAACGCCAAATCATAAAGCTGCTGCCCGTCCAGAATGCAGTCCGCGCCCACATACAACCCCGGTACATACCCGCCTTCCGCCACCGCCTCAAACCACGCATTGCAGTAGCCAATTACATCGGCAGCGGCCACATCCCCGGCCACGCCCTCCAGGTCGCACCAGATGTTCACCCCCGGCGGAAACCCAATCGCCGCCGCGTTCCCCGCCGCATCCGTCCCGTCGCCCTGGCCCATCGCCGCGGTCGGCTCCCACCCCTCATCCCGCACATGCTGTACAGCCATCAAGCCCAATCCCGCCGCCAGAATTCCGGCTGCCTCCGCCGATGTCAAATCCCCCGGCGCCTGTCCAATTCCGCGCGAAAGATACCGCACACAAAACGCATACCCCTGCCCCGCAAACTCCCGCGCCACGTCCACGGAAACAGGAGTGTCCGCATCAAATCCCAGCGCCCCGCCAGGAGCCGCCTGAACGCTGCCCGGCAATACCATATCGGACTCCTCTCGCCTGCAAGAAATGGCCTCCAGTGTACCCCGGAATCGAAATGGTGAATTTCTATTTTTTCCAGTTATTCCAAGCGCGGCTGTTCCCTGTTCCCTGCTTTTTCGCCAACCGCTCCTTGAGCTGTTCCTCGTACAAACTCACAGGCAGCTCCAGTCCATCGCCCGATTCATAAAACGCCCCCATCGCCCCGTTCTGCGGATGGTCCTGTCGCCCCTTGCTTTTGATCACCCAGTTATAAGCTCCCGGCGGGCTTTCCACCTGTATCTCGTCCACAGTCGAGTTATATAGAACCGTATAAGCTCCAGCCCACCCATGCCCCGTACCCATGTTTCCCCGGTTGAAGCTTTCGAACCTTCCCTTGTAAGTCAACTGTTCATAAAGCGACCCCGTCGCCCACCTGTGGTGCGGACCCGCATCCAGTTCGCCGCCCTTCGCCCACGAATCGCGAAACACGTTTGGCCCCGCAACCCGAGCCTGCGTCGTCCACACATGATTCAACCGCCCCGTCACATTGCATCGCTGCATTAGAACCTGCTGCCCATCCACGTTGAACGCGAACGGCGCAGCGGACCCTTCCTTGATCGGCGTATCGATATGATCCCCCTCCACATCCTCCACCGTAATCGCCCGGCCATGCTGATGCACGTACACAACATTGTCGTAGTTCTCCACGCGCACATTCCGCATCCACGCATCTTCCACTGATTCAAACTCTGAAAAAAGCGAGTCGAAAAAACTCCCCTTCGTGCTCGGTACAGCGCCCGGAGTGTTATAGTCCAGCGCCTTCCTGAAAGCAGCGCCGTCGCTACGCAAATTCTCCACTCCAACCTGAGTTACCCGCTCCGGAAACTCATACTTCCACACCGTCGCACCCTCTTCCTTCCTCATAGGTTGAGTTAGCGGCGCATCTAACTTCAGCACATATCCCTTGTCAGTCTTTTCCATCGCCACCACGCGCCGGTCAAACCGAAGCGCCATGTCCGTTTGCCATTGCAATATATTCCCGCCGTCGCGCCGCGGAGGAATACGGTCCATCCCCAGGTTGTGTATGAAATCCTGCGTCATGTTCCATTGCACAATCACCCGATCGCCCACCGCAAAGAACCCATCCGGCGCATCCACCGTCACCGTCGCGGCCCCCACCGGCACATACTCATCCACAATCGGCCTGCGGCTGCGCACCTCCTTCCATCCGCCTGTACCGCCAACGCGAAGAATCGCGCGCGGCAGCCCCTCCGCCACCAGATTCGTTCCATCCGCGCCCGTTCCGCTCCCCCGCAGCACCACCCCGCTCACATCCAGGTTCACCGTCCCGGCTATGTGAAACGTCCCCGGCCCCAGCAGTACCGCCCCGCGAATTCCGCGCGCATCCACCGGCAGCTTGCTCATCCCTTCAATGGCGCTCTGAATCAGTCCCGTAGCATCCTGTCCCGCGCCTGCCCCCGACGGCGCATCCACCCTCACCTTCACCGGCACATCTGGAATGGGCGCATCGCCTTCCTCGTACCCCGCCGTCGAGAAGTCCGGAATCCGGTTATGCATCGAGTCTTCCGAATAAAAAAGGCGCCCATCTTTCAACCGCACCCACGGCAGGTCCGGGCTCTTCGTTCCCGCCCAACTCATCCCCAGGCTTCCCGCCAGAACCAACCCAAACCGTATTTGGTGCGCCATCCGTTTCATGCCCCACATTCTAATTCCAACGGCAAGTCGTCTTCATTCCGCCGTCTAACGCTATCAACCCGCCGCTCGGAACCCCACCTACCGGTATGACCACCAATGGGTGACCTGCATCACAACCTCCCACCCTTCGGGGTGCCAACATAGACAAGTCGCACCACCCGGCCCACTCCATCCGGCGGGATGCCGCGTGATCAAGGGAAACGAATGCTAATCGCCTGCGGAGAACCCCAATTGAAGCTCGACCCCTCCACTTTCGTAGCCGATCCGGAATTGCTCCATGCGCTCCAGAAGGAATCCGCCTTCGTTTCCTGCACTGAAGAGCGCATCCTCTTCCGTCAGGGTCAGATCCCCACCGGTCTCTACATCCTCAACGCCGGTAACGTCACACTCACCATGGTTTCTGAACTGGCCGAGTCCATCATCTCGGTCGAGGCCATCCCCGGTTCGCTGCTCGGGCTCCCCGGCCTCGTCGGCAACCAGCCTTACACCCTCACCGCCCTCGCCCATCCCGGCGCTCAACTCAGTTTCGTCACCCGCGAAAACTTCACCGCCCTCATGCAGCACAACCCCCTCATGTCGCTCAAAGTCCTACAGGTCCTTGCCGCTGAAGTTCGCTCCGCAAGAAACGCCATCCTCCAACGCTAGTAACCGATCCCTAATCCCTAGTCAATAGTCCCTAGTCCCTAGTCCCTAGTCCCTAGTCCCTAATCCCTATTCCCTAGTCCCTAGTCCCTAGTCCCTAATCCCTATTCCCTGCCGTTTGACCCGCCCCCGCCCCAACTGCGAAACTCAACCCAATGTCCTATCGCGGAAAAGTGGAATATGCCCGGGAGCGCAAGCTCCGCGACCGCAACACCCCGCTTTACCGCCTGGCCCACTGGCCCATCTGGATCTGGGTCTTCTTCCTCACCCCCGGCCCGCTCACTTTTTCCCTCTTTTCCGGCGGATTTCATTGGGCCAACTGGATCTGGATGGCCGTCGTCCTTCTCGGCACCGGCATCGCCGGCCTCTACGGCCAAATGCCCGGCGTAGAGCCCCGCCCCTACATCCTCCGCTTCGACGAGGACCGCCCCAACCCCCTCTACCGCCGCATCTGCTACACCTTCGCCTGGAACGCCGCCCTCAACTTCGCCCTGCTCAACCTCGCCGGCCTGGTCGTCGCCGCCATTACAGGAGCATGGATCCTCAACATGATGTATGCCTACGCCTACTTCCCCCTCTGCGCCGTCATCCTCTTCTGCGGCGCATCCGGCTGGCTCCCCCGCGTCGGCCCGTCCACCAAAGGCGAAGGCCACGAGCGCCGCTATTTCTACGGCACCGTCTGGTCCGTCACCGTAGCCCAGACCGTCCTCCTCATTTTCTGGAAGACCCTCCCACACACCGGCATCTCCGCCGCAACCGCCAACTGGATCAAGCTGGCTGTCTACATCGCGGTCCTGCTCTTCATGGCCTGGCTCTCCTACCGCGGCAAGCTCCACCGCACCCGCCCCATCCTCCCCGGCGACATCATGGTCGCCGACTAGCCATCGGCTCATCGGCCTCTCGAATTCCACTTCAATGAGTGCCTCGGAGATTGAGCGTCGGCCAAATTCGAATGGACATTGAACTCCCCGCCCCATCGGCATACTCTCAATCCAATGATCCAGGCTGAATATGCGTTCTTACCGGGCGTGCCCTCCGGCCATGTCGTCAGACGGCTCAATGCCGCTGGCGGAAATGAGGTGAGCAGTGGAAAGCTGTCGAGCCCTGAGAGTTCCGCGGCGCTGGCTGTCAATACCTTCGGCTGGTTCATCGAGCGGCCTGACCTTCTGCCCACGTTTCCAATGTTGCAATCTTTGAATTGGCCCGCAACCCAGGTTGAGGTTGAGTACTGTGCTCGATTTCCGTGGTCCGGTGGCAGGCATCCGTGGCTCGATGCCTGGGTCGAAACTCCAACCGCGATCATTGGTGTGGAGTCCAAGCGGTTCGAACCCTACCGGGATCGTAAGGAAGCGACATTCTCTAGCGCATACGATCGCCCCGTCTGGCACAATCGGATGGCTCCGTACGAGACCCTCAAAGACAAACTCCGTTCGCGGACCGAGCAGTTCCTGTTCCTGGATGCGGCGCAATTGGTAAAGCATGCCTTCGGTTTAGTAACCGAAGGACGGCGAAAGGCGAAGACACCACATCTCGTCTACCTCTTCGCCGAACCCGAAGATCGTGGTGGATCGCCAATTGCCGGGGAAAGCAAACAGAGACATCGCGCTGAAATCGCCCACTTTGCCGAGGCGGCCAAAGGCGCTGAAGTACAATTTGGAGCCATAAGTTATCGGGATTGGCTGGAAAGTTGGCCCAATTCAGATCCCCTGCTCACCGCCCACCGCCGTGCTATCCTCCAACGGTTCAACCCCTAATCAGCGAATCCATTTAGGCGGTAATCTGCCTCCCAGCATTCCCAAGACTCCAAAACGGCGATCTGCGTTCTCGCACCGCCTCGCGGATCAGATCGCAATTCATACCCGGCTTAAACCTAATACTGTTCACTTAAGTATCCTGATAGCTTTTCGGATGTTAATTGGGGGCAGGGGCTTGCTGTGTCGCGGACGGAGCGGGAACTTGCTCATCTTTCGCTTGACGCCACGGGGATTGCGCCGATTGCGGCTCGATACGACGCGTTCCTGAAGTATCTCGTCGAGAACCGCTTTATGAAAGGCCCTCTTCTGCGCAGGGGGGAATAGCCCCATAGACAGCCATCTTGCGGCGGATTACGCGCACGGCATGAAGGAATGAGAGCCGGTCGGGGTCTTCGTCAGCTTTGAGAGCAGCCTCGTGCATCAGACCGCGAATAGCGAAATGAGCCATCAAGAGCCCGTAGAACTCCTGACGCACCAGATCGGGGGTTTTGCTGCGCAGCACGATTCTGGCGCCGCGCAGATGAGTCTTGAGTTCGTCGAACGCAGTTTCGATCTCCCAGCGCTCATGATAGAGAGCCGCCAACTCGCTGGCCGGGGCCTTGGCGGCATCGAGGATGGTGGTTGCCAACCGATAAATCGGCTCGGAACCCTCGATCCCCTCGAGGCGGTAATCGATCACCCGCAACACGATGCCGTTGGTTTTATGCCGCCAGTCTCGCTCCGAAGGATACACGTGGCTCAAATAGGAGCCATCCGGCAGGCGCGTTTCGCAGGCCATGCGCATGTTCTTTTTCATCCGCCAGAGCAGATCGGCGCCCGTTGCTCGCGCCAGTTTCCATAGTTCGAAGCCAAAGAAGTTTCGGTCAGCCAGGCAAAGCATGCCGTTTCTCATGCGCGGAAGCACCGCTTTGGCCAGCGTGATCTCGCCTGTCCGGTAACCGTCCATCTGGCTGCCGAACAGCACGTGCGTACCGTTCTCCACCAGAGATACGAAACGGATTTGCGGATACGCACTGGAGCCACGGCTGGCCCCGGGGCGAGCGAAAGCATCTTCGTTGGCCTTTTCATCGGCAACATCCAGGGTGCTGCCATCCAGACTTACGAGTCGCCAACTTCGGTACCACGCGCCACGCGTGCTGGGCACCGCCACAGGCTTGACCAACTCATCGTGCAACTGCCGCAGCGGCTCCCAGCCAAGCCGCGTGCGAGCCTGAGAGATGCCCGACTTGCCCGCAACCCGAACGCCAAGAGATGGATCGCGAAGCCACTGCACCGCTTCCAGCAGACAACGCAATACCTCGCGATAGGACGATTGCATATACAGCGCCAGAGCGATCACATAATACACAACAACCTGAGCCGGCAGATCGCGCTGACGAACACTGGCTGTTCCCGTCTTCGAAAGCACAGGGCCGATGACCGAAAGAGGGAATGTCTTGGTGATTACGCCGAGACTGATGTAGTCCGTGATCCGGGCACCCGGAGGGAGTTCCGCAACCGTACGCGCCACCTGTGGCCTCCTGTCCTTGTCTCATACAGAATGCCACAGATCTTGTTAAGTGAACAGTATTAGGCTTAAACCCGAAATCTGCGTTCAGTGCCATAAAGCGGAATGAAAGTGAAAGGTCGCGGACATGTTCCTCCGCGAACTTCGAGACTTGCTGGTGAAACTGCGCTTCCAGTTGCGGCAAGTCAATATCCGCATGTGTGTAATAGCCGTAAGGAGCCAGCACCTCCAGCACGATGCGCTTAGCATTCATCATCTGATTTCCCTTGAATCGCCTGGCAAGTTCCGGTTCAAGCCGATACAGCAGATAGACAGCGCCGTACCGCAATATCTGAAGGGCCGCCTCATACGGTGTATTGGATTCAATCTTTAATTCGATGAACTCAAAGCCGTCCGGTGTCTTGTGGGCGAGATCGATGTTCATCTGGCGGCCACGGTCATTCACCAGCCCGGAAGCCGTGGGTACGTCGTTTCCCCATCCCTCATTTTGAAGAAGAATCGCGATATTCTTCTGAAGCTGCTTTTCCAGGTACTTCGTAGGATGTTGAGTGAATTCAGGCGCAATCCGCAGAACCCAGTTCGACTGCGACGGCCACCTCTCCTCAACCCGATTCGAAATCCAATTCAACCGGACCCGCTCAAAGACTTCCCCGAACAGCCCTCGCCTGTCGGACAACCCCCGGAAGCGCGCACCCAGGGCATCTATCCCATCCAGCAAAGGGTGGATCTTAATCATTCGATCATCATATTGTGTCCGTGACCCGACCGGTCACCGTGTTGGACAATAAAATCATGGCGAACGCTCCGCAACAAATCGAACCTCGCTGGCCCGCCCTCCTTGCCCTCCTCGCAGTGGGTGGATTGCGTCTGGCTCTTCCAGAATCCCTGTCCGTGGGTCCCGACTGGCTGCTCCTTGCCGTCGTGGGCCTCCTGTTGATTCCCATCGTATGGTCGCGTCTAAGTGGACTGGACCGTCTCAATAAAATACTCGGTTATATCGTCACGGGCGTCGTCACCGTCGATATGATCTGGTCCCTCTACTCGCTCGTGGCCGCCCTGCCATCGCACAAAGAATCGCCTCTGGACATGTTGCGCTCAGCTGGAGCCTTGTGGGTCACAAATATCCTCGTGTTCGCGTCCTGGTACTGGAGGCTAGACGCCGGCGGTCCCCGCGCCCGCGAGTTGCGTGGCGTGCATATCGATGGAGCCTTCCTGTTTCCGCAGATGACCCTCACTGAGCAGGCCAGGCAAAGTATGTGTGAGCAAGACTGGAGCCCCAACTTTGTCGACTATCTTTTTCTCGCCTTCAACACCAGCACCGCCTTCTCCCCAACAGACTCTCCGGTCCTCTCACGATGGGCCAAGGTCATGATGATGGTGCAATCGCTCATCTCTTTCACCACCGTGGCCCTTCTGGCCGCGCGCGCCGTCAACATCCTCTAGTAGGCTGCGGAAAAACTCATTCGGGTGGTAGGCCGGGGATTCATCCCCGGTATAAAAGCCAATCAAACCAATGCTCGCTTTACAGGCTGCGGAAGAATGCATTTCAGGAGAGCTTTGTAACAAGGGCACGGCTTTAGCCGGGCCAATAAAACCAATAAAATGGGTCGGGCTTCAGCCCTTGCCGGCTTATCTTTTGTCAGCCTTGACGCGAGATCTGCCTTCTTCCGCAGCCTCCTTGCCCGATCAATCGCGGACGATAGACTTGCATATATGCCGGCCAATGTGACGCTGAATCTCTGGAAGAAAAACCTCGGAGTCGTCCCGGATCATGTCTGGGAGCAAACCGGCATCGCAGTCCTGATTCTGGCCGATAACAACCTCACCGAGCTATCGCCAATGATTGGAAAACTCCAGAATCTGCAAACGCTGGATCTGGGCCACAATCAGCTTTCCGTCCTGCCGGAAGCGATCGGAGACCTCAAACACCTGCGCGATTTTCTTTATCTGCACGACAATCTGCTCACTTCCTTGCCCTCGTCGCTCCAATACCTCAAAAAACTCCGATACCTGAATATCGGCGAAAACCAGTTCTCAGCTTTCCCGGAGTGCGTCAGCGGCATGAGCGGTCTGGTTGAACTCCGCGCGTCTGGCAATCAGCTCTCAATCTTGCCTGACTCGATTGGGCAGCTCCAAAATCTGCGCGAGCTTCACCTCAGGAACAATAAGCTCCGCACGCTCCCAGCCACAATTGCGCAATTGTCTGAGCTTCGCCAACTCGATCTGCGCGGAAATCCGATCGAGCATTTGCCCGATGAAATCTCCCAACTGCCCAAGCTCGAAAAGCTCGATTTACGCTGGATTCCGGCTTTGCAACCACCGGCCTGGCTCGATGCTCTCGAAGCTCGCGGCTGCCTCGTATACAAATAGTCCAATTCAAGAGTCGTCGCCGGATAAAGCAATCCATACTTCAAACACCCGGCCAGCATAGCGAATGCCTCACCCTCAATTCCCCGTCTCTCAATTCAAACCTCGAATCGTCTTGCTGAATTCTGAATAGAGCGCATCCGCATACGGTCCCGCAGTCATCCATTGAATCCGGCCCGTTGGTCCCAGCAGCATTACGCAGGCCTGGCGTTCATTGGCCGCCTGCAACCGCCGTTTCCACAGTGCCTCATCCTCA
>Ga0181537_10001150_pt1 | contig 24594 bp, 24 predicted proteins | sample PEATcosm2014_Bin_39_FD_119765 | JGI IMG/M metagenome (GOLD analysis project Ga0181537, IMG submission 119765) | Peatland microbial communities from MTU Mesocosm Facility, Houghton, MI, USA - PEATcosm2014_Bin23_10_metaG | ecosystem: Environmental > Terrestrial > Soil > Wetlands > Peat | place...
AACATTTTTCGTGAGGACAAGGAAATCGTGGAATTCGAGCAACGAGCGTACGACGCGCAGGGCGCGGATTGGAACAACGAGGTCTTCCCGCCGATCCGCGATCTGCGAGCGGTCCTCGCCCGCTGCGGCAAACCCATTGCCGAGGAGCCTGTCTGACCACGTTGCACCTACCATGGGACGCGCGGCTGGCGCGCCGTCTGGTCGCGCCGCTGAAGGACAGCTGGGTGACGCCCAACCATCTGACCACCGTCCGGTTGATCGTGGGCATCGCCGCCGCGGCCGCCTTTCTCCCCGGCACCTATGGGTGGTCGAACGTGGCTGCGCTGTTGCTCATCGTGTCGAATTTTCTCGATCACACGGATGGCGAGCTCGCGCGCATGAGCGGACGGACCAGCCGCGTCGGGCATATCTACGACCTCGCCAGCGACGCCGCGGTGACGATTCTGTTGTTCATCGCCATGGGAGTCGGCGTCGATGCGCGGCCGGGTCTCGCGCTCGAGGCGCCGCCGGCGCTGCTCGGTGCGATTGCCGGCGGTTCGATCGCATTGATCTTTTTTCTGCGCATGCGCATCGAGGACATGGCGGGAAAAGCGGCCAGCCAGCAGGCTTCCTTGGGCGCATTTGAAACCGAGGACGTGCTGTATCTGCTGCCGCTGGTGACGCTGTGCAACGGCCTCGTGCCGTTTCTGATCGCGGCGTCGATCGGGGCTCCGCTGTTCGCCACGTGGGTGGTGATCGATTACCGGCGCGTGCTGCGCCGGCTGGAGCCGATGGCGTCAAGGCCGGTGTGACCCCGCCCGATGCGGATCAAGCGATGGACGTCCCTCTCGGCACATTCGATCTGCCGGCCCTGCGCCGTGAATTCGCGTCCCAGGGCGCGTTCCTGTTCATGCGGGAATTCCTCACGCCCGAGACCACCGCCCGTCTGATCGCCGCCGTCGCGGCGATCAGGCCGGCGATCAATCGGAACTATCTCCCCCGCCATAAGCAGGGCGGCAGCGTGAGCCGGCACACCATCGAGACCTACGCCCCCTGCATCTCGGCGCTGTACCGCTCACCGGCGCTGATCGAGTGGTTGGGAACGCTCGCCGGCGAGAGATTGCAGATCTCGCCCGCGGAGGATCCGCACGGCTGTGCGCTGTATTTCTACACAGAGCCGGGCGACCATATCGGCTGGCATTACGACACGTCGTATTACCGCGGCCGCCGCTACACGCTGCTGATCGGACTCATCGATGAATCCTCATGCCGCCTCGACTATGAATTGCACACTCGCGAGACGGGTGCGGCCGTGGTGCCGGGGTCGGTGCAGATCCCTCCCGGGGGGCTGGTGTTCTTCAACGGCGATTCGCTGCGCCATCGCATCACGCCATTGGGCGCCGGGGAGGAGCGCGTCTCCCTGACGTTTGAATACGTCACGGACCCGAGCATGCATCCCTGGTGGCGCCTGATTTCCAACATGAAGGACGCGGTTGCCTACTTCGGCGTTCGCCAAGTATTCACCAGGGCCGCCAAGGGCCGCCCTGCGAATGGTCAGACAGGCTCCTACCGTGGCAAATGACGCGCGTGGCAGATGACGCGCGCGGCGGCCTGGGCGTTGTCGGTCGGCGTGCTCCTGTTCATCGGCGTGCTCGCGACACAGAGTGTGCCGGCGGTTGTGGCGACACTGGCGCTCGCCGGTTGGGGGCTCTTGCCCGTGGCCGCGTTCCACCTGGTGCCGCTCGCCATCGACGCGGCGGCGATCCGGGTGCTGTTCGTCGCCCCCGAGTCGCGCGGCTCGATGCAGGATGCGCTGCTCGCGCGCTGGGCGGGAGAGTCCGCGAACAGCCTGATGCCGGCGGGCCAGATCGGCGGTCCGGTGCTGATGGCGCGCCACCTCGCGCAGCGCGGCATGCCCATGCAGGACGCCGCCGCGGCGATCACGGTCAGCACCACGCTGCAGACATTCGCGCAGATCGCCTTCGCGCTCACCGGCGCCGCGCTGTTGGGTGCTCACGCGACGCACATTTCGCAAAATGCGCTGCGCACCTCGTCGCTGATCGCGAGCGGCCTGCTGGCGCTGCAGGTGGGCGGATTCTATTTTCTGCAGCGGCGCGGCTTTTTCGGCAAATTGATGCGTGTCGCCAACCGCTTTTCCGGCAAGCGCGACTGGTCCCAGTTGATGAGCCGGGCCGAAGCGATCGACGGCGCCGTGCAGTTCACCTACGGCCTCGCGGGGCCCGTGAGCGCGAGCTTCCTGCTGAGCCTCGTCGGCTGGCTGGTGGGCACGGCCGAGGTCTATATGATACTGGCGCTGATCGATCATCCCGTCGGCTGGCTCGACGCCTTGCTGCTCGAGAGCCTCGGACAGGCCATCCGGGGCGCGGCATTCGCGATCCCGGGCGCACTCGGAGTGCAGGAGGGCGGGTATCTTTTGCTCGCGCCGCTCGTGGGATTGACGTCGGATGCGGCGCTCGCATTGTCGCTGGCGAAGCGTGCCCGCGAACTTCTGCTCGGCTTGCCGGGCCTTGCGTACCTGCATTGTGTAAGATTCACCAAGATCGATTCTCGAAGGTAAGTTCATGCGCGCCATCATTCTTGCGGCCGGCCGCGGACTGCGTCTGCAGCAACCCGAAGACCAGCAGCTCCCCAAGTGCCTGCTGCAATTCGGCGGCATGACCCTGCTCGAACGGCATCTGCGCATGCTGAAGACCGCCGGTATCGAGGAGGTCGTGCTGGCGCTCGGGTTTCGGCACGAACGGGTGGCGGCGGCGCTCGACGACCTGCGTGTGAATCCGCGGCCCGAGATCGTGTTGAATCCGCGCTTTGACCTGGGCAGCGTCCTGACCGTGCACACGGTCGCCGAGGCCATGACGCGCGGCGGGGACGTGTTCTTGATGGATGCGGACGTGCTGTACGACGAGCGCATCATGAGGGCGCTGGTGCGCGGGCGAAAACCCGTCAACCGCGTACTGATCGACCGGGAATTCGAGGCCGGCGACGAGCCGGTCAAGCTCTGCGTGGCGGGCGGCGTGCCGATCGAATTGCGCAAGCAGCCGGCGGCGGATCTGACGTACGACACCATCGGCGAGTCGATCGGCTTCTTCCGCTTCGACCACGTCGCCGCGCGCCGTCTCGCCGCGATCGTCGCGGACTATGTGGAGAGCGGGCGCGCCCATCTGCCGCACGAGGAAGCGGTGCGCGACCTGCTGCAGGAACGGACCCAGGTCTTCGAGGTCGCCGACGTGACCGGAGCACCCTGGATCGAGATCGATTTCATCGACGACGTGGCGCGCGCGGCCCGGGAAGTGCTGCCGCAACTCGAACCCCTGGCCGGTGCGAATCAACCGGCGGGCGCGAATCAATCGGCCGGTGCGGCGCCATGAGCCGGCCCGTACCCGCCGCGGACGCGGCGCCGAGCTCGCGGCCCGCGTCGACGCGCACGGCAAAGCTGCGCCGGATGCTCGAGAGCCCGCAGCTCGAATTCCTGATGGAAGCGCACAACGGGCTGTCGGCGCGCATCGTGCGCGAAGCCGGTTTCAACGGCATCTGGGCCTCCGGATTGTCCATCTCGGCGCAGTTCGGGGTGCGCGACAATAATGAGGCGAGTTGGACCCAGGTCGTCGACATGCTGGAGTTCATGGCCGACGCCAGCGATCTGCCCATTTTGCTCGACGGCGACACGGGGTACGGCAACTTCAACAATATGCGCCGCCTGGTGCGCAAGCTCGAGCAGCGCGACATTGCCGGCGTCTGCATCGAGGACAAACAGTTTCCGAAGACCAACAGCTTCTTGAACGGCGAGCGCCAGCCGCTCGCGGATATCCACGAGTTCGCCGGCAAGATCGCCGCGGGCAAGGATTCCCAGAACGATCCGAATTTTTCGATCGTCGCGCGCGTCGAGGCGCTGATCGCCGGATGGGGCATGGACGAGGCGCTGCGCCGCGCCGAGGCGTACCGGGTCGCCGGGGCGGATGCCATCCTGATCCACAGCAAGCTCGCGAAGCCGGACGAGATCGTGACCTTTGCCCGGGAATGGGCGCGGCGTTTGCCGCTGGTGATCGTTCCCACCCGCTACTACAGCACCCCGACCGAGGTTTTTCGCGAAGCCGGCATCAGCGTGGTGATTTGGGCGAACCACCTGGTGCGCTCCGCCGCTTCCGCGATGCAGAGCGTGGCCCGGGAGATCTTCGAGAGCGAGACCCTGGTGAATGTCGAGGATCGGATCGTGTCGGTCAACGAGATATTTCGCCTGCAGGATGCCGATGAATATTCGGCGGCGGAGCGCCTGTATCTGTCGGCGTCGGGTGCGGCGCGGGCGGCGGTGGTATTGGCGGCCAGCCGCGGCCGGGGGCTCGAGGCGATCACCACCGAGCGTCCGAAAGTGATGCTGCCGATCGCCGGCAAGCCGCTGCTGCGCTGGCTCATCGACGGCTTCAAGAAGGAGAATATCAACGACATCACCGTGGTCGGCGGCTACCGCGCCGATGCGATCGACACCGCCGGCATCAAGCTGGTGGTGAATGAGCGCTATGCTGAAACCGGGGAACTCGCATCCCTCGCCTGCGCCATCGATGCGCTCGATTCCGACACGGTCATTTCCTACGGCGATCTGCTGTTCCGAAGCTACGTGCTGCGCGATCTGGTCGACAGCGAGGCGGACTTTTCGGTGGTGGTGGATTCCTCGCCGACCGGCGCCACGAATCACACGGTGCGCGACTTCGCCTACTGCTCGCGCGGCGACGATCGGGGACTGTTCGGGGCTCCGGTGTTGCTCGAACGCGTCGCCGGGGAGGGCACGCAGAGCCAGGGCCGCTGGATCGGATTGCTGAAAGTGAGCCGGCGGGGTCTCATCAAGCTCAAAAGTGCGCTCGACCGGCTGCGCGCACGGGCGGATTTCGATGCGCTCGACATGCCCGCCCTGCTGAACTCGCTGATTGCCGAGGGCGCCGCGATCGAAGTGATCTACGTGCACGGCCACTGGCGCGGCGTGAATGATCTCGAAGATTTGTCGCGCGCGGTGGATTTCGCGCACGCGCAAACGCCGGTGGGCCGCGTTGATTGAGGCGCGGCATTTTGTCGAGGCGGCACGCGCACGCGGATTCCAGTGGTACGCGGGGGTTCCGTGCTCCTACCTCACGCCGTTCATCAACTATGTCCTGCAAGATGAGTCTTTGCGGTATCTGTCGATGGCCAACGAGGGCGACGCCGTGGCGCTCATCGCGGGAGTCGCGCTCGCCGGCGCGCCGGGAGCGGTGCATCGACGCGGCGTGGCGATGATGCAGAACTCGGGGCTCGGCAATGCCGTCAGTCCGTTGACCTCGCTCACCTGGACTTTTCGTCTGCCGCAATTGCTGATCGTGACGTGGCGCGGCCAGCCCGGCGTCGCCGATGAACCGCAGCATGCGCTCATGGGCCCGATCACGCCGGCACTGCTCGATATCATGGAGATTCCGTGGGAGTTGTTTCCCACCGAGAGCGCCGCGATCGGCCCGGCGCTCGATCGCGCGACGGCGCATATGGACGCGAGCGGCAGGCCCTACGCACTGCTGATGCAGAAGGGCAGTGTGGCGGCCTACGAACTCAGGGCCGACGCGGTGCCGGGGGCGAGGCGGCCGGAACCCGCAGATGCGGCGGCGGCGCGGGCGCGCATCGAGCCGCAGCGGCGTGCGGCCGAAGCGCGCGCCTCGCGGCGCGAGGCTTTGCAAAGCGTCGTGGCGCGCACCCCGAGCGCCTCGACCGCCTTGTTGGCCTCGACCGGATTCTGCGGCCGCGAACTCTTCGCCATCGACGACCGGCCCAATCATTTCTACATGGTCGGCTCCATGGGCTGCGTGGTGCCGCTGGCCTTGGGTCTGGCACTGGCCCGCCCGGATCTGCGCGTGCTCGCGATCGACGGAGACGGCGCGGCGCTGATGCGGCTGGGGGCGTTTGCGACGGTGGGTGCGTACGGACCCTCGAACCTTTGGCATCTCTTGCTCGATAATGCCGCACACGATTCCACCGGCGGGCAGGCGACCGTCTCCCCGCACGTGTCGTTTGCGGAAGTGGCCGCCGCCTGCGGTTACAGCTCGGCGCTCGAAACCGATGACCTCGAGCGGATCGCCGCGTGGCTCGAGTCGCCGCCGCAACGGGGGCCGCGGTTCGCACGTTTGTTCACGCGCACCGGCGCGCCCGCGGATCTGCCGCGTCCCACCGTCACGCCGGTCGAGGTGAAGGCGCGCATGATGCGGCATTTCGGGTCCGCCAGCGGAGCGCATTGATGCTGCTGCTCAATCCCGGTCCCGTGACATTATCGGAACGCGTGCGGCGCAGCCTCCTGCAGCCCGACTTGTGTCATCGCGAGAGCGAGTTTTTCGATTTGCAGGACGAGGCGCGTGCGCGTTTGCTCGCCATCCATGATCTGGATCCGGCGGAGTGGTCGGCCGTACTCATGACCGCATCCGGCACCGCCGCGGTCGAGAGCATGGTGGCGGCGCTGGTTCCCGCATCTGGACACTTGCTCGTCGTCGAAAACGGCGTCTACGGCGAACGCATCGCGCAGATCGCGGCCCAATACCGCATCGCGCACGAGCGGGTCGTGGGGGACTGGTTGCAGGCGCCGGACTTGGGCAAGGTCGCCGCGCGCCTCGATGCGGCGGCCGGCGCCGCACCCTTCACGCATGTGGCGGTGGTGCACCATGAAACGACCACCGGACGGCTCAATGATCTGCAAGGCTTGAGTCAAGTGTGCCGCGAGCGCGGGGTGAAATTGCTGGTCGACGGCGTCAGCAGCTTCGGTGCCGAAGCCATCGAGTTCGCCGACACCGGCCTCGCGGCGGTGGCGGCCACCGCCAACAAGTGCTTGCATGGCGTGCCCGGCGCATCGTTCGTGATCGCTCGCCGCGGTGCGCTCGCGCAGGCGGCGAGCCGGACTTATTATTTGGACCTCGTGCGGCTGGCCCGTCTGCAGGATCAGCGCGGCACCCCGTTCACGCCCGCGGTGCACGTTTACTACGCGCTGGTCGAGGCGTTGCGCGAATTCGCGGAGGAGGGGGGGCGCCCGGCGCGTTACCGACGCTATGCCGCGCTGGCCGAGCAGGTGCGGGCGGGACTTGCCGCGCTCGGAATCGAGGCACTGTTGCCCGCGGAGCAGTCGTCGGTGGTATTGCGTGCGTATCGATTGCCCAAGGACTTGACCTACGCATCTCTGCACGATGCCTTGAAGGCGGGCGGCTTCGTGATTTACGCGGGGCAGGCACATTTTGCCGACAGTCTGTTTCGCATCTCGACGATGGGCCACCTGACGGCGGCGGACATGGATCGGCTGCTGGCGAGTGTCGCGCGCGTGCTCGCGTGACCCACCCCCGTCACGGGACGCATGCCTTGCTGCTGGCCGCCGTGTACGCGCTGCCGTGGCCCGCCGCCGCCGATGACAATCCGACGCAGGCGCCGGCGCAGGGACCGATCGTTCAGCAGGAATCGAAGGGGCCGACGTGGCTCACGCGCTGGTTCAATCCCGCGACCGCGCCGTTCATTCCCGTGCCCGAGATCGGCGTCGATCCGGACAGCGGTACGACGCTCGGACTCATTCCGACGTGGATACAAACGGATGACCAGCACGAGATCCGCCGCATCATCGCGCCCGACGTCCTGTACAACCCCTATTTCGGCTACGGCGTCCACGGCCGGGTGTATGGCTACAACTCCGGCGACGAACAATGGTCGGTGGTCGCCGGCATCAAGGAGCGCGTGGAGCGCGAATTCGACGCCGAGTACCAGATCGGACGGCTGCGCGAACAGCGCTGGTCGATCAACACCAGTTTGATCTACGACCGCAGCGGCACGCCGCGATTCTACGGCATCGGCAACGAATCCCCGGCGATCGATGAAACGAATTACACCAGTCAAACTGAAGAAGCGCAGGTGCAGGTCGGCCTGAATCTGACTCACGCCTGGCAGCTGCAGTACACCTTTCGCCTGCAGGACGTCGATGTGCTGCCCGGAACGCTCGAGAAGATCGCCACCCTCGAGAGCCGCTTCGGTCGCATCCTGGGCGTCGGGACCAACAAGCTGCTGCTCGATCGCCTGGCCATCGTCTACGACACGCGGGATAATTTGACGGTCCCCAGTCGCGGCATGGAGTTGATCGCCTACGCCGGGCTCGCCAGCCGCGACGGGATACTCAACGACTCGATGTACAGCGAAACCGGCGGCGATGGACGCGCCTACTGGCCGGTGGCGCAAAATATGATCGTCGCGGCACACATGTCGATACGCTATCTGCCGACCTCGCACGGAGTGCCCTTCTGGGCGCTCAGCGGCATCGGCGGCGGTGAAAGCGTGGTCGGCGGGGAGCAGCCGCTGCGCGGCTTCGGCGAAGGCCGCTTCTATGATCGCGACTCGTTTTCCAGCAGCGTCGAGCTGCGCAGCAAGGTTTACAGTTTCGACGCCACCTCGACCTTCGTCGACGTCGAAATGACTCCGTTCATCGATGTCGGCCGGGTGTACGGACGCACCAGCACGCTGCCCTTCGATCAATTGCACCATGTCTACGGAGTGGGATTTCGCGGCATTGCGCGGCCCTTCGTGGTCGGCTACGTCGACATCGGCTATGGCAGCGAGGGCGTTGCGGCATTCACGGGCCTCAATTATCCCTTCTGATCGCGCCTTGCGTCTGGTCCGGCGAAGCGTATAACAGATCGCCAATGAACACGCTGCGTCCCTCGAGTTCCATGATCGTCACGCGCGTACCCGCCGCGGCGGCCGTGAAAACGGCGCGCGTCACGGTGCTGTTCGCCGATCTGCGCGGCTACACGGGATTGGCCGAGCGTCTGCCGGCGGCGAGCGTGGTGCCGCTCTTGAAGGAATACTTCAATGTGCTCTCCACGGCCATTCGCAACAACGGCGGCCGGGTATTTCACATGGCGGGCGACGGCATGATGGCCGGGTTCGGCGTGAACGGCGACGGCGGCGACGGAGCTCGTGCGGCGTTCGCCGCCGGCCACGCGATGCTGGCGGAATTTGCGCCGATCGCGGCACGCTGGCGCCGCGAACTGTCGATCGACGCCGGCATCGGCGTCGGGCTGCATCTCGGCGAGGTCGCCGTCGGAGTGCTCGGGTCCGCCCGCCACCGGGCGCCGACATTGGTCGGCGATACGGTGAACGTTGCCGCAAGACTGTGCGGCCGCGCGCGCGCCGGCGAGGTCCTGTTCTCCTGCACGGTTGCCGCGGCCCTCGCCGCCGATGCCGCCGCGGCCGGTGTGCCGGCGGGCGCGAAGCCATTTCTGCAACTGCCGCAATTCGAACTGCGCGGACGCCGCGCGCCGATCGACATCTGGTGCGTGCCGGCGCCGCAGCGGCTCGCGCTGTAAGCAGCGGGCGAAGCTGCTAAACTTGGGCGTTTTCATGCCCTTGTGGCGGAATCGGTAGACGCAACGGACTTAAAATCCGTCGGTTAACAGCCATCCCGGTTCGAGTCCGGGCAAGGGCACCAGGGATTTCCTTGTTTCGATACTTCGAAAAACTCGTGTCGCCGTATCCGGATGAGCCGGCGCCGCAGCTGCCCAGAGAATTTTTTCCGTTTCTGTGGGCGTGCGCCCGCGGCGCGCGCCGCTTCATCGTTGGCATGACGCTGTTCACCGCGGTGATCGGGGTATTCGAAGCGCTGCTCTTCAGCATGCTGGGGCACATCGTCGATTGGCTCGCCGAGGTCGCGCCGTCCCGATTGTGGACCGAACAGCGCAATCACCTGATCCTGCTGGGCGCGGTGCTGGCGGCGAGCAGCCTGTTGGTCGCCCTGCAAAGCCTGCTGAAGCAGCAGACGCTCGCGGGCAATTTCGCAATGCGGCTGCGCTGGAACTTTCATCGCAACATGCTGGCGCAAAGCATGAGTTTCTATCAGGACGAATTCGCCGGCCGGGTGGCGGCGAAGGTCATGCAAACCGCACTCGCGGTGCGCGATACCTGGATGATATTGGCGGACATCCTGGTCTTCGTGGTGATTTACTTCGTCACCATCGCGCTCGTCGTGGGCAGCTTCGATCTATGGCTGCTGGCGCCGTTCGCGTCGTGGCTGATCTTGTATCTGTGCGCCATCGCCTACTACGTGCCGCGGCTCGGCGCAGTCGCCAAGGCGCAGGCCGACGCGCGTTCGCTGATGACGGGCCGCATCACCGATGCCTACACCAACATCGCGACGGTCAAGCTGTTCTCGCACAGCCGGCGTGAGGCCGACTACGTCAAGGGCGCCATGGCCGAGTTCTTGAATACCGTGTACCGGCAAATGCGCATGGTGACCGGATTCGAGATCGTCAATCACCTGCTCAGCATGGGATTGGTGGCGAGTACCGCCGGCGTGACCTTGTGGCTCTGGATCCACGGTCAGGTGGGCGTCGGCGCGGTGGCGGCGGCGACCGCGATGGCGCTTCGGCTGAACGGAATCTCCCACTGGGTCATGTGGGAGATGGCCTCGCTGTTCGAGCAGATCGGTACCGTGCAGGACGGTCTCAATACGCTCTCGCGCGCCCCCGCCGTGGTCGATCGGCCCGACGCACAGCCGCTTCGCGTCACGCGCGGCGATATCCGCATCGAACGGGTGAGCTTTGCCTATGGAGCGGATCTCGCCCGCGGCCGCCCGGTGATCGACGATCTGAATCTGCACATCCGACCCGGCGAAAAAATCGGGCTGGTGGGCCGCTCGGGCGCCGGCAAGAGCACGATCGTCAATCTGCTGCTGCGCTTCTACGACATTCCGCAGGGCCGGATCCTGCTCGACGGGCAGGACATCGCTCATGCGACCCAGGACAGCTTGCGCGCGCAAATCGGCATGGTGACCCAGGACACCTCGCTGCTGCACCGCTCGGTGAGCGACAACATCTTGTATGGCCGGCCGGATGCGAGCGCGGCCGACATGGTGGCCGCGGCCAAGCGCGCCGAGGCGCACGACTTCATCGTCACCTTGACCGACCCGAAGGGCCGTCGCGGATACGAGGCGCACGTCGGCGAGCGCGGCGTGAAACTGAGCGGCGGCCAGCGACAGCGCGTGGCGATCGCCCGCGTGATGCTCAAGGATGCGCCGATTCTTCTCCTCGACGAGGCCACCAGCGCGCTCGACAGCGAGGTCGAAGCGGCCATTCAGCAAAGCCTCTACCGGTTGATGGAAGGCAAGACCGTGGTGGCCATCGCGCATCGCCTGTCGACCATCGCGGCGATGGACCGCCTGATCGTGCTCGAGAAGGGCCGCATCGTCGAACAGGGCACTCACTTCTCGTTGCTCGCAGAGGGCGGCCTGTACGCCCGGCTATGGGCACACCAGAGCGGCGGGTTCCTGGGAGACGAGTCCGAGGAGCCGCAGCCCGCGCAGAGCGCGCTGGGCGTGAGCTGATGTGCGCAGCGCGTTGATCAAATGTCCGCCGCCACCGCGAGGCCCTCGAAGATAGCCTCCTCGGCGGTGCGGGGCGAGGCGGCGTCGCCGATCACGTGGACCTCCGTGTCGTCCGCGAGGGACTCCGACAATTCATCCACCGGCGTGTGACCCGTGCACAGCACGAGGCTCTGCACCTTGTCGATGACGACCGCTTCGCCGCTGGTGACGTGCTGCAGGTACACGCTGTCGGCATCGGTGCCGTAGAGACGCATATAGGGCAGCACCGTGACGCCGAGCTTGTGCAGAGTCGATGCCGCGTCGTCGCGGACGTAGAGCGGCAAGCTCTCGCCGGCGGCGATCCCGGTGACCGCCAACCGCACGGAACGTCCGGCACGCGCCAGGTGTTCGGCGATGCCGATGCCGATCCAATCCGCGCGCCAGTCGATCACGACCACCGAATGGCCGGGCGTGCACTGACCGCGCAGCACCTGCCAGGCATCGACGATCTCGAGCGCCCCCTCTCGCGCAAACTCGGGGCGGTAGGGCACTGCGCCCGTGGCAATGATCACCACCTCCGGCGCCTCGGCCAGGATCGCCGCCCGATCCATTCGCGCACCCTTGCGCACCTCGACGCCGGAAGTCTTGAGCTCCTGCTGCAGATTCGTCACCAGCCCGCCGAACTCGGCGCGCCCCGGCAGCATTTGCGCCAACAGCGCCTGTCCCCCCAGGCGATGCTCGGCCTCGGCGAGCGTGACGCGGTGACCCCGCTGTGCCGCGATCACCGCCGCCTTCATCCCCGCAGGCCCGGCGCCGACCACCAGGACACGTCTGCGGCGGGCGGCCGGCGCCATCGCTCCGAAGCGAAGCTCGCGGCCGCTGACGGGATTTTGGATGCAGGAGATCGGGTAGCCCTTGTGGAAATGTCCGATGCAGGCCTGATTGCAGGCGATGCAGGCGCGAATGTCGTCAGGCGCGCCGCCGGACGCCTTGTTCGGCATCTCCGGATCGCAGATCAGTGCGCGCGTCATGCCGCACACGTCGGCGTGATTGCTCGCGATGACGGCCTCCGCATCGCGCGGCAGATTGATGCGGCCGGTGACGAACACCGGGATTCGCGACTCGCGTTTGATGCGCGCGGCGTAAGGTACGACGTAGGAATTCTTGGCGGTCATCGGCGGCGCGATGTGAATGGCGCCGCCCAAGCTCGCCGAGGTGCCCACGGTGATGTGCACGAAGTCGATGGCTTCATCGAGACTCTGCACCGCCTCGAGCGTTTCCCCCTCCGTCAGGCCGGTGGGGTCGGCTTCCGATCCGGAGATCCGCATCCCGACGACGAAGTCCTCGCTCACCTTGCCGCGGATGTCGGCGATCACTTCGCGCAGGAAACGCAGCCGCCCGCCGAGATCGCCGCCGTAGGCGTCATGGCGCAGGTTGACCCGCGGATTGAGAAATTGCGCCGGCAGATAGCCGTGGCTCGCCACGATCTCGACGCCGTCGAGCCCCGCCGTCTGCATCCGCCGGGCGGCGTCACCGTAGCCGCTCACGATGGAGTCGATCATGGCGGGCTTGAGCGGTCGCGGCATGACCCGGAACCGCTCGTTCGGAACGGAAGAGGGCGCGTACGCCACGGACAAAAGACCGCCGTCCGCTTCGGCGATCTCACGGCCCGGATGGAACAGCTGGCCGAACAGCACGGCGCCGAACCGATGCACGGCCTGCGCGACGCTGCGGTATCCGGCAATGCAGCCGTCGTCCGTCGCCATCAAGACATGATTGGTATAGCGCGCGGTCGGGTGCACGCCCGACACCTGCAGCACGATCAAACCCACTCCGCCGCGCGCCCGCGCTTCTTGGTACGCCACCAACGGCGCATTGACCGTCCCGTCCACGGGCAACGTCGTGTCGTGGCCGGTCGACATGATGCGGTTCTTGAGCGTGCAGCCGCGGATTCGCAGCGGCTGAAACAGATGCGGGAATGCCGTCATCGCGCGATTGTAGTCGAAATGCACGCATCGCTTCGGGCGCCGTTTTCGACTACCATTCGCACGCCGCACGATGGCCGATTCGCGATGGCCTGATTCGCGATGGAGCGGGGCGGCTCTATGAACATCGCTACTCTTCGCACCTGGCTGCCGCGTCGGTGGTTGCAACGCTTTGCGCTTGCGCCCACCGACCTGCTGCGCGATGCGACCTACCGCCGCCTCTGGACGTCGATATTGATATCGTCCTTCGGTGCCCAGGTGACGCTGCTCGCGTTGCCGCTGAGCGCCGCGGTGCTGCTGCACGCCGCACCGACGCAGATGGGAATTCTCACGGCGGCGGAAATCGTGCCGTTCGTGCTGTTCTCGCTGCCGACGGGAGTGTGGCTCGACCGCGTGCGTAAATTGCCGGTGTACGTGGTGGGCGAACTGTCGGTGGCATTCACCGTGGCGACCGTGCCGGTGGCGTGGTGGTTCGGCTGGCTGTCGATGCACTGGCTCTACTTCGTCGGTTTCTTGATCGGCGCCGTGAATACCACCGCGGGCAGCGCCGCCCAGATCGTGCTCACACAAATCGTGCCCCGCGAGCGGCTGGTCGAGGCGCATGCGAAGAATGCGCTCGCAACCTCGGCGGCCGAAGTGACGGGTCCCGGTGCCGCGGGCGCGCTGATCAAGATCACGGGTGCGCCGTTCGCATTGTTGGCGGACGCCGTGCTCTTGCTGATCTCGGCATCGATCCTGCGCGGCGTGCCGGTCAAGGAAAATCCGATTCATGAGCGCACGCCCTTCTTCGTCGCCATGCGCGAGGGTATCGATTTCGTACGCGGTCACCGGCTGCTCGTGACCATGGCCACCTGTGTCGGCGTCTGGCAGATGTGCAATCAGGCCGCGATGGTGATCCAGATTCTCTTCGCCACCCGCCAGCTGGGACTGACCGAGCGCGGTGTGGGTTTGAGCTATGTGGCGCTCGGCGTCGGCACGGTGCTCGCGAGCGTGAATGGGCATCGCGTCGTGCGCGCCTTGGGTCCGGGACCCACGTTGGTGCTCGGCTTTGCGGTGTCCGGCACCGGTTGGCTGCTGCTCGCCATCGCGCCGCTCAATGTCATAGGCATCATGGCCTACGCCCTGATGCTCATGCTGTTCGGCGTGGGCGCGGTCTTCATATTCATCAATTTTCTCTCCTTGCGCCAATCCGTCACGCCGGCGCCGATGCTCGGCCGGATGACGAGCACCATGCGCTGGCTCATATTGATACCGGCGGGTCCGGGCGCGTTGCTCGGCGGCTGGCTCGGTGAGAACTTGGGTCTTCGGGTTGCATTGGCGTTCGCAGGCAGCACGGCGCTGCTGCTCGCCCTCATTGCCTGGCGCCGGCCGGTGATCCGCAGCGTGACCACATTACCGACTCTTAAGGGCGAGGCGGTCACGCCGTATTCGTCTGATCGTTCAATGATTTAGCGGGGCGAGGGCGAGCCCGCGTTGTCGGCGCAGTCCTACAGACAATCTGCGCCGGTCAACCGAGCATAGGCGCGCCGCGTTTTGCTCGATGAGTTGGGCAATCGTTGTTTGTATCGTGGGTTCGAGTGTTACGTGAAGAAGGAGTCTGAAATGAAAACTTCCCGCAAGGCATTGCTGCTGGGCCTGATCATGGCAGCGGGTGCGGCCGCCGCGCCGACCATTGCATCGGCCGGCGTTCTCGTCGACATCGATGTGGCGCCGCCGCCGGTTCGCGTCGAGGCCGTCCCGGAACCGCGCGTCGGTTTCGTCTGGGCGCCGGGATTTTGGGAGTGGCGCGACGGCGCGCATGTGTGGGTGCCCGGCCATTACATTCATGAACGGCGCGGCTACCACTGGGTGCCGGATCGTTGGGATCAACGCGGCCCGCATTGGCATCACGAGCCCGGTCACTGGGAGCGTTGAGCTCGAGCATTCGCGCGCTTCGGGTCGGTCTCCTCTCGGATACTCACGGACTGCTCCGGCCCGAGGCGCGCGCCTTTCTCATCGGCTGCGATTACATCCTGCACGGCGGCGATATCGGCGGGCAGGAGGTTCTCGACGAGCTCGCGCTCATCGCTCCGGTCATTGCAGTCAGAGGCAACAACGATGGCGCCCCATGGGCGAAGCACCTCGCGGACACCGAACTGATCAGAGTGGGAAATGTCTTCGTCTACGTCATCCACAATCTCGCGGAACTCGACATCGATCCCGGCGCCGCGGGCGCGCGGGTGATCGTCTCGGGGCACTCTCACAAGCCGTCGATCGAGGAGCGCGGCGGCATTCTATATGTCAATCCGGGCAGCTGCGGACCGCGTCGCTTCAAGCTGCCGATCTGCTTGGGCGAACTCATCGTTGCCGGCGATGCCGTGAGCGCTAGAATCGTCGACCTGCCGGCATCGTCACACATTAATACGTAGCTTCAACTCTTTGATTTAGCTAAGATCGCCGCCTCATGAATAGCTCAGCGGCCGGTCTTACAGTCGAACGCGTGCACGTCTGGCGCGGGGAACGCCACGTGCTCAAAGGCGTGAGCATGCGGTTGCAGAGCGGGGAGCTCTTGCACATTTCAGGCCCGAACGGGACCGGCAAGACGACGTTGCTGCGGGTGGTGTGCGGGTTGCTGCGACCGGAGCAGGGGACGGTATCGTGGCTCGGTCGCTCGATCGTGAGCGTCCGGGAACAATATCAGGCGGCCCTCGCCTATGCCTCGCATGAGCCGGCACTGAAAGGCGACCTCACCGCCCTGGAAAATCTGCGCTTCGCCGTGGGCTTGAAACGCCGGGTCACGGCGGCTGAACTCCACTCGTCACTCGAACGAACGGGGGTTGCCGGCTGCGCCGATCTGCCGGCGCGCGTCTTGTCCGCGGGCCAACGCCGCCGCGTTGCCATGGCGCGGGTTCTTGCCATGAGCGCTTCGTTGTGGCTGCTGGATGAACCGTTCACGAATCTCGACGCCGCCGGCACCGATCTGATGTCGCGGCTGTTGCGATCGCATGTCGAGGGCGGCGGCTCGGCGCTCGTGGTCGCACACCACGATCTCGAGGTCGGCTGCACGATCCGCCGGCTGGAACTCAATACGTGAGCGTCGGACTGTGGGAGGCGTTCGGCCTGATCGTGCGTCGTGAACTGTGTCTCAGTTTCAGACGCCCAGATCAATTGGCCCAGCCGTTGGTGTTCTTTTTGATCGTAACCACCTTGTTTCCATTGGGTTTGAGCCTGCAATTGTCGCTCCTGCGAGACATGGCGCCGGGTGTGCTTTGGGTGGCCGCACTGTTATCGTCTCTGCTCTCGCTGGACGCGCTGTTCAAGAGCGATGCGGACGACGGCACTCTGGAACAGTTGGCGCTGTGCGGCCAGGGGCTCAACGTCATCGTGGTGGCGAAAACTTTTGCGCATTGGCTGGTCACCGGGGCGGCGCTGGTCTTGGTATCCCCGGTGGTCGGCACCGCGCTCGGCATCCCGGGCGGCGCATTTGCGACCATGATGCTGAGCTTGGGGCTGGGGACCTTGACGTTGAGTTGGCTCGGGGCGATCGGCGCGGGACTCACGGTCGGATTGAAGCGCGGCAATGTGCTCTTGTCGTTGATCGTGTTGCCTCTCGCCATGCCCTTGTTGATCTTCGGCGCAGGCGCCACGGATCGGGCGATTACCGGCACGAGCGCGGCCGGAGCCCTGTATTTTCTCGCGGCGCTCTGTGTGTTCACGTGCACGCTGGCGCCGTTCGCGGCGACGGCGGCGTTGCGCATCACGCTCGAATGAGGAGTTCGCTGTAAATGTGGAGCTGGTTGTAAATGTGGAGTTCGCCGTAAATGTGGACCTGGTTCTACCGGCTGGCCTCGCCGCCCTATGTGTACGGCGTGGCGGCGCGCCTGGCGCCGTGGTTTCTCGGGTTCGCGGCCGTCACCATCGGCTATGGACTCGTGGCCGGATTGGTCTTCGCGCCACCGGACTATCAGCAAGGCGATGCGTTTCGAATCATCTACGTGCACGCGCCGAGCGCCTGGATGTCGCTGTTCTCCTATACGACCATGGCGATTGCCGGTGCCATCGCGCTCATCTGGCGCATCAAGATGGGTCATGCCGTGGCGGCCGCCTCCGCGCCCATCGGCGCCTCGTTCACTTTGCTGGCATTGGTCACGGGATCGCTCTGGGGCAGGCCCATGTGGGGCACTTATTGGGCCTGGGACCCGCGATTGACGTCGGAACTGATCCTGCTGTTCCTCTACGCGGGCATGATGTCGCTGCGTTCGGCCTTCGAAGACCCTGCCCGCGGCGACCGGGCGGCGGCGTTATTGGGAATAGTCGGGCTGGTGAACGTCCCCATCATCCATTATTCGGTAGTTTGGTGGAACTCACTGCACCAGGGGGCGACGGTCGCTAAGCTAGGCAAACCCGCCATGCCTGGCAGCATGCTCTGGCCGTTGCTGTCGATGCTGCTGGGGTTCATGTTGTTCTATGGCGCGGTGCTGTGCATGCGTCTGCAGGGCGAGGTGCTCAATCGGGAGCGTCAGGCCAAGTGGATTCGGGAGGCGATCGGATGACTGGAACTCTTTTATTGTCCATGGGTGCTTCGTCCATGGGTTTTTGGGCCATGGGCGGCTACGCACGCTTCGTCTGGCCGTGCTTCGCCTTTGCCGGTCTGGTGCTTGCCTGGAATTGGTGGTCGGCCCGCCGCTACCATGCCGCGGCGCGGGTTCGCGCCGCGCGCACGCTGGCGATGGCCGCGAGTGAGCAGTCATGACGCCCCGGCGCAAACGCCTGTATGTGGTGCTCGCGATCTTGGGCGGCGTGGCCGCGTCGGTGTCGCTCGCGGTCATGGCGTCGCGCGAGAACATCATGTTCTATTACGACCCCAGCCAGGTGGTCGCGGGCAAAGCGCCGCTCGCCAAGCGCTTCCGGATCGGCGGCATGGTGGTCAAGGGCAGCGTCGCGCGCAACCCCGGCGATCTCGAGGTGCGGTTCGTCCTGACCGATTTTGCGCACCAGGTGCCCGTGGAATATACCGGTGTGCTGCCGGACCTGTTTCGCGAAGGGCAGGGTATCATTGCGCACGGGACCATGAACTCGAACGGCGCCTTCGTCGCCGACGAGGTGCTGGCCAAACATGACGAGAAATACATGCCGCCCGAGGTGGCCGCGTCGCTGAAGAACAAGGGGGGCGCAGGCGGCCCGACGGCGGTCGGCAGCGCGGCCACCGGCTCCGGCCCGACGGCGGGCACCGGGCGGGCGACGGGTGCAGGCAGCCCCGGGCCGACGACTTAAGGAATGACATGGCACCGGAATTAGGCATTTTCTCTCTCATCCTGGCCTTCGTGCTGAGCCTCGCTCAGGCATTCTTCGGCCTGACCGGGGCCTGGCGCGCGAAGCCTGTGTGGATGGCCGTGGCACGGCCCGCCGTCACCGGGCAATTCGTGTTCGTCGCCATGGCCTTCGCCTGCCTCGTCTACTCCTTCGTCACCAGTGATTTCTCGGTGCTCTACGTGGCGCGCAATTCGAATTCACAACTGCCGCTGTTCTACAAGGTTGCCGCGCTGTGGGGGGCGCACGAGGGATCGCTACTGTTATGGATCCTGATTCTGTCGATCTGGAGCGTGGCGGTGGCGGCCTTCAGCCGCTTGCTGCCGCAGAGCTTCTCGAGCCGGGTGCTCGGCGTCATGGGGCTGATCAGCGCCGGCTTCATGCTGTTCACTTTGTGGACCTCGAATCCGTTTCAGCGGCTGATTCCGGCCGCGGGGGACGGCGCGGATTTGAATCCCGTCCTGCAGGACTTTGCGCTCGCCATTCATCCGCCGATGCTCTACACCGGCTACGTGGGGTTCTCGGTCGCCTTCGCCTTCGCCTGCGCCGCCATGCTCGAGGGGCGTCTCGATCAGACCTGGGCCAAGTGGACCCGTCCGTGGACCATTTTCGCGTGGCTGTTTCAGACGATCGGCATCGCGCTCGGCAGCTGGTGGGCCTACTACGAATTGGGCTGGGGCGGCTGGTGGTTCTGGGATCCGGTGGAGAACGCCTCGTTCATGCCCTGGTTGGTGGGCACCGCGTTGATCCACTCGCTCAGCGTCACCGAGAAGCGGGGCATTTTCAAGAGCTGGACGCTGCTGCTCGCCATCTTCGCGTTCTCCTTGAGCTTGGTGGGAACCTTCCTGGTGCGCTCCGGCGTACTCGTCTCGGTGCACTCCTTCGCCACCGATCCGACGCGCGGACTCTACATCCTCGCATTCCTGGTCGTGACCATCGGCGGCTCGCTCACGCTCTATGCGTGGCGTGCGCCGAAGCTGTATGCACCCGGCGGCTTCGAGGTGTTCTCGCGCGAGTTCTTTCTGCTCGTGAACAACGTGATCCTGGTGAGCGTCGCCGGTCTCGTGCTGTGGGGCACGCTGTCGCCGCTGGTGTATGAATTGCTCGGCATCGGCAAGATCTCGGTCGGCCCGCCGGTGTTCGCCGTGATGTTTCTCGTGCCGGTGCTGCCCTTGATGGTGTTCCTCGCCATCGGCATGCATTCGGCGTGGCGCCGCGGCAGCTTGACCGTCGCCGCCAAGCCGCTGTGGTGGCTGCTCGGCGCCGCGGTCGCGCTCGCCGTCGGCATCCAGGGCCTGGTGTTCGGCGAGTTCCATCTGGTCGGACTCATCGGCTTCAGCTTCGGATTCTGGGTGATTTTTTCCGCGTTGCTCGAACCGCTGCGCCGCCTCAGGCAGAAGCAGACGCTGACGGCCGGACTGCTCGGGATGTGCATCGCGCATTTCGGCGTCGGCATGTTCGCGATCGGCGCGAGCGGTGTCGAGAGCTACAAGATCGAGAAGGACGTGGCGTTGAAGCCCGGCGGCAGCTTCGCCATCGCGGGCTATGATTTCCGCTTCGTGAACGCGGTCGATGTGCGCGGCCCGAATTACGACGCGGTCGAGGCGCTCGTCGAAGTGACCCGGGCCGGCAAGCCGGTCGCGATCTTGAAGCCGCAAAAACGCCACTTCTGGGTGCAGCAAACCGACAATAGTCAGGCCGCGATCTCGGTGAATTGGGCGCGCGATCTGTTCGTCGCGATGGGCAACTCCCTGGGCAATGACGCCTGGAGCATGCGTATCCAATACAAACCGCTGGTGCGCTACATCTGGCTCGGCGCGCTCGTCATGGCGATCGGCGGATTCGTCGCCGCGACCGATCGTCGCTATCGCTCCAGGGTGCCGGTCACCGCACCGTCCGCGGCCGCGGCGCCGCCGCCCGGACAACCGAAGGCCGGAATCGCCTGATGTGGAAATTCCTGCTGCCGTTTGCGGCGTTCGTCGCGCTCGCCGTGCTGTTTGCGTTTGGGCTGAATCCCAACCGCGACATCCATGCGCTGCCGTCGCCGCTGATCGGCAAGCCGGCGCCGGCATTTGCGCTCAGCGATCTGCTCGATCCGGCGCATGCCGTCAGCAATAAATCCTTGGAGGGACAGGTGTACGTCCTGAACGTCTGGGCCACCTGGTGCGTGCCCTGCCGCGAGGAACATCCGGCGCTGCTCGCCATCTCACAGCAACACGTGGTGCCGATCATCGGCCTCAATTGGAAGGATCAGCGTGAGCGCGCCCGGGAGTGGCTGCAGCAGCTCGGCAATCCCTATCAGGCCGTGGCCTTCGACGGCGATGGGCGCGCGGCCATCGATTGGGGCGTGTATGGCGCGCCGGAAACCTACCTCGTGGACGGCCACGGCCGGGTGATCTACAAGTTCATCTCGCCGATGACCCAGGAGGTATGGGATCGCGAATTCATGCCGCGCATCGAGGCCGCGCGCCGGGGCGGCGCATGAGCCGCCGTCGCGCCGGAGCGGTGCTCGCGCTCGTGCTGTTCCTGGGACCCGCGATGGCGGCGACCGGAGTGGATGCGAACGGCCAGATCGAGGATCGCGCGCTGCAGGCGCGATTCGAAACCATCACCAAGGAGCTGCGCTGTCTCGTTTGCCAGAATGAGTCCATCGCGGACTCGAATGCGGAACTCGCCGGGGATCTGCGCCGGCAGGTGACCGAAATGCTGCTGGCGGGCAAGAGCGATGATGCGATATTTCACTACATGACGGACCGGTACGGCGAATTCGTGCGTTTCAATCCTCCACTGGAAGGGAAAACCGTGTTGATCTGGGGCGCTCCGTTTTTCATGCTGCTGCTGGGCGCATTCATCGTCTTTCGCATTGCCCGCCAGCGCTCGCACATGCCGTTGGACGATGAGCCCTCGACGGACACTCGCTAAGCACCGGCCATGAATACATTCCTCGTAGTCGCGGCCGTGATGGCGGCGATCGCAGCGGCGGTGGTGGCCATCCCTCTGGTGCGCGACCGGCAAAGCCGCGTCCTCGGCATCGCCGCGGCGGTCATCGTCATCGGTGCCGCGGCGGGACTCTATCCGCTGTGGTCGACCTGGGATTGGCACGCCGTAGCAGCGCAATCGTCGGGCGCGCCGCCCGCGGGTCCGGATGTCGCGGCCATGGTGTCGAAGCTCGAGAAGCATCTGCAAGATCAGCCGAATGATCTGGTCGGTTGGCTGATGCTCGGACGCTCCTACGTAGCCTTGCAGCGCATGGACGATGCCATCGTGGCCTATGATCATGCACATCGCCTCGATGCCAAGAGCGCCGAAGCCGATCTGGGGCTGGGCGAAGCGATGAGCCTGCGGGCGGGCGGGAACATCACGCCGCCGGCCGCCGAGTTGTTCGAGGCGGCCATGGTACTGACGCCCGACAATCCGAAGGCCTTGCTTTACGGAGGGTTCGCCGCCGCCGTGCGCGGCGACGCGGCGGTCGCGCGCAGCCGCTGGCTGGCGCTCAAGGCGATGAATCCACCGCCGCAGATCGCCGAGATGCTGGATGCGCGAATCGCCGAACTTGGCCCGGCGGGGGCCGGCGGCGGCGCGCCCAATGCGGCTCCCGCCGGGACGAATGCGTCGCCGGCGGGGACGAACGCGCCGGCGGGGGGCTTAGGTGCGGCGGAAGTCACTGTCAATATCAGCATCGCTCCCGCCTTGAAGACGCGGCTGAAATCGGAGGCTCCCTTGTTCTTATTCGCACGCGAGCCCGGCAGCCAGGGGCCGCCGCTCGCGGCCAAACGCCTGACGGGGACGGCCATCGGCACCCAGGTACATCTGTCGCCGGCCGACTCCATGCTGCCCGGGCACACTCTGGTCAGCGGTCAGCGGGTGTCGATCACCGCACGGGTGTCGTTCAGCGGCCAACCCACCCCCGCCACGGGCGATCTGTACGGCGAACTCTCCTACGACGTCGGCCACGACGGAGTGCGCGATCTGGTGATCGATCGCGTCGCCGACTAGGAGCCTCAAGAGATGAGCGTCGCCAAGCAACTGATGGCGGGCAGGATACTCGAGGAGCAGCTCTTTCCGTATCCCGGCCTCCTGCCCAAGGACCGCGAGGTCTTGGGGGCGATGGTGGATGCGATCGATCAGTTCTTGGGGCCCATGCGTCAGGACTTCAAGCGCTGGGACCGTGAGGCCTCGCAGCCGGCGGAGTTCATCCAGGGACTGCGCGATCTGGGACTGTTCGGGCTGATCATCCCCGAGGAATTCGGCGGCCTCGGCCTGTCGAACGCCGCGTATGCGCGCGTGCTGAGTCAGAGCAGCACGCATGACAGTTCCGTGTCGCTCACGGTGGGCGCTCATAGCTCCATCGGCATGAAGGGTCTGTTGCTGTTCGGCACGCCCGCGCAAAAGGCGCGCTACCTGCCGAAACTGGCGAGCGGGGACATGATTGCGGCGTTTTGTTTGACCGAGTCCGGCGCCGGTTCCGACGCCGCCTCGATCCGCACCACCGCCTCCTTGAACGCGGACGGCAGTTGGCGGCTCAACGGTGAAAAGATCTGGATCACCAATGGCGGAATCGCCGACCTGTACACCGTCTTTGCCCGCACCGCATCCACCGCCGGCAAGATCACCGCCTTCGTGGTGGAGGCGAAGTGGCCGGGTGTGAGTCACGGCCCGCATGAAGACAAGATGGGCATCCGCGCATCCTCGACCACCACGGTGAGTTTCACCGACGTCCGGGTTCCCGCCGAGAACGTGCTCGACGCGGAGGGCAAGGGGTTCAAGGTCGCGATGGCGATTTTGAACAACGGACGCACCGGACTCGGCGGCGGCGCGGTGGGCGGCATGAAGGCCCTCATCGGACTCGCGACGGCGCAGGCGCAGGCGCGCAAGCAATTCGACCAGCCCATCGCCGGCTTCGGGCTGGTGCGCGAGAAGATTGCGCAAATGACCGTCGATTGCTTCGCCGCCGAAAGCGTCGTCTGGATGGTCGCGCACTACATCGACTCAGGTCACGAGGACTATTCGGTGGAGGCGGCGATCAGCAAGGTCTTCGCCAGCGAAGCATTGCAGCGTGCCGCCTACGAAGCGCTGCAAATTGCGGCCGGCAATGGATTCATGCGCGATCTGCCTTACGAACAGATCACACGCGATTGCCGCATCTTGACCATCTTCGAGGGCACCAATGAGGTGCTGCGATTGTATATCGCACTGTCCGGACTCAAGGACTTGGGCAAGTCCTTGGGCGAGTTGAAAATCGCGGTCGATGACATTTTCAACCACCCGATCAAGGGTTTCGGCGTGTTGACCGATTACGCGGAAAAACGCCTGACCTACGCCACGGGCGTCGGCCGGGATAAAATCCTGACGCCGCTGCCGCCAGAACTCAAGGGCGCGGCCGCTGTCTACGAGCGGTATACTCTCGAACTCGCCAAGGCGGCGGGGTACTTGTTGCGCAGGTACGGCAAGTCGATCGCCGATCGGCAGCACGACTTGAAGCGCGTCACCGACATTGCCATCGATTTGTTCGTTGGGCTGTGCGTGCTGTCGCGGGCCGCGGCGCTGCGCTCGGCGCCCGCGGATGCGGGCGCACAGGCCGTCGCCATTGCGCGGACCTTCGCCCAACAGGCGAAGCGGCGCATGGCGAACAACGTCCGGCGGATCGCCCGCAATGAGGACGAGGAGATGAACCGCTTGGCCGGGTTCATCCTGGATCAAGGAAGTTATCCGTGGGATATCGTGTCATGAATGTGCGCGCTGAACAGCCTCCCCCTACCGTTGGTACCTGGCTGGCCGGACGGCCCGGCGCGTGGCTGCTGGCAGTCATTGCCGTCGTGCTGCTGGCCTTGCTCGGCTGGCGGCTGACGCGCGCGCTGACCGTCAAAGAGGTCAGCGACAAGAATCCGGTGCCGACGGTCTCGGTGACCGAAGTGGCTTTGAGTGCCGTGCCGACGACCGTCAGCATCATCGGCACCATCGCCGCGCGCTACGACATGCCCATCGGCGTCGAAGGCG